>Ga0335077_10007538_pt1 | contig 13460 bp, 11 predicted proteins | sample Lox_Sample_31_FD_207151 | JGI IMG/M metagenome (GOLD analysis project Ga0335077, IMG submission 207151) | Soil microbial communities from Loxahatchee National Wildlife Refuge, Florida, United States - Lox_Sample_3.1 | ecosystem: Environmental > Terrestrial > Soil > Wetlands | place: USA... | reverse complement strand
AGCTTCCTTCCGACGCCATGCACGACGATCTGCGGAAATTCTCTTCGCTCGAGATCCGGTTCCACCTGGTGACTCCGTCCGAGTTCGAGGAACTGGCGGAAGAGTACCTACCGCAGTAGCCGTTACCAGCTCACCAGTTCCACCCTGCGATTTTTTGCTCTGCCTTCTTCCGACCCGTTTGAAGCCACGGGTGCATATAGGCCGCATCCGAACGAATCCAGGCGCGCGGCGGCGACTCCGTATTTGGAAGTCAGCTCTCGAACCACACTCGCGGCGCGGCGCCGGCTCAGGTCGAGGTTGTAATCCGGCTTGCCCTGATTGTCCGTGTGGCCCACGATGTGGAGCTTAAGCTGGACGTTGGCCGCCATAAGCTTGGCGATCTCCTGGAGCGTGGGCCGCGAATCCGGCCGGACACCGTCTTTGTCCGTATCGAAATAGATCCCGTAGAGCGCCACCTTGCCGGCATCGGCCAGAGAATGGGACATCTCGTCGGCATTCACGAACGTCATCTTCTCTTCCATATGCTCCGGAGCGATGACGACAAGTTGCGCGATGGCACGATCTTTCTGAACGACATTTTCGAGGTGGTGTGGAATGACGCCGTCCTTATAGACGGTGACAAAGACGTAGTAGTAGGTGGGTTTTGGATCCTTCGAGCGGCCGACGAGAAGGCGCTCCTGCGCTTCGTTGTAGGCGAGAATCTGGCCGATCTGATCCTCGTCGGAGATCTGGCTCAGAGTAGGGCCGAACCAGCCTTTGTCCGCAGTTCCTTTTTCGTAGAGAGTCGTCAGACCCAGCCGCTGAAACTCGAGTTTGTAGTTACGAAACAGTTCGGTCGCGGAGCGGCCGGTCGGGGCGATGTATGTGTAGCGGCTAACCAAGCCTTCAACTTTGAGGCTTTTTCCGTAGGCGGGCGGAGAGAGTTGCGAAGGCGCGGCGAGCGGCAGAAGAAACTCGTCAAACTTCGGGCCGCGATAGCCAATGATCTCGCTGCCCTCGTACCGCTTCATGCCCGGCGGATCCTTCGAGTCAGGGATATCCGCCGCGATGGTATGGAGGGCGAAAATCAGACAGAGAAGCGGTGCGCGATAAAGCAGATTCATAGGCGGCTCCAGCGTTTTTGGCCAATCAACAGGCTTGGGATGCCAGTATACCGCGACGGTACGGCACAGCTTGTGCGCCTTGCGGTACACTCGACTCTTTCCACGGCTATGAGAAATCTCGCACGGCTTTTCGTGTGCTGCAGCGTCTGGCTTTGCGCATCGCCCGCAGCTGATCCGCCTGTATTGCTGGGGTTCGCCCCTGATTCGGCCACTACGGAACGGGCCTGGGAGGCCAAGTTCAAAGCCGTACCGAACCCGGACCGGCTGCGTGAGTACATGCAACGCCTCTCCGCGCGGCCTCATCATGTCGGCTCACCCTACGACAAGGACAACGCCGAGTGGATTCTGGCGAAATTCAAAGAGTGGGGGCTCGAAGCGCAGATCGAAAATTTCGACGTGCTATTCCCGACGCCGCGCGAGCGGGCGGTTGAGCTGGTGGAGCCCACACGTTTCGTGGCCCGGATTGAGGAGCCGCCGGTTGCGGTCGACCCAACTTCAAATCAGCAAAGCGAACAGCTTCCCACGTACAACGCGTACTCGATAGACGGCGATGTTACGGCGCCGCTGGTCTACGTGAACTATGGGGTCCCGGCCGACTACGAGGAACTCGATCGTCTCGGCATTTCCGTCAAAGGCGCGATCGTCATTGCCCGGTATGGCGGATCGTGGCGGGGCATCAAGCCGAAAGTGGCTGCGGAGCACGGCGCGGTGGGCTGCATCATTTACTCCGATCCGCACGAAGACGGATATTTCCAGGGCGACGTTTTCCCTCAGGGCGCCTGGCGGCCGCTTTACGGCGCGCAGCGCGGCAGTGTGATGGATATGCCGATCTATCCGGGCGATCCGCTCACGCCCGGCGTGGGGGCGACGGAAGGAGCAAAGCGGCTGCCCCTCAACGAGGCGAAAACCATCACCCGGATTCCCGTACTTCCGATCTCATACGGCGATGCACAACCGTTGCTGGCCGCGCTGAAGGGCCCGGTTCCGCCGGACAACTGGCGCGGCGCGCTGCCGATCACGTACCACGTCGGCCCCGGTCCAGCCAAGGTGCATTTGAAAGTGAAATCGAACTGGGACACCAAGCGGCTCTATGACGTGATCGCGCGCATTCCAGGGAAAGAGGAAGCGAATCTGTGGATCGTGCGCGGGAATCACCACGACGCGTGGGTCAACGGCGCTGAAGATCCGGTCTCGGCCGCTGTTGCCGAGATGGAGGAAGCACGCGGGCTCGCGGAGCTCGTGAAGCAGGGCTGGCAGCCAAGGCGCACGATTATTTACTGCGTGTGGGATGGGGAGGAAGAAGGTCTGCTCGGATCCACGGAATGGGCGGAAGCGCATGGCGACGAGTTAGGCCAGCATGCGGCCGTTTATATCAATACCGACGGCAATGGCCGCGGCTTTCTGTACATGGGCGGATCCCACTCGCTCGAAAAGTTCATGAACGGCGTGGCGAAAGACATTCTGGATCCGGAGAAGGATTACCCGGCCTGGAAGCGGCTGCGGCTCGAGCGCATCGCGAACGCACCCGCCGAAGAGCGGAGCAAAATCCGCGACCGCGCTGATTTGCGCATCGGAGCCCTGGGCTCCGGTTCGGATTACACGGCGTTTCTCGATCACCTGGGCATTGCGTCGCTCAACCTGGGGTATGGCGGCGAGGATGGCGGCGGGATTTATCACTCCATCTACGACGATTTTTACTGGTACACGCACTTCTCAGACACAGATTTCCGCTATGGCCGCGCGCTGGCGCAGACGGTGGGTCTGGCCGTGATGCGCCTGGGGGATGCGGATCTGCTGCCCTACGACTTCGCCGATTTTACCGACACGATTCACCAGTATGTGGACGAGTTGGAGAAGCTTTGGAAGAACAAGAGCGACGAGATCAAGGAACGCAACAGCGAAATCGAGGAGGGAGTGTACGTGGCGATCGCCGATCCCAAGAAGACGCTGGTCGCGCCGAAGGCCGAAGAGGTTCCGCCGTTCCTGAACTTTGCGTCGTTGCACAATGCGCTGGAGAAACTGCGGCGCAGCACTGAACACTACGGCAAGGCCGCCGAGAAATTGAACCTGGGTCAGAAGCCACTTCAGGCACTGAATCAGAAGCTGGCGCAGGCGGAGCGGGCTCTGACTCTACCGGACGGACTTCCGGATCGCCCCTGGTTCCGGCACCAGATTTATGCGCCGGGAATGTACACCGGCTACGGCGTGAAGACGATTCCGGGCGTGCGGGAAGCGATCGAGCAAAAGAACTGGAAGCTGGCAGATGAGCAGATTGCGCGCGCGGGGCAGGTGCTGGAGAAAGAAGCGGCGGTGATTGAGGAGATCGCGGGAGAGATGGAGCGGTAGGCGGAAGCAGGTGCCAGGTGTTAGTAACCGGCTACCCCAAAACCGACCACACGGAAAGCTGGAATCCCGGCAGCAATTCGCGGACCTCCAGAGTGTCCTCGATGCCGAGAGTGCGGATCGTTTTGTCAGGCGTGTGAATCTCGATTTGACGGGAACGCGGATAGACCACCCACACGACGGAAGTCTCTGCATTCAAGTACTGTTGGATCTTTTCGCGCAGGTCGGAGGCATCGTCGCCGGGAGAGACAATTTCAACTGCCAGGTCCGGCCCTCCCTCGAAATACTCATCGGGGTTTTGAAGCCGGGATTTGCGGACAAACGAAATATCCGGGCCACGGATGGTGTGCGGCGTAAGGCGATAACCGGATTCGGTGAATACACCTCCCAGGTCGCGAGCTACGATAAATTCGCGAAGCGCCGAGCCGAGTCTTAACTGGCAGTCCCCATGGCGAGGCTTCGGCGGCGGCGTGGTGATGAGCTCCCCTTCGTTCAGCTCGTGCTTCATGCCGTCGTCGGGCAGGGCGGCGAATTCCTCAACAGACAAGACAGTCTTGGGCATCATTGCGCGAGTCTGTTTCTATCTTATCGAAGGCTACGCCGGCGGCGCGAAGAGGCTGACGGGATCGAGGGAGGTTACTTTCCACTTCTTCTTTGTGCGCTCAATGCTGCACTTAACGATTTCGCGGCGGCGCACGAGAGGGCCGTTTTCCGCGCGAGAGCGAATCTGCACAATCCAGTCCACCGCCACCCGTCGCGTGCGGTCGTCGCCTTCGTCGGTGATGGCATCGATCGCCGACGTGATCTCATTTTGTTCAGTGAGCGCAAGGATGTTGCGCGCGAACTGCTCATAACCGGGCATGGAATGGTCGAAGTGATCGAGAAAGGCGAGTCCATTTCCCTCGCTCAGAGCCGAGGCCAAGGCGGTGAAGAGGTCGAGGACGTCCTGCCCGGTTGTGGCCAGCAGGGGCGCGGCGACCGCCATCAGAAGCGTCCGTCGTGCGATGTCAGGTGCGGTAGCTGGCATTGATGCGGATGTAGTCTTCGGTGAGATCGCACGTCCAGAAGCGTGCCGCGCCTTTTCCTTTTCCCCGAATCTGGAACTGGATGGTGCATTCTGCCTGATCGAGTTTAGTCTTGAGTTCGCCCTCGGAGAACCGCGCGGCCAGGCCCCCGCGGCACACCGTAACACCCTGCATGGCGATGTCGACCTTGGCCGGATCGAACGCTACGCCAGCATTTCCCGCCGCCGAGAGAACGCGGCCCCAGTTCGGATCGCTTCCCGCGATGGCAGTCTTGACGAGCGGCGAATTCGCAATGGAGCGGGCAATCTGCGCGGCTGCATCGTTGTTGGCCGCGCCGGTGACGTCGATAGTCACCAGCTTTTTGGCTCCCTCGCCGTCGCGCGCAATCTGTCGTGCCAGGGTTTCGGTAACAACAGCGACTCCTTCTTCGAAGGCGGCGTACTCTTTGGGGTCGGGCCGGACGCCGGAGCATCCATTGGCCAGGAGAATCAGAGTGTCGTTGGTCGAGGTGTCCCCGTCCACAGAGATGCGGCTGTAGCTGCGCTCGTTGGCGCGCTTTAAAATCTCGCGCAGCTTCGGGACGGGGATGCTGGCATCGGTGAGAACAAACCCGAGCGTGGTTGCCATACGCGGCTGAATCATTCCCGAACCCTTGGTCATGCCGGCGATGCGCACCACTCCACGGCGGAGCTGCATTTCGCCGAAAGCTTCTTTCGGAGCCAGGTCCGTCGTCATGATGGCGCGCGCCGCGTCGCTGAAACGATTTTCAGCGAGACCGGCAAGAAGCTGTGGCAGCGCCTTCTGGATCAGGCTGAAATCCAGTTCGACGCCGATGACGCCCGTTGACGCCGCGAGCACTTGCGCGGGCGGCAGCTTGAGCTGCTTGGCCACGGCGCGGCAGGACGCAAGCGCCACGCGGTCGCCGGTTCGCGTCGCACAGTTGGCGTTGCCCGCGTTCACCAGGATGGCCCCCACCTGGCCGCGCGAAGCACGCAGGTGCCGGCGGCAAAGCCTCACGGGTGCAGCTTGCACACGGTTTTGCGTGAAGACAGCGGCGGCCGCAGCGGGTACGCCGGAAACGATCAGCGCCAGATCGTCGCGCGTCTCGCGGCGAATTCCCGCATAAGTGGCGGAATAGCGATAGCCGAGTGGTAGGTTCACTGCGCTGGTTCTCCCAAGATTTCGTTTTCGCGCAAACGCTGGCCGTTGGCAAATGCTTCGGCGCTCATGCGCTTGCGCCCTTCCATTTGTACATCGAGCAATTCGAGCACACTGCCGGACCCGCATGCCACGCGGAATCCCGCTCCAGCCACAACGCCTCCGGGCGCGACCACGGTTCGATCTTCATCAACACATGCGCGCCAGACATGCAGCAGATGGCCGCGAAAGAAGGTATATGCTCCCGGCCAGGGCAGAAATCCACGCACCCTATTGTGAATCGATTGCGCCGGCTCGGTCCAGGAAATGGCCCCGTCTTCTTTCTTAAGGATCGGCGCGAAGGATGCCTGCGTATCGTCCTGCTTGCGCGGCGCAATCACGCCTTGCGCCAGCCCGTCGAGGGTCTCGCCCAAAAGCTCGGCGCCCATCACGGCAAGGCGCTCACCCAACTCGATGGCCGTTTCCTCCGGGCCGATTTCGGTTTCTCGCTCCAGCAGGATATCGCCGGTGTCCAGTCCCGCATTGATCTGCATGGTGGTGACGCCGGTGCGGTGCTCGCCATTGGCGATGGCCCACTGAATCGGCGCGGCCCCGCGGTATTTCGGCAGCAACGAGGCATGCACGTTCACAATGCCGCGTGGCGCGAGGTCAATTACGGATTGCGGAATGATTTGCCCGTATCCCACCACCACCATGATCTCCGGAGCCAGCGATGCCAGGTGAGCCTGCGCTTCGGGACGCCGGATCCGCTCCGGCTGGTAAACCGGCAAGCCCAGGCGCGTAGCAGCCTGCTTCACCGGGGAAGATGACAGTTCCTGGCCGCGGCCTTTGGGACGATCCGGTTGCGTCACCACAGATAGAACCTCGTGCCTTTCGGCCACGGCCTCGAGCGTAGGTACTGCGAAAGCGGGCGTGGCCAGGAAGACGAGGCGCATTAAAGAAGGCAAAAGGCAAAAGGCAAAGGGCAAAAGGCAAAAGTGAATTCGGTGCGGGCACTTTTGCCTTTTGCCTTGGCTTTCCTCACGCCCACTCTCCGGCTTTCACCAGCTTTTTCACTTTTCGTTTGATGAGGTCACGCTTCAGTGCGCTGATGTGCTTGATATATAGCTTTCCGTGCAAGTGATCGATCTCGTGCTGGAACGCGCGCGCCAGCAAATCCTCGCCGGTCATTTCAAACCACTCACCCTTGGCGTCCTGCGCCTTTACGGTGGCGCGTTTGCCGCGTGTCACCTGTTCCCGGAAGCCCGGAATGCTCAGGCAGCCCTCCTCGCCGGTCTGTTTTCCCTCGATCCTCAGAATTTTCGGATTAATGAGTACCAGCTTCTCTTCGGGCCGCTCACCCGCCGAACAATCGATCACCGCAATCTTTTTCGAGATACCGATCTGCGGCGCGGCGAGCCCCACCCCCTTGGCCGCGTACATGGACTCGAACATGTCGTCGAGGAGCTTGTGGAGATCGGGCGTATCGAAATCCTTCACGGCTTCGGCCTCCCGTTCCAATACCGGGTCGAACAATTTCACGATGGGATAAACCATAGTTCAGAAGTTCTTGACTTGCTCCATATATCCTTCGAAGTTGCGGCGCATTTCTCCAATCGAGTCGCCGCCGAATTTCTCGAGAAACGCCTGCGCCAGCACAAGGGCCACCATGGCTTCCCCGATGACCGCCGCCGCCGGCACGACACAAACATCCGAACGTTCGTACGCTGCCGGCGCCGGCTCCCGTGTCACCAGGTCGACGGATTCGAGCGGACGCCGTAGCGTGGATATGGGCTTGAGCAGCCCGCGCACCAGCACGTCCTGGCCGTTGGTCATGCCGCCTTCAAGGCCGCCGGCCCGGTTGGCTCCGCGCGTGAACCGGCGCGCTTCGCGGTCGTAGCCGATCGTGTCCTGGACTTTCGAGCCGAAGCTCGCCGCGCCCTCTTCCGCGAGTCCGATCTCGACTCCTTTTACCGCCTGCATCGAGACGATAGCCTGCGCCAACCGGCCGTCCAGCCGCGTGTCCCACGCGATGTGCGAGCCCAGGCCCGGCGGCACGTTATGCGCCACAATTTCGAAAACGCCGCCGACCGTATCGCCTGTCCGCAAGGCTTGGTCAACGACGGCTTTCATGCGCTGCTCGGTTTCGGCATCCACGCAGCCGAGGAGCACCTCGGACCTCCCCTGCAGCGCGTTAATCTCTTCCCAAGTGGCCTGACGTTTCAACCGTTCGTGACCGACCGCGATCACGTGCCCGCGCACTTCGGTCCCAAACTCGCGGAGCAGCGCTTTTGCCAGCGCGCCGATAGCGACGCGCGCCGTGGTCTCCCGGGCGCTGGCCCGCTCCAGAATGTAACGGGCATCGTGAAAATTGTATTTGACGGCTCCTGCCAGATCGGCATGGCCGGGCCGGGGACGCGTGAGCGGCTTTTTCTTGTCTTCGGCTCCCTCGGAATCTTCCACCGGCAGCGCTTCGGTCCAGTTTTGCCAGTCTTTGTTGCGGATGATGATTGCGACGGGCGAGCCGATGGTTTTGGAGTGGCGCACGCCCGCGACGATTTCGGCGCAGTCGGTTTCAATCTTCATGCGCCCGCCCCGGCCATAGCCTTGCTGGCGGCGCCAAAGTTCGTGGTTGATAGCCTCCAGGGAGACGGGCACGCCGGCGGGCAATCCCGTCAGCGTCGCGACCAGGCACTCGCCGTGGGATTCACCCGCGGTCTCGAATCTCAGCATGCAGAAAAAACTATGCTAGCAGGTGAGCGGCGGCATCGCCCAATCCCGGAACCTTTCGATCACGATTTGCGTACGATAGTAGTGAACCCGTAGAGGAGACATTTGCCATGGTCAAGTTCCTGCTGTGGTGTATTTTGCTGGTGCTGTGCTGGCCCCTGGCGCTTGTGGCGCTGATCGCATACCCGTTCGTCTGGCTTCTCTTGCTGCCTTTCCGGCTGGTGGGAATCGCCGTGGGCGGCGCGCTGGCGCTGGTGAGCGCCATCATTTTCCTGCCATTCCGGGTGCTGCGAGCCATCTGAGGCTGTAGTAGCATCACGGTTGTGAACCGCAAGGCGTTCTTTCTCTGTCTGCCTCTCTGCCTGCTTCTGGCCGAGACCACAATCCCTACGCCGTCCAATCTGCACACTGAAGGTGTGCCGCCGATTTCAGCCGCCCTGATGGAGGACTTGGACCACTACAACAACATCCGCGCTGCGAACCTGCTCGACTGGCATCCCGTAAAGCGGGAGATGCTGATTTCGACGCGTTTTGCCGACGTCGCGCAGATCCACCGCGTGGCTATGCCGGGTGGCGCACGCACGCAGTTGACGTTCTTTCCCGACAGAACCGCGGCGGCGCTCTATCGTCCGGGCAACGGAGACTCCTTCATATTTGCCAAGGACACCGGAGGCGGCGAGTTCTATCAGCTTTACCGCTTCGATACGCGATCGAGCGCCATTACGCTCTTGACGGACGGCCACTCCCGCAACACGTCGCCTCTCTGGTCGCGCGACGGGAGCCGGCTGGCTTACTCGTCGACTTTGCGCAATGGCCGGGACACGGATATCTACGTGATGAACCCTGATGATCCCAAGAGCGCGCGGAAAGTGCTCGAAGTGGAGGGCGGCGGATGGTTTGCAGAGTCATGGTCTCCGGACGGCAGCAAGATGGTGGTCGAAGACCGGCGCTCGGTTCACGACAGTTCACTTTATCTGGTGGACGTTCAATCCGGAGCCAAACAACTCCTGACTTCGGAGCAAGCTTCCTATGGCGAAGTTCAATACGCGAAAAGCGGCAAGGGTCTCTATCTCACGACCGATCGCGGAAGCGAATTCGAACGAGTAGCATTCCTTGACTTGTCGACGCACGAACTATCCTTTCTCCGGCCCGGCCAGAAGTGGGACGCCGGAAAATTGGCGCTTTCAGAAGACGGCAGGCGCCTGGCTTACGTTCTCAACGAGGATGGGTTTTCAAAGCTGGTGGTGATGGACACCGAAACCAAGCGGGATCTGTCCCTGCCGGCCCTGCCGCGCGGCGTCATTTCCGGTCTGCGTTGGCATCACAATGGGCGCGATCTGGGCTTCAGCCTCAGCGCGGCGCGCAGTCCCGCCGATGTGTATTCGATCGATGTCGACAAGGGCACGCTCGAACGCTGGACTGAGAGTGAAACCGGGGGATTGAATGCGCAGGAATTCAGCGAGCCTGAGCTGATCCACTGGAAATCGTTCGACGGCCGCACGATTTCGGGATTCCTCTACCTTCCGCCGAAGCGTTTCGCTGGCCCTCGGCCAGTGATCGTAGACATTCACGGCGGCCCCGAGGGCCAATCTCTGCCCGGTTTCATCGGCCGCAACAATTACTACATTACGGAACTGGGCGCCGCGATGATTTTTCCCAATGTGCGCGGTTCCGCCGGCTACGGCAAGACGTTTCTGGCTCTCGACAACGGGCTGAAGCGCGAGGATTCGGTCAAGGACATCGGCGCTTTGCTGGACTGGATCGAGCACGATGCACGGTTCGATGCCCGGCGCGTGCTGGTGACCGGCGCCAGTTACGGCGGGTACATGACGCTGGCCTCGGCGTTCCATTTCAACGACCGGCTGCGCTGCACCGTGGATGTTGTCGGCGTTTCGAATTTCGTGACCTTCTTCGAGCGCACCTCACCTTACCGCCGCGACCTTCGCCGCGTGGAGTACGGTGACGAGCGCGACCCGAAGATCCACGACTTTTTCGAGAAGATCGCGCCGCTGAATCACGCGAGCGAGATCAGCAAGCCGATGTTCATCGTGGCGGGCCGCAACGATCCGCGCGTGCCCGCGCACGAAGGCGAACAGATGGCCGCGGCCATCCGCAAGAACGGTGCGCCCGTCTGGTACCTGATTGCCGACGACGAAGGCCACGGCTTCGCGAAAAAGAAGAACCAGGACTTTCAATTCGCGGCGACGGTGATGTTTGTCAAGGAGTTTCTGCTGAAATAACCCGGCTCACTTTTCAGGCTCCAGCTGCATCATCCAGATGTCGGAGTGAAATTCGTCGAGGTTAGTAACGATCTTGTCCTTGGCCACATTCACCTCCATGTGATTGGACTCTGAAATTCCTGAGTAAATCCGCTGGCTGCTATGAAAGTGTTGAACGGCGAATGGAGCGCCCACAGGGTGCTTGGTCTTCGGATCCAGCCGCAGCGCCCACAGACAAGTGAAGCCGTCGCGGTTGGAGGTGAAGTAAATGGTGTTGCCGTCGGGTGAGAATTGCGGCTTGTCGTCGTGATATTCGCCGCCGGTGAGCTGAATCCAGCGGCTTGGCCCGGCGGGAATGAGGTTCTCCGCGGGCGTGATGTAGATTCGGTAGTGCTCCTGGTCGGCGCTAGTCTGCATCAGGAAGGACATCCACTTGTCATCCCAGGAGTAGAACGGGTTCCACAGGGCACGCTGAGGGTCGCTCAACACATCCGTCGCTTTGCCCGTCGCCAGTTCCACGAGCGAGATCCGGTCAAGGCCGGTGCCAAAGTTCTCGGTCAACACCCAGCCGCCGTTCGAAGAAAAGCCGCATGGACTTCCGCACTTTTGGCACACACGCCGCGACGCTCCTCCCGCGGTGGGGATCACAAGGAGGTCGAATACGGGCTCACCGCTTGGAAGGTAATACGCCAACAACGAGCCGTCGGGAGAAATGCGCGCAGGACTCCCGCGTTCTATGGGAAAGTTCTGAACCAACTGGGTTTCCTGGCCGGTGACAAGATCTTTGACGACCAGGCGATTATCCGAAAAATAAACGACCTTCTTTCCGTCGCGAGAAAGCGAGGGGGCATCATCCCGAACCCCTTCCACCTGGGTCAATCTTTGCCGCTCGCCGGTTATGCGCGCGTGATCTGCGTCGATTGGAATGCTCCACAGATTTGTGCTTCCCGTTGCACTGCCGAAGACCATCCGCCCAGTCACGGAAATGCTAGGAGTAGTGGCCAAGCCAGTTGCCAACGTAAGCTGCTCAGGTTCGGAGGTTATTTTGCCATCGCTCGTGATGGCCACGCGAAACAGATTGTGGCTGTCCCCAATGGACCGCTCAAAGATGACCCACTGGTGATCTTTATCGGGTGCCGTCCAGGCCGACGGTGCCGGAGGTTGAGCCTCACCTGCCAGCAGGGCCGGCGGAACAACTTTTTGGAGGCTTCCTCCGGAAATCGGGATCATCCACCAGAATTTTTGGTCCTCAGCGCGGTGGCCGTCGCGCGCTGCAAGCGCGAGAACTCTGGCTCCATCAGGGGAAATGACCGGGGAGCTACCGAGAGACACCTCGGGGTGAACGGCGACAGGTGTTCCACCCATGCGGGGCACCGCAAACAAGAGGAATGCAAGCTGATCAGGGCGTGTGAACACGATTGTCGAGCCATCGGCGGAATAGAGCGGCCCCAGGCCGTTGCTGGTAATCAGCCGGGCGTCGCCGCCAAGCGCCGGCACTTCATAGATACCGCCACGAGCGCCGTACGCAATCTGCGTCCCATCGGGAGAAAAAACCGGGGAAGAAGCACCGTCTTTCTCATGCGTGACCTGAATCCCTTTGCCACCTCCGATCTGCTGGATCCAGATGTCCAGTTGCGGCCCTCCGGTAGAAGAAAGGTAAGCCACTAGCTTGCCGTCCGGCGAGATGGCCGGGCTGAACGAGACGCCGTTGGAGGTCAGATGCGTTAGTGCGCGTTGTGCTGTCTTGACAGGCCTGGAACGCCACCAAAACCAGCCGGCGGCGGCCGCGAGCAGAACCACCACCACGCTTAGGCTGATCGCGAGCCAACTCCGGCTGGGCCCCGCCGCGGGCCGCGCGGGCGTCAACTTCCCCGATTCCGATTCTTCTTTCAGCTCTTCCAACGCGACCTTCAGGTCAGCCATGTGCTGGAAGCGGCGGTCCGGGTCTTTCCGCAGGCAGCGCGTGATCAAGCGCTCCAGTTCCCGGGGGATGCGCGAGTCGAGTTCCGTCGGCGGCTTGGGCTCCTGCTGGAGTATGGAGGCCAGCGTGGACATGCGGTTCGCGCCCTGGAAGGCGCGCCGCCCGGTCAGCATTTCGTAGAGCACCGCGCCGAGCGAGAAAATGTCGGAGCGCGCGTCTACCGGTTTGCCCTGCGCCTGCTCCGGTGACATGTAGGCGGCAGTGCCGACAATAGTGCCTTCCTCGGTGTGCGCTTTGAAGGTTTGCGTGGCGCCGTCGGCAGACTCCTCCTGAGCCGTAAGCTTGGCCAGGCCGAAATCGAGCACTTTGACGACCCCGCTCGCGCCCACCATGATGTTGCCCGGCTTGATGTCGCGATGGATGATGCCCGCCGCGTTGGCCGCCGCCAGCGCGCTCGAAATTGGAATTGCATACTTCAGGACATCCACTACCGGAAGCCCGCCGCCGGGAATCATCTGTTGCAGCGTCTTGCCGGCCACGAACTCCATCACGATGAAATCGGTTCCGTCCGCATGGTCGATTTCGTGGATCGTGATGATGTTGGGGTGGTTTAGCGACGACGCGGATTTGGCCTCCTGAATAAAGCGCTGTTTCCGCGATTCGTCGGTCAGTTGCTCGGGGCGGAGAACTTTGATGCAGACGAAACGGTCGAGGCGCAGATCACGGGCCTTGTAAACCACACCCATCCCGCCCTCGCCGAGCTTGGCGAGGATTTCGTAGTGGGATAGCTTCTGCCCGATCAAGTCGATGTCTATCGACTGTAGCGCAGATCAGCCTGCGTGGAAACCCGCGGCTATCCGATTCCGAACGCCGCCCGGTACTTCTCCGGCAATCGGACGGGCTTCATCTCGCGGTTGCAGAAGACATGACGGGTCGAACCTGTGGCGAGTTTGCGATTGTTGTCCGCCAGGCGTATTTCGTA
>Ga0335077_10007537_pt1 | contig 13460 bp, 13 predicted proteins | sample Lox_Sample_31_FD_207151 | JGI IMG/M metagenome (GOLD analysis project Ga0335077, IMG submission 207151) | Soil microbial communities from Loxahatchee National Wildlife Refuge, Florida, United States - Lox_Sample_3.1 | ecosystem: Environmental > Terrestrial > Soil > Wetlands | place: USA... | reverse complement strand
GGCCCCGTGGGCCACTTCCCGGGTGGTGAGCGCGCTGAATCCGCGCGAGAGAATGATGCGACGCCCCGCGGCCAGGAGCTGCTCCCGCGTCGTCGCCCGGGCCTGCACATTAGCGCTCACCAGCGCAGCTTATACAAGTGTATAAAACGCGGCAAGCCCGGTCCTCAGTGGAGCGAGTAGCAGGTCCCCACGCCGCGTTGAGCTGAACTGCCGCTCCTCAGGTCGCGCCGGCCCGCCGCGCCCTTCGCACTACTTCGCAGGCGACGCGCCACGCTTCAGCCCGGCTTGCTCGCCGGGCTTGAGGAATCTCACCATCACGCGCTGTCCGATCAGGTACGGCGTGTGGTCCGCCGACACGACTACTTCGACTACGCGCTCGTCTGCCGATTCTTTGGCGGTGTCGGACTTCAGCTTGCGAGTACCGAAAACGCGTGCAACCCGGAGCACCTTGCCGACCGAAATCTTGTCGGCGTCGGATTCGGAGACGATCTCCGCCTCCTGGCCGACGTGGACGTCCGGGATCGCACTCTCGACGATCTCGGCGCGTGCGATGTGGGGACTCGCGGGCTCCAGATCGAACATGTCGGACACATTGAGCGTCGAGGCGCCCGCACCCGGATTGGCATAGCGACGCACGATCCTGCCGTCCATCGGTGCGCGGATGATCGTCAGATCTTCGGCGTACACGGCCTGCGCAAGCTGTGCCCGGGACGTCTGCACCGCGGCCTGCTGCACGGTAAGTTGCGCTTGCGCGGTGGCGAGCGTATCGGCCGCCTGATCGATCTGCTGCTGCGCCACCACCTTCGAGGCGCTCAAGCGCGTCAGCCGTTGGTATTCGCGCTGCGCCGCCCGGATGTTCACCTGTGTCAGGGCCAGCTGACTCTCCGCCTGTGCGACCGCAGCGCGGGCGCTGTTCACGGCCAGCACCGAATCGTCATCTTCGAGCCGGGCGAGCATCTGGCCTTTCCTGACGACGCTGCCCTCCTCCACCATGACGTCGCGCACGACGCCGGCGCGGCGTGCGGCGACCTCGACCAGTCCGCCCTCGACGTCGATCTTGCCGTTCGCGATCGTCGCGTAGGGGGAAGTCGCGGCGGTCGGCATCCCGGGCGCAGCGGCGCTCCCCGATCCGCAGGCTGCGAGCAACACGGCCGCGGCGCCGAGCAGCACGGCGCCGAGGACTCTCAGGTCACTGCGCGCGTTCAAGCTGTGCCCCAGTATCGTCCAGGATCTTGCCGTCTTCCATGTGGACGATTCGATCGGCGTGCGCCGCGAGGCGCGAGTCGTGGGTAACGACCAGGATCGCGGCGCCGCGCTGCCGGGCAGCCTCGTGCAGCAGCCGGATCACGGTTTGGCCGTTGGCCGAATCGAGCGCCGAGGTCGGCTCGTCGGCAAACAACAGGGCCGGTGACTTGGCGAGCGCCCGCGCGATCGCCACCCGCTGGTTCTCACCACCGGAGAGCTCCGCCGGTCTCTGGCGCAACCGCTGCCCGAGGCCAACCGCCTCGAGTACCTCGGTGGCGCGCGCGTGCGCCGCGCGCCGCCCGACACCGCAATAGCGCAGCACCTGGACGACCTGCGCGGTAGCGTCCAGCGCCGGAAACAGGTTGAAACCTTGAAAAATGAAGCCGCAATGATCGAGCCGGAAACGATCGACCTTGTGGGGCTTCTGGCTCCAGAGGTTCTCACCGAGCGCGCGCACCTCGCCCTCGTCCGGCCTCAACAGCCCCGACAGCGTCGCGAGCAGCGTCGACTTGCCGGACCCCGAGGGCCCCATGATCATGGTCATCTGGCCGTGGTAAGCATCGAAATCCACGTTCTTCAGGACCTGCTGGCGGATCTTGCCGATCCGATAGGCCTTGGCAATACCGCGGGCGGCGAGCGCGAGACCCTTCATCGCAACAGGTCCGCCGGTTGGCTCTTCTTCAGGATGCGCAGCGACAGGGCGCCGGACAGGATAGCAATCGCCAGCAATGACACGGCAACCGGGACATCGACGAACAGCGGGAAGTCCATCGGGACGCCGGAGGCTTCCGCCAGCAGCCACACCAGGCCGGCGAGCCCGGCCGTCAGCACGAGCCCTGCGACCCCGATCCAGCAGCTCAGCTCCATCACGACCAGCCGGAGGCTGCGCATCGAGACGCCGAGCGCCCGCAGGCTGGCGAACTCCTTGATGTTCGCGAGGATCGCGCCTTGCAGGGTCTGCCAGGTGATCACGATGCCGATGAATGCGCCGACGACGACCGCAAAGCCGACCATCACCGCAATACCGCCCTCCCGCAGCATGGACTTCTGCGTGACCCGCGCGAGTTGCTCACGAACCCACGCCCGGTATTGACCGTGGCTCATGGTATTGAGTTCAGCGGCGACGCGCGGCGCCGCGCCGGCATCGTGCAGTTTGACCACGAGCGCCCCGACCCGCGGGCCGTCGTTAAACACGCGTAACAGCTCCGCAGTCCGGCGCGAGAGAAATACCATCGCGTTGAACATGGACGGATAGCCGCTCGTGAGCCCGGCCACGCGTACCTCGTAGCCATTCATCTTGGCCCGGTCGCCTTCCTCGACTCCGAGCTTGCCGAGGCTGCTGCGGTCGACGACCACCGCGAACGGCTCGCGCAGCGCCTCAATCAGATCCGGCCCGAAGTCGCTCGGCAGGCTCACGGATCCCGGCGTCGGATCGAGGATGATGAGCTGTACGCCGGTACTCTTCTCAGGCTGCCCGTCTTTCGGGTAGTTGCTCCAACCCGTGAACCCGAAGTTGAGAGGCTGGACCTCATCGACCTCCGGGTCGCGATAGATCTCGGGCACCAGTCGCCGCGGGAGTCCGGCGTTGTTGGCGAACAGATTGTCGGCGTCCGCCGGGAGCACCATCACCTCCGCGGGCGAGCGCTCGACCGTCGCGGTGAACGAGCGCACCATGCCGGCGAACATGCCTGTCAGCGCCAGCACCAGCAGGCCGGCGACCGAGAGCGCGATGATGGCGGCGAGGTAGCGCCGCCATTCGTAGATCAAGGTGGCCAGGGCCAAGCTCACGTTAGCGCCACATCGCCTTTGCGGAAAAAGCCGACATTACTCCTCTCAGAGCCTGTAAGAGCACATCGTGCCCGCGCGCGTACCCGCCCATCTCATTACCGCTAGCGCGGGGTCGTCGGAGGGGAGGTTTCTGAGTTCGGTGGCCGTTCCAATGCACTCTGCATCTGCTGTGCGCGGTGCAGATGCTCATCGGCGCGACCGAGGTACTCAAAGGATTTCACTGCCTGGCGCTGTTTGCGCAGATCATCGGCGTAGGCGTAAAGGGCGAGCTGCCAGTTGTTGATCACACCCAGCAGCTCGTGATCCGCGCGCTCCCGCTCAGAGCCTTGCGTCGCGTTCTTTCGTCGTACTCTGGCTTCCAAATCGTCCCATTGTGGTCGCAGCCACTGATCCAGTTCGTCCGCGAACTTCGCCTGACTGAACCCGCCGTCCTGCAACGCATCCCACGCTACCTGGAATTCCGTCGAAAGCACATTAATACGCGCCCCATAAACCCGCAGATCCTGATCAGCGAGCATCGCGTCGTCACCTCCAGCAACGGCTTGGGACTTCGCCCTCGGAACCACTGCTTTGGGCGGGGATTGGATTCGGGTTTCGGGCGATGCTGTGACGATTGGCTCGCGCACCGCGACCCCACGCTGCTCAACCATCCAGGCAAGAAGGCCGATCGAGGCCACTGCCAACAGCACTAGAAGCCCAATGGCGGGCAAGCGCCAGGCGATGACGATCTCCGGCTCGCGGATAGCGCTCTCAAACTCAATCGTCTGTGTGGTCGGCAACAGGTCGACGATTCGCGCCGCACTCGCGGAGTCCTCCGCCCACAGGCGAAAGTAAGCCTTGCGCGAACCCTGTAGATGAACTTGGACCGCGTTGGCTTCCCTATAGACGTCGCGGATTTCGGCCGGAGTAATCAAGTGCTGCGTCTGCCGCAACCCGAGCCACGTGGCGCGCTTAGCCGTAACGATTAGACCCTGGCTGGTGAAGCGCAGCGTCGCGGGACCCACCCACTGGAAGCTGTTGAGAGGCTTGTGCAAGCGCGCAACCAGACCAGAAGTGGAGGTAAAACGCACGGCGATCTCGAGCTCCCCCGAAGTCCCCTGAGCAGGGACTGGGACAGCACGCAGATGTCGCCTAGGCATAGCTACGCTCTACGCAGCCAACTTCAATTTCGGCCGCAGGCCAGCGCGCGCCGCAAGGCGCACGAGCAGGTCCAGGCTGAACCGGTTGATCTTTCCGCGGTTGAGGTCCGAGATCCGTGCCTGGGTGACACCCAGGAGTTTCGCGGCTCGCACCTGCGTCAAACCGGACCTGCGCAACCAGTCGGTAAGTCCGCTCAGCAGCTGAGCGCGCATTTCCATCTCTGCCGCCTCGTCGGGCGGATAAAGATCCTGAAACACGCTCCGTTCTTTCTTGGCCGCCATCGCCTCACCTCGGTAGCATCTTCAAGCGCTGCTGCGCCAACTCGATGTCTCCCGGCGCGGTCTTTCGAGTCTTCTTCTGGAAGCAGTGTAGGACATAGATCGCTTCCAGTCGGGAGGCGAGAAAGACGACTCGGAAGGCGCCGGACGAGTCTCGTACCCGAATCTCCCGCACTCCCGGTCCAATCGTCGACATCGGCTTCCAGTCAGTGGGTTCCAGGCCGCACTGCACGAGATAAAGCTCGTAACCCGCTTGCGCGCCGGCCGCCTTCGGGAAGGTCTTCAGATCCGCTTTACTGCTCCCGAGCCAAACGACCCGCTTGCTCGGTTTCATTATGCCAGATCTCGCATATTCGGGCAACATGCTCTGCGGCTGCCGCTGCCGAACCCGGTGCCACCATTCGGCAGCTTGATGCGCTCGGTCACGTGAAGTTCCTCCGCATCAGACAAGTAATGCAGCTCACTGGACTGTCCCGCATGACGATCTACCGCCTCGAGCTCGCCGGCGAGTTTCCGAAGCGCCGCCAGCTCAGCAAGAATTCCGTCGCCTGGCTCGACAGCGACATCGCTCAATGGGCGGAATCGCGACCGGTCAGCCGCCTGAGGGGAACAGCAGGCGCGCAGGCGCGCGCGGGTGGTGTGAATTACGATTGAATCACGCAGGCCCAGGCAATCTCTGCCGAGATCGCCCCAGCCCGCAGCTCGAGGGTCACGGCCAGGGGTTGTCGGAAAGCGGCAAAGGAGAAAACGCTGCGTTTCTCAAGCGCTTACGCCGAGTCCGCCGCCACAACCCGGCGGGCCACTAACTCGGGCCGGCTCACTTCTTTTGCAATTCAGTTCGGCGCATCCTGTCGAGCATGATGCGGTTCGTGCCTGCAAGTGGCTCTCGGGAAGCTCAGGCGGGCGTTTCGACCGGATGGGGTCACTGCGCGAGCAAGCTCCAGGAGGATTGGGTGAGCATCCGTCTGACAATCAGTGCCTCCCTCATCCTTCCTCGCCTAGGCTAAGACCCGGGGAGCGTGGTTGGGCTTGTTCATTAACTGCCTGCTCCAAACCCGATCTCTTTGCCTGGCGCTTTGTCTCCTCAGCCCCCTGGCATCCGCTGGCGAAGAGCCGTCGAAACTACTGGTTGTCGGTCTTCGCGAAACCGCCAGACACCGGGGCCCAATTCCACCCGTTCACAGTGTTGCCCCGAGCAAGTTTAGCCCCGCGGATGAGCAGTACGTCTGGAGTCACGTCAATTCGCTTGGTTTGGTTGTTGACGTACGGCCAATAAGCACGACCGCATTTTTTACCAACAGCGTTGAGAGAGTCGCCAGAAGCGTTCGATACGTCCCATTCACCACCAAAGGCACGGCCGTCGATGCTTGGGTTCAGGATACGATCCCACTACTACCGCTTGAACAGAAGCCAGACCACGTCGTTCCGTTTCCCCAGACTCAGCTCAATCAGGTCTCAATCGAACTTACGCGCTCCGCCTGTTATGGCAGCTGCCCGGTCTACAAGGTGACGGTCCATGGCGATGGGCGTGTCGACTACGAGGGGACGCAGTACGTATCCATTCCGGGGCATCACCAAGCTCAAGTCAGCGTTCCGACGGTTTCCGCTCTCCTGGATCAGTTTCGCGAGAGCAACTTTCTCGCCTTGCAAGCCGTTTACCGAGCAGGCTGGACCGACCTGCCAACAATTCGTCTCACCCTCAAAATGGGAGAGCAGACCAAAGAGGTCGTGGACTACGGCGGCGAGTGGGTCGGTATGCCTGGGTACGTGACTGCACTTGAGCATGCGGTCGACACCGCCTCCGACTCGGCACGATGGGTCAGCTCAAGTCCCGCGACGATTGCCGCGATGAAAGATGCCGCAATCGGACTTCGCGGTCCAGGTGCGGTAAGAGTATTGCAAGCCGCGGTGGACAACGGGGATGTAAGCACCGCGCGCTCACTACTTCAGGCCGGCACGCCCGCCGCCCACGGCCTTAAACCGCATTCGGATGAAGACTCACTTCTGGAGATTGCTGTCGACTCGTTGGGCAAAGACGAACCCGGGAATCGACTGGAGATGCTGAAGCTATTGCTTGGCTACCGCGTCGTAAGGTCCGACAAGGCTGATCTGCAGCGGGCATTGGCAAAAACCGTGGAACAGGGTGATGCGGACCTGGCGCGAGAGCTGATCCGCGCCGGCGCAGACCCGACCGTCTGGCTCGTTAAAGGCAATGAGGACCAACCACGGCGCCTCACGTACCTGATGCTTGCCGCGGCATCTGGTTCGTGGGCGATGATCGACGACGCCCTCGCAAGGCCGCACGACATACACGCTGAAGACACCGAGGGGCGCACAGCTCTCGTCTGGGCTCTATGGAATGCACCGCCCGTCGAAGACGTCTTTCCGATCGTTGACCGCCTTCGGGCGCAAGGGGCATCTCGATCGGAGTTGGACACGGCTCTTCTATCCGACTGCAACCCCAACTGGATTCCAGGTCTTGTCGCCAGGGGCGCAAACCTCAACGCTCGCGACAAGAACGGCAACACCCCGTTGTTTCAGGACTGCACGCCCGAGGGCATTAAGGCGCTGTTGGATGCAGGTGCCGATCGCGCGCTACGCAACGCGGCGGGCAAGACCGTCCTTGAAACCACGTACACGGATCAGGATGGGAAGGAGGATCCACGCGCAGATCTGATCCGCCACTATGAGGCGCGCGCAAAGCATTAGGGGAAGCCCAGTCTAGCTGCCGGTCAGCGAGCGTCTCGCGTGTTCGGATCGGCGCACTTTCCGTCGGGAGTGCACCGCGTCATGTTGTAAGGAACCGGCAGCTCGCGGTTGAAAGTTTCCTGAAGAAACGTAAGCGTTGATAAGAATCTCCCGCTATCCCCGCATTTCAACGAGGACGGCGCGTAATACGAGTACTTCCGGTACGCCGCCCCTTGCTGCACTTCGACCGACACCCAGTTGGAATCTAGCGGGACTGCCTCACCCTTACATTCAGCCCCGCGATTGCCCGGAAGATCAAAAAATCCGTCAGCCTCCAGGCGCTTCCAGATGTCGGGCCATGGTGTGGTGCGCGTAAGCTTCTTCGGCTTCGGTATGGGCATGAACGAAGCATCGACTCGGTAAGTGGCGCTCGATTGGGTGCCAATGCGCCGCAAGGTTAGCCACGAGGAGTACAGCGCAAGACTCCCGACATAGTTGATCCGCACCTCGATATTCCCTTGCGCTAGGGATTTGAGCGGGCCGGGCTCCTCGGCGGCCTGATCATCCGCCCGCGCGGTTGCGGAAAGAAAGAGGCCAGTCGTAAAGACGACGGCGACGGCGCGCCTCGCACGAGATCTTGCTTTCCCTCCGGCCCTCAATGGCAGATGCTCCTAGCCTAGGCGCCGAAATGGCTCCACGTTGGAGCCCCCCTTAAACCCTCGAGGTAATCCGCCCAAGGCTGCATCATTCTGCGGCGCTCATCGAGACGTTGCGCCCGCTTGTACGCAGCCCACGCTTCGTTGCGCGCTCCTGGTGCGATCGCCGGGTGCCTCAGAGCCTTTTCCCTTGCTCCCACAAGCGTAGGAACTCGGATGTAGCACTGCCCTTATGCAACTTGTAATCGCACCGATAAGCCTTGCAGGTGAAAGTCCACCATTCGTCGGGCCGCCCTGGCTCAAGCATGTGGAAATGCTGAAGCAGGTGAGGACCGTCGGTTGACGGTGGCAGGAGGCGAGTCTCTACTTTTGCGTCGACCGTGTGGCCCATTCCAGGGAGCTCATACTCGATGGTCGGATCGAACGAATCATGCTTCTCCGTGTAGGTAAATTCATACGGTCGAGCATCGTTCTCCGCCTCAAAGTCCATCGGCGTGACATACACGGTAGGCTCGCACTCAAAGCAGCTGAGGTGCTGCACAAAAACGATGCTCCGATCAGCGCTTTCACCGAATGCGCGGACAGCAAGAATCCTCCCGTCGAGGAATGGACCGGCATATCTCAGCGAGTACGCATCTCCTTTAAACCTGATGCGCCATAGGCTCAGGAACGGGTACGACACCTCGCTGAGGTCAAAGTGCTCCACTAGCAGGTCGCGCGCCGCCGTCGCCGAGGGTTTCATGACCCAAAAGGACAGGTTCTCCTGACGAAGGGTCGGCGCGAGGCGGGAAACGAGGCGTTTCATCTCTCGGATGGCGTTCTCGTTGCAGACGTTTGAATACAGTTTGACCTTGATCTCCTTCAGGGCCACGACGGAACCATTACCGCATTGGCGATCGCCGGCCTTAACGGTCTGCACCACCTCGCCCAGGGCTTCGACGACCCTGGAGTCGTGATTTGTGAATGGCGATTTGGCGTCGTAATCCGGGAGCCCCTTATTCATGTCTACATAGTGGATCTCCGGCGCTGGCGCACCTTGCATGGTTGAATAGTCAAGTTTCGGATTCGGATCGCTAGAGCACTTGGTGTAGCGCTTGCCTTTGAATTCGATGGTCTGCTGATCGATGATCTTGTAGCTCGGATCGCCTGTAATCGTCGTGTTCGGTGCCCATTGTCCCGGGCCGAAACAACCGCCAACTCCGCAGAACGATACTGACCAAAGGCGCTCGTCAACGGGCTTTATCTGCAAGCCGAACGCGTCCGTACATTGCCCCTTCCAGAAGCCAGTAAATGTTGTCTCTTGCGCCACCACTGACGCAGGGAAAGCGGTGGCCAGGCCAAGCAGGACTAATACCCTTTTGGTCACGTTCGGCCGCTACCCGTTAGGGGAGCATTCGGTCAGAGCATTTCTTGTAGGTTGAGGGGTCCTGACCGACCTGCAGTTCCGTCGCACTCAGGACCTTGTAGTGCTTGTCCCCCGTGATAAAGGTCTTCCGCTCCTCCTGCTCGTCCCCGCATCCGCCAGGCCCGCAGAAAGTAGCGGTATACATTCCTGGCTGGTCGACTGGCTTGATTCTGAGCCCAAACCCGTCCGAACACTTTTCCTTCCAGAAGCCCGCGAAGTTGAACGACAAATCAGGCTTGCCAGGAAAGTCTTCCGCGGCAAGTTGCTGCCGAATCTCCCCGATGGTGCTCGGGTTGCCCGTCGCCGGCTTGGTTCCGTAGTCAAAGCGCGTCTCGCTTGAAGTGGTTTCAGTGATCGGGCCCACTCCCAATACGGTCCATCCTTTGAGGGACATGTCATCATCCAGCCGGAACGTCTTGTCATGCTTCAACGATCCGCTGAGCCTCGCCCCCATAGGATGCGAAGTCTTGCTCTCGTCGACTGCGGACCACTTCAGCTCGAAGTCGAAGTCGACCGAGCCATCAGCCTTCGGAGTTACGGTTCCAGTCGCAGACCACGGAGGTGGAATGAACCCTTCAGCGCTCGGCGTTGCAAACTGAATGCCGGTCTTCTCATCTCGGTGGGCAAAATTCTGCGGTCCAAGTGTCCTTCCAGGACCAGCCGGCAATGCCCGACCTAAGACCTTGGTCGTGAGAATGGTGTAAAGCACCGGTCCATCGAGTGCGTCTATTTCAGCGCCTTTTTCCAGCGTCATGCCGCGGCTAGCGAAGACCCGGCCGCCGACCATCATGATCGTCCCGTGCTGCGCTGGCTGCGCTCCAGTGATATCGATATCAACCCGCAGGTCGTTGTTCCGTCGAGAAGTCTGGAGGTAGCTGCTCATCACGCCAGGCGAGTCGAGCTGCGTCATCCGCAGGCGAACAGCCTCAAACTCATTCCATTCAGTCCTCTTGCCGCAGGGGTCGGACTTGCCCGCGCACTCCTCCCCTGCCGTCCCCACTGAGGAGAGCAGGCAGCAGCCGAGCAGCATCCATGTACGAATCTGAGAAGGACCGTCCATGCAGTCCGAACGTATACGCGATCCGGACCCGGCTCAAGCCTTGGTCATCAGAATCCCGGACCTGGCACACAGTTTCCCGCGCGCCGCGCGACGGCACCGCACGGGCTTGCGAAACAGTAAGAACGCTTCACGGACTTACGCGGGGCGCCGAATGGGCACTACGTTCGCGCCAAGACGCAGCCCATCCAGGTAGTCCGCCCAAGCCTGCATCATCTTGCGGCGCTCCTCGAGCCGCTGGGCCCGGTTGTACGCCGCCCGCACCTCATTGCGTTCCTGGTGCGCAAGCTGCAGCTCGATGACGTCGGGCGGATAGCCCGTCTCGTTGAGCAGCGTTGACGCCATCGCGCGGAATCCATGCCAGCTCATCTGATCAGCTGTGTACCCCATGCGGCGCAGCGCGGCAGTGATCGCGTTATCGCTTAAGGGTCGCTCTGCGGTCCTCGGCGACGGGAATACATAGCGTCCTCTTCCCGTTAGAGCTCGGATGTCACGCAGTATCGCCACCGCCTGGTCGGCTAGAGGCACCAGATGCTGCTGGCGCATCTTCATGCGGTGTGCCGCGATCCGCCATTCAGCCGCCTGCAGATCGATCTCAGCCCACTCGGCGGCTCGCAGCTCGCCGGGGCGCACAAAGACCAGCGGCGCCAGTTTCAACGCGGCTTCGACGACCGGGTGGCCACGGTAGCCGTGAAGCGCTCGGAGGAGCTGCGCCACCTCGCGCGGATCGGTGATTGCCGCCCGATTGGCTACGGTGACCGGGGCCAGGGCACCGCGAAGGTCGGCGGTGGGATCTCGCTCTGCGCGCCCGGTCGCGATCGCGTAGCGCACCACCTGTCCCACGCGCTGCTTGGCACGGTGCGCCGTCTCATGCTTGCCGCGGCGCTCGAGCCTGCGGAACACGCCGAGGAGCTCGGGCGCGGTCAATGCCGCGACCGGGCGGCCGCCGATGTAAGGGAAGAGCAGGTCCTCGAACGTCCAGACCGCTTTCGTCATCGTCTTCGGCGCGAAGGGCTGCTTCGCGAGCCATTCCCGCGCAATCGACTCGAACGTATTAGAGCGGCTGTCGCGCTCGGCGCGGCGCTCAGCGGCGGGATCGCGGCCCGACTCGAGCGCGCTGCGCAAGCTCCCACGCTTAGCGCGCGCGGCCTTGAGCGAGGTGGCGGGGTATGTACCCACGCTCACCATGGATTCGCGGCCCCCGAGCGTGTACCGAAGCCGCCATTGCTTCGCGCCCGCGGGCGTCACCAGCAGATAAAGGCCGCCGCCATCCCTTAGCTTGTAGGGGCGGCTCTTGGGTTTGGCGCCGCGGAGGCGCGCCTCGGTCAGAAAATCAGTAGCAGCCAAGTCGTACCCGTCGGGGTTCTCCGTACCCGTTATAGTACCCGTCTTGGTTTTCGTACCCGTCGTTTTTGGCCGTTACGGCGTGAGCGCTCCTGAGCACCTCGATTCTCACAAAATGCCTATTTTCATAGGACTTCGTGAGACTCCGAGAGCGCGGGTGATACACCCTGAGAAGAGGGTCTGGCGCCCCCGGCCGGAGTTGAACCGACGACCTACCGCTTAGGAGGCGGTCGCTCTATCCACTGAGCTACGGGGGCGCGGCCGTTGCCAGTGTACCGGCGGGGCGGCCGGAGCGGCCATCCCCCTCCCCTCGGCGACCGGCGTACTATCGGCTCGAGCGCCGCCGCCCGCGGCGCGTGCGGCCCGCCAGGAGAAGTCCATGACCACCTCCATCAGTGTCGGCAAGCATGAACCCCTGCACGTCGAGATCCGTCACGTAGCCATGCGGCAGCCGCTGGAGTGGCTGAGCCGCGGCTGGGACGACGTAAAGGCGATCGGCAGGCCCGGGCTCGCCCATGGCGCACTCATCGCGATCCTGGGTGCGGTGCTTCTCATGCTCGGCAGCACCCACTTCTATCTGACGGCCGCCGCCGTGACGGGCTATCTGCTCGTGGGTCCGGTGATGACCGCCGGTCTGTGTGAGCTGGCGCGACGGCGGGCGGCCCGCGAGAAGCTCGGTTTCGATGAGTCCCTGCGGGGATTGAGCCGTAATCCCGAGGGCCTGATGCACTTCGCCGGGATACTCGCGCTGGTCGCGCTCCTGTGGTTCATCTTCTCCGCGATCGTGCTCGATACCGCCTTCAATGCTTCGGTACCGAGCCTGGCCGTCGCGCTGTGGGGAGGCGCGGAGTCCGTCAGCACCGGGCAGATGCTCGGCTACATCGGCTGCGGCGCGGTCCTCGCGGCTTTCGTCTTCTCGGTCTCGGTCGTGGCGGTGCCCCTCATGATCGACCGCCACGCGAGCGCGAGCGATGCGATTCGTGCCAGCGTGCGGGCGACGCTCGCCAATCTCTCGGCGATGCTCGTCTGGAGCGTTCTCATCGTGATGGTGACAGCGATTGGTTTCGTCACGCTGCTCGTCGGCATGGTGTGGGTGGCGCCGCTCCTCGGCTACGCGACCTGGCACGCGTACCGCGACCTCATCGCCTAAAGCTCTTGCTTATCCGCCGCCCGCAGCGCTCGCGTGAGCGGTCTTCGGCTTGCGCGCGCTCACCGTGTGGACGTACTTGCCAAAGGCGTCCAGGGTATCTGTGAACTGCTGCTGAGCCGTCTGCAGGTCTTCGAGCTGGTGTTGCGTATTGCCACCGCCGGCACCGGCCTGCGTGATCGCCAGGCCGAACGCGCCGAGGGCTTTGCCGATTTCCTGGTTCTTGCGGCCAAACTCGACGTACGTCAGTTTCTGCTGATAGAGGCAAATGATCAGTTCCGTCAGATCTCCGGCGGTTTGCTCAACGAGCGAGCGCATCGTCTTGGCAATCGCCGTCTGCGTCTGGTTCGCCCCTTCCGGGACGGCGGGCACCGCTTCAAAGCGACGGATGCACTCATCGCGCAGCGATGCCCATTTGGCGATCACCGGCCGGTCCTCGGACGTCGGGAACGTGTCGTTGGTGGCGATCTCGAAGGGCAACGGCTCATCGCCGGGCTCCCGGTACAGCTGCACTTTGTGACGGATCGGATCGAGCTCGGGAGTCGTCAGGCTGGCCTTGCACTCATCCCCCGCGGCTTTGTATGCGGCCGTGATGGCGTCAAACTGAGCCTTGGTTGCGCCGCCCGAGTTCTGTGGTGCGGCCGGGGTCTGAGACGCGCCGTTGCTCTGATCGGCGTGACGCCGCAAGGCGGCGCCCGTGTTCGTCAGGGCG
>Ga0335077_10007536_pt1 | contig 13461 bp, 12 predicted proteins | sample Lox_Sample_31_FD_207151 | JGI IMG/M metagenome (GOLD analysis project Ga0335077, IMG submission 207151) | Soil microbial communities from Loxahatchee National Wildlife Refuge, Florida, United States - Lox_Sample_3.1 | ecosystem: Environmental > Terrestrial > Soil > Wetlands | place: USA... | reverse complement strand
GCGGAGTCAGGGCCGGGCCAGCTTTTCGTAATCGTCGGCAGCTCGGGGTATCTGGAGGTTTCCGCCAGTCAGGCTTCTGCCGCGAAGATGCTGGGATGCGGCGTGGGGGCGCCGGTGGAGTTCCGGATGCTGTAACGGCCGAACGATACACATCTCTTCTTCGAATGTTTTTGAATACATCAGAATACATGTGAAGCCGTTGACGCCTAGGCCGCCGCGTAGAAGCTCAGCACGTTGTCGCCCTGCTTCACGACACGCGTCCGCCGGAGCGCGCCGTAAGAATCCGGGAGTTCGAAGCGCACGGAGTGCTGCGCGATCACTAGCTCTGGCGGATCCTTGCTCATGAGAATGAGCACCTTCCCATACTCACTCTCCCGATCGTAAGGCGGATCCAAGAACACAATGCTGGCTTTGTAGCGCGGTATCAACGATGCCGTCGCACCCAGCGCGACCAGCGCCCGGTCTTCGATCCCCAGGCTCGCAAGATTCTCGCGTAGTACTCTTTCCGCGGCTTTAGATCTTTCGATGAAGATGGCGCGCACCGCGCCGCGGCTGAGGGCTTCAATGCCAACGGCTCCGGTCCCCGCGTAGGCATCCAGAAAAACGGCACCCTCGACCCGCGAACCCAGAATATCGAACAGCGTCTCGCGCAGCCGGTCTGGAGTGGGACGCGTGGCGAGTCCGGGGATCGACTTCAACCGGCGCGAGCGGAATTCTCCGCCGATCACACGCATCTAGCCCACCTCGACCAGCCCGTAGCGGCGCTCCCAGTGGCCGTGCACGTACTCCATGGCCCGGTCGAATTCGGCGGAGGAGGGCGGCCGCTCGATGAACTGCTGCGCATGCGCGCGGGCGACCTCGAGAATTTCCTGGTCGCGCAGAATATTGGCGATGCGCAGCGAGGGCAAGCCGGACTGGCGCGTGCCGAAGAACTCACCCGGGCCGCGCAGTTTCAGATCCATTTCCGAAATCCGGAATCCGTCGTTGGTGTCCACCATGGTACGGATGCGTTCGCGTGCGGTGTCGTTCATGCGTTCGGTAAGAAGGACGCAATAGCTCTGTTCCGCGCCGCGGCCCACGCGCCCGCGAAGTTGATGCAATTGCGCCAGGCCGAATCGCTCCGCCTGCTCGATGACCATCACCGTGGCATTGGCCACGTCGACGCCGACTTCAATCACCGTGGTCGAGACCAGAATCTTGATGCGTCCCCGCTTGAAGTCTTCCATAACGGTTTCCTTTTCTTGTGCCGGAAGACGTCCGTGTAGGAGACCGACGGCGATGTCAGGAAAAACCTCGCGGGAAAGATGCTCGTGCATCTTCTGGGCGGCCTTCATGGCCTGTGTTTCCGATTCCTCAATCACCGGATACACCACGTAAGCCTGCCGGCCCTCATCAATCTGCTTTTTCAAGAAGCTGTAAACGGCCTCGGCGCGGTCGGCGGTCACGTGCCGGGTTTTAATAGGCTTTCGCCCGGGCGGCAGCTCATCGATGATCGAAACCTCCAGTTCGCCATAAACCGTGAGCGCCAGCGTGCGCGGAATCGGCGTCGCGGTCATCACCAGCACGTCGGGATGCACACCCTTGTGTGCCAGCCCGAGCCTCTGCATCACGCCAAAGCGGTGCTGTTCGTCGACAACGGCCAGTCCCAGGTTGCGGAACTCCACATCCTTCTCGAGCAGCGCATGTGTGCCGACGGCCACGTGCACCAGGCCCTCCGCCAGCAGCTTCTTGAGCTTTGATTTCTCGCGATCGCTGAAGGACCCGGTGAGCAGCGCCACCACGTAGCCGAGTTTCGAGAGCAGAGGCTTCAGGTAGAGATAGTGCTGCGCCGCGAGGATTTCCGTCGGCGCCAGCACGGCCACTTGATAACCGTTTTCAATAGCGATGATCGCGGCCTCCGCAGTCACGAGCGTCTTGCCGCTCCCCACGTCGCCTTGCAGCAGGCGGTGCATCGGACGGGGCGCGGCCATGTCCTTCGCAATCTCAGCCAGCACCCGCTTCTGCGCGCCCGTTGGCTTAAACGGCAGCATGGTCTTGATCCGTTCCCGGACGCGGTCGTTCAGCGCAAACGCAATGCCGAGCTGCTCACGCGCTTTTCCGCGGCGCACCAGCAGGCCGCACTCCAGCCAGAAGAACTCTTCGAAGATCAGCCTTAACTGCGCGGGTGACCGGAATGCGTTGAGCAGGCGCAAGTCGGATTCCGGCTGCGGGAAGTGCATCTGACGGATCGCGGTCCAGCGATCGATCAGCTTCAACCTCTCGCGAATGCTCGCGGGCAGGTGGTCCTGGACGGGAGCCATCTGGCTCAGAGCGCGATGAATGATAGTGCGAAATGCCCGGGTGTTGACCTTGGCAATCGCCTCATACACAGGAACCACGCGGCCCACGTGCAAGGCCGCATCCGCGTCTTCGTCATCCTCGGTGAGCAGTTCAAACTCCGGATGCAGCATGGCGAGCTCGCCGGTGTAGCTGTCGAATTCGACTTTTCCGAAAAGCGCGACGCGCTTGCCAGGCTCGAGCGTTTTGGCCAGATACTCGCCGTGAAACCACTTGGCGCGCAGGGTCGCGCCCGAAGAATCCGTGAAGGATGCTTCGAACAACCCGAGATTGCGGCGCCGGAAACCCGCGAGCCGGGCGGAACGCACCTCCGCCACCACTGTCGCCATTTCTCCCGGAGCGAGTTTCGCGATGGTCTTGGTGTTGCTTCGGTCCTCGTAGCGAAATGGGACGTAGGCGAGCAGATCCTCCACCGTGAGCAGCGCCTTGGTTTCGAGCATGGCGGCGCGCGCGGGGCCCACGCCTTTGACATAGGTGAGGGGAGTTGAGAGATCCACCGGAAAATTCAGTGTACAATGCCCACAATGAAATCCAGCTTTATTCTTCTATTGATCGGATGCGCATGCGCGCACGCCGATGTGCGGTTGGGCATCATCGGTACCGACACGTCCCATGTCATCGCGTTCACGCAAATTCTGAACGATCCGATGTCACCCGATTACGTTCCCGGCGCGCGCGTGGTCGCTGCTTACAAGGGCGGAAGCCCGGATGTTGAATCCAGTTACAAACGCGTCGACAAGTTCGCCGAAGAGCTGCGGACCAAGTGGAAAGTCGAATTAGTGTCCGATATCGCCGCGCTGTGCCGCAAGGTGGATGGCGTGCTGCTCGAAAGCGTGGATGGCCGCGTGCATCTCGAGCAGGTGAAGCCCGTCATTGCGGCGGGCAAGCCCGTGTTCATCGACAAGCCCCTGGCCGCCAGCCTGGAGGATGCCCGTGAAATCGCGCGCCTGGCGAAAGCCGCCGGCGTGCCGTGGTTCAGCGCCTCCAGTCTCCGGTTTTCCGAACTAGCCGCCAGCCTCAAGTTTCCCGGTGTCACGGGTGTGCTCACCTGGGGTCCGGGACCGCTCGAGCCCCATCATTACCTGGATCTTTCGTGGTACGCCATCCATGAAGTAGAACTGTTGTACACACTGATGGGCCGCGGCTGTGAAGAGGTGAGCCGTATTTACACGCCCGATGTGGACGTCATCGTAGGCAAGTGGAAGGACGGGCGCCTGGGCACGATCCGGGCTCTCCGGCCTTACGGCAAGTTCGGCGCTGTCGTTTTCCGGCCGGATGAGAAGGTAAACCAGAGCGATCCCAAATTCACCGACAGTTACCGCCCGCTGCTGGTGGAGATCGTAAAATTCTTCGAAACGAAGCAGCCTCCCTTCCCCAATGAAGACACACTCGAAATGTTCGCCTTCATGGATGCCGCGCAGCGCAGCAAAGAAGCGGGCGGCGCGCCCGTGAAACTGAGGTGACTCCGATGCCGGGACTGCTCGAAGGCAAGCTTGGCATCGTGCTCGGAATCGCCAACCGCTGGAGCCTGGCGTACGCCATCGCTCAAGCCTTTTCACGCGAGGGCGCGGGGCTGGTGTTGACCTATCTCGGCGAGCACCAGCAGGGGGCTGTGGAATCGCTGGCTAAAGATCTAAAGGTCGAGCGCATCGTGCCGTGCGACGTCACCAGCGAGGACGAACTGGCCGCGCTTTCCGAGACGTTGCGTTCTATTGGCCGCCCGCTCAACGCCGTGGTTCACAGCCTCGCGTTCGCCAACCGCGAGGACTTGTCGCGGCCCTTTGTGGAAACCGAACGCGCGGGCTTTCTATCGGCGCAGGAGGTGAGTGCGTACTCGCTGGTGGCGGTAGCGCGCGCTGCCGCACCTGCCATGACGGCGGGTGGCTCTATCACGACCCTTACGTACCTCGGTTCCACGCGCGTCGTGCCGCACTACAACGTCATGGGAGTGGCGAAAGCGGCGCTCGAAGCTTCGGTGCGCTACCTGGCAAGCGACCTCGGCCCGCAAAAAATCCGAGTGAATGCAATTTCCGCGGGCCCCGTAAAGACAGCCTCTGCTCGCGCGATCAAAGATTTTTCATCAATTCTGGACGTTGTGGTTCATCGCGCCCCGCTGAGGCGCAACACGGATCCCGCGGAAGTCGGCGACGCTGCCGTGTTCCTGGCGAGCGATCTGAGCCGCGGTGTGACGGGGAATGTGCTGTATGTAGATTCCGGAATGCAGATTATGGGGCTGTGAGATGGAACCGAGTTCCCGTTACTTTCGCACAGTTCGCCTGAGCCCGAGGAATCTCAGAATGGCTTTGCCGCCTACCGTCTCTGGGCCGAGCCAGGCGCCTCGGACATGTGGCCCTCCGTAACAGACAACGTTCCTGCATCTCGGCGAGGCGCCCCACTGTTTTCCATTCCTCAGAATAATCGCGATCGCTTCTCCGGCCCGCGCGCGACGAAAAATGTATTCGCGAGCTAGTTCCTTGGCTTTCTCGGCCGAATGAAGCTTGAACGCCCAACTACTCTTGAAGCCCGCCGAGTGGTAGGGGACCATTTGCAAGACTGCAATGGAGCGCGAAAGTCGACGTAGCCCTTCGAGATATGACACGCCGCACTGCTGCGCGATCTCTCCGACAATCGGACGTAACTTGCGTTCGAAGTAACTGAATCCCGTGTGCCACGAGAATGCAGGGTCCAGAAAAAGAAACGGGAAGTCAACGGCGTCAAATCGTTGCTTAAGGTTTGCGACGGCGCGCTGCCTGAAGGCCGGCATCTGATACTCGGCGTAATAATCCGCCATCTTGAATCCCGGATTCAACATCAGCAGAAAGATGTTGGCTCGAATCAAATCTCCGGCATACGGTGCTGGGAGCAATGACAGGTGGAACTCGTGATCGTTAGAGTCCCCGAAACGGTTACTTCGGACGAAGCCGTTGTAGCTACTGATAGGCCGATCCAGCAATGCAGGTGCCCGGCGACGCACGACCTCTTCGTCTTCCGGATGAATGAACGGAGGGCGGTCCAGAGGACACTGATTCCAGAACTCGACAATGCCTAAACTCACGGAAGCGTAATTCTAGCACCGGCAACGTGCTCTACGTCGATTCCGGAATGCAGATTATGGGGCTGTGACTACTCCGCCTTCTCGGCCGGCACAAGGGGCGCGGTTTTCGCGGGCGCAGGCGTGGCTGCAGCTTTGGCGGGCTTCGCCGCCGACTGGTCCGTCGCCTCCATGGCGCGTTTGATCATGTACATCACGTAAAGCGCGAAGGCGGCTGCTACGGTCAAGCAGGTCAGCAGGAGAAACAATCCATCCACGGTCGCGGCCTGGCCCGTGGCCATCAGCCAGACCGCAGCTCCCAAGGATGCCAAAATTACAGCGCAACTGAATAAAAAACAAAAACCGCGATCGGACATATCCACCCAACGATTTTATGCGCTGACGGGCGCGGCAGCAAGTTGACGGAGGACATAAGGCAGAATGCCGCCGTTCCGGAAATATTCGGCCTCCTGCGGCGTGTCCACGCGCACTTGCACCTCGAAACGCTTCTCGGCACCGGCATCATCCACTGCGCGTACCACAGCACGCGCGCCTTCCGATAGCGACCTGGATATGCCCGCCACCTGATACGACTCCCTGCCCGTCAGCTTCAGCGACTGCGCGTTTTGGCCCGCGAGGAACTGCAGCGGCAGTACGCCCATGCCCACCAGGTTGGTGCGATGGATACGCTCGAAGCTCTCCGCAAGCACCGCCTTCACACCGAGCAGCAGCACTCCTTTAGCAGCCCAGTCGCGCGAGGAGCCGGAACCATACTCCTTCCCGGCGATAATCATCAGCGGCACGCCTTCCTGCTGGTAGCGAACCGAGGCATCGTAGATCCACATCTGCTCGCCATCCGGGAGGTGAACCGTCCACCCGCCCTCGGTGCCCGGCGCAAGCTGGTTACGCAGCCGGATATTTGCCAGCGTGCCCCGCACCATGACTTCGTGGTTGCCGCGGCGCGCGCCATAGGAATTGAAGTCGGCGGGCTTGACCCCAAGCGCGATCAGATACCGTCCCGCCGGGCTATCGGCGGGAATCGAACCCGCGGGTGAGATGTGATCGGTAGTTACCGAGTCTCCAAGCAGCGCCAGCACCCGCATTCCGGCCAGATCCTCGATCGGCCTTCCTGGATCCACCATCTTTTCGAAGTACGGTGGTTTCTTGATGTACGTCGAGTGCTCGTCCCAAGTGAAAGTGCCGGTGCCCGCCGGCGTCGGTAGCGACTTCCAGTTGGCGTCGCCCTCAAACGCCTTCTCGTACTCGTGGCGGAACATATCGGGGCGTACCGACCGCCGGATCGTCTCTTCGATTTCCGCCGTCGTCGGCCAGATCTCGCGCAGGTAGACGGGTGCGCCTTTGTCATCCTGACCCAGCGGCTCGTTCTGGAGATCGATATCGACACGGCCGGCTAGCGCGTAAGCCACCACCAGCGGCGGCGAAGCCAGATAGTTGGCCTTCACCAGCGAATTGATGCGGCCTTCGAAGTTGCGATTGCCGCTCAGCACCGCGGCCACCACCATGTTCTCCTTCTGCACCGCCTGCGCAACCGGCTCCGGCAGCGGGCCGCTATTGCCGATACACGTGGTGCACCCGTAGCCCACCAGGTGAAAATTCAACTGCTCGAGATAGGGCATCAGCCCGGCTTCCGCCAGGTAATCGGAAACCACCTTCGATCCCGGCGCGAGGCTCGTCTTCACCCAGGGTTTCGATTTCAGGCCCCGCTCGGCGGCTTTCTTCGCCAGCAGCCCGGCGGCGACCATCACCGAAGGATTCGATGTGTTGGTGCAGCTTGTGATAGCGGCAATCACCACCGCGCCGCTATCCAGCTCCGCCTTCGTGCCATTCATCTGGATGGCGACCTTCTTGTTCGGCGCCGCAGAAAATGCCGCTTTGAAGTTGTTCTTCACCTCGGGCAGATTCACGCGGTCCTGGGGCCGCTTGGGGCCAGCCATCGACGGTACAACCGAGGCCAGATCCAGCTCGATGCCCTCGGAGAACACCGGGTCCGCCATCGTATCGGTTCGGAATAGTCCCTGCTCCTTCGCGTACGCCTCCACCAGCGCGATCAGCTCCGGCGGCCGGTTGGTGAATCGCAGATAGTTCAGAGTCTCGGGGTCGACTGGGAAGAAGCCCATGGTCGCACCGTATTCGGGCGACATGTTGGCCACCGTGGCGCGGTCCGCCAGGCTCAGCGCGCTCAATCCGCTGCCGTAGAATTCGACGAATTTCCCCACGACGCCTTTCTTGCGCAGCATCTCGGTGACCGTCAGCACCAGATCGGTTGCCGTGCAGCCTTCGCGCAGGCGGCCGTGCAGCTTGAATCCGACGACGCAGGGCAGCAGCATCGAGATCGGCTGCCCCAGCATGCAGGCTTCGGCTTCAATGCCGCCGACTCCCCAGCCAAGCACGCCCAGGCCGTTCACCATCGTGGTGTGCGAGTCGGTGCCAACAACAGTGTCCGGATACGCCGACCAGCCATGATCGATCTGATTGCGGAATACGACTGAGGCCAGATATTCCAGGTTCACCTGGTGCACAATTCCGGTATCCGGCGGCACCACGCGAAAATTCTTGAACGCCGTCTGGCCCCAGCGGAGCAGCATGTAGCGTTCGCGATTACGCTGCGATTCGAGCAGCGCATTCACGGAAAACGCATCTTTGCTGCCGAATTTGTCCACCTGTACGGAATGGTCGATCACCAGGTCCGCGGGCAGCAGCGGGTTGGCTAAAGCCGGATCGGCGCCGGCAGCCTTCAGCGCATCGCGCATCGCCGCCAGATCAACGACGGCAGGCACGCCGGTGAAATCCTGCAAGAGCACACGCGCCGGCATGAAGCTGATCTCTTTCGCATTGGCTCCCAGGCCGCGCGCCACGTAATCCACATCCGCGGCGCCGACTTTGCGCCCGTCCTCCTGCCGCAGCAGGTTTTCGAGCAGGATCTTGATGGACAGGGGCAAGCTGGAGATCTTGCCGACCCCGGTTTCTTCCAGCCTCGAGAGCCGGAAGATCTGGTACGTCGTCTCACCGACGCGCAGCGACGCCGCTGCTCCAAAAGAATTTTTGCTGGGCATATGCACTTCTCATTTTGTCACACGCAGCGCGGAAAGCTATACCATTTCGATGCGAGCTCTGTGCCCCGAAGAACGCGCCAGCGCCGCGTCGCGCGTGATCAGCGGGGCGTCCAGAGCTTCAGCGAGCGCAACATACGACGCGTCATAGGCCGTAAGATTCGGCCGGAGTCGCCAGATTCTGGGCAGGAACGGCGTGTGAGGGTAACGGATCAGAGGAAAGCTCGCAAAGTCCTCGAGAGCGGCCTGGCCGCGAGCGGCATCGAGCTTCTCAGTCAAGCAGTATCGGCGTATCGCTTGCGCAACCTCAACGTCGATAAGATGGGGAACATGCAGTGTCTCGCCATGTGCAAACAGCCTCGAACCGACACGCCGCGCCGCTGGAGTCAGCAACAAAATTTCCAGCATGGCGGAAGCGTCAACAACGATCACCGCCGCTCCCGCTCTGCCCGGATCACCTTCGCGGGAGAAACGCGAGGGTGGAATGGTTCTCGGCTGGCGAGTTTTTCGCGCAGTTCGGCCAGTGAGGGATACGAGGCCACCCGTTCGACCTCCTTCAGCAGATAGTCTGAAAGACTCAGTCCTTCCAAGGCCGCGCGCGCCTTTAGCCGCCGGTGCAGGTCATCGGGCACGTGACGAAGCTGAATCATCGTCGACATGTGTATATGATATTTGCATGTGGATCACATGTCAAGCAACCCCAAAAATGTCTTTGGCGCGACTGATCCTCAAGTTCATCGCTCGGCTAGCGATATTTCCCGAAGAATGGTGGAAACTCAGATCTTGTGCCGCATCCCGGCGAGCCGAGCGGGAAAGCGCACGCCAATCGGCCCGGATTATTCGGAAAACCGGGCGCGAAGGTGACCACCTCGTCGACAACGTACACACTGTCAACTTCAGGCTGCAGGCTCTCGTAAAAGAACTGTCGGAAACACTGAAGGTCAACTGGGTTTGGTATATCATCTGTCGCCCGCTTGTCTGGGTGATTGCTAGGGAACTCGAACGCGTAGCGAATAATGGTTTGGCGGGTACGTTTTTCAGGGGAAGAGCTCTCGAGCTTGGTAAGAAGCCACACGGCTCAGGCGATTTCTATTGGCAGCAGGATGCATGGGAAAGGCATGTCTCAGCCGGGAAGTGCAAACAAGACCGTTACCATGAGTACCGCGAACGCGTGCTTTATCTTAGCTCAAACACTGAAACGGTATACCGAGAAAGTGAGCGGCCAGCGCATATCACTTTCATTCAAGTGTTCGAACTAGCTCTGCCGAATGTCCGATCAATCCTCCTTAATCACGAATTGGAAGGGAAGTCTCCCCATCTCAACTTCTTGCTATTGAATAGCGAATTCACGCCAGGCGAATCGCCCCTGGGCAATCCTTACCGCGCCACTCATCTCATTGCATATCTCTGTGCTTGTCTCGAGATCGATGCCATCGAATACCCGAGTGTGAGGGCCGATTTCAAAGAGAACCCTGGCGATTTCAATCTGGTCCTGTTCAGGAAAGCCGTAGAGTCAGCGGGAAACATGATGGTCGGCGATCCATTCGAGTACCGGCATGTTTGAGCCCACGGACCCTCGCTACCACGATAGGCTAATCACTGGTCGCGTAGTCCCCCCAGTTCCTTAATCCAGTCACTGCATCTTCACCGCCGCCCGCCCGTACATTCGCTTGCGGTATTCCGGCAGCTCAAACGGCACGCTCGGTATCTCCCGGCCGTCGCCAAGCAGCAGCGTCACCAGGTCCAGGTCCTTCTGCACATCCAGGTAAGCCTTATCCATCGCGATCGCGCCGTGGCCGGGAAGCAGAATGTCCCACTGAACCTTGGCTGCGTCGAGGGTGAATTGGTTCAGCTTCTGCAACGACGCCAGGTACTGCCGGTTATCGGCGTAAGGGTTGCCCTGCCACCCGAGTCTTCCGTCATAGAGCACCGTGTCGCCGGAAAACAGCACGTTCTTCCCATCCGAGCGCAGTAGAAAGCACGCCGAACCGGGCGTGTGCCCGGGTGTATGAATCACTTCGAACACCTTGTTGCCCAGCCTCAGTTCTTCTCCATCCGAGAGGCGGAGATCGATGGGGCAATGCGGAAACGGCGCCACTTTGCCGGTATCTTCCTTGATGAGGTAATACGCTGTCACGCGTGTTCCCTTTTCGATCGCCGCCGCGTCAGCTTCATGCACCGCGATCTTGGCGCCGAGGTCGCGGAACTGTTTGTCGGCCATGGCATGGTCCACGTGGCAGTGCGTGTTGACCACCCAGCGAATGTCTTTCCGGCTCCGCCCGCACTTCTCCACGTTGGCGACCGTTCGCTCAAACTCCGATGCGTACGTCGGGTCGATGATGGCAACTCCTTCCGAACCGCAATCGATCATGTATGTCAAGTTGCTGACGCGATCCTGTCCCACCAGGTAGATGTCGCTCGTTATCCGTGCGGGCACCGGAATCGCTTCAGGCGGCGCATCATCGGCGAGGCCGTAGCGTTTGAGAGCGTCCTGAATGGCCTGGCCGCCGGGCCACGGCTCCGAAATGTCCAGCTTCTTGGCGAGTTCCCGATACTGCCACGTAAAACGGTCAAAGACGACTTGCTGGCCTTCTTCGGTCGTCAAGATCGGATGAATAGGCGGGATCGTGCTCTCGAACGCCCATCCGAGGGCCGCAAGAAAGACGGGCGCGATGATCCACCGCGGGCTCAAAGACGCGCGCATCGGCACTCCTTTCGCCGCTACATGTAGGGCGGCACTTCAATTCCCAGCACTCCGAGCGTGCGCTCGAGCTGCGCCCGGAAGAAATCCGTCATCCACAACAGAAATACTTTCTTCTCGCGATCCTGCTCGTGAATCACCGGGTATTGATGATAGAAATTGTTAAATTCCTGCGCGATCTGAAACGCATATTTGGCAACATGAGCCGGCTCTCCCGCGGCCACTGCGCGCTCCAGCGCCGCATCGGCCTTCGACGCCGCCAGCAGCACCTGCCAGAAATCTTCAGAGGGCAGCTGCCGCCCGAAAGCGTCCCCGCTCAACTCCGCGCGAAAATCGGGCATGCGCTCGCCCTTCTCTTCGAGCCTCCGCAGGATGTTTCGCGCGCGCACCACGGCGTATTGCACGTAAGGTCCGGTCTCGCCCTCGAAGCTCAGAGCCTCCTGAAAATCGAACGCAATCACCGAGGTCCGCGTAAACTTGAGCAGAAAATAGCGCAGAGCGCCGATAGCGATCTGGGTGGCGACAGTGCGCTGCTCGTCCGCGGAAGCTTCCGGATGCCGCGACCCCACCTCTTCGAGCGCCTTCTCGACGAGCTTGTCCATCAGGTCGTCGGCCTTCACGCCTAGCCCCTTGCGCCCGGAGACTTCCACATAGGGCCGTCGCCGGTCCTCCTCGGAGAGCGAAATCCCCAGTTCCGCGCAGCACCGCGGCGAGAGCGCCACCATTTCGTACGAAAAATGCACGGACTGCCCAGCCTGATCGTCGAAGCCCAGCGCCCGCAGTCCCGCGACCACCACGTCCTGCAAGTACGACTGGCGCGCGTCGATCACGTTGTAGACGCGAGTGGCGTGGCCGAAAACCGGGATTTGGGAATCTGGATCTGGGGCCTGGTCGGTGGTCACCCAGAGCACCCGGCCGTCGGCGTATGTGTGCAGCGGCCGATAAAAAAAGTCTCTTCCCAGCAGCCCGAACTTCCAAAGCTGGTAGGCGATGTCTTTTCCGACATACGTGACCGTGCCGTTCGAGCGCACGATGACCTTGCTGTCTTCGGAATCTTCAGAGAACGCGGCCGCCGGCATCACCCAGCAGCCTTTATTTTTCCCGTCGGTTTCCAGATAGATCGCGTTGCGGTCTTTCAAAAGCCCGAACGCCGCCGACCAGAATTTCAGGTGCAGGATCTCACTTTCGCGCGGCAGCACATCGTACTCGACGCCGAGACGCAGCATCGTCCTCAGGTGCGCACTGACGATGGCATCGGCGACGATCGCGCCGATTTCGGCTTGCGCGCCCGAGCCCGCTTCAATGGCATGCAGCGTTTCATCGCGCCATGCGACCGAGTCCGGCTGCTCTTTGTAGTGCGCCGATGTCCGCGCGTAGAGATCCCAGCAGTAATAATCGAAGCGCACGGCCGGGTCGGCAATAAGCGCCTTCACCTCGGCCGGCGATTTGTGTTCCAGGTAGTGAAATCCCACCACCACATCCGCCACCTGCACGCCCGTGTTGTCGATGTAGTTCTGCACCTCGACCGGTTTTCCGCGCGCGCGCAGCATACGGACGAACGTGTCGCCCAGCGCGGCGTTGCGCAGGTGGCCGATATGCGCCGCCTTGTTGGGATTGATGTTGGTGTGCTCGACGATGATCTTTTCGGCGGTCGCCGCCGGCGCCTCTTCCGCAGCCTCGAGCAGCGCTGCCCCGTAGCGAGCGCGATCAAACCGGACATTGATGTATCCGTTGCCGGCGATTTCGAGCGCGCTGATGCCTTCGATGGCGCCGATATCCGCCACGAGCTCCGCAGCGATCTTCTTCGGCGCCTGCTTCAGTTGTTTGGCAAGCTGAAAGGCCACCGGGACCGCCAGTTCACCGAACTCAGCCTGCTTGGGCTGCTCGATGGCAATCGCCAGATCGATTCCGTATCGCGCCTGTATGTGATGGTGAAAGGTTTCCTGAACCCGCTTTTCCAGTAAATGAAACACGAACTTTCGAGTATAGCAACGGGGGTGCTCGTGCCTAGATCTCGTACTCGGGGCGCTTCGGCCGTCCGTATGAAATGTAGTTCCAGATGCGCTCGTGGAGAAAATAGAGCGCGATCTTCACCAGCATGTCCAGAGCGCCGGCGCCGAGAGAGATCTTGAGGTTGCCGCTAAGGAGCAGCACCACCAGCGCGGTACCCGTGGAGCCCAGCAACCGGTAGCTGACGGCCTTGGCGAGGCTGCGCGAGTTGGATTCCATAGCGGTTGCTTTCAATTGTACTACACAATCTAGATAGAGATTGGGGGCATTTGGATTCACGGTACTACTCCCGCTATAATTAAGGAGTGCCT
>Ga0335077_10007535_pt1 | contig 13463 bp, 14 predicted proteins | sample Lox_Sample_31_FD_207151 | JGI IMG/M metagenome (GOLD analysis project Ga0335077, IMG submission 207151) | Soil microbial communities from Loxahatchee National Wildlife Refuge, Florida, United States - Lox_Sample_3.1 | ecosystem: Environmental > Terrestrial > Soil > Wetlands | place: USA... | reverse complement strand
GTTCTTCGAACGGTTTGGATGGTTAGATATACGACCCGATTTGCTCAGAAGCGATCAGGAAAATTTCCTGAAGCGCCGAATCTAAGATGACTTTGATAAAAAAGTTATGGCTGTTCCAAAAGAAACAATCTGGGAATTAGATCCTCACGGTCGTGCAAAACACGAGATACTCCGTAGATACTTAGGCGCTTGGTTCCCTATTTTGAATAGCTACAGAGACCGGATACTATACGTTGACGGATTCTGTGGCCCTGGCCGGTATAAGGGCGGTGAACCAGGGTCACCTATCATTGCCTTGGAAGTAGCCAAAAACCACCGTCGGACATTAAAGGGTGAGCTTCTTTTCTGGTTTATAGACGAGCGCGCAGACCGTATTGAACATCTAAAAAGTGAACTCTCAACCATGCAATTGCCGTCTCATTTCAAGGTACATCCTGAAATTGGGCGCTTTGATGAAAAGTTTATACCTGTATTATCTCAACTCAAGGCTAAAAGGAAACAGCTTGCACCAACTTTTGCTTTTATTGATCCCTTTGGATTTTCCGGAATTCCTTTTGGTTTGATCTCTCAATTTCTCAAGCAGCCAAGTTGCGAGGCATTTATCACTTTCATGGTGGATGCGATAAACCGTTGGCTTGAGCACCCGAATCCTGAGATTGGTCAACACATTGTTGAAGTCTTCGGAACACAGGAAGCATTGACGATTGCCAATGGTCCCGGCGACCGAGTGGCTAACCTAAGGGTACTATACCAAAAACAACTCCAGACGGTAGCGAAGTTTGTTAGGTACTTTGAGATGCGTGATATCCACGATCGGATACAATATTACCTTTTCTTTGCCTCAAACAATGAATTGGGTCATTTAAAGATGAAGGACGCTATGTGGAAAGTTAGTCCCGAAGGAGAATTCCACTTTTCAGATAAAACTGATCCTAACCAGCTTGTTCTTTTAGAAAATGAGCCTACACCAACGCTAGAAAGAATCTTAGTTCAAAGGTTCGAGGGTCAAAGGACGACCGGCGACGATATCACACGATTTGTGGAAGATCAAACCGCATTTATCGGGAAACATAAAACAGCCGCTTTGAAACAACTTGAAACTAACAAACAAATACAGGTTGAACCCATTAAGACTGACGGTAAAAAGCGTAAAGGCAAGACTTACCCTGATGACTCGATAATAACTTTTATGAGATGAAATTTATTCGGCTGCATAAACTTATCGGGAGATTTGACGAATGGCACAGCTTTCACACATTGAATGGACCGAGGCGACCTGGAATCCTGTAACGGGCTGTTCAAAGATCAGTCCGGGGTGTAAGAATTGTTATGCCGAACGTCTGGCGAACCGGTTGGCTGCGATGGGCCAGGGCCGATATAGAAATGGATTCGATGTGACTCTGCACCATGATCTTGTTGATCTGCCACTGCGGTGGCGGCAACCTCGAATCATTTTTGTGAACTCGATGAGCGATCTCTTTCACGAAGATGTTCCCGACGCATTTATTATGCAGGTCTTCGATACGATGGTCGCCGCCCATTGGCACACTTTTCAGATTCTCACAAAGCGGTCTCAGCGACTTGCCGAGCTGGCCACACGTCTCCCGTGGCCTCAAAATGTTTGGATGGGAGTAAGCGTCGAATCAAGAAAGTACACGGCGCGAATTGCTGATTTACGAAAAGTTCCGGCAGCCGTACGGTTTCTATCGGTCGAGCCTCTTCTTGAACCGGTTCCCAATTTACCTCTGACGGGCATCGACTGGGTAATCGTCGGCGGGGAATCAGGACCGGGTTGCCGGGACATGAAAATTGACTGGGTAAGGCAGATTCGTGATCGCTGCGTTGTCCGTGACGTGCCGTTCTTCTTTAAGCAATGGGGAGGAGTTAGGAAAAAAACGTACGGTCGCATTTTAGACGGCCGCACGTGGGATCAGTTGCCTGCTCCGAAAATTCGTTTAAAACCCAAAACACTTTCTTTGAACGAAAGACGTATTAAGGATATTCCAGAACCCATCCTTCTCTAACCTGGCCTGCAAACTTTCATCAAGCATTTGTCCAACGCGGCGGTAAGGAGTAACCAATGGTAGCCATTAATCCGGTTGATTCCTACGATTGCACCAGATAGGCCGCGATGAAGACGATGACGAGGCCTAGCGCGAGAATCGTATCGGCGATGAAGGCCGCGGAGCGGACGGGCGCTTCGATTTGAGGTCCGGCGGGCTGGGAGGGAACGGGCGCCATCCCGACGTCGAGAATGGCCGTGAGGCCGATGACGAGCAGTACGAAAAACAATTTGAGCATGAGCCACGCGCCCCAGGTGGATTCGAGTCTTGCGGAGCCGCCTTCATGGAGCAGGAGGACGATCCCCGTGCCGAGGAGCATCGCGAGGCTGAGCCACCGGATCGTTTTGTAACGCGTTTCAATGCGGCTTAGAATCCCGACGAGCAGGTCCGGACTTTTGGACGGCGAGGCGGCGCGCGCGAGCGTCGGCTTCAGTACCAGACGGTAAAAGACCATGCCGCCGATCCAGGTGATGGCGGCCATGAGATGAACCCAAATGAGCAGTGTCGAGGCCATGGAAACTACAACGTTATAATGTCGTGATGTCGTACTGTTCGATGTGCAAATTGGCGTCGGCCTTGATGATCACCTTTTTGTGAAACTCCAGCTCCAACTCCTCGATGCTCTGCCGTTCCTCGTCGTAGAGAAGGTTGGCCACGTCCGGGTGGACCCCGATGATGATCTTTTTGCTCTTGGGCGAGACGCCGATCTTCCGAATCTCGCGGAACAGTTCATGGCAGACCGTCACGGGCGACTTGGTGTAGCCGCGTCCCTCGCAATAGCCGCAGGGCTCGCACATGATGCGCAACAAATCCTCCCGCACGCGCTCGCGCGACATCTCGACCAGCCCGAGCTCGGAGATCCGGAGAATGCGGCTCTTCGCCCGGTCTTTGCTCAGGGCTTCCTGAAGCGTGTTGTAGACCTTGTCCCGGTTCCGTTCCCGCTCCATGTCGATGAAATCGATGACGATGATCCCGCCGATGTTCCGGAGCCGCAACTGGTAGGCGATCTCCTTCACCGCCTCCAGATTGGTTTTTAAGATGGTGTCCTCCAAATGCCGTTTGCCCACGAAGCGTCCGGTGTTGACGTCGATCACCGTGAGGGCCTCGGTATGATCGATCACGATGTACCCGCCGGATTTGAGCCACACTTTTCGACCGAGCGCCTTGGAAATTTCAAGCTCGATCTCCAGGTTGTCGAACAGGGGTTCTTCATGATCGTACAGTTCGACGCGCGAACTCAACACGGGCATGAAGGTGTTGACGAATTCCTTGATCCGGTCGTATTCCGGTTTGGCGTCCACGATCAGCCGGTCCACCTTGTGGGTGAAGAGGTCCCGGATCGTCCGAAAAACCAGGTCGAGGTCGTTGTGGAGCATGGCCGGGGCGGACAGCGCTTCCTTTTTCTTCAGGAGGTTCTTCCAGACCAGATCCAGAAAGGCCATGTCGGCGCGGACTTCCTCCTCCGTCATTCCCTCGGTGACCGTGCGGACGATGTAGCCGGTTCCGGGTTTCCGCAGCCGGTAGATCAGGTCCTTGAGTCTCCCGCGTTCCTCGTCCCGGCCGATGCGTCGTGAAACGCCCACGTGGTTCACATTGGGCATGAAGACGAGGTAGCGCCCCGGCAGGGAAACGTACATCGTCACGCGGGGCCCCTTGGTCCCCATCGGCTCCTTCGTCACCTGGACCATGACCTCCTGCCCTTCCTGCAGCAAATCCTCGATGGACTTGCTTCCGGAGCGGCGCGGCCTCGGGCGGGCGGGTTCGCGGGACTCGGTTTCCTGGGATCCGCGTTCGGGGCTTTCCAGGTCGACCGGCGGTCCCTCGCCTCCCTCGCCGAGACCGCCCGAGGGCGACGGGGGCTCCATCGCGGCGGGATCGGCGGCTTGAACCTCGTCGGAGGGTTCCGCCGGCGGCTCTATTTTTGTCTCGGTTTTTTCTTCTTCGGCCTCCTCGAGGAAACGGGAATAGTCGTCCGCATTGAACGTGATGTCGTCGACATAGAGAAAGGCCGCCCGTTCCTGACCGATGTCCACAAAAGCGGCCTGCATCCCGGGCAGGACCTTGACCACGCGGCCCTTGTAGACGTTTCCGACGATCCCCTGGTCTTTTCGACGGTCGATGTAGAGTTCCGTGACCACGCGGTTTTCCAGAACGGCCACGCGGGTCTCTTCCCGGGCCGCGTTGATGACGATTTCGTTTGCCATGGTTTATTCCTTTATTTAGAGGGGCTCGCGTCGCCCCCTCCGGCGGCTTGGCCACCGGAGCTTCCCCCTCTCGCTCGCTTGGCTCGCTGGGTCGGCGCCCTCCGAGCGGGGAGATTCACCTGTTTCAATAAAATAGCATAAAGCGGCGCATTTTGATATTCAATAACAGTCCCAGCCCGGCCATGGTCGTCAGGATGGAATTCCCCCCGTAGCTCATCAGCGGAAGAGGGACGCCCACGACCGGCGCCACGCCCAGGGTCATGCCGACATTCACGGCCAGGTAAAACACCAGCATCGAGACCACGCCCACCGCCAAAAAAACACCCAAGTGGTCTTTGGCCTTGTAGGCGACGTCGATCCCCCACCAGATCAAGAGGAAGTACAACGTCAACAACACGAACACGCCCACAAAACCCCACTCTTCGGCGAAGACCGAAAACACAAAATCGGTGTGACCCTCCGGCAAAAATTTCAGCTGGCTTTGCGTCCCGCCGAACAGCCCTTTGCCGAAGAAGCCCCCGGATCCGATGGCGATTTTTGACTGAAGAGCATGATAGCCGCGACCCGTCGGATCCACGGCCGGGTTGATGAAGGCGATGAGCCGATTGCGCTGATACGGCTTGAGGACGACCCAAAAAATCTCCCAGATAAACGGAAAGGCCATGAGCGAAAGGAGGATCGAGAAGCCCGCCGTTTTCGAACGCAGCCCGACCAGGGCGACCATCACCGTCGGAATAAAGAGGAGGACGAGGGCGGTCCCCAGATCGGGCTGTTTCAGCACCAGGAGCAGCGGCCCGCCCACCCATAAGACCGGCACCAGCAACTCCCGGAGGCTCAGGCCCCGGGGATGGGATCGGGCGGCGAAGTATCTCGCCAGAACCAGGATGACGATCAGTTTAATCCATTCCGAAGGCTGCAGATCGAAAGCGCCCAACGCGATCCAACGGCGGGCTCCCATGCCGGTTCGTCCGATCAGAAGCACCAGGATCAACAATACGACCCCGGCCGCGTAGAAGAAGGTGCCAAATCGCGCGATCTCGTGGTAGTCGATCGAGGCCGCGATGAAAAAGACCGCCAGGCCGATCAGGATCCAGATCACCTGTTTGGTATATATGGATCCGTGGCTTTTGGGCGCGACGGTGTAGGTGACGGTGTAGATCGAAAGGACCCCCAGGCCCAGGATCAGGAGTACGACGACGACGAACCACGCGTCAAAGCTGTTGATGAATCTCCGGTCGATCATTTTTCAGGTACTCCTCAATCACCCGCTTGGCGGGCGGCGCGGCCGTTTCCCCGCCGTGGCCGCCGTGTTCGATTAAGACCGCCACCGCGATCTGGGGATCCTCCACCGGCGCAAAGGCGATGAACCAGGCGTGGTCTTGAAGTTCCTTGGGGAGGGAGGACGTTTGAACCCCCAGTTTTTCTTCCACGACCTGGGCGGTTCCGGTTTTCCCGCCGATCGATGTGATCGTCGATCGGGCGGAGGCCCCGGTGCCGTGCGGTTCCGAGACCACGCCGCTTAACGCCTGGCGGATCGCGTCGAAAGTTCCTTGAGCCAACTCCACCTTCCCGAGTTGCACCGGTGGAAATTCGAACAGCCGCCCGGTGGCCCGGTCCCGGATGGCTTTGATCAAATGGGGCTGGTATCGGACGCCCGACATGGCCACGGTCGCGATGAGGTCCGCCAGTTGAAGCGGCGTCACCGTGACGAAGCCCTGCCCGATGGCGGCCGAAAGGGTCTCTCCCGGAAACCAGGGTTCCCCCTTGGTACGGAGTTTCCATTGAGACGTGGGGATGACGCCCGATTTTTCCGAGGTCAACTCGATGCCGGTGGGCTGTCCCAGTCCATAGCGGAAGGCGTAGTCGGCCAGGCGGTCGATCCCAACCCGTCGCCCCATCTCGTAAAAATAAACATCGCAGGACTGGACGATGGCGGAATGCAGATCCATCTCGCCGTGGCCGCCTCGTTTCCAGTCTTTGTAGACCCGTCGGCCGAACAGCATTCCGCCCGTGCAAAGGATCTGCTCTTCCGGCGAGACCTCTTTCGTTTCCAAGGCCGCGGACGAGACGACCAGCTTGAAGGTGGAGCCCGGGGGATACTGGCCCTGGATGGCCCGGTTGGTCAGAGGGTGGCCCGGATCGGAAGAGAGCGCCTCCCAGTCGGCGGTCGACAGGCTTTGCGACAGCTGGTTGGGATCGAACGCGGGATGGCTGACCATGGCCAATACCTCGCCGTTGCGGGGGTTGATCGCGACGATGGTTCCGGCCTCTTTTCCCAGAGCGTCCTCGGCCACTTTTTGAAGATTCAGATCAATGGTCAAGTACAGGTCGTTGCCGGACGCAGGGTCCTGAACGCGAAGGACCTTCATTTCGTGACCGACGGCGTCCACTTCAATGATTCTTTGTCCGACCACTCCTCGAATGTGGGTGTCGTAGGTCTTTTCAATCCCGCTTTGGCCCACGGAGGTGCCGGGAAGCACATCCTCGTTTTCGGGGTCCTGGAGCTGCGCCGGCGAGATCTCCCCCACGTAGCCCAGCACATGGGCCGCCAAGGGTCCGTACAAATAGTTCCGTTGGGGTTCGGGCGCGATGATCGTTCCGGCCAGGTCCAGCCGGTGCGATTCGATCAGCGCCACTTCTTTTAACGACAGGCCCTCCTTGATTTTCATCGGCATGTAGGGGACGTTGTTCTTGTGCGAGCTGATCTTGCGGTCCAGCTCGCCGCGGTCCATCTGAAGGAAACGGGCCAACTGATCCAGCACGCCTTTTTTATTCGAAATATCCTCCAACACCAGGTAGAGGTTGAAACTCGGCACGTTGTTGGCCAGCAGATGGCCGTGACGGTCGAAAATCAAACCGCGGGGAGGCTGGATGTACACCACCCGGACGCGGTTGTTCTCGGACTGTTCCTTGTAGAAACTGGCCTTGGTGACCTGGAGGTACCAGGCCCGCATGAGCAGGGCCATAAAGATCGCGACGATCCCGATCATCAGATAACCGAGTCGGTTCTGAAGTTCCTTGGGATTATCGGAAGACGTATCGAGATCCATGCCGAAGACTCACTCCGCCTTGGAAGGAAACGGGCTTCCTTCCAACCAGGGCCGGCGGATGTTCAGCCGCCGGACGACGACCCAGAACACCAAACCCCCGACCAGGCTGTTGTACAGCGCCTCGGGGAGGAGGGTCCAACGAAAGGCCTCCGCGAAGGGGATCTCCCCCAACACGAGTTCATGGAAAAAATAGCCGAATAGGCCGGACAGCAAAGACAACAAAAGGACCAATCCCATGGTCAGTGCGCCCGTCGCATTCAGAAAAAATCGGCCCAGCAGGCCGGACAACAAACCGACCGTCGCCTTGGTGGCGATTTGGAGACCGAAAGGCCCCCCCGAAAAAAGATCCATCAGCGCCCCCATCAACCATCCGATCATGAACCCCTTCATCTCCCCGGCGTAAAAACCCGTGAAATAGATCAGAAGCAAGGCCAGGTCCGGTTTGACGGCGTGCAGGCCGACGGCCTGAAGCCAGGTCGTTTGAATCGGAAGCAACAACAAGACAAGGACGGCGTAAATCCAACGGTTCATTTTTTATTTTGCGGACCCGCCGCCGGCGAACTCGACCGGCCGGCCGGCGGGCTCCGGTCCTCCATGATGGAGGTGATGACCAGGACCTCTTCCAATTTTGAAAAGTCCACGCTGGGAACCACCTCGGCCTGCTGAAAAAGGTCCAGGTCCTTTTTGGTCACGCGCCCCAGGGTGCCGATCGGGAGCCCTTTGGGAAAGTTGCCCGTAAGGCCGGAAGTCAAAACGAGATCGCCTTCCTTCAGGTCCGCCAGCAGGGAAAGATATTTGATCCGGGCGAGTCCTCGTTCCGTTCCCTGGACCAACCCCTCATCCCGGGTGCGCTGGATCAGCGCGGCCACGGCGCTGTTGCGATCGGTCACGAGCAGGACCTGCGAGAGGGTCGGGTCGGTTTTAATGACCCGGCCCACCACCCCGGCGGGGTTGATGACGCCCATATCGATCGCAACGCCGTCCCGGGTTCCTTTATCGATCGTCAGGGTTCGATACCAGTTCGACGGATCGCGCCCGATGACCGAAGCCGGCACCATCGAATAGGCATTCGCCTTTTTAAAGTCGAGGAGCAGCCGGAGCCGTTCATCGGCCTGAGCGGCCTCTTGGAGCCGGAGGTTTTCGCTTTGCAGCCTGGCCAGGTCTTGTTTTAGAACCCCGTTTTCCCGTTGAACGGAGATCAAGTTGATATATCCCCTCCAGACATTCGCGAAGCCGTCGCTCGTCCGGGCCAGGCCTTTTTGCAACCCCGAAACGAGGAAGACCACGGGACGGCCCAGGAAGTAAACGGGGCGTTTCTGCAACTCCGGAAAAAGGAGCACCGCGACGAAAAGAACCGTCAGAAGGAGGATGATGAACCGTTTGTAATTTATAATCTGCCGAAGCATGTTCTCATGAACCGCATCCTTTGGAAGAGTCGTCGTCTTGATCCGGCGGGACGTTCCTGGATTTATTGCGACATGATGGTCACTTTTTTAAGCAGATCGAGTTCATCCAGCACCTTGCCCGTTCCCAACACGACCGTCGTGAGCGGATTCTCGACCGTGATGACCGGAAGGTTGGTCTCTTCCCGGAGCCGGATGTCCATGCCGCGGAGCAGCGATCCTCCGCCGGTCAACACGATCCCCCGGTCGATGATGTCCCCCGCCAGTTCGGGCGGCGTGTTTTCCAGGGCCACTTTGATGGCGTTCACGATGGCGCTGATCGGTTCGGACAACGCCTCGCGGATTTCGCTGTCGTCCATGACCAGCGTTTTGGGAATGCCGGAGATGAGATCCCGTCCCTTGATCGTGATGGTCTTTCGTTCCTCCAGCGGGAAGGCCGATCCGATTTCAAACTTGATCTGTTCCGCCATCGGCTCGCCGATGAGCAGATTGTATTTCCGTTTGATGTAATTCATGATCGCCTCGTCCATCTTGTCCCCGGCCACCTTGACCGACTCGCTGTACACGATCCCGGCCAGGGAAATGACGGCCACGTCGGTCGTCCCGCCGCCGATGTCCACCACCATGTTTCCGGAAGGTTCGGCGATCGGCAGCCCGGCTCCGATGGCGGCCGCGACGGGTTGTTCGATGAGATAAACCTCGCGGGCGCCGGCCAGCTGCGCCGAGTCCCGGACGGCGCGTTTCTCCACCTGCGTGATCCGCGAGGGAACGCCGATCACGATTCGGGGGCGGACGAACGTGCTGCGGTTGTGCGTTTTGGTGATAAAATGGCTGAGCATTTTTTCCGCGATTTCGAAATCGGCGATCACGCCGTCTTTCATGGGCCGGATCGCGACGATGTTTCCGGGCGTCCGACCGAGCATCTTCTTCGCCTCGGCCCCGACGGCCAGGACCTTGCTGGTCTTCCGGTCGATCGCGACCACGGAGGGCTCGTTGATGACGATCCCTTTCCCTTTGAGATAAACGAGGGTATTGGCCGTACCCAGATCAATCGCCAGGTCGTTCGAAAACCACCCCAGAATATTGTCTACAGCGCCCACACAGGCCTCCTCTCAAAAATTAAGATTCCTCCTTGCTTCCACGGTTGAAGATCTCCTCGGCGCCGGGACCGCGGGCCGCCCCGGGGGCATCCCCCACGCGCGGCGGACGCTGATCGATGACCTGGGTTTTGGCGATCTCGTCTCCCGCGCGCTGTCCATGCAGATTGCCGATCACCAGAAGCGCCTCGATCACGACAATTCCGCAGGCCAGCAGCCAGCCGATGTACGGTATGATCAGACAGAGGTAAGCCGTCGTAAAGGGAGTATTGCGCAGAATGGACTCCCGGAAAGAAACCGCCGCCCCGCTATCGAACTGAAGGACCTGTAGACCGATCAGCCGTTTTCCGACGCTCTGTCCGTGAAATAAGCCATCCGCGATCAGGAGATAGGTCATTCCGGCGAAGAAACCGACCGGCGGGATCAGCCGGGCCATGGCCGCGACAATCAAGAAATCGATGAACTTCGCGATAAAACGGTGAATCACGTCCGCTTTCGGAAATCCTCCCTCCGAATCCGGACCTTGCTCATCAGCCTCGGTCACGACGACCCATCTCCCGGAATCCTCCGCAAGACCGTATGATTCCCAAGAACAATTCATTATATCAGATTGGAGTTTTTTTTCAAGGCGACCCGTTGCTTTTCTTGAAAAAAGAGGCTATGATCAAACCGCGGGAGTAGAGAAAGCGGATGCTGAAGATTTTACGCAAAGGCGCGGTTGAGAACCCTTGGATCTACCGCACCATTATGTTTCTGATCGCGGCCACCTTTATCATCAGCATGGGGTGGTGGGGCTTTTCGGGCGCCACCCGTACGCCCTACGTGGCCCAGATCGATCAAGTCCGGATTTCGCTGACGGAATACAATCGCTACAAGGAAAACGCCTACCGTTACTATCGGGACCTGCTCAAGGAAAATTTCAAAGAAGATCTGGTCAAACAGCTGGTGATCAACAGCTTGGTCGAACGGCAGCTGTGGTTGAAGCTGGCCCGGGAAATGGGGCTGTCGGTCGGGGTGGACGAATTACGAGAGAGCATTACCCAGGACGCCTCGTTCCATGACGAGCAGGGCCGCTTCGATCCCGACCGCTACCAGTTCTTTCTATCGCGCAGTCACACCGCGGCGGACGAGTTCGAGCAGTCCGTTCGGGAAGATTTGCTGATCACTAAAGCCAAACTGGCCCTTCAGGACGGGATCCTCTTGACGAATCAGGAGACGGTGGAGGCGAAGGCCTCGGTCACGGATCCGAAATTGACCCCCGATAAACGGCTTGAGGAAGAGACCAAAGCCGTCGAGCAGGCCCTGGTCCGGAAACAACAGCGGGTTGTGATGTCCGCCTTGAATCGAGTCCGGGCCGCGACACGGATCGAGGTTAAGAACCAGGTTCTTTAGCGCCGGTCCCGGTCCGGAGAGGCGCGGCGGGTCGTTGCAAGCGGCCTCGGTTGATCGAATGCCCAGGGGAGGATGAACCGTGGCCGAGATGCAACTTCGGGGCAAGGGCATCGCCGCGGTAGCGCGGGATGTGGCGGAAGGGTTTTTCACCATCAACCCCTTGGTGCTCAAGAAGTTTGATCCCGAGGGCGTCAAGGCCCTCCATCAACAGCTCCGGAAGCTGCAGAAGGAGGTTCGAGGCGAGGAATTCCCGCTCCATGACGCCTTGGCCATCCGGCACCGGAATACCCGCCTTCAGCGTCTTTACAGCGCCATAACGATCCTCGAGCACACCGCGAAGGAACGAAAAATCCGTTTATAGTCCCGTCCTACTCTTTGGCGACGTAAACCGTCAACCGTTCCTGCCTCGACAAGCGCCGCGTCATTTCCCGGGCCGCCTCCCGTTGTTTAAAATGTCCGACCCGAACGCGGTACCACGTTCCCCGTTTCGGTATAACGTACGAAAGGACGAAAGCGGGGTAGCCCTTTCGCCGGAGGCGGTCCGCCAACGCCTGGGCGGTGGCCCGGTCCCGGATGGCGGCGACTTGAACGGTGTAGCCGCCCGTGGGGTTCTGTGGAGACACCGACCCGGTATTCGGGGACCCAACCGCGGGGGACGGGCTTCCGGCGTGGGTGGTTGTCTTATCGATCAGCCCCACGCGCGGTGCGCCGCGCTGCTCCAGGGTGTCGTAAAACGTGAAGGTCTCGGGCGCGGGTTCCCCCGACGGTCGTCCGGTCGATGGAGCCGGCGGGACGGGCGCGGCGCTCGGAGTTCTTGGAGCCGCCCTAAGCGAAGGTTCGCGAAGCGCGCTTTGAACCGGCGATCGTTGTTCCAGCGAGATGAGAACCACCACCAGCAGAAGGGCCGTAACCAGCCCGCCCGCCAGGAAGAGGACCAGCCGGCCTTTCGAAGGTGGGCGTCCCCGCCGCAATCTTCTGGGGGTTCGTTTCATGTCTTCCTACACGATCAGCATCGCGTCGCCGTAACTTAAAAAACGGTACCGGACCCTCAAGGCCTCGGCGTAGGCTTGTTTCGCCTGCGCGAGTCCCGCAAAGGCCGAGACCAGCATCAGCAGCGTGGACTTGGGAAGATGAAAATTCGTCACCAGAGCGTCGACGGCTTGAAATGAAAACCCGGGCGTGATAAACAGGTCGGTCCGTCCCGACCGGGCCTGAAAGCGGCCGTTTTTCCCGATCGCCGATTCGAGAACGCGCGTGGCCGTCGTGCCGACGGCCATGATCCGGCCGTTCTTTCGGCGGGCTTCTTCCAGGGCCTCGACCGCGGCGGGGCCGATTTCAAACCGCTCCGAATCCATTCGATGCTCCCGGATGTCCTCGCAACGAACCGGCCGGAACGTTCCCGGGCCGACATGCAGCGTGACCGAGACCACCGTCACCCCGCGCGCGCGGATCCGGTCCAGAAGGTTCTCCGTGAAATGGAGGCCGGCCGTCGGCGCGGCCACGGATCCCGGGGCCATGGCGTAGACCGTCTGGTAGCGCCGCCGGTCCTCCGGCCCGGGACTCCGCCGGATGTAAGGAGGGAGCGGCGGCGCGCCCAGGCGGTTGAGCGTCGCTTCGACGGCCTCTTCGCCGATCCATTCCAGAACCTTTCGGCCCTTCCCGAGGTTTTGACGGACCACGGCCGTCTCCGCCCCGTCAAACGCGATCGCCTGGCCCACCGCGACCGATCCGCGGACGAGGGCCTCCCACTGTTTCAGCCCGGCCGCTTCCCCAAGCATCAGCAACTCGACCTTCCCGCCGCCGGGTATTTTGCGGCCCTGCAGGCGGGCCGGGATCACCCGCGTGTCGTTGACGACGAGCACGTCCGGCGGCCGGAGGTAATCGGTCAGGTCCGAGAAGCGACGGTGCTCGATCCGTCCGGTCTCCCGGTGCAGCACCATCAGACGCGCACGATCCCGATCGACCAACGGGGCCTGGGCGATGAGGGGCTCCTCCAGCGGATAATCGTAACTGGAGAGGCGGTATTCGGCCGGCAGGGTTTGCGTAATCATGGAGATGGCTCGGCCGCGTTGATGGAGGCATAGGGCTCCACGCGGACGCCCGGATAATAATATTTCAGGATCCGATCATACCGGTATCCCATCTCGGCCATTTCTTTCGCCCCCCACTGACAGAGCCCCACCCCGTGGCCGTACCCGTGGCCCTGGAGCTGGATCTCGCGCCCGATCTTCTCGATCCGAAAACGGGTGCTCGG
>Ga0335077_10007534_pt1 | contig 13464 bp, 10 predicted proteins | sample Lox_Sample_31_FD_207151 | JGI IMG/M metagenome (GOLD analysis project Ga0335077, IMG submission 207151) | Soil microbial communities from Loxahatchee National Wildlife Refuge, Florida, United States - Lox_Sample_3.1 | ecosystem: Environmental > Terrestrial > Soil > Wetlands | place: USA... | reverse complement strand
CGGTCCAGTCGCTGCGACTGGACCGCCCCGTTTCGCTCTGCGCCCGCGAGCGGCGACAGCCGCTCAGGCCTCGCTAGTCGTCTGCCTGAACAGTGCCCGGCTTCCAGCTCTCCCGCCGGATGCTGAAGAACGGTGACCGGAGCACGAACCGCGCGATGATCATCAGGATCACGCCCACCACGAGGAAGCCGAGCAGCGTGTAGTTCTGCGCGGCGTTCGCGCCCTGAATCGACTTGATCGCGACCCAGGCCAGGAAGACGATCGCCGCCAGCGGCAGCAGGCCCAGCGTCAGGAAGTCCGTGACGCTGCTCACGACCCGGCGCCGGTAGTAGACCATCGCCGCGAGGGCGGTGATGCAGTAGAACGTCGCGTACAGGATGCCGGTGTTGTCGAGCACGTAGTTGAACGTGTTCTGCACCGAGGTGGACAGCAGGTACGCCCAGCCCATCGCCAGCAGGATCACGCTGGCCACGACCGTCGCCACGACCGGCGTCTTGAACCGGGCGGACACGTTAGCCAGGCTGCCGGGCAGCGCCCGGTAGCTGGCGATTCCGTAGGCGATCCGGGCGCTGAGCACGATGCCCACGCCGGTGGCCGCGATCACGCCCAGGGCCAGGGCCAGGGCCAGGGCCTGGCCGCCGACGCCACTGCCGGTGAGCAGCTTGCCGACGTAGACGAGGATCGAGTCGCTGTTGTTGTTCATCTTGGCGCCGGATGCGACGCCCTGCAGGCCCGTCTGGGCGATGATGAACAGGATCGCAGCGATACTCACCGCGAGCATCGCGGCCTTGCCCGGGTTCTCCCGGCGGTGTCGCACCTCCTCGTTGACGTACAGCGTGCCGTCCCAGCCGGTGAACATGAACACCGTGATGAGGAAAGCGTCGATGAGCTGGCCCTTCCCGCCGATGCCGTGCAGGCTGAACCAGCCCGAGGTGATCGCCACGGTGCCCGCGTGGTGGCCGAGCACCCAGGTCAGGCCCCAGATCGCGAAGACGAGCAAGAGGGCGTACTCAATCAGGCCGATCGCCACCTGGGTGCGGGCGGTGATCCGGATGCCGACGATCGAGATGATCATCATGACCACGACCAGCACGGTTGCGATGAGGATGTTCCCCCACGTGCTGTTCGCGTTCTTGTTGAACACCGCCAGCACGGACGGGCCCACGGCGGTCACCGGCGTCAGCGTGCCGAACAGCGTGCCGGCCAGCATCAGCCACCCGGTGATGTAGCCGAGGTAAGGACTGATCGCGCGGCCAACCCACTCGAACGAGGCACCGCAGTTCGCGTTCCACAGGTTCAGCCGCCGATAGGCGTTGGCGATGATGAGCATCGGAATGGCGGTGATGAGCAGGATCAGCGGTCCGCCGTAAGCGGCCGCGGCAATGAGCGCGACCAGCGTGAACGAGACCGAGACGGTAGGCGCCGTATCGGCCATTCCAATCAGCGTGTCCTGGGCAACGCTGATGGCGTTCGGTTCAAGCCGCGACGTCGCGACAGGTGCCAATGCGGTCTGTTCACTCATGATGCCTCCGGTAGCAGTCCGACGGTTTCCAACCCGACTGCGGCTTCTGTTGCTGTCATGGCCCAGACAAACTAATAGACCGGCTAAATCGGTTTTAGCCAGCTTCGGAGTAGCGTACCGGAAACGATGGAAGTGCGTAAGAGATCACAGCTACGACATCTACTCACACCGTTAACTCGCCTTTCAGAACTGAGTCACGACGGCATTCCCGCAGCTGCAGGCCGGCGCCGCCGGCGCCGCGGCACGGCGGGCTGCTACTGCATGAGCGCGTCGAAGAGCGCTGCGTACCGGAGCAGGTGCAGGTCACCGACGTAGTGCTCGGCGACGTACGCCTGCGCGGCCGCGCCCATCCGGTGCGCGGCATCCAGGTCGGTCAGCAGCTCGTGCAGCGCCGCGGCGAACGCATTCAGGTCATGCGGGTTCGGCAGCAGGATGCCGGTGCCCTCGACGATCTGATCGATGATCCCGCCCACCGCGGAGCCGATGACCGGCCGCGCCTTCCACATGCCCTCGGCGACGGTCAGGCCGAAGCCCTCCGCCAGGCTTTTCTGCACGATGACGGCCGCGTGCCGCTGCAGCGCGTTGACCATCACGCCGTTCTCGTCCGTGTCCTCGAGCGGAAGCGTGACCAGCAGCACCCGGCGCCGGATCGCCGGCGGCAGCTCGCGCCACTGCAGCAGGCACTCGGCGAATACGCCGGCTCCCTCCGGGTCGTCGGTGACGCCGGCTACCGCGGGCCCGGCAAGCAGCAGGTAGCCCGCCGGCTCGGCCGCCGCGTACGTGGCGAATCCGTGCATGACGCCCGGCATGTCCTTCAGCCGGTCCCAGCGCGAGACCTGAACGACGACGGGGTCGTCCGGTCCGGGCAGGCTCTCCGCGGTGACGTCGGCCCGGCCCGTAATCGTGCCCATCGTGCCGTCTCCGCGCTCGAAGAATGCGGGGCTGGCGGGCGCGCCGCCGTCGAGCACGCCTATCTGAGCGAGGATCGTCCTGACGGCAGTGGCGTCGAGCTCCTCATTCTTCGGCGAGAACGGGTCGATGGACGGCGGAATGATCACGGCCGCACCGTCGGGGATCCAGTCCGGCACGTACTGCCTGCGCGAGAAGACGTGCATCTGCGCGGACTCGAGGTAGGGCCGCAGGAAGTTCCAGGCGGCCTCGGTGGCCTCGTTCTGCCAGTCCAGGCCGATGTGACAGCGCCAGGCCACGCTGGCGCCCGCGCCGGCGAGCAGCGGGGCAAGCCCGGCGGTCTGCGGGTCGTGCAGTAATACGAGATCCCCCGGCCGGACCTCGGCCAGCAGCTCAACCGCGTTCGCGGCCAGGATCTTCATGTAGTGACCGGCCTGCGCCGCGCCGACAGGACCGCCCGCCTGATCGCCGTGAATCTGGTTGTGCACCCGCTTGGTCAGCGCGAAGAAGGGCGCGTCGCCGGTGATCACGCCCCACCGGACCGGCACGAGCAGGTCGTGCGCGTAGCCGAGCAGCACGTGCAGCATCTCCGCGACCCCGCCGCCCACCGCGGTCGAGCTCACGGTCCAGATGTTCCGGTCCCCCAGCCGCCCCCGGAACTGCTCAGCCGCCTCCGCCAGCCGGCCGAGCCGCTCCGGGCCGATGACCGTCTCCAGCCGCCCGGCCGAGCGCTGCGGCACCTCGATCCAGCGCACCAGGCTCACTGTCGGTTCCTCCTGTCATCAGATCGAGCGACCGGACGCAGCCGCCTCCCGCCAGTGCGGCGGCTAGCCGCGCTCCCGCAGCTTCGCGGCGGGGCTGTCGGCCGGGTGGAAGACGCCAAGCACCCGCATGGTGCCGGGACCCGGGTTTTCCAGGCAGTGCGGCAGCCCCGGCGGGAGGTGCAGGCAGGTACCAGGATGCAGCTCGTGCGTCGCACCGCCGATGTGCGCCACGCCGTCTCCCGCCAGGATCAGCACGACCTCATCGTAGGGATGACTGTGCTCGGGCGCTCGGCTCGGCGGAATCTCGCCGACAAACTGCGTCGCCGTGGCGCAGCCGCGGCCCGGCCCGAACAGGACCCGGAACTTCCTGTCGCCGGTCGTCTCGGCCTCGCAGTCCGCCAGATCCGTGCTGTGCGCCCGGCCAGGGCCCGCCGGACCGGCCGGGGTGCCATCGACCGGCAGCGAAACGACATCGAGGCGCAGCTCCGCCGCGCCCGCAGCCGCGCGGTAGGCGGCACCGGCCGGGAGCCACAGGCCGCGGTCGGCCACCAGGGCCGGCCCCGGCGTGCCGTCCACGTCCAGGGCGCCGTCACCGGCCACGACGAACCACAGCTCGCCGCCCGCCCCGGCGGCGCCGCGGAACTCCCGGCCCGCGGGCACCCGCACGTGCCGCCTGACCAGACCTGGATCGCCGCTCCCGGTGTCGAGCAGCAGGCTGGTGCTCGCGCCAGATTCGGTCACTTCCACGGGAACGTCGGCTGCTCTGACGATCGCGCCGCCACCATCGAGACTCAGCCGGGCCGCGCCGGCGACGGGCGCGTGCCCGGCCACGAGCGCGGCCAGCGCGGCGTTGAACCGGTCGATCTCGTCCGGGGTGTTGTAGTGGGCGAGCCCGATGCGCAGGGCCTCGCCCCAGCCGATCCGGTCGTGCAGGCCGAGCGCGTAGTAGCTGCCGTGGCTCCACACGCCGAAGCCCAGCTTCGCGAGTTCCTCGCTGAGCATCCCGGACGGGATGCCGGGGAAGTTGACCAGGAACACGGGCACCCGGCCGTCCATCGTCGGCAGTCCCCACAGGCGCGCGCCGGCGGGCAGCCCGGCCAGCAGCCGCTCGCCGAGCTGCCGTTCCCAGGCGGCAAGCCGCGCCATCCCGCCGACGCTGTCCAGGTACCCGAACGTCGCCAGCAGCCCGCCGAGCAGCTCGTACGGCAGCGTGCCCGTCTCGAACCGGTGACCGACCGGGTCCATCGGCACCGGCCTGGCCTTGTACGGCCGCCAGGACTCGAGCAGCTCCCGGCGCCCGTAGGCGATCCCCAGGTGCGGTCCGCAGAACTTGTAGGCCGAGCAGGCCACCAGGTCCGCGCCGATCGCCTGCACGTCCATCGGCTCGTGCGCCGCGTACTGGACGGCGTCCACCCAGCTCAGCGCGCCGGCCGCGCGGGCGAGGTCGCAGACGGCACGCGCGTCGACGATGGTCCCGGTCGAGTTCGCGCACCACGGGAAGGCCACTACCCGGGTGCGCGGGCCTAGCTGGCGCTCCAGGTCGGCCACGTCCAGGGTCGTGTCAGTGTGCACGTCCACCTGCCGGACTACCAGGCCGAGGTCGGCCGCCAGGTCCAGCCAGGGCGCGACGTTGCCGTCGTGGTCGAGCCGGGTCACCACGATCTCGTCGCCCGGCTTGAGCTCGCGCCCGAGCGTGCGGGTGAGCGTGAAGTTCAGCGACGTCATGTTCCCGCCGAAGATGATCTCCTCGGGCGCGCAGCCGAAGAACCGCGCCGACGCAACCCGGGCGTCGTCGACGAGCGTGTCGAGCCGCCTGCTCGTCGGGTACGGAGCGCCGGTGTTACCGCTGGCCTCCGCGTAGACCCGGGCCACGGCGGCCCCGATCTCGTCCGGCGTCTGCGTGCCGCCGGGCGCGTCGAGGAACACGAAGTCGTCGCCGAGCGAGCTGAAGCGGGCGCGAAGCGCAGCGATTTCCGCTGCCGGAAACACAGGGCTCATTAATCGGACAGTAGGTGCCAGAGTGTCACCTGGTCAATGGTGCACCGGCGCCTCAGCGACCCAGGTAGGCACGCTTGAGATCCTCGCTGCGCAGCAGCTCCGCGGCCGGGCCGGCCAGCACGATCTCGCCCGTGGACAGCACGTACCCGCGGTCGGCGATCGTCAGCGCCATCGTCGCGTTCTGCTCGACCATGAGCACGGCCACGCCGGACTCGTGGATCTCCTTGATGATCTGGAAGTTCTGCTGCACGAGCGCCGGTGACAGGCCCATCGACGGCTCGTCCATCAGCAGCAGCCGCGGCCGCGACATCAGCGCCCGGCCCACGGCCACCATCTGCTGCTCGCCGCCCGACAGCGTGCCCGCGAGCTGGCCGCGCCGCTCCAGCAACCGGGGGAAGAACGCATGCACCCGGTCCAGGTCGTCGTCCAGCTTCTCGCCGCCGCGGAGGACGGCACCCAGCTCGAGATTCTCCCGCACCGACATGTCACCGAACAGCCTGCGGTTCTCCGGTACGATCGCGATACCGCGCGCGATCCGGTCCGGTACCGGCCGCGTGGTGACATCCTCGCCCGCCAGCAGCACGCGGCCCGACCGCGGCCGGACGATGCCGAGGATCGTCTTCAGCGTGGTCGACTTGCCGGACGCGTTCCCGCCCAGCAGGCAGACCAGCTCCCCGGCGCCGACCTGCAGCGAGATGCCCTCCAGGATGCGCATCTGCCCGTAGTACGTGGTGACGTCGTCGAGCGCGAGCAGCGCGCTGCCGCCGGGCTCAGCTCCGCCGGTCATCCGGACTCCGCCAGCGCCTCGGGGTCACGGCCCATGTACGCCTCCACGACCGCCGGATGGTTCGCGACGGCGTCGAAATCGCCTTCCGCGATCTTGACCCCGTGGTCGAGCGCGACCACCCGGTCCGAGCAGCCCGCCACCACGTGCATGTCATGCTCGATGACACAGATCGCGACCTTCCGCTCGTCCCGCAGTCGTCCGATCAGCTCGGTGACCTCGTGCGTCTCCGCCGGGTTCATGCCCGCGGCCGGCTCGTCCAGGAGCAGCAGCGTGGGCCTGGTCGCCAGCGCTCTCGCGATCTCGAGCCGGCGCCGGTTGGCATAGGAGAGCGAGTACGCGGGCTGGTCCCAGCGGTACCCGGCAAGCCGCTGGCCGAAGAACGAGAGCACGTCCGCGGCCAGCTCCCGTGCCTCGCGCTCCTCGCGCCGGGCCCGGGGCAGCCGCAGCACGGACTCCGGCGGCGTCGCCCCGGTGTGGCCGTAGGTCGCCGCAATCACGTTCTCGAGCACCGACATGTTCATGAACAGGCGCAGGCTCTGGAACGTCCGCGCGATCCCGAGCTGGGCGATCACGTGCGGCGCGCGGCCCGCGATCGACTGGCCGGCGAACCGCACGTCACCGCCGCTCGGCTCGTAGATCCCGGTGACGACGTTGAAGACGGTGCTCTTGCCCGCCCCGTTCGGGCCGATGAGGCTGACTATCTCCCGGTCGCCGACGGTCAGGTCGAGCTCGGACAGGGCCCGCAGGCCGCCGAACGCCAGCGAGAGCCGGCTGAGGCTCAGGACCGGCTGCCCGGGCGCGCTCACTGCGCCCTCCTCACTGGGCCACCTCGACCCGCCGCGTGCCGAGCAGGCCCTGCGGCCGGGCATTCATCATCACGATCAGGATCGCGCCGATCATGAGCTGCCGGGTCACGGACGGGTTGGGGCTGAGCACCGTCTCCCAGGTGAACGACGCGACGTACAGCGTCGGGACCAGCAGTATCGTCCGCCAGCCGCCCTTCAGCTGCACCAGTGCTATCAGCAGGCAGACCAGCAGCACGAAGCCGACGTTCCCGGCGGTCTGCGGGTTTGCCGGCACTATCACCCAGTCGCGCAGTGCGTCGGCGATCAGGCCGGTCGACTGCGGGCCGCCGGCGACCCAGCTGGCCGCGATCGCGCTCGCGATCGCGTGCGCGGCGAAACCGAGCGCGGCGGTCACCGCAAGCACGAGCGCCAGCCTGCGCCACGGCCGCAGCTTCGCGATGAGGGCGAGCAGGATCAGCCCGTAGAACAGGTAGCCAGAGTCGGTCGGGCTGCGCAGCAGGCCGTCATAGATGACCATCACGACGAGCGCACCGGTGGCCGCGCCCGCGATGCTGCCGGCGCCGCCGAGGATAAGGCCGGCGTAGATGATGATCAGTATCGGCGTGTCGAAGTCTGTCGGGAACACGCTGATCTGCTGCGCCGCGAAGATCGTTCCCGCCAGTCCCGCGACCGTCGCGCCGAACGCGAACGCCATCAGCTTCACCCGGTCCACCGGGATCGTCATCGCCGCGGCGGCGAGCGGGTCCTCGCGCACCGCCCGCCAGGCCCGGCCGGTGCGCGAGGTGTCCAGGAGCCGCAGCACCGCCATCGTGACGACCAGCACGATCACCAGCAGGAAGTAGTAGGCCTTGTTGCTGGACACCTGGACGCCGAAGGCGTGGATGGTGTCGACGCCCACGATGCCGTTCGGGCCGCCGAGCACGCCGGGCGACACGTTGTTGGTGAACTCGACGAACGCCTCGCCGAAGAACAGCGTGACGATCGCGAGGTAGTCGCCGCTCAGCCGGCGTGACGGCAGGCCCACCAGCAGGCCGAGGGCGCCGGTCGCGATCATCACGACCGGGATCGACAGCACCGAGGACAGGTGGATACCGTTCGTGCCGATCTTGGCAGACGACAGCAGCGCGAAGCCGTAGGCGCCGAACCCGAAGAACGCCACGTAGCCAAGGTCCAGCATGCCCGCCGAGCCGACGACGATGTTCAGGCCGACCGCCAGCAGGGCGATCACCAGCGCGTCGATGCCGACCTGAAGCTGGAAGCCGCCGAGCCCGAGGACCGGCAGCAGCAAGCCTGCCACGGCGGCGAGAGCCAGCCTCGGCCACCAGCCGGCCCGCTCGGCGGCGCGCTGGCCGGCCCCGAGCCAGGACGGCAGGTGCTCGTGCCGCTGGGCCTGCCTGGCTACCCACTCGTCGGCGCCGACCTGCGGGCCGGCCAGCTGCGGAGCTCCGAGGTCGGCGTGCTCGGGACCAGGCGGCGGCAGCGCCTCGTCGCTCATCGCCGCGTCACACCTTCCGCAGCTGCGGACGGCCGAGCAGGCCGGTGGGCCGGACCAGCATCACGGCGATCAGCAGGCAGAAGACGAGCAGGTTGGTATAGGTCGAGGAGATGTAGCCGGTGATGAACGACTCGGCGATGCCGATCAGCAGCCCGCCGAGCATCGCGCCGGGCAGCGAGCCGATCCCGCCGACCACCGCCGCGGTGAACGCCTTGAGGCCGGCGATGAAGCCGATCGTGTTGGTGACCTGGTTGAACAGCAGCCCGGCCATCACCCCGGCGACGCCGGCCAGGGCCGAGCCCAGGAAGAAGGTCGCCGCGATGGTGAAGTTGACGTTGATGCCGAGCATCTCGGCCGCTTCCCGGTCGGATGCCACCGCGCGCATCTGCTTGCCGAGCCTGGTCCTGATCACCAGCAGCCGCAGGCCGACCATCAGCAGCAGGCCCATGACCAGCACCATGATCTGGACCGCGTCGATGCTGACCGAGCCGATCTGGATTCCGGACGAGAACGAGATGAAGTCCGGCGTGTTGTAGACCCGGAACTGCGCGCCGAACAGCAGCAGGGCGGCGTTCTCCAGGAAGAACGAGATGCCGATCGCGGTGATCAGCGGGGCTATCCGCGGCGCGTCGCGCAGCGGGCGGTAGGCGAACCGCTCGATCGCCACGCCGAGGAAGCCGACGAGGACGGCGGCGAGCACGAACATGATCGTCACCAGCAGCGGCACCGGGATGTGCAGCGCCTGCGGGCCGCCGAACCACTGGATCACGAAGTAGCCGACGAACGCCCCGACCATGTACAGGTCGCCGTGCGCGAAGTTGAGCAGCTTCAGCACGCCGTACACCATCGAGAAGCCGAGCGCGACCAGCGCGTAGAGCGCTCCGGTGGTAAGGCCGTTGACCAGTTCCTGGAAGAAGAAGCTCATGCGGCGCCAATCAGCCCGTCGTCCCGTGACCCGGGCCGCGGCGGCCGACGGGCCGCCGCAGGCCCGGGTCTGCCGAGTCAGCTCGGGATCAGGTTGTACTTTCCGGTCGAGTCGATCTTGAACAGGAAGAACTTGCCGTTGTTCAGGTCGCCCGCCGAGGTGAAGCTGATCGGCTGGCCGAGGATGGACGTCGGCTCGTTCGTCGCCTTGACGGCGGCGAGCACGCTGGCGCGGGTCGGCGTCTTGCCGGACTTGCACACCGACGCGATCGCCTCGTCCAGCACGTGCGTCGCGGCGAACACCGGCGGCCCGAACGTGCCGAACGAGCCGTACTTGGCCTTCGCCGTGGCCGCGATCGACGCGTCCGCCGGGATTGCGGTGATGTCGGGCCCGAACGAGGACACGTACGAGCCGTTGATCGTGAAGGTGCCCGGCGAGAAGAGCCCGTCGGTACCGAAGATCACCGCGCTCTTGTGCTGCTGAGCCAGGTCGCGACCGAACTGCTGCGCGTTCGACGCCACCTGCCAGGGCAGCACCACGACCGTGGTCGCCGGCGTGACCTTGGAGACGATGGACGAGAAGTCCGTCACCTTCTGCGATACCGACTCGTGGTCGACCTTGATCCCGGCCTGCTGGAAGATCGGCAGCATCGCGGCCACCAGTCCGGTGGAGTAGGCCTCCTGGTCGTCCACGATCATCAGGGCCTTCGGGTGCAGGTTCTGGACGATGTAGTTCGCGTCCTGCGGACCCTGCACGCTGTCCTTCGACACCACCCGGAAGAAGGTCGGGTACGTGCCGGTGGTGAGCGCCGCCGCGGTCGCCGAGCCGGAAATGAAGGCGAGGCCCGCCCGCGCCAGCAGCGGTCCGACCGCCTCGACCTCCTGGCTGCCGGCCGGACCGACGACCCCGGTGATCGAGTTGTTCGACGTGAACTGCTGCGTGACCGTCGTCGCCTGCTGCGGGTTCAGCTGCGTGTCACCCTGCACGAGCGTGATGTGCGTCTTGTTGGCCGTGTTGTCCATGGACATGGCCAGCTCCGCGAAATGCAGCTGCTCCTGGCCGAGGACCGCCACCGGGCCGGTGAGCGGCGCCTCGATTCCGATCGAGGTCGCGCATTTCTTCGCCGCGGCGCTGGTGCCTCCGCCGCCCGATCCGCCGCTGCTCCCGCAGCCCGCCAGTACTAATGCAGAGAGCGCCGCTGCGGCTGCAATGCCGTGAGGTTTCATGGAATATGCCTCTTCTCATCCATGATGGTTAGCTGCGGGAGGCTGGCCGCCGGCGCCGGAATGTCGTCCGGCGCTGCGAGCATCTAGTACGCCCTCCTACCGTCAGATTTGTAGGCCGATCAAACCATTGACCTGTACTGCGGTGCAAGAGGCGTGATTTAGGCGAACTAATGGGTCAGTTGTGGCTGGTGAGCTTCAGTTGGCATTGCCCGCGAGAATCTGCGCCAGCTTGCTGAGGTTGATGTTGCCGCCGGACACGACGCACACGACCTTGCCGTGCCCGGCCCGGCCGGACAGCGCCGCCGCGGCCGCCAGCGCGCCCGCTCCCTCCGCGATCACGCGTACTCGCTCCGCGAGGACGCGGATCGCGGCCGCGGCGTCGTCGACGGCGATCTCGAGCGCGTCGTCGACCAGCGGCGAGACGAGCGGCCACATGCTGTCGAGCACGCGCCGGCTGCCGCACCCGTCCACGAATGACGGGCGGAAGTCCACGTCCGCCGGCTGCCCCGCGGCCATCGCCGCCGCCATCGCAGCGCCGCCCTCGGGCTCGACCGTGACGATCCGGGTGGCCGGGCGGAGCGCCTTGATGGCGCTGGCGATTCCGCAGGTGAGTCCCCCGCCGCCGTACGGGATCACGACCGCGTCGGGGTCGGGCAGGTCCGCCAGGATCTCCAGGCCGATCGTGCCGTTCCCGGCGATGACCGCGGGGTCGCGGACCGGGTGCACGAACAGCCCCTCGGTGCCCCCAGTCTCGGGCAGCACTGCGCGGCCGGTGACGATCGTATGCCACCAGTCGTCGTAGGGCAGCTTGCGCACCGTGCCGCCGAGCCGCCCGATGGCGGCGAGCTTGGCCTCGGGCGCCGTCTCGGGCACGAGGATCGTGGCGGGCAGGCCCAGGGCCCGCGCGGCCCAGGCGACGCCCTGCGCCATGTTGCCCGCGCTCGCGGTCACGAGGCCGGGCCGGCGCTGCTCGGGCGTGGCGAGCATGACCGCGCTCATCGCCCCGCGGATCTTGAAGGAGTTGATCGGCTGAAGCGTCTCCAGCTTGAGGTAGATCTCGGCGGGGGCGTCCTGGACGTGCAGCCGGATCAGCGGGGTGCGTACCGCGGCTCCGGCGATCCGCTCGCGCGCGGCCTCGATCTCGGCAATCGTCGTCACGACCGCGCCCCCGCCCGCCCGGCTGCTGCCAGGATCTCGGCCCGCTCGGCGCCGCCGAGCGGCTGGCCGAGCGCCTCTGTCACCGGCGCGAGGTGCGCGGGGCGGCCGGGCCCGATCACGACCTGCGTCACGCGCTCGTCGGCGAGCAGCCACGCAAGCGCGAGCCCGGCCATCGACGTGCCCCGGCGCGCGGCGATCGCGGCCAGGGTGTCCAGCAGGTCGAAGGTGGCATCTGCCACCAGTCCCGCGTAGGGCTCGGGCCGCTGCGTCATCCGCGAGCCTGCCGGGTACGCCTCGCCGCGGCGGTACTTGCCCGTCAGCCAGCCGCCCGCCAGGGGGCTGAAGGCAAGGTAGGCGACGCCACGCTGGCGGCAGATGTCCAGCACGCCGGCCTCGTCCCGCCGGTCGAGCAGCGAGTAGCTGTTCTGGACCGCGCGCGGCGCGCCGGCCGCCAGCGCCGCGCCGAGCTGGCCGGCGTCGAAGTTGCTGACGCCGTAGCAGCCGATGAGCCCGGCGGCCCGCTCCTGCTCGAGCGCCCCGAGCGTCTCCGGCAGCGGCACGTCCGGGTCGAACTCGTGCGCCAGATAGACGTCAGCCCGGGCGACCCCGAGCCGGTCGAGGCTCGCGCGGAGCTGGCGGGCGATGCGCTCCGGCCGCAGGCCGTGATCACCGCCGGCCGTCATGGGGTTGAAGGTCTTGGTGGTGAGCTGGGGCACCACGCCGCGGCTCGCGATCCACCGGCCGATCGCCCGCTCGCTGCGCCCCCCGCCGTAGGCGTCGGCCGTGTCGAAGTGGCGGATGCCAAGTTCCCACGCGGTGTCCATCAGCCTCAGCGCCTCGTCGTCACCCAGCCCCTGGCCGAAGAACTCGGGCGCCGAGCCGACGCCGCCGAAGTTCCCGCATCCCAGCGCTATCGGCGGCAGGCGCGGGCCGTCCTCGCCCGCCTGCCGCCGGGTCGCGAGCGTGATGCTCATCCGGCAGCGCCGGCCGTGACCATGGCCACGAACCACGCGGCCTGCGCCACCGCGCTGTCAGCCGCCGCGAGCATGCCGGGCTGCAGCGCGAAGTCGTGCCACATGTGCGGCCACCTGGTGTACGTGACGTCGACCCCGGCCGCGGCCGCGCTGGCTGCCAGCTGCTCGGAGTCGGGTGCGAGCACCTCGTCGGTGCCCGCCTGGACCAGCAGCGGCGGCAGTCCTGCGTGCTCGGCGCGCAGCGGCGAGACCGAGCTGTCGGTCCACCGCGCCGGGTCGGCGTAGGCCTGCGCGCAGGCGTCGAGCCAGTCCGGGTCCAGCAGCACGTCCCGGCGCACCAGACCGGGGTCGGCCCGGCGGTCACGGCCCAGGTCGAGCCAGGGCGACAGCAGGATGCAGCCGGCCGGAAGCTGGGTGCCCTCGTCCCGCATCGACAAGGTCAGGGCCAGCGCCAGGCCGCCGCCCGCCGAGTCGCCCGACACGACGAGCGCGCCGGGGCTGCCCTGCGTGCGCAGCTCGGCGATGACCGCGCGGGCGTCCTCCAGCGCGGCCGGATGCGGATGCTCGGGCGCCAGCCGGTACTCGGGCAGCACGACCCGGCACCCGGCCTGCGCGCTCAGGTGGCCTGCCCAGGACCGGGCCGTGCGCGCCGAGCCGACACAGTAACCGCCGCCGTGAAAGTGGAGCACGGTGAGCGCAGGGCCGACGCCGCGTGCGGTCACCACCTCGGCCGGCACGCCGCCCAGCGTCACGTTGCCGACGGTCGTGCCGCGCGGCAGCAGCGCGATGCCGGTGAGCCGGGCCAGCCGGGCACGCTGCACCGGCCAGGGCAGCGCCGGGTTGAGGGAGCGCCGGCCCACCTGGCGCGCGCCGAGCCGCATGACCGGGGCTGGCACCCGC
>Ga0335077_10007533_pt1 | contig 13466 bp, 13 predicted proteins | sample Lox_Sample_31_FD_207151 | JGI IMG/M metagenome (GOLD analysis project Ga0335077, IMG submission 207151) | Soil microbial communities from Loxahatchee National Wildlife Refuge, Florida, United States - Lox_Sample_3.1 | ecosystem: Environmental > Terrestrial > Soil > Wetlands | place: USA... | reverse complement strand
CGGTGGGAAGGTGGCTCCGCTGGACGGGTCTGGATGAGTTGCCCCAGTTTTTCAATGTGCTCAGGGGGGAGATGAGCATCGTAGGGCCGAGGCCGGAGCGTCCGGAGTTTGTGGAGAAGTTCAAAACGGCGATTCCCCGGTATATGTTGAGGCATAAAATCAAGGCCGGAATAACCGGATGGGCCCAGGTGAACGGCTGGCGCGGGAACACGTCCCTGGAAGAACGGATAAAATGTGATCTCGAGTATATCGAGAAATGGTCGCTCGGACTTGACCTCAAAATCATGTGGCTGACGCTCTGGAAAGGTCTCATCAACAAAAACGCCTACTGAGGGGATTAAAAGTTACTCGCTGTTTCCTTGGTGTTCTTTCCTCGCATTCGAACTGTTATTTGAGCCGTCCGATTCAAAAAACCCTTGATTTACCTCCATTAATTCGTTATATTTAATTGCTATTGCCATGGCATGGAGCCCTTGGGGCTTGGCGGGAATCGTGTCATGGAATAGGAGTCGAACGAACGACTCCGGGGTTTATGAAGCGCCGGAGCGTCAACCGATGAATGACTAGAGAATCTGAACGATCTTAGTGACTAAATTGGGAATCGAGCCGTTTCTATATGCCCTGGTGTTGAGCCTTCCTCTTTCCATCGCGGCCGTCCATGTTTGTCTGGGAATCCTGATCCTCCTGTGGGGCTATCAATATGCAATAAAGAGAGAGCCGTGGGTCCATACTTCCCTGGATCGCCCCATCCTGATTTATCTATCCGCGGTGCTGGCCGCCGCCCTCTTCGGCGTGAACCCCGGCCGGAGCATCCTTCATATTTTGGCGCTTTGGCATATCGTACTTTATCTCTATGTCGTGAAATGGGTGCCCGATCAAACTCTGGCGCGTCGTCTGATCTGGACCCTTTTCGGATCCGCCGCACTGAACGGAATTTACGGCATCGCGCAGCACGTCGGCGGCGGGCTCGATCTTTTCCGGTTCGGCGGCGCCGAACGGATTTTTAAGATTGACGGCCAGGTGCGGGCATCGGGAGTCTTCGACCATTACATGACGTTCTCCGGCCAGATGCTTTTGTTGGGGCTGTTGGGGACGGGTCTTCTCCTGTTTTGGGCCCGGGGGCGGACCCGTTGGATTCTGGCCGGCGCGGTGCTCGTCTTTTTTTGCGCGGTCTGGTCTTCGTTTACCCGCAACGCCTGGGTTGGGCTCGGGGCCGGATTTTTTGCGATTGCGCTGTTCAAAGAGAGAAGGACCATGATCGTTCTCGTAGCCGGCCTTCTTCTGACCGTTGTTCTCTTGTCCGTGGCCGATCGGGGATTTCGGACACGGGCCGTCAGTACGGTGAAGATTCATGAAGGCAGCACGGTGGAACGGTTTGAAATCTGGCGTGCGACGCTCGAGATGATAAAAGATCACAGCCTGCTCGGGGTCGGCATCGGCAACTTCACGACGGTTTTTGATCGGTATCGCGATCGCACCGGCGCTGGGGCGCATTCCCACGCCCATAACACGTTGCTTCAGATCACGGCTGAAAGCGGATTGATCGGACTCGCGGCCTATCTTTATTTGTGGTATGCGTTCTTCCGCATGATGATCCGGCGGGCGATGACGTCCGCCGATCCTTTTGTCCGCGGTGTGACCATCGGGGCGATCGGGGCGCTTGTGGGCTTCCATGTCGCCGGTCTGTTTGAATACAACTTGGGGGACAGCGAAGTGGATGCGATGATGTGGTTTGTTGTGGGATTGGGCATGATGGCGCAGAACATGGGCCTCCAAGAAGCCGCGGCCTTTGATAAGTCCGTCGTTTCCAAGGCCGCCTTGGCTTAACCGTTGTAAATCACGGGTTCATTCCCCCGGTAAGGGACCATGGGCTTTTGGGAAAATAAAAAAATCATCGTCACGGGCGGGGCGGGGTTTCTGGGATCCCGTATCGTTGAAAAATTAGCGGGCCGTGGCTGTCGAAAGGTCTTTGTGCCGCGAAGCGCCGACTGTGATCTTGTTCAACCCGAAAACGTCCGTCGTCTTTATCGGGAAGCGGACCCCAACATGGTGATTCACCTGGCCGCCAAGGTAGGCGGGATCGGAGCCAATCAGGCCAACCCGGGAAAATTTTTCTATGACAATCTCATGATGGGCGCTCAGATGATGGAACAGGGGCGCCTCTTCGGGGTGGAGAAATTCGTTGCGATCGGCACGATTTGTTCTTATCCCAAGTTCACTCCGGTTCCTTTTAAGGAGGACGACCTGTGGAACGGCTATCCCGAGGAAACCAACGCCCCGTACGGATTGGCCAAGAAGATGCTTCTGGTGCAGAGCCAGGCCTATCGGCAGCAATACGGATTCAATTCCATCTTTCTCCTGCCCGTCAACCTGTACGGCCCACGGGATAATTTTGACCCGAACACCTCCCATGTGATCCCCGCACTCATCCGAAAATGCATCGAAGCGGTTCGTAACGGGGAGCCGGAGATCGTGGTGTGGGGGACCGGCGAGCCGACCCGGGAGTTCCTCTATGTCGAGGACGCGGCGGAGGGTATTCTCCTGGCGGCCGAGCGGTACAACAAAAGCGAGCCGGTCAATCTGGGAATGGGTTTCGAGATTTCAATCCGGGATCTCGTTCAACGGATCGCTCTTCTGACCGGGTTTACGGGGAAGATCCGGTGGGATCCGTCGAAGCCGGACGGTCAGATGAGAAGGATGCTGGATACGACGCGGGCCGAAAAAGAATTTGGTTTCAGAGCCGGCCTCGGCATCGATGAAGGCTTAAAGCGGACGATTGAGTGGTATCGAAAAAATAAGGCGGGCTGATCCTCTTGCCGTCAATATGCAAGAAGCGGTCGGGTGAAAAAAATCCTTCCATGACGTAAATGTCCTTTGCGGGGCCGAGCGCGCCGTCTGTTCTCGAAGACGTTGCGTTACCGTTGCGACACCCTTTCTTGCCGAGAAGGTTTTCAGTATTCCAACATCGGAACCTGGAGATTTCGCATTAAACCATATCAGGAGCCAGTGTGAGCCGCTCATTTATCAAAGGCATTCAACCGGGCGATCTCGTCCTGGAGATCGGAAGCGGACATAACCCTTACCCCCGATCGAATATCCTGTGCGACAAACACCTCGAAAACCTGGAAAGGGGCGGCGGGATCCGCACGGGAGGGCGGCCTCTGGTCATTGCCGACGGGGAGTCCCTTCCGTTCCCGGACAAGTCGTTTGATTTTATTATTTGCTCGCACGTCCTTGAACATGCGGAGGATCCGGGGAAATTTTTAAATGAATTGTCCCGCGTGGGAAAGGCGGGATATATCGAGACCCCCTCCGAAGTATGGGAAGCCCTGATGGAACCGCGGGAGTATCATCGGTGGTTCGTTATTTCCGACGGGGACGGTCTTGTCGTCAAGAAAAAGGAAGCCTCCAATGTCCTTCTGGGAAAACTTTACGAGCGGCTGGTCGCCCAAAATGGAAAGCTGTGCGGATACCTGATGTCCAGACAGATCGATGTTTTCTTTACGCGTCATTACTGGCGGGATAGGATATTTTTCCGGATCATTCCTCCCTCGGAGAAATGCTATTTTAATTATCACGACCCCAAGATCGCGGACGAGCTCATCGGCCGGCGAACCAGCCATCGCGAGATCTTCGCTTACAAGCTTTACAAGGCCCTCGATCGGATCCGTCCGTCTTTTCTGCGCGGGAAAGCCAAAGCCCTTCGGGAGATCCTGGTCTGCCCTTTGTGCAAGGCCTCTTTTCGCTGGGAGTCGAACCGGGTGGAGTGCGTTGCGTGCGGGGCGGCCTATGCCTGTTCCAACGGTGTTCCGATCCTAAACAAGCCCTTGAGGAAATGACCCGTGAGGTTCGTGTGACTGTTTTTCGGGATATAACGCGGCAAACCGTTATTTACGGGGCCGGGGCCGGTCTTAACGGTGCCGTGGGTTTCATCCTCATTCCCATCGTGACGCGCTATTTGCTTCCCAACGAGTACGGAACCTATGCCCTTCTTGAGATTGCACTCCAGTTTCTTGTGACGGTATACGGTTTGGGTTTTAACGTCTCCCTGCTGAAAGGCTACTCCGAAGCCGATGACTCGGTTTCCAAAATTAATCTTATCAATAATGTCTTGATATTTTTGGCGACAACTTCATTTATTTTCTCCGGGGTTATTATCGCGCTGGCGGGTCCCATTTCAAACGGCCTATTCGCCGGCGTGCCGGAGCATTTGATTGTTTACATCGGGCTGATCGTCTTCTTTGAATCCATTTGGGCCTTGTTCCTTGCCATCTACAGGGCGGAACAGAAGGCGGTCCGGTATTTAGCGGCCTCTCTTCTTCAAGTAGGTTTAGGACTCATGGCCACGGTCGTTTTTGTGGTGGGAATGAACGAAAAAGCCGAGGGAATCTTACGAGGGCGATTGGTCGGGGATGTGTTGGTCTGCGGCGTGTTGTTGTGGGGCCACCGAAATCGATTCACGTTCGACCATTCCTGGCCGAGAATTCGACGGTTGTTGGCCTACGGTCTTCCTTATCTACCCGCCGGACTGGCCATCATCTGGATTAATCTTTCCGGGCGCTATTTTTTGAATCTGTTTTCATCCCTCGGTGAGGTCGGCGTGTACGCCATCGCCCAGAAACTATCCGGTTTTGTAAATTTGTTGCTCATTCAACCCTTTGGCACCGCTTGGCTTCCGATCATGTTTGAGCTGGGTAAAAGAAATAATGCGCCTCTCATTTATGCCAGGGTCGCCACCTACTACTTATTCTGTGCGGCCTTCAGCTTCCTGATCCTGACTCTGTTCCTGCCCGAGATTTTTCTGATCTTCACGACCAAGGGTTACCAAAGCGGAACGAAAGTGTACCCGATTCTGGTATTGGCCTTGCTCGTGTACGGGTTATTTTATGTTCTCTCCATCGGGATTTTCCTGAAAAGCCGGAATTGGGTGATGCCGTACATCTACGGGGCCGGTATTATCGTCAATCTCCTGTCCAATACGATCCTGGTCCGGTTGTACGGTGCTTGGGGGGCGGCTTTGTCGATGCTATTGACCTTTATCGTGGTCTCGGGTTGTCAGGGGCTGATAGCCCAACGGTATTATCCCATACCGTTTGAGTTTAATCGCCTGGGCAAGATCTTATTGGTGGGGGTGATTCTTTTCATGACCGGGCGGTTTTTTATGTCCGAGGGGGTTCCCCACCTGGTCCTGAGAACGGGATTGATCGCGCTGTTTCCCGTGGCGTTGTACGGGTTGGGATTTTTTACCGATGAGGAACGAAACAGGGCCTTCTATTTTTCTCATCACCTCCGGCTTCGCGGCGCATTGATCGCGAAGGCGATTCTAAAACGACGAGAACAATGAACGATGAATGAGCCGGTAAAAATCGCCTTTATTACGAACCTCTGTCCCACTTACCGTGTCAAGGCGTTTCAAGGTTTGGCCAAGCGGTACGATGTCGATTTTTATTTCTACTGCAGACCGGAGGACTCCAGGGTAAGCCATCTGGAAATCGTCAGCGACGCCGAACGGTTTCACTATTTGACCACGGCTCAAATTCTTATGCGCTTGTTCACCCAAAACTATCCGGTTGTGATTAAGTGCAGCAACGGGAAGTACATTACACTCCTGTCCTTTCTAACGGCCAAGTTAATGCGAAAAAAATTCATCTTTTGGCATTCCATGTGGTACACGCCTCAAACGCTTTTCCGAAGGTTTTCGATGCCGGTTTTAAAATGGATATTCAAATATTCGGATGCGGTTGTGGTCTACGGGGAACACGGTAAAAAGTATCTGGAGTCGCACGGCGTGGAACCCCGGAAAATTTTCATCGCCTGGCAGTCCGTCGATAACGAATTGTTCGCTAAAGCGGTCCCTGCGAAAGCGCTTTCGACGATCCGCGGAGCCCGCGCTGCGGCCGGAAAAAAGGTCGTTCTTTTCGTCGGCCGTTTCGTGGAAGAAAAGGGCGTTTCCTATTTGATCGAGGCGGTGGCCCAATTGAAGGATGATGGCCTCTGTCTGATGCTGGTCGGAGAAGGCCCTCTAAAAGAAGCGTTGGAAAAACAGTGCGTGGAAAACCGCTTGGATTGTTTTGTGTTTGTCGGCAAAGTCCCGAACTCCGAGTTGTATAAATATTACGCCTTGGCGGATGTTTTCGTCCTGCCCTCGATCACGACCCGCGAGTTCAAGGAACCATGGGGCCTGGTTGTGAACGAGGCGATGAACCAGGGAACCCCGGTGGTGGTCACCGATGCGGTGGGCGCCGGAGTCGGCGGTTTGGTTCAGGAGGGCGTCAACGGTTTTGTGGTTCCCGAGCGGGACAGTCAGTCTCTTTCGGTCGCGCTGCGCAAGATCATTTCCGATGACGCTTTAAGGGCGGCGATGGGTCAAAATGCGAAACGCGTCATAAAAGACTGGACGTATGAACGAATGGTGGAAGGATTTACGGATGCCATTGCCTATGCACAAGGAGCCAAAAAATGAGTATCGGCACTAAAGTTTATTCCAGGACGCAAGGGCCGCGACTTCACCCGATTGTTACGACTTCCTGGGATGACGGCCACCCGTGCGATCTTCAACTGTCGCGGCTCCTTTCGGCGCGAAAATTAAAAGGCACGTTTTATGTGCCCATTCGAAATTCGGAAGGCCGGCGGACCATGGAATCGGATGAAATCCGAACATTGGCCCGGTCCCATGAAATCGGGGGACATACTTTAAATCACCTCGACCTGACTTCTTTGAGTCGGGCGATGGCCCGTGACGAGATCGTCGAGGGAAAGCGGCAACTCGAACGGTTAATCGGCCGTTCTCTGAAGGGTTTCGCTTTTCCAAGAGGACGCATGAATGCTTCGATCGTCTCCTTGGTCAAGGAGGCCGGATTCAAGTTCAGCCGTACGATTTATGGGTTCCATTTCACATTGAGTGACGGATTCTTGATCCATCCCACCTTACAGGCTTACCCGCATAACCGGATGACCTATATCCGGAATGCCGTCCGGCGCGGAAATTTTGAAGGGTTGGGGGCCTATGTGTTCCGGCTTCAATTAAAATCGAATTGGAAGGAATTGGCCAAAACGGCTTTCGATACGGCGATTCGAGATGGAGGCGTATGGCACCTCTGGGGCCATTCCTGGGAAATCGATGAGCTAAACCTGTGGGGACAAATCGAGGAATTATTCGACTACATATCCAACCGGCCCGGCGTTCTCTATTTGACCAACGGGGAGGTCTCGGAACAACGTCGAGGGATCGCGATGAATAACGATCCGGTCGCTGATTCCAGGGCTTCCACCGGATGAAGATCCTGCTCGGCCATAATTTCTACCGGTCGAAAGGCGGAGAAGACCGCTGCGTTGAACTCTTATCGGACCTATTGACGATGAAAGGACATGCAGTTCTCCCCTTTTTTAAATACAGCCGGGCCTTTGAAACGGCCAACTGGACCCAACGTCTGGCCTTTCCTTTCGAGATGGTTTATTCGCGTTCCAATCGTTCCGCGATTCAATCCATGATCAAGGCCGACCCTCCCCAATTGGCGTACCTCCACAACCTCTACCCCTTCATCTCGCCATCGGTGTTGAGGGCATTAAAGGATCACGGAATTCCGATCATTTTGACCGTGCATGCCTTTAAGCCCCTCTGCATCAACGGCCTTTTTTTCACCCAGGGACGTGTCTGCGAAAAGTGCGGGGACGGCAATTACATCCATGGCGTGATGAACAACTGCAGGAACAGTTATGTTGAATCCGCGGTCTACGCGATCGCGTTCGCGATCCATCGCCGGTTGAAATTAATCGAGCCCTATGTGGATATTTTTGTGTCCCCATCGGAGTTTCTAAAAACGAAATTGATCCAATACGGGTTTCCGGAAAATAAGGTCAGGGTCATTCCCCATTTCGTTTCGATAGAGAAGAACGAGTCCGTCAAGCGTTCCCCGGCGGATTATGTCGTCTATTTCGGCCGCTTGTCTCATGAGAAAGGAGTGATCACGTTGCTCAAAGCGGCCAAAATGTCGCCGCACATCGAAGTGGTTATTATAGGAGACGGGCCGTTGCGAGCCCGGGTTTCAAGCCATATCCGGGAGCAAAAACTAAACAACGTTTGTCTGGCGGGCTATCTTTCCGGAGATGATTTATGGTCGCGTATCTCGGGAGCGAGATTTACGATTGTTCCTTCGGAGAGTTATGAGTCGTTCGGGTATTCGGCGATCGAGAGTCTCTATTGGGGCAAGCCCGTCGTCGCGTCGCGTATCGGCGGACTGCCCGAAATCATTGAAGACGGGGTCGACGGTCTGCTGTTTAACCCGGGAGATCCGCACGATTTGGCGGAAAAAATCAACGACCTTTGGGCCAAACCGGACCGGATCAAAGAACTCGGAATTCACGGCGAGCGAAAAGCAAAAACTCAGTATACCCCGGAACGGTTTTACGAACGGTTGTCGCAGGCGTTTGAACGACTCGGTTTAAAAGAAGGTTGATAATGACAACATTAGAGATTATCATAGGGAGTGATTTTGGACGGGGGAGTGATTCATGCCGCAGCCGCTCAAGTTGCTCGGGGTAAAGGTCGATAGGGCGACGATGGAAGAGACGATCGATGCGGTCAAAGCGTTGATTCGATCCCATGAGCGTCGCGGCCGTTATCTATGCGTGGCGAATGTTCACAGCGTGGTCTGTTCCCGGCGGAATGAGAAAATAAAGGCCGTCATGAACGCATCGTGGCTGACGGTGGCCGACGGGATGCCGCTCCTCTGGTCGGCGGGGCTGCTGGGTTGTCCGATTAAAGAGAGAGTCGCCGGTCCGGATTTAATGACGAATCTCTTGGGGGTTTCTGAAAAAGAGGGATTTAAAAATTTTTTCTACGGTTCATCCGATGCGGTCCTGACGGCGTTGAGTAAGAACCTGACGGAGCGATTCCCACGTCTAAGGATCGTCGGAGCGATCGCGCCTCCGTTTCGACCCTTGACGCCCGCACAGGACCTGGAAATCGTGGAAGCCATTCATGCCGCCTCGCCCGACATCCTGTGGGTGGGCCTGGGCGCTCCGAAGCAGGAACTCTGGATGGCGGAGCATTCCGGCCGCTTGAGGGTGCCGGTCATGATCGGCGTAGGGGCCGCTTTTGATTTCCATGCGGGACACAAGAGTCGGGCGCCGTTGTGGATGCAGAAAAGCGGGTTGGAATGGGCCTGGCGGCTTTATCAGGAGCCGGGAAGACTGTGGAAAAGGTATCTGATTGATGATCTGCCTTTTTTTTGGTATATTCTGAAGCAAAAATATATCGGTTGAATCCATGCTCCGCCAACGCGCAAAATTAGTTGCCGCCTCCGTTTACCTCGGCGATCTGATTCTGATCGTGATCGCATTTTTTCTGGCGTATTGGGTTCGGGACGCCTTTTTTTCCGATTCGTACGGAAAACTCGTCGAAGTCGACAGGTACCTGTGGCTGCTGCTTTTTATCGTTCCGACCTGGTCCTTCCTGCTTTATTACTTCCGGCTTTACCGATCTTTTCGGACAAAAAAACTTTGGACCGAGCCGCTCGCCCTGTTGAAGGTCGTATTGGCGGGCACCTTGCTCCTGGGCGCCGCGATCTTTGTATTTAAACAGCATGATCTCAGCCGTCTCTTCGTCGTCCTGTTCGGAGGAACCGCCTTCGTATTTTTGTCGGTTGGACGAATCGCCCTTCGCGTGATCGCCAAGAAGGCCCGATGGAATGAATTGAATACAAGGAATGTGCTCTTGGTGGGAACGGGGAGGCGCGCCCGAGAAATCGCGAAAGTCCTGGAAGACAACAAAGATTGGGGCTTCAAACTTCTCGGCCTGATTTCCGATACCGGCGACGGCGAGCCGGCCAAAGCGGGAGGGTATCCGGTCATCGGCCACGTCAATCAGATTTCGGAGATCCTTCAGCATCAGGTGGTGGACGAGGTCATTTTCGCCGTGTCCCGGAAAAAGTTGGAGGAGCTGGAGACGATTTTCCTGATGTGTGAAGAACTGGGCGTTCGCGCCCGGGTGGCGGTGAACTTCTTCCCGCACATGATCGCGAAAATTCATCTGGATGATCTGCACGGCGTCCCTCTGCTGACGTTCACCACCACGCCCTATAATGAATTTCTGCTCGCCTTTAAGAGATCGTTCGATCTGGCCGTGTCCGGACTTTTACTTGTGGCGCTGTTCCCGTTGTTCCTGCTGATCACGCTGACGATTAAGCTCACATCGAAAGGACCGGTGTTTTTCAAGCAAACACGGGTGGGTCTGAACGGCCGGCGGTTTACACTCTATAAATTTCGATCGATGGTTCGGAATGCGGAGGCCCAAAAGCACGAGTTGCTTCATTTGAACGAAATGGACGGACCGGTCTTCAAGATGAAAGGCGATCCCCGGTTGACTTCCATCGGGAGGTTTCTTCGAAAAACGAGTTTGGATGAACTGCCGCAGCTCATCAACGTTCTCAACGGCGATATGAGCATCGTCGGCCCGCGGCCCCCCTTGCCGGAAGAGGTGGCCCAGTACGAGCGCTGGCAGCGGCGTCGGCTGAGCATGAAACCCGGCCTGACCTGTCTCTGGCAGATTCACGGCCGCAGTCACATCGTCGATTTTAATAAATGGATGGAACTGGACCTTCAATACATCGATAATTGGTCCCTCCAATTGGACTTTGTGATCTTTCTCAAAACGATTCCGGTGGTGCTGCTTGGAAAAGGCGCTTCTTAAAGTGGTTTTTGTCCTCGGGTCCGTCCTCCTTTGTTCTCCGCTGGCCGCCGCATCCTTGTCCGAACCCTCGCTCCCGTCCGTGACGCCGTCTTTTGTATTTGGCGAACGGCTGGTTTACGACATCAGCTGGGCGGGTCTGACCGTGGGGGAGGGCGTTCTCGAATCCCAATCCGGTGAACGATTCAACGGCCGCGACGTTTTCCGAGTCGTTTCCACAGCCACCTCGAACGAGTGGCTCTCTGTTTTTTTTCCGGTCAACGACCGCGTCGAGTCCATCATTGACGCCAAGGGGCTGTATCCTTATAAAATCACCGTAGACCAGCGGCACGGTTTCCGCAAACGGTATAAGGAGGTTCAGTTCGATCAGGAAGAGCATACGGCCCTGATGCGGTTTAAAGGTCGGACGTCCAAGTTTGAGATCCCGCCTCAGGCCCAGGACATCCTTTCCTGTCTGTACTATTTCAGGACGGTCCCCAATCTGGCCGCGGGATCGTCGGTCTTTATCGATGTCCACGAAAGTAAAAAAAACTACAAATTAGAGGTTCAGATTCTCGGGAGCGAAACCCTCCGGACCGCGATCGGGACGGTTCCGACGATCAAAGTCAGAGCGATCGTCCTGTTTGATGGACTTCTCTGGAATAAAGGAGACCTTTATTTATGGGTGACGGATGATGCCCGCCGGATCCCCGTCAGGATGAGCGGGAAGGTGGCCATCGGTTCCGTCACCGCGACGCTGACCCGGGTTGAACCGTCGCGGTTGCTTCCGGTTCCCTGAATCCGCGTCGAGGTGGATGTGCCGACCGAAAAAAACTTCCGAACCGGGCGGCCTAGGATCACAAGCCGAACCGCGCTTCTCATCGTGGATGTGCAGAACGATTTCTGTCCGGGCGGGACGCTGGCCGTTCCGGAAGGGGACCGGGTCGTGCCTCTTCTTAACAAATATATCCGCATCTTTCAGGCCGAAGGCGCCCCGATCGTCGCCACACGGGACTGGCATCCGCGCGACCATTGTTCGTTCAAACCCTTCGGCGGGATCTGGCCCCCGCACTGCGTCCGGAATACGCCCGGCGCGGAGTTTCATGCCGAACTGAAACTTCCCAAAGAGGCGACGATTATTTCAAAGGGAACGAACCCCAAAATCGAGGCCTACTCCGGATTTCAGCAGACCGCCTTGAGCGAATGGTTGACGACGCGGAGGGTCGAAGCGGTTTTCGTGGGCGGATTGGCCACCGACTACTGCGTGAAAAGCACCGTTCTGGATGCGTTGAAGGCGGGGTTCAAAGCGGTTTATCTGGCGGATGCGTCGCGGGGGGTGAACGTCAAACCGACGGACAGCGAACAGGCCGAGCGGGAAATGCAAAGGGCCGGTGCCGGAAGGGTCACGCTGGCCGAAATCGAGTTGAAGACGGGCGAAGTCTAAAGATCGGCGGCAAGGTTAGAAGACGATTGGGCCGGGTGAGCGAAGGCTGCAACGGGGATCTGGACAAGGTCGGATGAGAGGGCCCTTCCGTCTGAGAAGAAGTACCCGCATTGGAAATTCACGTCGGCCAGATCGCGCTCGTCGATGGGAAAGGCCACGCAAGGCTTGGGCCGTCCTTCGTAAACCATGCATCTCGGGTTTTCATCCGTCCCCCCGAGAAACGGACACTTGAAGACCAACTTGCAGCATTTCCCGCACTGAACGCATTCGCCCCCCCGGTGCTGGATCATTTGTTCGACATAATGAGGTTTGACGGCGCAAAGAAAAAACCGGCGGATTTTGTTGCCCAGTCGGGTTAACCGGGTTGCAGAGACGCTCCGCATCAACTTTCTCAACCGTCGGTTCGTCATAAACCCCTCCAGTTAGGGATAGACAAATTTCGTCATTTTTATCACAGAACCAACCGGAGTGCAAGAAGATTTTTCGGGCGTCTATTCTTTTTCAAACCGGAGAACGTCAAAATAACTCTCGGCGCTTGACCGCGTGTCGTCCGAGTCGATCATCAGTGTCACCCCTCCGACCTGGGGCGGCTCTTCTCCGAACAGGTCGCGGTAATCCTGAAGGACATTCCGTTTTTCAGACATCCACTGACCGAGGGGATCCGTTCCGTTCCGGAGAACAACGTATCGCGTCTTGGAGGATTTCTGGCTGGTGACGTGCAGGCCCTTTGGCGTGAGGTTTTCCCAGATGTAGCCTACCAGGCGTGTATTGACGGCCGAAGGGAATTTGGGGAAAAGGACATAGACCTCCGCCGCCTGATCGTCCGTTTTTTTATTCCGCACGTCCCCGCCGGTCGGGAGAACCGTGGCTTTCCATCGCCAGGAAAGATAGGGATAGTCACGGATATCGAAATTCATTTTTTTGTAAATACCGAAGCTGTTTTGTTTTGAGACCAAACGGAGAACGGGCTTTCCGTTTTCACTTTCGATCCGGACATCATGGCCGCCGCCGAACCATTGTTTGAGGTCCCAGCCGACCGGAAGCCCGTCGCTCCCGAGTCCGGCGCTTACCGGATCGACGGTCAAAGCCTCCGGAGCGGCCGATAGTCCCGCCGTGAAAACCGTCGAAGTCAATAAAAGGATCGTGAGGAACGGTAAAGATGGATGACGCCGCATAATGCGCAATTATACCATGTTCAAAAATAATAAGAAAACACTTGATAAATTCCATGGATTCGTGTAAAAGTAACCCCATCGTCAATCGGGATGATGAAAGACTGAGGGAATGCAGCTTCGGGATTCGGCCAATCTATCCAGAGGCGAAATCTGGGCGGTAGGCGGCGGTAAAGGCGGCACC
>Ga0335077_10007532_pt1 | contig 13467 bp, 15 predicted proteins | sample Lox_Sample_31_FD_207151 | JGI IMG/M metagenome (GOLD analysis project Ga0335077, IMG submission 207151) | Soil microbial communities from Loxahatchee National Wildlife Refuge, Florida, United States - Lox_Sample_3.1 | ecosystem: Environmental > Terrestrial > Soil > Wetlands | place: USA... | reverse complement strand
AGATGTACTCCCCGCCGGACACGGTGATGATCGTGTGCGCCGCGACCAGCGCCGTCGGGAGGGCGTCGTCGCGGCGCGCGGGCACCGCACCAAGCTCCGTCCGGTTCTCCACCCGGACCCGCAGCCGTACCGCCCGCCACGGGCCGGGGACCGGCACCGTCCGGACCGATACCGCGCCGGCCAGCGGCTCCCGGCGGCGGACCACGTGCCGGGGGCCCGCCGCGCCGTCCTCGCCGGCCTGCTCACGTTCCTCGCCGCCGTCGACGGCGAACTCGCTGGTCACGCCGTTGCCGAGCAGCGCGGCGCAGTCCGCGGCGACCTCGACCTCGCGCTCCACGGCCTCGTCCCAGGACTCCTCCCCGGCGGTCCGCCGCTGCACCTGGAGGAACCGCAGGACGACCCGGACGGCCGGCTGGCCGGTGTGCTGGAGCACGCACTCGGCCTGGGTGAAGCTGGTCTCGGAGGGGTCGGCCGCGGCGTACCCGGGCGCCATGACCACGCCGAACTGCCAGCGGCTCTGGTTCTTCCGCGCCGAGGCCCGGTACGGGTACAGGATGTAGCCCTCGTACAGGACCGCATCGGCGATTTTCCGAACGGAGTCGAGGTTCACGGTTGCCTGGCCCCTGTCCCGCCTTCGCGGCCGGGCGCCGGGGCCGGCTCGCCCTGGGCCGCCGCCAGGAGCGCGTTCAGGGTGGCGTCCCAGGTCGGCAGCGCGTGCCGGGCCTTGTACCTGGCCAGCGCGTCCAGCGTCTGGCGGCTGCAGCGCAGCCACGCGCTGCCGGGGAAGTGCGCCTCGACGAGCTCGCGCCAGACGGCCACCGGCATCCGGTAGGAGGCCTCGGCGCTCCACGGCACCAGCTCGACCGAGAAGCCGTCCTCGGTGGCGACGAAGACGGTGCCGCTGAACAGCATCAGCAGCGGGATCGTGCCGTCGTCCAGGCCCTGCAGGTAGCGCGCCGACGCCACCTCCAGGTCATAGGTGCACGGCACCGGGAGCTCGACCTCGGTCACCGCGGTGAATGTCGGGACCATCGTGGTCACCGTGGCCAGCTGGATCGGCTTGACCGTCTCGGCCCAGCGGGACGGGTCGCCGAACAGGTCGTGCAGCCGCTCCGCCTCGGCCGCCGAGTACCGGCGGCGGTGCGGCTCGATCCGGATCTGGCAGCGCAGCGCGATCGCGTGCACCCGCACGCCGGTCCGCTCGGTGATGGTCAGCTGGAATGCCAGCGTCGGCGTGGCGGCGTACCGGTCCGCGCTCGCGCCGGTGCAGCCGAAGATCAGGTCGGCCACGTCAGTGCTCCCGTTCCAGGGCGACGGCCCGGCGCCGCAGGCCGGTCAGGAACGCCTCCAGCGCGGCGCGGACCTCCGCGCCGCCGTCGAATCCCTGCCAGTACAGCCGGAGCTCGCCGACCAGGGAGTAGCACATGTCGATGGGGATCAGGAAGATGTCGTCCTGCTTCACGAAGATCGCCTCGGTGTCCGGAGCCATCTCCCCGAGCAGCGGGTAGGCGGCGGCCAGCCGGTCCCAGGCCGCCAGGTCGAGCTCGCATTCCGTCACTCCGCCCGGGCTCGGGTATCCCGCCACCACCCGGCCCAGCGCCGAGTTGAAGAAGAAGAACGCCATCGTGACCGGGATCTGCAGCTCGCTCCAGTCCGCCCCGGTCAGCGGCCGTTCGGCGTCGTGCAGCACCCGCTCGGGCACCGCCCGGTACCGCCCTCCGGCCGCCCCCTCGTGGGTGAACAGCAGGTAGCACGCCCGGCAGGCGCAGGCGATCGAGCGCTTGTCCAGGTCGACCAGGTGCCCGTGCCGGCCGTCCAGGACCGCGTGGCACATCTCGCACCGTTCGGCGCCATCGGCCGCGTCATCCGCGGGACGCGGCGTGCCCGCGAGGACCGGCGCCATCCCGGCGGCCTGCGGGCCCGGTGCCGGCGCGCCCGGTGCCCGCGCGCCCGGCGGCCGCCGGACGAAACGGCGCAGCCCGGCCGGGCCCGGTCCGCCCCCGGAACCCCCCGGATCCCCGGTGGTCACAGGACCTCCTGGACGGGACGCCGGGTGATCTGCAGCAACGGCAGCTCCGCCGGGGCCTCGACCAGCTCGATGCCGACTCCGGCCGCCTCGGGTGCCGCCGCCGCCGCGGCCTGCTCGATGAGATCCCGGACCGTGGCCGCCGAGCACCCGCGCTGCTCCAGGCGCAGCCGCAGGATGCCCTGGTCGTCGAGGCCCAGGTACTCGACCTCGCCCGCGTGCGCGCCGAGCTGGGGCAGCACCTGCTCGACCGCGCGCCGGACCCGGGTGCTGGTGTCCAGCGGGTGCAGGTCGTGCACCAGCAGCAGGCTTTCCACCAGCGGGTCCGCCGCCAGCTTGGTCAGCAGCCGGGGCCCTTCCGGCTCGTCCGCGCCGAGGATCGCGACGATCTGCGCCAGGCCGGCGCCGTACAGCTCGACCAGGCAGCTGACCAGTTCCTCGGCGGTGGCCGCGACCTGCGGCCCGGCGTGTGATCGCAGCTCGGCGAGCAGCGCCTCCACCCGCTCGCCCGCCGCCTGCGTGTCCTGGCCGTCGGCCATCAAGCCTCCTTACATGGCGAGGGGGACGCCGGTGGGGGAGTGCGCGGTCTTGAGGACCTTGCCGCCGCCCAGGTACATGTGCACGCCGCACGGCAGGCACGGGTCGAAGCTGCGCACCGCGCGCATGATGTCGATGCCCTTGAAGTTGTCCTTCGAGTTCTCCTCGAAGATCGGCGTGTTCTGCACCGCGTCCTCGTACGGCCCCGGCGTCCCGTAGACGTCCCGCACGCTGCCGTTCCACGGCGTGGGCGGGTACGGGTGGTAGTTCGCGATCTTCCCGTCCCTGATCACCATGTGGTGCGACAGCACGCCGCGCACCGCTTCGGTGAAACCGCAGCTGAACGCGTCCTCGGGCACGTTGAACGACTCCCAGGTCTTGGTCCGCCCGGCCCGGATCTCGGCCAGCGCCTGCTCGACGAAATACAGCCCGAGCGCGGCGGAGTAGGCCTGGAAGTAGGTCCGGGCCCGGTCCCGCTCGATCGCGTTGGACAGCGGCCGGCCGTGGGCGTCCACCGGGATCTTCCACTCGAACGTGATCTCCGGCCGGGACACCGTCCGCGGCAGGTTGATCTTCACGCTGTGCCCGGTGGACTGGACGTAGCCGCAGTCGACCAGGCCGGCCAGCGCGGTTGTCCACAGCCGGGCGATCGGGCCGCCGCCGGTGTCCAGCGGCAGGTAGTCCTGGCCGTCGAACCAGCGCGGGGACATGGTCCAGCTGTACGCGTTGTCGAAGTCGCGCTTTTGCGGCCTGGGGATGGTGTGCTGGTTCCACGGGTGCCGCCGGTCGACCGGGTTGCCCAGCTCGTCGTGGGTGACGAACATCTCCTTGTCTTCCCAGTCCTCGTAGTACGAGTGACCGAGCAGGATCCGGATGCCCAGGTTGATGTCGACCAGGCTGGTGGTGACCAGGTTCCCGTCGACCACGACGCCGGGCGTGACGAACATCTTGCGGCCCCAGCCGGCCATGTTCCGGTAGGTGAAGTCGCAGTACTCGGGGTTGTTCAGGCTGCCCCAGCAGCCGAGCAGCACCCGGCGCCTGCCGACTTCCTCGTAGCCGGGCAGCGCCTCGTAGAAGAAGTCGAACAGGTCGTCGTGCATCGGCACGACCCGCTTCATGAAGTCCACGTAGCGCATCAGCCGGGTCAGGTAGTCGGTGAACAGCTGCACCGTCGCGACCGTGCCCACGCCGCCGGGGTACAGCGTGGACGGGTGCACGTGCCTGCCTTCCATCAGGCAGAACATCTCCCGGGTGGACCGGCTGACCTGGAGCGCCTCCCGGTAGAACTCGCCTTCCAGCGGGTTCAGCGAGCGCATGATGTCGCCGATGGTGCGGTAGCCGTGGTCGCCCGCGTGCGGCGCCTCGGTGGCGTTGGCCCGCTCAAGCACGCCCGGGTTGGTCTCGGCCACCATCTTCTCGCAGAAGTCCACGCCGACCAGGTTCTCCTGGAAGATGTTGTGGTCGAACATGTACTCCGCGGCCTCACCCAGGTTGATAATCCACTCGCCGAGGTGCGGCGGGCGGACGCCATAGGCCATGTTCTGGTTGTAGACCGAACACGTGGCGTGGTTGTCGCCGCAGATCCCGCAGATCCGGCTGGTAATAAAGTGCGCGTCGCGGGGGTCTTTCCCCTTCATGAAGATGCTGTAGCCGCGGAAGATCGACGAGGTGCTATGGCACTCCGCGACCCTGCGGCCCTTGAAGTCTATCTTGGTGTAAATGCCCAGGCTGCCGACGATCCTGGTGATCGGATCCCAGGTCATCTCGGTGAGTTCGGCCTGGGCCGCGCTTTGCGTCGCGCTCTTGTCAGCTGCGGTGGTCATCGCGTCACCACGTCTTCTGGTAGCCGGTGCGGAGTTCTGAGCCCTTCACGCGCCATTTCGGCTCCTTGTCCGCCGTCTTGGCGGTGAAACCGCGCAGGCTGCGGATGACCGTGCCGTACATGCCGCTGGCGGTCGTCGAGACCCTCGACCCGGGCGGCTCGTCCATGAACGGCATGAACTTGTCCGGGAATCCGGGCATCGTGCAGGCGATGCAGATGCCGCCGACGTTCGGGCAGCCGCCCACCCCGTTGATCCAGCCCCGCTTGGGCACGTTGCACTTGACCACCGGGCCCCAGCAGCCCAGCTTGACCAGGCAGTGGGGCGAACCGTACTCGGTGGCGAACTCGCCCTCCTCGTAGTAGCCCGCCCGGTCGCAGCCCTGGTGCACGGTGGCCTCGAACAGCCACTTCGGCCGCAGCGCCTCGTCCAGCGGGATCATCGGCGCCTGCCCCGCCACCTGGTAGAGCAGGTAAAGGATGGTCTCGGACAGGTTGTCCGGGTGGATGGGGCAGCCGGGGACGCACACGATCGGCAGCCCGGCCTTGGACTTCCAGTCCCAGCCCAGGTAGTCGGGTACGCCCATGGCCCCGGTCGGGTTGCCCGCCATCGCGTGGATGCCGCCGTAGGTGGCACAGGTGCCCACCGCGAGGATCGCCGTGGCCTTGGCAGCCAGCCGGTCCAGCCACTCGTTCGTCGTCATCGGCTGGCCGGTCGCCGGGTTGTTGCCGAACCCGCACCAGTAGCCCTCGGACTTGATCGCCTCGTTCGGGATGGACCCCTCCACCACCAGGACGAACGGGTCGAGCTCACCCCGGTCGGCCTTGTGCCACCACTCGATGAAGGTGTCGGCGCCCTGCTCGGGGCCGCACTCGAAGTCGATCAGCGGCCAGTGCACCGCGACCTTGGGCAAGCCCGGCAGGGCGCCGAGCGCGATCTCCTCGATGCTGGGCTGGGTCGCGGCGGTCAGCGCCACCGAGTCTCCGTCACAGCCGAGACCCCCGTTCATCCAGAGGATATGCAGGACAGGATCCTCTGCGGCCTGGGTCATGGTGGCCACCCTTCGCTAGGCGGCCCGTGTCTGCGGGCGCCCTGGTTAAGGTCACGCGCGAGCGGGGCGCGGGGTGCCGGGAATGCGGGCCGGGCTGGCCGGTCGTCCCCCCGCGCCGGGATCGCGCTGATGCATGCGGCCCGGGGCCGGCCGCGCGCCGGGATCGGGCAGGGCGCGGCCGGGATCGGGCTATGCGGTCACGCTGGGCCACGCGAGACCATTCTCGTCGTGCCTCAGCAAGTGCCCGGCGAGGTGCGCCGGCCCGCTCACCGCTCATCACATGCTCACAATAGGTCGGCGGATGGCGACGGGGCCATCACCGGTTACCACAGATTATTCCTGTGCCGACGAGATCTCAAGACAGATGCGTCGGGTTACGGGACACATATGTCTATCGGTTCCTGCTCGTCTGGAGAGTCGTTTTCCACGTACCCTCATTGTCGTACCCGGTGACGGCGCGCGCCGGGCGATTACCGTGACCGCGCGACCCGGAGGGCGGCGATGGACGAGCCAGCCGACGTCATCAGCGACAACATCGAGGTAGTACCCGTCGTGGTCCTGTCGCAGACGTTTCCCGCGCGCCCGTCCTCGATTCCGGACGTCCGCGAGTTCGTCAAGCGCTGCCTGGCCCAGTCCCCGCTGACCGAGGAAGACAACCGCCAAGTGGGCGAGACCGTGGCCCACGCGCTGCTGGAGGCGGCCGGCCCGACCGGCGCGATCAACGTCTCCTTCCGGATCTTCCCCGACCACGTGGAGGTGGACGTTCTGCGCTCCGGCGCCCAGGTCAGTTCGCCGGCCGGCCTGGACGCGCTGGCCTCGCTGCTGAAGACCCAGGCCGCGGACATGGAAGCCGCCGCGACCGGCCGGGACAGCGGCGCCGGCCGGCGCAACGGCCCGGCGGAGACGGCGTTCGCCGACTGGATGGCCGGCGTGCTGCGCCGCGAGGGCATGACCATGGAGGTGGCCGCCCGCCAGCTCGGGGTCTCGGTCAAGACGGTCAGCCGCTGGGTCGGCGGCGCCACCGAGCCGCGGCTGCGGGACCTGCGCCGGATCCGCGAGCTGTTCGGCGATTTCCCGCTGCCCTGACCCCGCGGATCCCGGTGGACCTTTTCCGCCGCACCGCTTACCGTGGGCCCGTGACTTCATACACAGGCAATTTCCGGCTCGGGCCGGGCGCCGGGCGTGTCGTGCTCAAGACCGGCCGGGCCGGGCTGGCCGCGAAGGTCGGCCACGACCTGACCATCGAGGTCACCCGGTGGTCGGCCCGGGTGGAGGTGCCCGCTCAGGATGACGGCGGCGTGGCCAGGGCCACCGTGAGCGCCGAACTCGACCTCCGCTCGCTGGAGGTCCGCGAGGGGAAGGGCGGGGCCAAGCCGCTCACCGACGGGGACCGCCGGGAGATCAAGAAGACCATGGCCGGCATCCTGGGTGACGCCACCGCGACCTTCACCTCGTCCCGGATCATCCCCGCCGGGTCCAGCAGCGGCGCGATCGAGGGCACGGTCACCCTCAACGGGACGACGCAGCCGGCCCGGCTGCAGGTGGCCGCGCCGGAGCCGGGCCGCTACCGTGGCAGCGCCACGGTGGCCCAGACGGGGTTCGGGATCGAGCCGTACACCGGCTTCCTCGGCGCGCTCAAGCTGCGCGACGAGGTCGGGGTGGAGGTCGAGGTGGATCTCGGCCGGGCGGAAGCGGCCGGCTGATGCCCCCCGGGCTAGACGCGCATCCCGGGCGCGGCCTGGGCCTGCGCCCGGGTCTCGAAGGACAGCCGCCAGGAGTCGTCGGTGCGGCCGTCCACGTCGAGCACCCAGCTGTAGCGCTTGCTCGGCTCGAGGTGCAGGACGATGTTGAAGCTCATCGGCACGCTGATCTCCGTGCCCGGCGCGACGGCCGCCGGGCGGCGGGGCTCGAAGCTGCCGTTGACCACGACCGGCAGCCCGTCAGTCGCCCCCGGCTGGGTGACCGGCGTGCCGTCCTCGTCGATGAGCCGCAGCGAGAACGAGACCTTCTTGTTGGTCTCCTGCCACGGCACGTGGAAGATCACCGCGACCGCGCAGGGCGCGGCCCCGGGCGCGCACGCCGTCCAGCCGCCGCCGGAAATGAACAGCTTGCCGTCCGCGACCTGGGCGTGATCGGCAAGCATCATCGTGGCCCTCATGGCACTCACCCTAGCGAAGCGGCGGCCCCAGCGAAGCGGCGGCCGCCTTGACCCCGTCGATGAACAGCCCGATGCCGAACCGGTAGTGGAACTCCGGGTCGTCGCATGAGGTCATCTGCACCGCGCACTCGACCAGCCGCGGGTACTTCGCGGGCGGCAGCATGGACGGCTCGGCCCAGGGAATGATCGGGCCGGCGCCGGGGTTGGCCCGACCATGACAACCGTGGGCATCATCGGCAGCGGGATGATCGGCGGCACGGTGGCCCGGCTGAGCGTGGCGGCCGGGCACCATGTCGTGCTGAGCAACTCCCGCGGCCCGCAGACACTGGAAGAACTCGTGGCCGAGCTCGGCCCGCTCGCCACCGGCGCCACCGCGGTCCAGGCCGCCGAGGCGGGCGACCTGGTGGTGGTCAGCGTCCCGGTCGAGGCCTTCGCCGACATCCCGGCCAAGCCGCTGGCCGACAAGGCCGTCCTGGACACCGGCAACTACTACCCGCAGCGCGACGGGCATATCGCGGAACTCGACACCGGCGCGCTGACCAGCAGCGGCCTGCTCCAGCGGTACCTGCGGGACGCGCACGTTGTCAAGGTCTTCAACAACATCTTCTTCAAGCACCTGGCCTCGCTGGCCCGCCCGCGCGGTGCCCCGGGCCGCAGCGCCCTGCCCATCGCGGGCGACGACGAGAGCGCCAAGGCGGCGGTGGCCGCGTACCTCGACTCGATCGGCTACGACGCCGTGGACGCCGGATCGCTCGCCGACAGCTGGCATCAGCAGCCGGGCACCCCGGCCTACGGTGCCCCGTACGGCCCGTTCTCCGACGAGGCCGGCACCCCCGCCAGCGCCGCCACCATCCACGCCGCCCTGGTCGGCGCCCGCCGCTAGCCGGCCCGTTACCTCCCCGATCTTGACGCACCATGGGGCGCTCGGGCACCACGGCGAAGCGCGAAGGCGGGCTGCCCGCGCCGGAACCGGACGGCGCAGCCTAGGCTGGATGGCCTATGGGCGCACTGCAAGCCGCAACACAACGCACGGCAGAAGGCGAGCCGGGCGCGGTCATCCACACCGAGGACCTGACCAAGGTCTATCAGGGCACCGATTTCGCGGCCGTGGACCGGCTCAACCTCGACGTTCGCGCCGGAGAGATCTTCGGCCTGCTCGGCCCGAACGGCGCGGGCAAGACCACCACGGCCGGCATGCTCACCACCCGGGTGGTGCCGACGTCCGGCCGGGCGTTCCTCGGCGGGGTGGACGTCGCCGCCCACCCGGCGCTGGCCAAGCAGCTGAGCGGCATCGTCTCCCAGCAGAACACGCTGGACCGCCAGCTCACCGTCTGGGAGAACCTGTACTTCCACGGCCGGCTGTTCGGCATGGGGGCCAGGGCGTCCCGGCAGACCGCGGACCAGCTGCTCGAGCAGTTCCAGCTCAGCAGGTGGGCCAAGGCCTCGGTCTACGCCCTGTCCGGCGGCATGGCCCAGCGGCTCATGGTGGCCCGGGCCATCTTCCACCGGCCAAGTGTGCTGTTCCTGGACGAGCCGACCGCGGGCCTGGACCCGCAGAGCCGGCTGGCGCTGTGGGACCTGCTCGGCGAGCTGCACGCTGACGGCCAGACGATCCTGCTCACCACGCACTACATGGAGGAGGCCGACCGGCTCTGCCAGCGGGTCGCCATCATGGATCACGGCCGCATCCTGGCGCTGGACACGCCGGCCGCGCTGAAGCAGAGCACCGGCGCCGACACCATCGTCACCATCCGCACCACGGGCGACATCGGCAAGCTCGCCGAACTCCTGGCCAGCGAAGTGGAGGGCGTCACCCGCACGCGCGTCGCCGACGGCCGGCTCGAGCTGCACATGCAGGGCGGCGACCGGCTGGTCCCGCGCATCGTGCTGGCGGCCGAACGCGGCGGCTTCGAGCTGGTCGACGTGTCCATCGCCGAACCCAGCCTGGAGACCGTTTTCATCAGCCTGACCGGGAAGGAGCTGCGCGACTGATGGCGATAAGGACCCGGCCCGAGGCCCAGGCGACGCGCATCGGCGGCGGCCCTGCCCGTTCGGTCGCCGCGGCCAGCTGGACCGCGCTCGGCGCGCTGATGCTGCGCGACGTGGTGGTGCTGCGCAAGCACTTCTGGGAGTTCGTGCTGCGCACGCTGATCCAGCCGTTCCTGCTGTGCTTCGTCTTCCTCTACGTGTTCCCTAAGATCGGGCAGGGCATCGGCGGCCGCGGCGCGGCGCAGCAGTCGGCCTTCGCCACCATCCTCGTCCCCGGCGTGGTCGGGATCTCCGTCATGTTCCAGGGCGTGCAGTCGATCGCGCTGGCCATGGCCCAGGAGTTCGGCTTCACCCGGGAGATCGAGGACCGGGTGCAGGCACCCTGCCCGGTCTGGCTGGTGGCCGTCGAGAAGGTGCTGTCCGGCGCGGCCCAGGGCCTGCTGTCCGCGGTCATCGTGCTGCCCATCGCCTCGGTCGTGCACGCGCCCGGGGTGCAGGCCCAGCTGAGCCTGCACTGGTGGATCATCGTCACGTTCGTGCCGCTGGCCTGCGTGGCCATGGCCGGGCTCGGCCTGCTCCTGGGGACCAGCTTCGAGCCGAGGAACATCGGCCTGATGTTCGGCTTCATCATCCTGCCGATCACGTTCCTCGGCGGCACCTACTACTCCTGGACCAGGCTCGCGCCGGTCACCGTGGGCGGCTGGCACTGGCTGCAGACGATCGTGCTGATCAACCCGCTGATCTACGTGAACGAGGGGATGCGGGCCGCGTTCACCGACATCCCGCACATGCACCTGTACGTGATCTACCCGGTGGTCGCCGGGTTCGGCGCGGTGTTCCTGGGCCTCGGCCTGCACAACTTCCGCCGCCGCGTGCTCTCCTAGGCCGCGGTGCCACGCCCCGCGGATCCCGCTCGCCGCGGTGGGCCGGGCGGGACACCCGGGTCCGTTCGGCGGTATTGCGGTTGCTGCCCGCGGCCTGCACCGACTGCTCGCGCAGGCCCCGAAGGCCTGCACTCGCAGCCGGTTTCGCATAACGCTCCAGGCCTCAGTCGTGGTGCCCCGGCCGGATGATGGTGACCGGGCAGGGAGCGTGCTCGGCCACCCGGAGGGCCACCGACCCCACGCTCAGCCGGGTGAATCCGCCGGCCCCCCGGCAGCCCACCACGATCAGGTCGGCGTCCCGGCCTGCCTTGATGAGTTCCTCGGCCGGGAAGCCGTGGATCGCCCGGACCGTGACCGACTCCGGCCGGTTCTCGCCCAGGGTGGCCATTACCTTCTCGGTTTCTTCCTGCGCCGCGGTCGCGGTCTTTTCGGTCAGTTCCCGGTCCCCGGAATAGGTGGTGGCGCCGCCGAAGTAGCCCCGGACCGCCTCGTGCACGGCGATCACGGTGACCGGTACGCGGCGCAGCGCCGCTTCCTTCAAGGCCCATTCCAGGGCCCGCTGAGAATGACCGGAGCCGTCAATTCCCACGATTATTCCAGGCAATGCGATCCTCCTTCTGCCAATGGCCGCTTCCGCCGCCAGTACGAGATTAGGGCCAGCCGGGCCTGCGGCAACAGGGGCCACACGGGTTTCGGCAGTGGGTTCTCCGGGCGGGACCTTCGGCCCGGACCTTCGGGGCCCTGGGCTCTGGGAGCCCGGCCGGGGCGCTGGTCGGCTGGAGTCTATGACCTGCACCGTGCACGTGGCCTGGGATGAGCGGCTGACCGGTTACGACTTCGGCCCCAGCCACCCGATGGCGCCCATCCGGCTCAAGCTGACCATGGAGCTGGCGGGCGCCTTCGGCCTCGGCCACCTGGACGGGGTCTCGATTGAGGTCCCGGCCGCGGCCACCGGCGCCGAGCTCCGGCTTTACCACGACCGGGCGTACATCGACCTGGTCCGGCTGGCCGGAAGCCTCGACCAGGCGGGCGGCGGCTGGCCGGACAACCGCGGCCTGACCGAGCGCGTGCTGCTCATGCACGGGCTCGGCACCGAGGACGATCCGGTCTTCCCCGGCATGCATGAGGCGGCCGCGATGGTGACCGGGGCCACGCTGGCCGCGGCCCGGGCCGTCTGGATGTCGGCGGCGCAGCACGGGGCGAGCATCGCCGGCGGCCTGCACCACGCGATGGCCAGGAACGCCAGCGGGTTCTGCGTCTACAACGACCCGGCGATCGCCATCACCTGGCTGCTGGGCCACGGCGCGGAGCGGATCGCCTACATCGACGTGGACGCGCACCACGGCGACGGCGTGGAGAAGGCGTTCTGGGATGACCCGAGGGTGCTGACCATCGGGCTGCACGAGCACCCGGACACCTTGTTCCCGGGTACCGGGCGGCCCCGTGACGTCGGCGGGCGGCAGGCGGAGGGTTCGGCGGTCAACGTCGCGCTGCCCGCCTTCACCGGCGACGCCGGCTGGCTGCGGGCCTTCCACGCCGTGGTGCCGCCGCTGGTCCGCGATTTCCGCCCGCAGATCCTGGTCAGCCAGCACGGATGCGACTCGCACCGGGACGACCCGCTGACCAACCTGGAGCTGACCATCGACGCGCAGCGCGTGGCCCACGCCGCGATCCACCGGCTCGCCCACGCCTACGCCGGCGGCCGCTGGCTGCTCACCGGGGGCGGCGGCTACGAGCACGTGCACGTGGTGCCGAGGAGCTGGACCCACCTGCTGTTCGAGGCGGCGGGCCGGCCCCTCGACCCGGCGGCCCCGGTGCCGGGCCTGTGGCGGGAGTACGTGTCCGAGGTGACCAGCCGGACGGCCCCGCGGACGATGACCGAAGGCGCCGCCGGGACCTATCCCGACTACGACGCCGGCCACGACCCGGCCGACCCGGTCGACCAGGCGATCATGGCGACCAGGAAGGCCGTCTTCCCGCTGCACGGCCTGATGCCCTAAGGGCGGCTCTCCTCCGGCGGCACGATCAGCACCGGGCAGTGCGCGTGCTGGGCGACCTGGCCGGCCACCGACCCCATCATCAGCCGGGTGAACCCGCCCGCGCCGCGCGAGCCCAGGACGATCAGGTCGGCGTCCCGGCTCGCCTTGATGAGTTCCTCGACCGGGAAGCCGTGGACCGCGTTGACCGCGACCGATTCCGGACGGGGTCCGGCCAGCCCGGCCAGTGCCGTGTCGGTCTCGGCCTGAGCCGCCTGGCGGGCCTGCTCGGTCCGGTCCGGGTCGTCCGGGTACACGGCGGTGCCGCCGTAATGACCGCGGACGGCCTCGTTCACGGTGAGCACGGTGAGCGGTACGTGCCGGATCGCCGCCTCCGTCATGGCCCATTCCAGGGCGCGCTGGGAGTGGCCGGAACCGTCCACGCCGACGATGATCCCCGACATTGCCTTCTCCTTTGTCGAACCGGGGCGCTCACGCCTGTCAAACCGGGGCGCTCACGCCCCTCCGGTAACGAAGGTAGGCTCGCGCTCCGGGTCGGATAAGGGCCGTCGGGGCTGGCCGCCGGGGACCTTGGTCCTTACCCTGGCGCGGGCGGACTGCCTAGAGTTGATGTGACACAGGGCCCTGCGGGCCCTTGGCGAGTACGCGGGAGTGACGGTGACGAGTCCGGTGAGCGGTGCTGAGGCTGGCGACGCGGCGAAGCCGCCGATCGCGGTGTTTCTCCTCGACGACCACGAGGTGGTCCGCCGTGGCGTCCGTGACCTGCTCGAGGCCGAGCCGGACATCAAGGTGGTCGGTGAGGCCGGGACCGCGTCCTCGGCGCTGGCCCGGATCCCGGCGCTGCGCCCGGACGTGGCTGTCCTCGACGTCCGGCTGCCGGACGGCGACGGGGTTTCGGTGTGCCGGGAGATCCGGTCCCGGATGCCCGAGGTAGCCTGCCTGATGCTGACCTCGTTCGGCGACGACGAGGCCCTGTTCGACGCGATCATGGCCGGCGCGGCCGGG
>Ga0335077_10007531_pt1 | contig 13467 bp, 12 predicted proteins | sample Lox_Sample_31_FD_207151 | JGI IMG/M metagenome (GOLD analysis project Ga0335077, IMG submission 207151) | Soil microbial communities from Loxahatchee National Wildlife Refuge, Florida, United States - Lox_Sample_3.1 | ecosystem: Environmental > Terrestrial > Soil > Wetlands | place: USA... | reverse complement strand
AAGTCTCGTGGTGAAGCACATGTAACAGATTTATGAATGGATGGTTAACGGGGCGACGCCGCAAATGTGAATGACCTTTAACACTCGCGCCACACGCTCCCGAAAAGTAACTGTGGAGCAGGAAAGGGCAACGGAGATAGAATCGGCTGGTTCCGCCCATATTCAATTCCACGAATCCCAGAATCGCGGAGGCGTCATATGGCAACGGCGAATCCCACCCAGGGTTTGCGAGGACCCGCGGAAGCGGCAAAAAAGATTACGGGCTGGTACATTGCGGCGGCGGCGTTACTGATCGTGTTGGGAATCTTCGGCATCATCGAGCCGGGGATTGCGGGTTTGGGCGTTACTCTCCTGGTTGGCTGGCTTTTGATATTTGCTTCGGTGATGCACTTCGTCGCGGCGTTCAAAGGCGGCGGTGCGAAGCAGGTCCTCTTTCAGGTGCTGGTCGGCCTGGTGTATCTGATTGGCGGCGGCTACTTCCTGACGCATACCATCATGGGCGTCGCGACGCTGACGCTGCTGCTCTCCGCAATCATTCTGGCGGAAGGCGTAATCGAAATCGTTTCGTACTTTCGGATGCGTGGAGAAGGAGCTTCGTTCTGGCTGCTCGTCAACGGGGTCATCACGCTGCTGCTGGGATGCCTGATCTTCTTCCACTGGCCATCAAGTTCGGTCTGGGCGATCGGCACCCTTGTCGGAATCAATTTGCTGATGACCGGAATTACCCGGCTGATGTTCGGGCTTGCCGCGCGGAAAAGCCTGGGGCAGGCGACGGCTTGAAGCAAGCTCGCAACAAATTCAGCGCTGAATAACGGCACACCCGCGAGCGAAGCACGTCAACCGGATCACTGCTGCCCATCCAGTATGGGCTTGTTGCCGTCCCAACGAATCTGCTCGAGTGGCTTCGCGGGCGGAACGGGCCGCTCCACTGGAATCCGCAGCACCAACTTGCCGTTGCGCGAAAACACCTGGCCGCCGTTCGCCAGAATTACATCGAGCCCCACGAGTGCCGTGTCGCGCGCCAGCGCATCGACTTCATACGAATCTGGCAAGCCTGCGAGCGTCTTGTTCCAATAAGTGTTGTGCAGCGGGTCGCGGTATTCTGCCGGGATGCCCTGGAAGCCCAGCAGCGTGCCGAGAATTCCAGCGGCATTGGCGGGATTGCAATCGGCGTCCTGGCCGCAGCGCGTCGCGAAGTTCATGGTCTTGTAGAAATCACCGTTTCCATAAAGCAAGCCAATCACCACGTAGCCGCCATTCAGCTTGGCATCAATATTAAACGGCTGCTTGTAGCCGTCGGGGCAGTGGTCGACTTCTCCCCACTTGTTCTGCACCAGGTGCCAGGTTTTCAACCAGTCGTCGGGATTCTCGTCGTGCCAGCGAATCACGTCGTGGATCAGTTGCGCGTACAGGCTCTGCGGCGGAATGGCCTTCAAACCATTCTCCACCACCTCGCGCACGTTCTTCGCGAAAAACGCCTGGGTGTACATCGCCGAGATGAACATGCCGCCATAAACCCCGTCGCCGTAATTCATGATGTGACCCATGCGGTCGTCGAACTTGTTGGAGACTTGCGGCATGCCCGGAGAGATCATGCCGAAAACGTCGGACTCGATCTGGAAGTCGATGTCGTCCGCGTGAAGGTTGTAGCGCGGATTGCCGGACATGGGAGGAAGAATGCCTTTACGAATGTTGGCCAGGCCGGCGTCGTTGGCGTGCCACACCTGGCGGATTTTCGCGTCCCACTCGTGTGCCACGGTAACAGGGCCGACGTCGATGCCATAGCGGCGCAGACAGTAGAGAAACAGCAGGTTGATATAGATGTCGTCGTTATCCGGCGCGCCGAAGCTGGGATGTTCCTTCTCAGACTTCTCGATAAATTCGCGGTTGATGTGGATCTCGTTGCTTTTGGCTTCGGTGATGACCGGATCGTCGTAGTCGGACTTGTTGTCCATGTGCTCGCGGTAATACTTCATCCGCGTGGGGGAAAGCGTCCAGTCGGTGATGTCGAAACCGATGGGCGCGCCGAGGTAATCGAATTCCCAGGGCTGCCCGAAGGTGACGCCGATCATTTTCCCGGCCCACGCGCCCTGCACCTTGTCAGCGTAGGTGTCCCAGCCGAGTTCGCGCAGGGAGGCGGAGGATTTCTTGGCAACGGCAGGTTTGGGCGAAGAGGGTTTGTCCTGCGCGGAAAGCGTTACAGCGAACAGGATGGAGCCGCTGAGGACAACCAACAACCGAGTGAGCCGGGTCATGAGAAATGTGCTCCTGATGCAAGGCCGAGCGTCAGCCTGAAGTGCTAAGACGAGTGTAACGCGCGGTGATACAGTTCTCCCCCGAATTAAACCGGCCGCATCGACGGGAGCGCGGCGCACATGAAACTTGAAGGGCGAATTGCGTTAATCACCGGAGCGGGTTCAGGGATCGGCCGCGCTACAGCGGCCCTGTTAGCGCAGCAGGGCGCCCGCGTTGTTGCGAACGACGTGAGCCGGGAAGCGGCGGGGCCAGCCCGAAGAAATCGCGGCGACAGCGTTGTTTCTGGCGTCGGACGATAGTTCCTATTTCACCGGCCAGTGGCACTCGCCAATTGGCGGCTTGTTCATGGGATAAGTTCGAGAAGAAACCACGCTGGCCTGCGGCAGAGCATCACGTTGTTCGCGAAACGGACCGTCTGGGGGAGGCGTCACGATGGCCGGCAGAATCAAACGGCGCTCGGCAACCGAAGAGAGCGTTTCGCAAACTTTCCTGCGGCGATCAGGAAGAGTCCGGATATTAGCAAAGCGAGAGGAGACGGCTCGGGAACTGCCGTCACGGTAATCGTGCCGGCATTCGCCAGATGAAAACCGCCTTCAAACCCATATATGGCCTGACATTCTGGTCCGCAACTGTAGAAAACCTGGCCAATACGCAGAGAGGCATCATATGTGCCCGGAACAGCAGGTATGCCCTGCTGAGGAGAGTAGTCGTTATAGATCTGTAAGACGTCACCGTAGCTGTCCAGACCGATATCCACCACCTCCAAGTATGTCACGTCTTGAAATGCGCCCTCGTTGGCAGTCACCGCCCCAGATGCAGCTTCAAAGACTATAGGAGATGTGTACAGAAAAATGTTGTCGACCGTACTTTCGGTCACGTTCCAGTCGAACGAAGCACTGACCAGTTCAGGGCTGCTGTAAAACGAGATGTCGGAGAGCTGAACGTGGAGCACGCTGTCCGCCAGAACTGGCACCGAGCCAGTGACAGCCATCACAACTAGAAGAATCAGAACCCTCGCCGCCCATCGCATTCCCGCCTCAATTCCCTCGCGCCTGCAAAAGAGATCTCTCCTCATCGCCCAGTGGCGACGTCTGGACCAACCCGCAGAGAAGCGGGCACGTAAGCTGCCAAATGGCGGCCAGGTTTTTGCCGCAGAAGAATGTTGATAAGGAGAAAGTTATTAAGGTAAGCGATGGAGATTGGCTGGCGAGAGGAAAACCTTTGCCTTCTTCAGGAGCTTCTCTTACCTACCCCGATGGTCTGTGGCCCGAGACGCAATCCATCAATGTCGGCCAGGCGCTGCAACATGAACGACGGAAAGGGTAGCTGTCATCGTCAACGATGTGAACCGCGAGGCAACGCAAGGTGTTGTGGAAAAAATGCATACCTCCTAGTCCTTCGGAGCTCAGGCAATATCCTGTCCTTCGGTTCCATTGCGATTCTTACCGGAAGGATTAGGCTGGGAGCAAGAGCATGGGCATTCGGAACAAGTCCTGGATCGTCTCGGTTGGGGCGCTTGGAGCTGTGGCGTGGTGTTGCGCTTGGCGCGCGAGCTCGGCACCGCCGGGGACGAGAGCCGATGTGGGCATCGTGGGTGCGATCTGCCCGGTGGTGTACCCGCTGGATGAATCTTCGGGCGGACGCGGCACCCACTACACGTTCTACGGGAACGCGTTTTTCATCGATGAAGAAGGTTACCTGCTGACCGCGGCGCATGTGTTGAGCGATTTCCGCGATGGAGGCGAGCCGCACATTTTGCTGAGGCGTGCGGAAGCCCCTCCGCGTGTAGTGCAAGTGGAAGTGGTGGCGACGAACGTGCAGCATGACATTGCGATTCTGCGTGCCGTGCCGAATCCGTTTGAAGGCAAGTACGCGATTGCGTTCTTGCCGCTGGGGACGGAAAGGCCAGTGCCGGGAACCGCGGTGCTCGCCGCAGCGCTGCGCCCTTCTCGGCTGAAAGATCCTCACAGCTTCGATGCGCCCCGCGAGGAGCGCTCGCCCGCCGGTGTGCTGCAGTATGCGACGACGAAACTGGAAAAGGGCCAGCCGGAGTCGGAGTTGTTTTTGTTCGATCACCAGGTGGAGCGCGGCCAAAGCGGTTCGCCGGTACTTTCGCGCCAGGCAGAAACGGTGTTGGGTATCGTCGAAGGCCAGTGGCTCCGCGGCGTGTCGGTACGCAACATGCCAACTGGGAGCCACGCGTCTAATATCGGCGCTGCCATCCCGATTACCGACGCCCTTCCGCTGCTCGAAGCTAGAAAGATCCCCTGGCACCAACGCTGAACCTGTAACGAATGAACCGTCAGAAAAAGGCTGGCATAAACGTCGGTGCTGTAGAAATGGCTTGGGCCGACATTCCAAGAATCGCAGCCACCTACTTGCGTTTGGGGGCGAACATGTCCGCTTCGGTGAGGCCGCACTTCTGTGCGATCTGGTAGCAATAGTAGAAATGCGCGGCGTTTTGATTGCGCGCATCGGTGCCCAACGTGAATTTCAGGCCCGCACGCTTTGCGGCCAAAACAAAATTCTCGTCCGGAACGTGCGCGACTTCGTTGATTTCGATGGCGATCTTGCGGGCCTGGGCGAGTTCGATGATGCGGCCAACGCGCGCCGGCGTCCAAAGCCGCGAATAGTGGCGGGCGATGGGGACGGGAAGAAATGTGGGCCAGCCGAAAATGTCGATGGGCTCGCTGGTCAGCACCTGCTCGATGAATTTCATGTACCCGGCCATGAATTCGTCTTCGTCGTCGACCATGGTATCGATCTGCCAGATCGCCAGCCAGCTGCCGTCGGAGCGAGGCAGGGTCAGCGCGTCCATGAGCACGTAGTCCAGTTGATCCAGTGCGCCTTTCGAGAAGCTCTTCGACCAGCCGGCATAGACTGGCTGCAGCCCCACACGCACCGGATACTTGCGCAGGCCGTCGATGTACTGCTTGAGCTCCGCGTCGGTTTGAATCTTGTAGCCGGGCCCAGGATGTTCGAGGATGCCGAGCTGGACTTGCCGCTCTTTGCCGAGCTCCAGAGCCTGCTCGATCGAGAGTTGAGGGCTCAGGTGAACGTGCAGGTCCGCCACCGGAAAGGCCGGCTTGGGCGGCGCTTCGGAGGCAAGAAGACGCGCGGACACGGCAAGCCCTGCTCCGGCGATGAGGGAAGTGTGAACGAAATTCCTGCGGGAACAAATGGGATTCACGATGGTGCTCCGTTGGGCGTCCGCGGATGCGGCGGGCCTCGCAATAGAGCATACTCCAGGGCAGTCACCGGCGCGGTGACCCGTGAACACACGCCTTGCGGCTTTCCCTCCACCGCAGGAAATCGCAGCTTGGTGACTCAGCCGGCAGAGCTGCGGCGTGGCAATCGGCGCAATTTACCGTTCTAGCCGCCGTACCTTTGGAACTACGGTAACCGGCCTCCGATCGCGGCTGCGCCTTCCAACAACACTCAGCGTGGAGGGGACGAATCGTCTCGGGTTAGCGGCTATACTGTGCGCGAGGTGCGCGGCGTTGCGGACTTGGGCGCTAGGAAGCTCCGTGGTGATGATGGTTGCACTGGTATTGCTCTTGCTCTACCAGCCGAAGATTGGGGAACTGTTTCATTTACATGTGAGGGACCGGCCCAGGCGGCGGCTGCTGCTGGCGGCGATTGGGTTTTTCGTAACGTTCGCTGTGGCGCGCGGCATGGCTTGGGGCGCGTACCGCAGCCGCGGTCCGTTCCACTATGTGTACGTCGGAGACACGCACGTCCATCACCTGGTTTGGGGAATTTTGCTGCTGCTGGTGGTGGGATTCTGCTGGCTGATGGAAGTGGGGACTGGCGCACGCGCGTCGTCATTGCTGGCAAGCCGGCTGATGTCGCTTCTGTATGGTGTGGGTGCGGCGCTGACGCTCGATGAATTTGCGCTGTGGCTGAACGTCCAGGAAGGCGTGTACTGGACGCGGCGGGATCTGGCCAGCATCGATGCGGTAGCGCTGTTCGGCGCCGCGCTGCTGATCGGGATTTTCGGCACGGATTTTCTGAAGGCGCTGGGCGTGGAGATGTGGGGCGCGAGGAAGAAAAAAAAGAGCTAGCAGCGACTTCGCGGGGACTTGGTATTGGACTTTCATGATTCGCCGAAGAATCTGGTGTGGCGCAGTGTGGTGCCCAAATCGGTTGATCTGGACGGCCAGCCGGCGAAACGGCACAAGCAAATGGACAGGGCAGCGGAGAAGTTACTGAAACATTACCCACCCGGCTAGAACCAAGGGTAAGGGCTTTCACTGTCGCGGCTACGTCGCCGCCGGGAACCTTTCGCACCGCTAGTGGGAATAACAACTAACACGACAAAAGTACGTTGAGCTCTGGCTCGCTTGGCGAACCAGCTTGCCATTCGTGTCCGCTCGCGGAGAAGCTCGCGTTTTCCCTTCTCGTTTCTCGCCGGAAACTTCCGAGAAGTGTGTCAGCGCGCGCCTGCAGAAAAAAGAAAGGGAGAATTTCACATGAAGCGCGTTCTTTCGTTAGTCGCCCTCGCATTGTTCCTGGCAGGCATGGCCTGCGCCCAGGAAGGTCCGAGGTTTGAGGTCACCGCTGACTATTCTTATCTACGGTTTTATCCCGGTCTGCCTTCGGTCTGGAGTAACCAGAATCTGAACGGTGGCGGCGGGGATGCTTCCGTTTTCTTTCTGAATCATTTTGGGTTTAATTTCGGGGTGAAGGCCGATCTGCAGGGTTACGCAAGCTCTAGTCAGTGTCCTTCCGCCAGTTCGGAATTGGCCGGCTGCGTGGGCAGCAATCAACTCACGTACATGTTCGGTCCCGTTGCGAAATATCGCTTTGGCAGGTTCGAACCGTTTGGCGAAGCGCTGTTCGGCGGAGCGCACTCAAACTTTTATGCGAGCGCGTGCAATGCCAACACGGTTCTCTGCGGCAACCTGAAACCGGACAGCACGACCTTCGCCATGGCCTTTGGTGGCGGGTTGGATTTTCAGGCGACGCGGCACCTCGCGATTCGTCTGTTCGACGTGGACTTCGTTAGGACCGGCTACGGGAACAATTTCATCCTGGGGGACAGTTCCCAGGGCAATTTCCGCGCGCAGGCGGGCGTGCAGTTCCGCTTCTGACGGCCTCGCAGGTTCCCACCTTCCGGTGGACTCGGGCACTAGCGGTGTCACTGGTGATCGCAGCCGCCGCGAATCTGCTTCTGCCGCGCTATCCCAAGATTGATCAATTACTTCTCTAGGACGGACGCGGTACGGTTCACAACGCCACCGACAACCCGGCGGAGAGCAGCAGGCGTCCAACCATGCGACGCGATTGCAAAGCGCGAAGGAGAGCGTATCGTATGGCCATGCGAACCGTCGCCATCCTCAGCCTGGCTGTTTTGGTTCTTGCGGGGCAGCGAACCGCCGTGTCGCAGGCGCAAAACGCAACGGATCAGACCCCGCAAGGCGGCGGGGTGCAGAGCGAAGTGGATCTGGTGTCGGTGTACTTCACGGTGCGCGACAGCAAAAAACAACTGGTGAGCGACCTGCCGCAGAGCAGATTCAGCGTGGCCGAGGACGGCCAGCCGCAGGCCATCAAGTTTTTCGCGCATCACAGCGACGTGGTGTTGAACGTGGGCGTGTTGCTGGATACGGGCACGCACATGTCGTGGCTTCTCGAGGAAGAGGGGCACTCTTCGTCGTTGTTTCTTCGGCACGTGGTTCGGCCGACGGACCTGGGATTTGTGGTGAGCTACGCCGCGGCGGTAGACACCCTGCAGTTGCCCACGTCAGACATCCAGCTGCTGCAACAAAGTGTGCGCAGCTTGGAGAGCGGTGGAGGGGAGGTAAGCCCTGGGGCGGAAGGCACGACACCCACACCGGATATCGGGGTCGGCGCCGGCGGAACCGTGGGAATCAATGGCAAGCCGGTGAACATGAATCGCGAAGCGCACTTGTACGATGCCATCCGGTTTTCGACGGAGCAGTATCTGAAGGGCGAAGTGGGGCGCAAGGCGATTCTCGTTGTGGCGCTTTCCGGCGATGCGCGGAGCCAAACCAAACTCGAGGAAGCGTTGGAAACGTTATTGCAGAACGACGTGATTGCGTATGTGCTGCAGATTTACGATGCGCCGCACCGCCTCGACGGGCACGACCGCTGCGACGTGGTTCACACCTACGCGCGGGACGAGCACGGTGAATACGTGCTGAAGAAGCTGGCCGAAGCGACCGGCGGGCGCATGCTGGAAGTGAAGGGCATGGACCGCATCGACCAAGCGCTCGACGAGATTTCCGAGGAACTGCACCACCAGTACAGCCTGGGCTACTACCCGGAAAACAAGCATTGGGACGGCAAGTTCCGCAAGATCCAAATTTCCACCCCGGACGACAAGTATAAGATCTACGTGCGGCGTGGGTATTACGCGAAACGCGGGAGCGAAAAAGCCCAGGCCGCGACAGCGCCGAAGGACTGACCGGTCCGAAGGTGCCTTAATGGGCGCGAGGTTGGCGGGTAGGAACGTAGTACCGGTTGGGCGTTGACCGGACCTCGAACGGGTCCTTACCATGGGTAGATGCGCGTTAAGGGAAAACGCGGCTTCCGGGCTGGATTGACGGGCTGCGGTGTGCTCGTGCTGGTGTGTATCAGCGGCTGCGATGATGCCGCGAAGAAGCCTGTACAGGCGGCCTCCAAAGTCCCGGCACTTTCGCCCGCCCCAGCCAGGCAAGCCGAAGCTCCATCCATCGAAAATCTTCCGCTCGGGCAATACAGGCCAGCGGCAGTGTCGTTGGCGCCGCCGATACCAGGCGGGATCGACTACCTGATCGCACAGGTGCAGGAGAAGTTCGCCTCGGGTGAGGCCAATTTTCGCGCCGGCCATCTGGCGGCGGCGCGGCGCGACTTTGATGATTCGGTGGACTGGATCCTGGAGAGTGGCTACGACCCCAACAGCGATCCGCGGTTGCGTGACCTGTTCCAGCACGTTACGGACACCGTGTACACCTACGAGCTGCAGGCCTATCGCGCGGGTGACGGTTTTTCCGAAGCTCCGGCGGTCCCGGCACCCATTGATGAAGTGGCGGAGATGACCTTCCCGGCGGACCCCAAGGTCAGGGAACGCGCGGAAGAAGTCGCCAAGGATGTGTCGCACGACCTGCCGTTGACGGTGAATGACATTGTCGCGTCCTACCTGAACTTCTTCCAGACGCCGCGCGGGCGAGCCATTGTGGCAAACGGCCTGCGGCGCAAGGGCCGCTACGAGCAAATGATCTCGCAGGTTTTGCGCCAGGAAGGCGTGCCGCAGGACCTGATTTATCTGGCGCAGGCCGAGAGCGCCTTTCAGCCTCTGGCGCTTTCGCGGGCCGGGGCCCGGGGCATCTGGCAGTTCGTGCAGTGGCGCGGCAACGAGTACGGGCTGAAGCGCTCCTGGTGGGTGGATGAACGCATGGATCCCGAGAAAGCCACGCGGGCGGCGGCGCAGCATTTGCGCGACCTTTACAGCCTGTATGGCGACTGGTATCTGGCCATGGCCGCGTACAATTGCGGCCCGGGGAACGTGCAGAAGGGCATCGAGCGCACCGGCTACGCGGATTTCTGGGAGCTCTACAAGCGCAATGTGTTGCCTAGGGAAACGAAGAATTACGTGCCGATCATCGTGGCGCTGACACTGATAGCTAAAGACGCGGTGCACTATGGAATTTCCGTCGATGCCGAATCGCCGGTGCTGACCGATCCGGTTAAACCCGGACGCGCCATCGATCTAAGGCTGGTGGCGGAGACCATCGACGTGGATGTGGACACCCTGCGGACGCTGAACCCCTCGCTCTTGCGCATGGTAACCCCGGACGATCCCAACTTCGTGCTGTATCTGCCCTCGGGGACATCAGAGCGCTTCGCGGCGGAGATTGCGGATATTCCGCCGGATAAATGGGTCAGCTGGCGGCGGCACCGCGTGCAGGCGGGCGATACGCTGACCTCCATCGCGAAAAAGTATCGCGTGACTGCGGCCGCCATCGCTCAGGCCAACGACCTGGAGGCGGGCGCCGGCCTGGAACCGGGGGAGAAGTTGATCATCCCGGCGACCAAGCCCATCGAAGAGACCAAACGCCGGCTGGTGCGCTACCGCGTGCGCAAGGGCGACACCATCGGGGGAATTGCCGATCAGTTCAGCGTCACTGCCGAGGACGTGCGCAAGTGGAACGGGCTCAAATCCAACAAGGTGAGCCGGGGCATGGTACTGCGCATCTACACGGTGGGCGGCGCGCCGGAGACCCATCCAGTGCGCCATACTGCGACGAAATCGGCGAAAAAGAAGCCCGCTGCCGGATCCACCCAGGCGAAAAACTAGGTCATTTTGAGACCCGTGCAAAACACCGGGCGGAATTCTGTCGCCACGCCACGGAATCGCGAACTCGGTGAGCAGAACTCTTGACAAGCGCCTGCGAGTGGGATAACAAAGCGCAAGGACGGAGCGCGGTCATCTCCGGCTATCAAGCACACGGTACGACACAACTTTAGCGGTTAAACGGGAGCCCCCAGGGGAGGAAAGCATGGATTTCGAGAAGGATCAGTTCGAAGACGACGAGGAGCTGTCGCGGCTGGAGGAAGACGAGGAGCTGGGCGGCGAAGCTGAGGGCGTGATCGAGGAAGAGGAAGAGATTCTGTCGATCGACGAAGAACCCGCGGAGGGAGCTGAGCAGCCTGCCGCCAAGCCCGCGGCGAAAGCGGCGGCCAGGAAACCGGCCGCCAAGAAAGCTGCGAAAAAACCTGCGAAGAAGGCCAAGAAAGCTCCCAAGAAAAAAGCCAAAAAAAACAAAGCCAAGCCCAAGAAGAAGGCCAAGAAGGCCGCGAAGAAGCGTCGCCGCTAAGGCGCCTCGCGAAACATCGGCTTCCGAACGAGAGCCCCTCGAGAATTTCGGGGGGCTTTTTTTGCCCGGTTCCGGGATGGAGCTGGGAACCCGGGCGCCGCGTTCGAGAACGGGAGAGCGGCGTGCCAAAAGGACGGCACGCCGCGTCTGGCGCGTGGAACTTCCTTGCCCGTTCTCATCAGTGCCGATAGGATAAATCTGGGGAAGTGGGCATGTTACGGGCCGTAGAGCAGATACGCCGGATGCGCGGTGGCGCTCAGTCGCACTTGATGCGCTGCTCGGACGGGCACTACTACGTGGTGAAGTTCCAGAATAACCCGCAACATCGCAGAATTTTGGTGAACGAGCTGCTCGGTACACGATTGGCGAGCCGGTTGGGGCTGCCGACGGCGCCGGTCAGCGTGGTGCAAGTGTCGGAGGAACTGATCCGGCTCACACCGGAGTTGTGTATCGAGACGCCGCGGGCGCGCATTCCGTGCGAGCCGGGGCTGCAGTTCGCATCGCGGTTTCCCGGCGACCCCCGGCGCATGACGTTGCACGACTTTCTGCCCGACGAAAAATTGCGCGAGGTCGATAACCTGCACGAGTTCGCCGGCATGCTGGTGTTCGACAAGTGGACCTGCAACACCAACGGGCGGCAGACGGTTTTCTTCGAAACGCCGCGGCGCCCCGGCGACATGCTGGCGGCCGCGGCGGCCGGAGAGACCGGCCTGCGCCCGGGTGTGTACCACACCGTGATGATCGACCAGGGGTTCTGTTTCAACGCCGGCGAGTGGAATTTCCCGGATGCCCCGCTGCGGGGCCTTTACGCGCGCAACCGCGTGTACCAAGGCGTGATCGGGATGGCCTCGTTCGCGCCGTGGCTCGAGCGCCTCGAAAAGATGAGCCAGCAGGTGCTCGCGGAGCTCGCCGGGGAAGTTCCTCCGGGGTGGTACGACGACGATTACGACGCGCTGTTGCAGTTGCTTGAGCAGATTCACCGGCGGCGCACGCGCGTGCCGGAGTTGCTCGAGATGGCGCGGACATCGAACCGCCAGCCGTTTCCGTGTTGGGTGGCGTGAAGAAGACGGGGCCCGTGGTCCGTGATTCGTGAACCGTGCCTTGCGGATACTTGGCGGCCGTTGTGGGTTTTCACGGGCGCGCTACGCGGGACACGATCTTCGCAAGGGAGTTGAGGCAATGGGGATAGAAGCCGAGACGGAACGAAATCAGGAGCGGCCGTTCGCCTACCGCATCCTGCGCTATACACCGAATCTGGTGCGCGACGAGTGGGTCAATATCGGGGTGCTGCTCTTCAACGAGAAGACCGGCGAGCGCCGGCTGCGCCTGATCGAAGAGCCGGAGGAGTTTGCCCGCGTGCGCCGCCTCCACCCGCAGATGGACGAAGCACTGCTGCGCGAACTGCGCGGCAACCTGGAAGACCGATTCGCGACCGCACCGGAACTGGTCCGCGGGAATGGCCACGGCCAGAGCCACGCGGAAGGCAACGGCCGCGCCGACTGGCTGAAGCTGCTGGACAAGTGGGACAACACTCTCTCGAACGTGCTGCAGCTCGCCCCACAGAAAGGCGTGCTTGCCGGCGACCTGGACGAGGAACTCGAACGCCTGTATGCCGACCACGTTGCGCCGCAGCGGGGAGCCACCCGCGTGGGCGCCCCGGGAAGCCGCGGCGCCATCCGTTCCTATTGCGCGCAGGTCTGGAAACAGGCTCGGCTCTGGGAGCGTCTCGAAAAAAGCTGGCGGGTCGAGGAGTTCACGTTTGCCGGAGATCCCATGCGTATCGACTACGCGTACCGCAAGAACGGCACGCGCGGCTTCGTGCAGGCACTCAGCGTGTCGCGCGCGCCCGCCGACGTGAAGTCACTCGCGTACACCGTCGAGCGCATCCGCCACCGCGTGAAGTCCAGTGAATTCACGGCGGTCACCGACATCCATCTCCTTGCGGAAAACCAACGGCATAAATTCGTCCAGGAAACCCTGCGCGATGCCGGCGTGGCCGCCGTGCCCATGGAAGCCTTCGCGGTGTGGACCGCCAAACTCAAGCCCCTGATGCAGTGAAGGGTCGGCAAGGATGAAAATTCAGTTCGATTGCGTATTCTATTTTGTCTCGGACCTGGACCGTAGCGTCCGCTTTTACATCGATGTGTTGGGACTGCGCCTGCAATCCAGAGACTCCGTCGCGCGCTTCGACATCGACGGAGTTCTGCTCGAACTGGTGCCCTCCCCGCCAGCAGGCAAATCGCCGCAATCAGGAAACGCCCGTCTGTGCCTGCTGGTGGAAAATGTGGAAGAAGCGCTAGAGGAGCTGCACGGCAAAGGTGTCGCAATCACTCCCGCGCAAAAGAAATCGAAGGGCGTCTTGGGTTCGTTCTTTGATCCCGACGGCAACGAA
>Ga0335077_10007530_pt1 | contig 13469 bp, 13 predicted proteins | sample Lox_Sample_31_FD_207151 | JGI IMG/M metagenome (GOLD analysis project Ga0335077, IMG submission 207151) | Soil microbial communities from Loxahatchee National Wildlife Refuge, Florida, United States - Lox_Sample_3.1 | ecosystem: Environmental > Terrestrial > Soil > Wetlands | place: USA... | reverse complement strand
CGCCGTCGACCTCGTCCGCTACGTGGCGGTCGACGACGTCGGCACCGTCGTCAACCCGCAGGTCGTCGACGGACAGGTGCACGGCGGCATTGCCCAGGGCGTCGCGCAGGCGCTGTGGGAGGAGGCCGTCTACGACGAGAACGGAAGCCTGTTGAACGGCTCGCTGCTGGGGTACCTCGTCCCGTCGGCGGCGGAGCTGCCGGCGATCGAGGTCGACCGCACCGTCACCGAGAGCCCGGGCCACCCGCTCGGCGCGAAGGGCGTCGGCGAGACGGGCACGATCGCCTCGACACCGGCCGTCGTCAATGCGGTGCTCGACGCGCTCGCACCGCTCGCCGTCACCCACATCGACATGCCCGCGAGCCCCGAACGCGTCTGGCGGGCGATCCAGGAGGCACAGTCATGATCCCGGCCAGGTTCGATTACGAAGTCGCGGAATCGGTGGAGCAGGCGATCGAGCTCCTCGGCTCGGACGGCGACGCGAAGCTGCTCGCCGGCGGCCACTCGCTCCTGCCGCTGATGAAGCTCCGCTTCGCCCAACCCACGCTGCTCGTCGACATCGGCCGGCTGTCGGAGCTGAGCTACGTACGCGAGGACGGCGACCGGATCGCGATCGGCGCGCTCACGCGCCACCACGATGTCGCGACCGACGAGCTGCTCCGCGAAGCGAACCCGATCGTCGCGCACACGGCCTCCGGGATCGGCGACCCGCAGGTGCGCCACATGGGCACGATCGGAGGCTCGGTCGCGCACGGCGACCCGGCGGCCGACTTCCCCGCCGTGCTCGTCGCGCTCGAGGCCGAGCTCGTCGCCCGGGGCCCGGACGGCGAGCGGACGATCGCGTCAGGCGACTTCTTCCGCGGGTTTCTCGAGACCGCGCTCGGGCCGCAAGAGGTCCTGACCGAGATCCGCGTACCCAAGCTCGCCGGCGCCGGGTGGGCCTATCTCAAGTTCCAGCGCCGGGCGCAGGACTGGGCCACGGTGGGCGTCGCGGCGGTCCGCTCGAACGGCTCGGCGCGCGTGGCGCTCACGAACATGGGCCCGACCCCCGTCCGGGCACAGGGTGTCGAGGACGCCCTTGCCTCTGGGGCCGACCCCGAGACGGCCTCTGCCCGGGCCGACGAGGGAACGAGCCCGCCGAGCGACACGTGGGCGAGCGCGGAGTACCGCCGGCACCTCGCGCAGGTGCTGACGCGCCGGGCCCTGGAACAAGCTTTCAGCGGCTGACCTGCGCGTCTAGGTGAGCGCCTGGAGGACCGCCTCGTAGTCCTCCCAGCTGTCGACGTCGCGCGGGAGCGGCCGCGCGACGCGGGCCTCTGCCACGCGGTCGGGCTCGGACTCGAGCAGCTTCCAGACCGCCTTGTCCCCGTGGAGCGCGCGGAGGGCAGGCAGCGCCTCGGAGGAGAAAACGAGCGGATGGCCGAGGCCGTCGTCGTACCGGGTGACGACCGCCCAGGGCCGTTTCGACTCCCACGCGGCCCGGACCGCGTCGATGACGGATGCATCGACCCCGGGCATGTCGCCGAGCAGCAGCATGACGGCGTCGCAGGGCCCGGCCACGGCGAGGCCGCTTCCGAGGGAAGACGAGCACGTTCCGTCCCCGGCGTCCGCCAGCGCGATTTCGGCCCGGCCGGTGGCGACCTCGCCTCTCGCCACGACGACGACGCGCTCGAGCGAGGACGCCTCCGCCTCGCGCACCGCCCAGCCGAGGAGGGTCGTGTCCCCGAGCGGCAGGGCCTGCTTCGGCTGTCCGAGCCGACGCGACGACCCCGCGCCGAGGATCACGCCCACGACCACTGCCACGCGCCGCATCCTACCCCGCTGTTGCGAAGCCCTCTTCCGGACTCGAAGCCGTCGACCCGCCTCCTTGCCATGAACGTGGCTCGGGCGCGGGCTCGGCCGTGCCCTCGGGCTTACGCTCGTCGGACTGCTCCTCCTGCGACGACGACGCTGGCTCGCCCTCACCGCCTTTGCCGTCGCCGAGAGCCTGGTGCCGCTCCTCTCCGTCCTTCTCAAGGCCCAGTTGAACGCCAGCGCGAGGTCGGTGAGGAGCGGGGTCTCGAGGTGATGCATTGCTTGGGCCCAGCTGCGGTCCACCCCGAGGGGGCCTTCCGGTACGAGGATGGCGATCAGGACGACGAGCGCGAGCATTCCGCCGGCTGCCCAAAGAGCATGAGCGGGGTGCGCGAGAAACGACTCACCGGCGGGTCGCGCTGGTTTCTTGCGACTGGTTCCGGGCCCGACGGTCGCCGGCGCGTTCACGTCCGGTATATGTGCGCGAAGGCCACGACCCAGAACTCGATCTCGGCGATCAGCAACGCGAGCAGCCCTGATACGAGGCGTCTTCGACATCTCCAGCTCCATTCGTCGGTGTCGGACTGCGCCGGCACGAGGTGCAAGTGCCCCGCCACGATGACCGCCTGCGCTGCCAGGCGCATGCCTCGCCTGTGGCTCGCGCTGCCAACGTGCCGATCGGCGCGAACGCGTGATGGCAGCAGCCTCAGGCGCCGTGGCATCGATTTGGCAGTGGGGTGCGCGAGGGTGCGAGCGTCATAGACGTTCGACGAAAGGAGTAGCAATGGCTGAGAACGTGGTACTCGTTCGGTTCGAGGAACCGAGCAAGACGTACGAGGCGTTGAGCATCCTCAAGAAGTGCGACGCCGAGGATCGCATCGGCCTCGAGTCGGCAGTGATTGTCGAGCGCACGCCGACAGGCGAGCTGCACACCCTCGAGAGCTGGGACAACACCGGCCCCGTCGGCATGGCGAGCGGCTCGCTGATCGGGATGCTCGTGGGTGTGCTCGGCGGCCCGGTGGGCGTCCTGCTCGGCTGGGGTGCCGGCGCCGCTCTCGGAGGGGCATTCGACATCGATCGCACCGTGACCTCCGACGAGGCACTCACCACACTCGGCAGGGCGATTCCGCCTGAGGCGACCGCCTTGCTCGCACTCGTGGACGAGCCTGTCGTCGAGGTGATCGACGCCGAGATGGACATGCTCGGCGGCACCGTCGAGCGGTACACCGCCGCCGAGGTGACGGCCGAGGTCGGGGCGGCGGAGGACGCCGCCGATGCCGCGGCCCGCGAAGCGCGGCGGGTCGTGCGCGAGGAGCGCAAGTCGAAGCTGAGCGCCGACGTTCACGAGCAGGTGGGGAAGGCGAAGGAGAAGCTGCGCGTCTCCTGACGAGCTTCGCGCTTGACCACAGTCGAGGCCCGCGGAGTCGGCGGGCCTCGACGTTTCTACGCCCGCTCGAGCGGACGGCGAGCGCTCTCGTGGCTGCGGGAGATCCGCATGCGGAGCGCACCGGGCCGGATGACGAAGCGGAGCGGCGGGCTTAGGTCGATTGCCTCGCCGTCGATGCCGGCGTGAACGGGAGCGGTGGCGATCACCTCGAGTTGCTTCGCCGTCCAGGTCCGCGCGGAGGTCCGGCCGGGAGCCGGCCGGTCGAGCACGACGACGCCGAGCTGCCCGCCGTCGAGGACAGGGCGGGTGCCAGGCGCACGCGGCGGGTCGAAGGAGTAGGGGTTGTTCGACACGAGTACGACGGCCGGGTCGCGATGGGAGTGGCCGCGGTCGTCCACAAGCTCCAGGCCGGCCGCCGGTGCGCTTGGCCCGAGCACCTTCGCCGTCGTCTGCGCGAGCGTGCGTGCCTTGGCGTCGCGGTAGGCCGACTGCCGAACGGCATCGCCGTAGATCCCGAGCGAGACGTTGTTGAGAAAGAGGCGGCCGTTCACCTCGGCGACATCGATCCGGCGCTCGACGCCGTCGGTGAAAGCATCGAGCGAGCCGACGAGATCGCCGCGGTCGACTCCGACGTCGAGCGCGAAGTGGTTGCGGGTGCCGGCGGGGACGCAGACGAAGGGAAGGTCGTTCGCGAGAGCGGCTGCGGCCACGACGGCGAGCGACCCGTCGCCGCCGGCGGCGCCGAGCGCGTCCGCGCCCCGCGCGACCGCGTCGCCCACGAGCGTTGCGAGGTCGTCGTCCGGGCGCAGGACGATCGCGCCGATGCCGCGTTCACGCGCCCGCTCGGCGAGGCCGGCGCGCGTCGCCTTGCCGCCGCCCGATCTCGGGTTCAGGAAGAGCACGGGCCGCCCCGGTGGATCCGTGCGAGACCAGGCGCCCGGCGTCATCCGGTGCGACGCAACCGCACCGGGCGGTGAGCCTGGGCAGCGGGCGGGTCGTGATCTGGCGCAAGCACGTCGATCAGTGTGGCAACTGCCGAGGTGAAGGTACGGCGAGGATCGCGGCGAAGCCGCCGAAGAGGACGCCTACGACCGAGACGCAGAGCGGAAGCGGAGCCGCGTGTGCGTGCCGTCGTGTCCGTACGTCGCGAGCTGGATGCCGGGGCCCGAGCGTGCGAGACTCGTCGGAAGGAGGCAAGCCGCCATGCAGGAGTTGCTCGAAATCCGGCTTCTCGGCCCCTTCGAGGTTCTTCTCGGTGGGGAGCCGGCCGACGTGGGCGGCTCCAAGCGCCAGGCGCTGCTGGCCATGCTCGCGCTCCGTGACGGCCGCCCGGTCGAGATCGACGCGCTCGTCGACGGCCTCTGGGGAGAGGAGCTGCCGGCCGCGCCGCGGAACGCGCTCCACCACCACATCGCCCGCCTCCGCGCGGCTCTCGGGGAGGAGTCGATCGTCGGCTTCACCGACGGATACGCGCTGCAGGACGCCGGCGTCGATGCCGTCCGGTTCGAGGAGCTGCTCGCGGGGACGCGCTCCGCGCTGCGCGACGGCGACGTCCCCGCCGCGGCCGACGCGGTGGCGTCGGCGCTCGACCTCTGGCGCGGATCGGCGCTGCAGGGTCTGACCGGTACTGCTTGGTTCAGCGCCGAGGCGCGCCGCCTGGAGACCCTGCACGTCGACGCGCTCGAGGAGGACTTCGAGGTCAGGCTCGCGCTCGGTGAGCATCGGGAGTTGATATCGGCGCTCCGCTCGGCGCTCGCGGACAACCCCTTCCGGGAGCGGCTGTGGGGGCAGCTCATGCTGGCGCTCTATCGGAGCGGCCGCCAGGCCGATGCGCTCGAGACGTTCCAGGAGGCGCGCGGCGTGCTCGCCGACGAGCTTGGGCTCGAGCCGGGGCCGGAGCTACGGCGGCTTCAGGAGGCGATCCTTGCGCACGACCCGGCGATCGCCGCGGTCCCCGTGGAGCGCAGGCGCCGCGGCAACCTCCCGGCGCCCACGACCTCGTTCGTCGGCCGCGAGGACGAGCTCGGCGCGGTCGCCGCGCTCCTGCACGAGCACCGTCTCGTGACCCTCACCGGCCCGCCCGGCGTGGGTAAGAGCCGGCTCGCGGTCGAGACGGCACGCTCGCTCGAGGACGAGCTCCCCGACGGCGCCTGGCTCGTCGACTTCGCGCGTGCAGGCGATGCAGGCGATGCTGTCCGGCTCCTCGCACACGCCCTTGACGTTCGCGGCTCCGACCCGCTCGCACGCGTGACGTCGAGGCTGCGAGCTGCGGAAGCGCTCGTGGTTCTCGACGCGTGCGAGCACGTGCTCGCCGAGGCGGGGCGGATCGCGTCGACGCTCCTCGCGGAGTGCTCCCGGGTGCGGATCGTGGCGACGAGCCGCGAAGCGCTCCACGTCGCGAGCGAGGCGAGGTTCCCGGTGGCGCCGCTCGAGGGCGCGGCGGTCGAGCTCTTCCTCGAGCGCGCGCGGGCGGCGCGACCCGGTTTCGAGCCGGATGCGGAGGCTCTCGCGCTCGCCGCCGAGATTGCCCGGCGCGTCGACGGCTTGCCGCTCGCGATCGAGCTCGCCGCCGCACGCGTGAACGTGCTCGGGCTCGGGGAGCTCGCCTCGATTCTCGAGCGGCGAGCGGCGCTTCTGCGTGACAGCCCGGCCTCCGACCCCGACCGCACTGCGTTGCAACGGCTCGTCGAATGGAGCTACGACCTGCTGCACGGAGACGAGAAGACGCTCCTCCAGCAGCTGGCGGTCCATAGCGGCGGCGCGTCGCTGCCGTCGCTCGTCGCGCTGGCAGCGGGGCACGGCCTCAACGAGGCGACCGTCGCGTATCTCGTCGCGGCGCTGGTCGACAAGTCGATCGTGTCGGCCTCGTTCACAGGTGGCCCGGCCCGGTACGACTTGCTCGACACGGTCCGCGAGTACGTGCTCGAACGTCTCGCCGAGAGCGGCGGACTCGCCGCTGCCCGGGGCGCGCACGCCGAATACTTCGCGGCATTGGCCGACGAGGCGCGCGACGAGCTGCGCGGGCCGGAATGGCTGAGCTGGCAACGCCGCCTGGAGCTCGAGAACGACAACCTCTGGGCCGCGGCAGCCCACGCACGCGACGCTTCCGATCCTGCCGTCGCGGTTCGGCTCGGCACGTTGGGTTGGTACTTCGCGCTGGCCGACCGCATCTCCGAGGGACGGCGCTTCCTCGAGCTCGTCCTCGCTGCCACGGACGATGACGCTCCGCTGGAGCTGCGGATCGAGCAGCTCGCCGACCTCTGCTACATCGCAACCGAGGAGTTCGATCTCGACGCTGCGCTGGCGGTCGGCGAACATGCCGTTTCGCTTGCCGCCCCTGCGCGACCGTGGCAGCGTGGCTTCGCGCAATTGATGCTCTCGCTCGCCCTCGGGCAATCGGGCGACCTCGAGCGAGCTGCCGCGATGGCAGACGACGCGGCCGCCGCGTTCGAGGAGTCCGGAGACGACTGGGGCATCGCGGCGAGCAGCCTCATTCGCGCAATCGGTGCGGCGCATGCCGACGACGTCTCCACTGTCTCTGCGACGGCCTCCGTCGCCCGCCGGCACTCGGAAGCGGTCGGATACGACGCCTTTCGCGCGCCGGTGCTGCTGCTCGAAGCGTGGGCGGCCGAGACGCGCGGGGGTGACGGGTCCGCGGCGGATGCGTACCGGAGCGCGTTCGAGCTCGCCGACCGAATCGGGTTCGGCGACCACGCGGCGTTCGCTCTCGTACGGCTCGGTGCGATAGCTCTCGCGAACGGCGATCTGCACAAGGCCGAAGAGCTCCAGCTTCAGGCGCTTGCGACAGCCGAGGTGGCCCAGGCGACGCTGGCTGCGGCCCAGGCACGCGTCCAGCTCGCCCGGATCGCGGTGGCGTCCGGGGACGCCGAGGAAGCCGGTCGCCTGTACCGCGAGGTCATCGCGTGGTCGACGATGGAGCGGCCGCACCAGGCGCGCGAGAGTCTCTTCGTCGCGCTCGCCGGCAACCCGGCGGCGACGGCTGAGAGTGGGCTCGCCGAGATCCGCGAGCCCCGTCCGGAAATCGTCTAGAGCTGGCAGAAGCGCCGCTGCGCCTGGCAGAGCTTTGGCAGCGGCATCGACGAGCCTTCGGCGCATCACACAACAGCCAATTGGAGGCTCGAAGATGAGCACAACGACGAACGACGACCAGCTTGTGGAGATCCGCCGCCGGATCGACCGGCTGCAGGCATTCGCGCAGGCTGGCCCCGCTGAGAACAGCCCGCGAATCCGCCGTCATCTCGACGCGCTGCGCCGCGAGGAGGCATCCATCCTGGCCGCGGCCCCCGAGGCACCCGATCACGTCGACGAGAAGGTCGGGCAGTTGAAGACGAGGCTCGCCGTCGCCGAGAACTCGGTCGCCGCGGACGTCTCCGACGACTGGGCGACGTTCGCGCGCGCCGTCGAGGACGAGCTCCGCAGCTGGGACACCTACCTCGAGCGGCTGCAGGCAACGGCCGCAACGAAGGACGGGAACGCGCGCGAGCGGGCCGAGGCGGCGATTGCCGAGGTCCGCACCAGACGAATCGCGGTCGACGACCGCCTCGCACAGGCGCGCACGAACGTCGACGGCGCCTGGCACGAGCAGAGGAACGACGTGAGCACGGCCCGCGACGAGCTCGCGCGGAAGGCCGACGAGCTGCCGGCGAAGGTCGAGTGAGAAGGAGGAGAACGACGTGCAAACGATCGACCCGGCTCTTCTGACCGCACTCCTTGCGATGTGCGTCGGTGTGCTGATGGTGGACGCCGGCCTTGCGAAGCGGCAGCTCACCTGGCGACCGCGGCGGACGAAGCGCGATCGAAGGCGCCGGCGCTGATGCAGCAGACACCGACCGGCGCCACGCAGTCGCGGCGCGCCGCGTTCGTTCGCCGGCGCGCCTCGCACCTCCCGCACGCGCCGAACTCGGCGCGCCTTCGACCAGCGCGCGGCGTTTGCCGTCATGGCAGCACGGAGCACGGTGGTGGCAGCGCTCTGGCATCGATCCCGTGCAGGTTCCGTGGCGCAAACGTCAACCCGAATGGGAGGTAGAAGATGGATACCTTGTTCGATCGCGCCGCGGAGAGCTCGCGGACGCAGCTCAAGAAGATGCGCTGGACGCTCGGCCTGCACGGCCTCGTGTCGGTCGTGTTCGGCGTGATGATTATCGCTTGGCCCGGCATCAGCGTCTACGCGTTGACGATCGTCTTCGGCGCCTACACGCTCGCCACGGGCATCGTCGAGCTCGGCACCGCGTTCACCTCGCGAGGCAAGGAGGAGCGCGGGTGGCTGGCTCTCCGCGGCCTGCTCGGGGTCGCCGTCGGCGTGCTGGTATTCGCCTGGCCCGGCATCTCGGCGCTCGCGCTGCTGTACGTGATCGGCTTCTACGCCGTCACGCTCGGGATCCTCGCGGTCTTCGGGTCGTTCCGGCTCCCGCTGGCTGGAAGCGACGCGGCGTCGATGGTCCTGACGGGCCTCGTGTCGATCGTCTTCGGGATCGTGATCTTCGCGAAGCCCGGTGCGGGCGCGCTGGCCCTTCTCGCACTGATCGCGGCGTTCGCGCTCGTCACCGGAATCACCGAGCTCGTCGTCTCGATCGGCGGCGAGAAGCTGGTCGAGCGGAAGGCAAAGAAAGCATTCGCGTCGCCGACGCAGCGGAAGAGGACACCCCAGCCGTCGTATTGACGGTCGATCTGCACCACCGCACGTCCCTGGAGCCGGCGACGGACTCGCCGGCTCCACGTCGTTGGCAGCAGGGGCCGACGGCTTGGCATCGACGTGGCATCGCTCTCCGCCACCGTGCGTCGCAGACACCCCGAAAGGAGATTGCGATGACTACGACAGCAACTGAACTGACTGAACGGACGACGGTAGCGCCGTTGCTCTGGTCGCTCGACCGCGACGGCTCGTCGGTCGAGTTCACGGTCAAGACGATGTGGGGCCTGCTCCCGGTTCACGGCCGTTTCGATCGGTTTGCCGGCTCGTACGAGGTCGGGCCGGACGGGACGACGATCGAGCTGACGATCGACGCGGACAGCATCGACACCGGGAACGCGAAGCGGGACGAGCACCTCCGGTCTTCGGCTTTCTTCGACGTCGACGGCCACGCGCAGGTCCACTTTCGGTCGACCGGCGTCCACGAAGTCGGCGACGGGAAGCTGTACGTCGCTGGGAACCTCGAGGCGGCGGGCATCCTCGTGCCGCTCGAGCTCACTGCGACGGCTCAGCCGGCCGGCGACGGGCTCGAGGTCGAGGCGACGACGACCGTGGATCAGAGGCAGTTCGGCATGAGCAGCGGCGTGCTCGGGATGATCCGCCCGCCCGCGAAGGTGCACGTCAAGGCGCTGCTGAAGGGCAACGCATGACCGAGGCGTCCACCAGCCGGAGGCGCCTGATCTTCGGTGCGCTGCTTCTCGTCCTCTTCATCGCGTCGCTCGACCAGACGATCGTGTCGACGGCGCTGCCGACGATCGTCGGCGACCTCGGCGGTCTTGAGCACCTCTCGTGGGTCGTGACCGCGTACCTGCTCGGCTCGACGGTGGTCGGGCCGCTGTACGGGAAGCTCGGCGATCTCTACGGCCGCAAGCGCATCCTCCAGGTCGCGCTCGTGCTCTTCCTGGTCGGCTCGGCGCTCTGCGGGCTGGCGCAGAGCATGCCGCAGCTGATCGCGTTCAGGGCAATCCAGGGGCTCGGCGGGGGCGGGCTGATCGTCGGCTCGATGGCCGCCGTGGGCGATCTCGTGGCACCGCGCGACCGTGGCCGCTACCAGGGCCTGTTCGGCGGCGTGTTCGCCGTCGCTGTCGTCGCCGGCCCGCTGCTCGGCGGCTTCTTCGTCGACAACCTGTCGTGGCGCTGGATCTTCTACATCAACCTGCCGCTCGGCTTGCTCGCGCTGACGGTGATCGCGACCGCCTTCCGCTCGCAGCAGGTGACGACACGGCACCGGATCGACTGGCTCGGCACGGCCGTCCTCGCGGCTGGGCTGTCGGGAGTCATCCTCTACACCAGCCTCGGCGGGACGAGCTATGCCTGGGATGCGCCGGGAATGCTCGCGGCGATCATCGGAGGCGTTGCGCTGCTCGCGGTCTTCCCGCTGATCGAGGCGCGCGCAGAAGAGCCGATTCTGCCGCCGGAGCTCTTCCGCAACATGACGTTCAGGACGACGAGCGCGATCGGTGCCGTCGTCGGATTTGCGCTCTTCGGGTCCGTCACCTTCATCCCGCTCTACCTGCAGATCGTCAAGGGCCACAGCGCCACGGACTCCGGGCTGCTGATGACGCCGATGATGCTCGGCGTCCTCGTCACCTCGACGGCGAGCGGCTTCCTGATCTCCCGCTACGGGCGCTACCGCGTCTTCCCGATCGCCGGCACGGCTGTCGCGGCCGCCGGGCTGTACCTGCTGTCCACCCTGGGGGTGGCGACGCCGACCGAGCGCGCCGCCGGCTACATGCTGGTCGTCGGTCTCGGCCTGGGGCTCGTGATGCAGGTGCTCGTGCTCGCCGCGCAGAACGCGGTCGACTACCGGTTGCTCGGCGTCGCCACCTCAGGCTCGACGCTGTTCAGGCAGGTCGGCGGCTCGATCGGCGTGTCCGTCTTCGGCGCGATCTTCACGAACGAGCTGGGCCGCGAGCTCGCGCGTCGTCTCCCGGCAGGCGCACATGCGCCCGCGCACGCGAGCCCGGCTGCCATCCAGCACCTGCCGCCCGCGATCCACGCGGTGTACGTCACGGCCGTCGCCGTCGCGCTTCATCCGGTCTTCCTGACGGCGTCCGCGGTGATGGTCGTCGCGTTCGGCCTGAGCTGGCTGCTTCGCGATGTGCCCCTGCGAGAAACAGCCGGGGCGGCCGGCGTCGGCGAGACCTTCGCCGCACCGCGTACGGCCAGTTCCGAAACCTAGAGCCCTCTGACGGACTTCAAACAGAAAGCGGCGAGTCGGCGTCCACCAGTGCAGTGACGGATGCAGGCCGCGCCGGCAGACGTGAGAGTTCGCCGCATGTGGAAGCGCGAGGCTCGCACCGCCGTCCTGCTTGCGGTCACCGCCGTTTCGCTCTACCTCCTGCTCCCGAGCCTGCTCGCGGTCTTCGGTTCCTGGCGCTCGCTCTCGCACCTCGACTGGCGTTGGGCTCCGCTCGTGCTCGCGTGCGAGGCCGCGAGCTACGTGTGCCTCTGGGAGCTTGACCGCATCGCCTTGCACACCCACGCCTGGTTTCCGGTCGCGACTGCGCAGTTGAGCGGGAACCTGGTTGGCCGGATCCTGCCCGGCGGCGGGGCCACCGCGACCGCCTTCGCTGCCTCGATGCTGCGCCGGGCGGGCCTGGACACAGGAGAGGCGGCCGCGGCGTTCGCGGCTTCCACAGGGCTTCAGCTTGCTACGACGCTGGCGCTGCCGGTGCTGGCGCTCCCTGCGATCGCGGGCGGTGCGCCCGTGAGCCGCGGCCTCGACAAGGCCGCGTACCTCGGGATCGCCGTGCTCGTGGTGCTCCTGGCGGCTGCCACAGCAGCGCTCGTCAGCGACACGCCGCTCGAGCTCGCCGGCCGCTCGATCCAGTGGGTCCTGAACCACACGATCCGCCGCCGCAACCACGTGACCGAGCTTCCGAAGGAGCTGCTCGACGACCGCGACTTCATCCGCAGGACGCTCGGCGAACGCTGGAAGCAGGCGCTGCTCGCTGCTGCCGGCAACACGGGCTTCGATTATCTCGCGCTGCTTGCCGCACTCCTGGCGGTCGGCGCGAGCCCCCGGCCGTCGCTTGTCGTCCTCGCCTACAGCGCCGCGGAGCTGCTCGCGCTGATCCCGCTCACCCCGGGCGGGCTCGGCTTCGTGGAAGCCGGTCTGACCGGCACGCTCGTGCTTGCCGGGGTGCCGGGGGCCGATGCGCTTGCAGCGACGCTCCTCTACCGGCTCGTCTCATACTGGCTGCCGCTTGCGGCCGGCGGGATCGCCTACGTCCTGTTCCGGCGCCGTTACCCTGGCATGCGGAAACTCCGCGATGCGTGAGCAGGCGAAACTGGGGTTCTAGACGGATCCTGCTAGGGCGTCCGCCTTCTTCCTCGTCCGCACCGCCTCGAGGACCGCGTACTCGGCTTCCTCGATCGCGGACGCCGCAAAGTTGATCGCGTCTTCCGCGTCGACCTCGGCCCACTCGGCGTCCTCTTCGGAGGCGTTTGCGTCGATCGCAGCCTTCTTGGCATCGATCTGTGCTCGCGTGCGCTGGACGTGTTGGTCCCAATCGCTCCGAACCTGTCGCCAGTGACTCTCGGGCCGATCGGTTTCTTGCGGCTTCTGGCGTAGCTCGGCTGCGCGCGCGTCGGCGCTCCGGCGCACCTCGTCGACCTTGGCGTCTACGTCGGCCTGATCTTGCTCGGCCGCCTCGATGATCGTGCGTTGAGCCTCCTCGACCTCGCCCTTCAGTTTCGCGAAGTCGCCGCGTAGCTCGAGCGATACCGGCGTGGCGTTCGTCATGACGTGCCTCCTCCGGGTTTGTGGTGGGCGCCTGAAGCGATCTAACACCGACTCGGATGAGAGTTCTTCCATGCCGTGGGGTGATGCGCCCGGTCGAAGGAGTGGCCCCATCGCGGAGTTGTAGCCAGGGCTCGGCTCCCGGTTGTCGTCCTGGGCGACGAGCCGATGTGGCTCGCGGACATCGAGGGACTGTCTTGGCCGCTTGTGGGACTGACCGTTAGGCGGTCTGCTGCTGCTCCGCAGCGTCCGCGGCGGCGATGCGAGCTCTTCTGCTGGCAGTGAGCTCCTCCGCGACGATCTGGAGCCCGGCTGCGATCGGCACGCCGATGATCGCCCCGATCAACCCGAAGAGCGCCCCGAACGCCAGGACGCTGACGAGCACGGTGAAGCCGGAGACCTGTGCCGCCTTTCCGATGATCGTCGGCTGCAGGATGTAATTCTCGATCTGCTGGTAGACCACGATCACGATCATGAAGACGATCAAGGCCTCGAGGCTGACCGACAGCGCGACGATCCCGATGATCACCCCGGCGAGCGTGGCCCCGATGTTGGGGACGAGGTCGAGGATCCCCGCGATCACCGCCAGGGCGAGCGGGTACGGAAGGCCGAGGATCACCGCGGTGACGCCGTAGACCGTCCCGCAAATCAGATAGGGAGACGTCGACCTTTGAGCGACCGGCGTCCTGGGGCGCGGCGGACGACTCTGCTTCGGTCACCCGCTCTTCATAGCGAAGGGGGTGGATGACCCCCTCCCACCAGCTAGATCCGAAGCCCTCTCGCGGACTCGAACCGCGGACCCCCTCCTTACCATGAACGTGAGGAGGGGGTCG
>Ga0335077_10007529_pt1 | contig 13469 bp, 13 predicted proteins | sample Lox_Sample_31_FD_207151 | JGI IMG/M metagenome (GOLD analysis project Ga0335077, IMG submission 207151) | Soil microbial communities from Loxahatchee National Wildlife Refuge, Florida, United States - Lox_Sample_3.1 | ecosystem: Environmental > Terrestrial > Soil > Wetlands | place: USA... | reverse complement strand
GCACGTCGAGCGCCGAGGAGCCACCCAGCCCGTAGCTCACCAGGGTGATGTGATAGGCCTGCCGGGCCTCGGGAAGCAGATCGTCACGGAGGTACTTCGCCTGTTCGATTGCGGTCGCCGCCGCGGCATAGGTGAGGCGGACGTCCTGATCCACCTGGGCCGCCTGATCACGGTAGGCGGCGCGCAGCTCGAACTCGTGATGCTGCGACTCCGCCACTTCCCCTCGCCGATGATTCCAGAAGAACAGGGGAATCGAGAACCCGACACCTGTCGTGTAGGTCGCGGGACTGCCCGCAGCGTAGTTGCGCGAGGCGAACAGATCGAGATCGGGGAGCCAGTATTCGCGCGCCAGCGTGGTGGACGCGCGCGCGCCGGCCTGTTGACTCGCCAGGCTCAGTAGCTCGGGGCGCCCCGCCTGAGCCCGCCGCAGCAATGAATCGAGGGCCGGAAGATCATCGGGGACCAGCAGCGAGTCGGATGCCTCGAACGGCGCCGCCAGTGAACGGCCCAGCAGGCGGTCGATTCCCGCCCGGGCATTGGCGATGTCTCGCTGGTTGGCGATCAGGGCATTCACCGCTGCGGCCAGGTCAACCCGGGCCCGAAGAACGTCGATGCGCGCCGCGGTGCCCGCATCCAGCCGGGCCTCGGTCTTCTCGAGGAAGTCCTCCGCCAGCTGCTTCCCCTCGGTCAGGTCCGATTGGTGCCGAAGGGCGACCAGCAGCGCATCGTACGCCTGCGCCGTCTGCGAAGCCGTCTGCTGGGCCAGCAACGTGTAGGCATACTGCGCCGATTCCACGTCCGCCCGGCTGACGCTGCCCCGCAGATGGAACTTGTAAGGGAACGGCACGGTCACTCCCACTCCCACGTCTCCTCCGGTACGTGAGCCCGGACTAAGGAGCCCCGTCTGGCCCGTGAAGTCCGCCGAGAGGGACGGGTCGGGAAATGCAGTGGCCTCGACGACCCGCGCGCGCGCCTGCTCGGCCTGCTCCCGGGCCACGACGAGCGCGGGATTCCAAGCAAGCGCGCTGTCGACTGCCTCTTGCCGTGAGAAGGAGGCGGAGGACTGGCTCCACAACGGGGAACAGGGTAGGCCGGCCGTGATCAACCCGGTCACTCCCATGACCCACCTGCTCAGCGTCACTGGTCCTCCAGACTTCGGCTCCAATGCCCGGGCCTCATGGACCGATCCCTGGCGCCAACCGAGGATCGGCCGCTGGATGTGGGAACGGTCCCGGCATACCCGACCCATTCCCCCGTGCTCGACGGTGGAGAGAAGTGCCGCGCCCCAACGGGAACGGCCTCAGATCAACGGCGCAGGTGGGCCACGCGGCCGGGAGAGGGAGGCGGGATTGTAGCCGAACGGATCTCGCCCGAGAGGGGGGCACCACGGGGGGCCGGCGGGGAGGGATGTCTCTCGCGGAGCGGCCGGTGGTAGCGAGACGTGCGGACCGCAGACGGTACACATCAAGAGACACCGGTCCGCATGCCCGCAGCACATCCCCTCAGGCTCGAAGTGCGGCCGGCTGGCTCCCATGACCGTGCCGCCCCGGTGAAACAGCAGCGCATCGAGGGACGGCACGCCCATGGCGCCGGCCAGGAAGATCAGGACCAACGCGATGCTCGAATGCCGCCGGGACGAACCGATCATTGGTCCGAACAATACGGCGGCGGCACTCCAGGCGTAAGGAGGTGCTCACCGCGGCCGAGCGCCCGATCGGAATGATCCCGCACTCGGATTGGCTCGCGGATCCGACCCCGCGTGCCTTGCGCGCAGCGCCGGGGAAGGGGTGTTAGAATACCTGCCCTGTCGTTGGCCGGTCAGCGCTCCTGGAGGCCTTGATGTCCCGCTCGTTCCTGCTTCTTCCTGTCATGGCAACCCTCGTGGCCACTGCCCCGGGATTGCTCATGCACACCCACCTCGTGAAGGCAGAGCCGGGAGTTGACGAAACGGTCACTTCGGCCCCGCGAACACTTCGGCTTTGGTTCAGCGAACCTCCGGAGGTCGCCCTGTCGGGTGCCAGTATCATGAAGGAGGATCACACGCCTGTCGCCGTCGTGAAACTGGCGGCGACCGATGACTCGCTCTCCGTGGCCGGCCCGGTACCACTGCCCCTCACGCCCGGCAAGTACATGGTCATGTGGCGCACCGGCGCGAAGGATGGGCATGCCGTCCGCGGGATGTACTTCTTCACCTACGATCCGGCGGCAACCAGCAAGCAGCCCTGACGTGCACCCTGACGACGGACCGCTGCCTCTCGACCTCCACGCGTTCGGCCGGTGGCTGGCCTTCCTCGCGATCTTCGCCCTGATCGGGACCTGCGTTTTCGCGACCCTCATTCCCCGCTGGCGCGGCCCTCGCGACGATGACCGATCGCTGGCCGCCCGCGCCCTTCACGGTGCATGGCAGGTGGCCGTCGGCGCCACCGGCGTCCTGCTCCTGGCCCATTTCATCCGGGCATGGGGCCAGGTGCATTCCTTCCTCGATCCGGGAGAAGCCCTCACCTGGGAGGCTGCTCGCCCCGTCCTGCTGAGCACCGCATGGGGTCGTGGCTGGCTCGCCCAGGTATCGGCCGCGACCCTCGCCCTCCCCATCGCGCTGACCGGCCGACGCTGGCCACACATCGGCCTGGCCCTCCTGGGCACTGCCGTGCTGCTCATCGTCGCGGCTGCTCCGTTCACCGGCCATTCCGTGGAGAATCCGTGGGGCCGACAGCTCGGCATCGGCCTTCACGCGCTTCACCTGCTCGGCGGCGGCGTGTGGCTTGGCAGTCTGTTCACCATGCTGATCGCGGGGCTCCGCGCAGCCCGCACCAGTGGTCAAGAGTCGGCCGAGGATGCGTGGGCCGTCGCCCGCATGGTCAGGACGTTTTCCCCGGTGGCGCTCGCCGGGGCCGCAATGGCCACCGGAGCGGGTGCGCTGCTGGCGTTCGCGTACATCGGAGATCTGACCAGCCTTCTGCACACCCGCTACGGCCAGACCCTGCTCGTGAAGCTGGCGCTTCTGGCGCTCACGCTTGCGCTTGGTGCATGGAACTGGAGGCGGGTCGTCCCCCGCCTGGGGACGCCCGAATCCAGCCGAGAGCTGCGTCGATCGGCCATGGTCGAATTGACCTTCGGCGGGCTGCTCCTCGTGGCGACCGCGGTCCTGGTCGCGCTTCCTGCTCCCAAGGTCTGACCTGATGCGGTCATCACCGGTCCTGCTCGTCCTTCTGATAAGTCTCACATCCTGCAGGCCGGAGCATCGATCGTGGACCCACTCGGGACTCTCCGGCCCCGAGATTCGCCCGCCACTCCCCAAGCCCGATCTCATTCTCACGGGGACCGACGGGCACCGATTCGATCTGCGGCGTGAAACCGAGGGGTTTGTCACACTCCTCTTTTTTGGCTATACCAGATGTCCCGACCTCTGTCCCGTTCAGATGGCCAACATCGCGCAGGCGATGAAGCGGATCGACCCCGCGCTCGCCGCAAGGATCCGGGTTGTCTTCGTGACGGTGGACCCACGGCGCGATACCCCACCTGTCTTGCGCGCCTGGCTGGACCACTTCGACTCACGGTTCATCGGGCTGACGGGAGACAGTGCTTCGATCGCCTACGCACTGACTCAGCTCCGGCTCCAACACCCTGAGCCTCCGCGCGCTGTGGATTCGTCTTCGAACTCCTCCTACACCATCAACCACACGGTCCTGGTCCTCGCGTTCACCAGAGACGACCTGGCACACCTCGCCTACCCCACGGGCATTCGCGTGGACGAGTGGGCCCGGGACCTTGCTCTCCTCGCGAAGGAAGACTGACCGTGCGCCTTCCCACCTTGCTCCTCGCCGCGCTCTGCGCCCTTCCCCTGGCGTGCAAGCCCGCCGGCGCGAGCGGCTTCAACCCCGACGGACTCGCTGGACCGAGGATCGACCCGCCCCTCCCCAAGCCGGACTTCGCGCTTCCCGCCACCGACGGGAAACCCTTCGACTTTCGTAAGGAGACCGAGGGCTACGTCACGCTGCTCTTCTTCGGGTACACCCATTGCCCCGACGTCTGTCCAGTCCAGATGGCCAATGTTTCAGCGGCGCTTTCTACACTGAGCCCCGAAATCAACAACGCCGTCAAGGTCGTCTTTGTTACTACCGACCCGGAGCGGGATACGCCGCCAGTCCTCCGCGCCTGGCTGAACAAGTTCGACCCGCAGTTCATTGGCCTGATCGGCGACAGCGCGACGGTCGCAAGAACGAGCCATGCCCTGCATATGCCCCCACCTGAGCGTGAGGCCTTGCCGGACGGAAGCGGGTACGGCATCGGGCACGCGGCCTTCGTGGTTGCCTTTACGCGGGACAACCTCGCCCATGTGGTCTACCCGTTCGGTATCAGACAGGCGGACTGGGCCAGGGACCTGAAGATCCTCACGAGGGCACCCTGACCGTCCAGTGGTGGTGCTCCGCGACCGGACAGCCCTGGACCTGGACCTGGCGGGCCTACCCCGGGGTCTGGCTGTTCGTGGCCGCGCTGGGAGTCTGGTACGGCCGTACCGTGAGGCGGATGGGGCGGTGGTCGCACACCCTCTGGTTCCTTCTGGCGCTGCTGTCGATGTGGATCGCTCTCGATTGGCCGGTTGGGGCGCTTGGGGCGGGCTATCTCGCGAGCTTCCACGCGATCTCTTACGTGCTGCTCGCCCTCATTGCCCCGCCGTGTCTGATTCTGTCCGTCCCGGAGTCCGTGGTCCGGCCGGCGCTTGCCCGTCCATACTGGGGTCCGGTCCTCCGCTACGCGGGCCGTTGGTGGCTTGGCCTCAGCGTGTTCGATGGGGTGGTTCTCCTCACGCACGTTCCCGCCGTGGTTGATTCGCTCATGGTATCCCAGGTAGGCGCCCTGGTCATCGACCTGAGCTGGGTGGTTGGAGGCGTGCTCCTCTGGTGGCCCGTCATGGCGCCAGCTCCGGAGGTCGCAACCTTGAACCGCCCGATGAAACTGGCCTATCTCTTCGTCTCCACCCTCGCGCCCATCATCCCCTCAGCCTTCCTCACCTTCGCACCGTATCCCCTATACGCCACCTACGAGCTCGCCCCACGCATTTTCAGCCGACTCACGGCACAGCAGGATCAGCAGGTCGCCGGCCTGATCATGAAGATCATAGGCGACCTCCCCGTGTGGGCCGGCTTCGGGGTGATCTTCTTCCGTTGGGCGCGCGAGGGGGAACTGCATCCGCCGCCCTCCTACCCCGGGGTGGTGACGCGCGCCACTGGCAACAGCTGAGGGGCGCGCTCGGCTCGTCTTAACGAGTGGGATTGGAGCCCGGGCCGGGTGTCGGTCGCTTCCAACCCGGCAGGTAGGGGGCCGCCGGACCGCCACCCCGTCGAGCCAGATCGAGATGGGGTGCGACCAGATCGGCGAGCTGCTGCGCCAGATTGATGTCCTCGCCGGAGAAGCGGGAGCCCAATCGGCATGTCAGGGCCATGGCGCCGAAGGTCCTTCCACCCGAGCGAAGCGGCACCACCAGCACCGCGGGTGAGCCACTCCCTTCCTCGGCCCTGCTCAGGAAGGGAACCTCGTCCCGCACCACCAGCGCTACGCCGGTGCCTTCGATCGGCTCCTGAGGAAGATCGGCGAGAGGAGTAGTCGCGCCCGGCTTTACGACCGCGACGCGATGTTCATCCATCAGCCGCACCGCGAACTCGACGTCGCTCACCGGCAACAGTCGCATCGCCTCCTCAACCACCATCCTGCTCCCCTCTCCGAGGAAGGCCATGGAGGCCAGGACCTCGGTGGCCCGGGAGAGGTAGTTCGGCCCCGAACGCAGATCGTCGAGCTGCGCCCGCAGCATGTCGCATTGCCAAGCCGTGACCAGTCCCTCGATACGAGGTGCCAAGAGCGCGGCGACACGATCGAGCAGCATGCTGTCCTGCGGGCTGTAGAAGCCGGGCCCCCCACTCCCCAGCAGGAAGTAACCCACCATTCGCTCCACCACTCGTAGCGTGACCCCCACTACGCTGCGAGGAGGACCTTCCGGCCCCCGCACCGTGATGAACTCGGGCATCAGCGTCTCGGGAGCGGAGAGCGTGTCGTCGATCAGGACCCAGTCCTTCGACTCGAAGAGCCGGCCCGCGTCGAGTGCCGCCTTGGGGAGGATGAGGCTGGCCTCCGACCAGAGAGGACCGTGGCCGTGAAGACCCAGGCGGTAGCAATTCTCGTCGGCGGCGTCGGAGATGAGTAACTCGTACGAATCGTGAGGCAAGACCGGCTGCAGGGCAAACGACAGTGCAAGCATCAGGTCGCGCGGTGTGCCCGCCCCGCCGATCGCATCAGACAAAGTCTCCAGCAGGTCGCCCCTGCGAGCCCGGTCCCGGACCCGCTCTGTCGCCGCTCCTGCCAGGGCCGCGCTCACTGCGGACTCTCCCGGATGCTCCTCGGCCGCCCCCGCTCGGGTCACCCGCGCCAGCATCGGCGCCAGCACGTCCGCCGCCGTCTCAACCAGCGCTTCGGCCCGGATCCCGTAGAGGTGCGGAGTGAAGGAAGCAAGCAGGAACAACCCCACGTCCTGCCCCCCGTGACGGATCGGCCGAAGCACCACCGAACCGTACCCCGCCCGCCGGATCCGATTCTCCAGTTCGTCCAGGAGATTCTGGCGGGCAATCGGCTCCGCCCGGGGCACCTCCAGATTGTCCTCGCGAAGCGCTTCCGGCTCGAGCAGCAGGGGCTCGCCGTCCGGCGCATAGATCCAGATTGCGAACAGGTCCGCCGGTATCTCAGCACGGACCGTGTCTGCGATGGCCTCGTACCACGCCTTGAGGACGTCCATGTCCTCGAGGCGCGTACGCGGGTGGAGCAGCGGAATCAATTCACGGAACTCGGCTTGGCTCAAGGCCATACGAGCCAAGGCGCAGGGTCCGTGCCCGCTGGGGTCCTGCGGCAGCATATACCCCCTCCCCCTACTTTACTACCCCCCACCCCTATGCTAGATTGGCCACGTTCACCGGATGTGCAGGCAACCCGATCTAACTTCCTAAGACTATGCAAGACATCACACTAGCCATCTCAGGCATGAGCTGCGGACACTGCCTTCACGCGGTCAATCGCGCCCTCACCGGGCTCGATGGGGTCGAGGTCAAGTCGGTCCAGATGGGGCGGGCCGACCTGCGAGTGCGGGACGGCAACAGCACCGACCTCGCAACGGCGGCGATCGGCCGCGCCGGCTATCGGGTCGAGTCCGTTCAGAACGATTGAGTTCTCCCGCGGCGCAGAGGCGGAGGAGCATATGTCCACCGGAACGATCGAAGCAACCGAAGCACAGGGGCGGGTCTCTCTGGGCATTTCCGGAATGACTTGCGCCGCCTGCAGTGCGAGAGTGCAGCGGGCGTTGGAGCACGCGCCGGGTGTCTCGAACGCCAACGTCAATCTCATGACAGCAGAGGCCACGGTGACTTTCGACCCCGCTCAGACCGATGCCAGGGCATTGGTCGCGGCCGTCGAGCACACCGGGTACGGGGCGAAGGTCCTCGAGGCCGACCGCTCGATCGAGGACGAACTGAAGGCCGAGGACACCGAGCGCGAGACCGAGATCACTACCCTCCAGACCAAGCTGGCCACCAGCCTGGTGGGCGCGGTCCTCACCATGATCCTCTCCATTCCCCTGTCCCACGGTATGCCATCGGGGCCGGGGCTCGATCCGGCGGCTCGACTGATGCTCCCGGTCAGCCGCTGGTTCGCGGCGCTCGCACCATGGCTGTATCACGCCCCGCCATCGCTGCTGCGATGGGCCCTGCTGGCGATCACCGCGCCGGTCCTCGCCTGGCCCGGCCGTCAATTCTACACTCGAGCGTGGGTGGCAGTCCGCCATCGCACCGCGGACATGAACACGCTCATCGCCGTTGGGACGGGGGCCGCGTTTCTCTTCAGCCTCACGACCACGCTCCTGAGTCCCTGGCTCCAGAGCCGCGGCCTCCCCGCAGACGTGTACTACGAGGCCGTCACCTGGATCATCGCGCTGATTCTCCTCGGAAACCTGCTGGAGGCAAGGGCCAAGGGCCGCACTTCCGGTGCGGTGCGCCGGTTGCTTGGCCTCCGGCCTGCCATTGCGCGAGTACGTCGGAACGGCCGTGACATCGAGATTCCACTCGGCGCGGTTCGAGTGGGTGACGAGCTGCTGGTGCGTCCCGGGGAGCGGATTCCAACCGATGCAACCGTGATCGACGGCCGGAGCGCCGTCGACGAGGCCATGCTCACCGGCGAACCCGTGCCGGTTGCCAAAGCACCGGGAGACGCCGTGGTCGGCGGCACAATAAACGGCTTGGGTGCGCTTCGCATCAAAGCTACGCGCGTCGGCCGCGATACGGTGTTGGCCCGCATCGTCCGGTTGGTGCGCGAAGCCCAGGGCGGTAAGGCGCCCGTTCAGCGCCTCGCGGATCGAGTCGCGGCTGTCTTTGTCCCTGTAGTCCTCCTCGTCGCCCTCGCCACCTTCCTGATCTGGCTCGCTGTCGGACCACAGCCCTCTGCCGTCCGGGGCTTGATCGCCGCGGTCACGGTGCTGATTATCGCCTGCCCGTGCGCCATGGGTCTCGCAGTACCTACCGCCGTCATGGTGGCTACCGGGCGAGGCGCGGAGCTTGGCGTGCTGGTGAGAGGCGGGCCTGCACTGGAGCGGGCTGGCCAGGTGGATACGGTCGTTCTCGACAAGACCGGAACAGTTACAGAGGGCCGTCCAAACGTCACGGCAGTACGCCCTGAGGGCGAGGCCGCGGAGATCCTCCAGATGGCCGCTTCTCTGGAGGCCCAGAGCGAGCATCCCCTGGGTGCGGCCATCCTGCAGGCGGCCAGGCAGCGTCGTCTCGATCTCAGTCCGGTCACAGCCTTCGAGGCGATCCCCGGGCGCGGGATCACCGGCGTGATTGGGGCCCGGACGGTTCTGGTGGGAGGGAAACGCTTCCTCGAGTCCCGGGGGGTCGACTTGACCGGGCTTGCAGAGGACGCGGATCGCCTGCTCACTGATGGTGCGTCGCTCGTGTTTGTGGCGATAGACCACGCCTCAACCGGTGTCATCGCCATAACGGACCCCGTTCGGGCCACCAGCTCCGCCGCGGTCGCCAGCCTCAAGGCCCGGGGCCTGACCGTGGTGATGCTCACTGGCGATGGCCCGAGGGCGGCGGAACGGGTCGGGAAGGAAGTGGGTGTCGACCGCGTAGTCGCCGAAATGCTGCCGGATCAGAAACTCGATGAAGTGCGCCGACTGCAGGCGGAGGGTCGGGTGGTCGCCATGGTCGGCGACGGCCTCAACGATGCGCCAGCCCTCGCCCAGGCCGATCTCGGGGTCGCGATGGGCACCGGAACCGACATCGCCGTCGAAACCGGACAGGTCACGCTCATCCGCGGCGACCTGAGTGGGGTCGTGATCGCCATCGACCTGAGCCGGGCGGCCATGCGCATCATCCGCCAGAACCTGTTCTGGGCTTTCGTCTATAACGTGATCGGCATCCCCATCGCCGCCGGGGCGCTGTACCCCTTCTTCGGCTTTCGCATTTCGCCGGCGTTCGCCGCGGCGGCGATGGCCATGAGCAGTGTAAGCGTGGTCAGCAACAGTCTCCGGCTACGCCACGCGACCGCCCGAGCTTGATAAGGAGAAGCCCCATGTCCGAGCCGGTTCAAACCGCCCCGTGCGCCTGTGGCGGCTCTCAGGGAGAGCGCCACGCGACTGCCGTTGATCCCGAGATCAAGGCGGGTGTCCTCGTAAGGCTCCGTCGGATCGAGGGCCAGGTACGCGGTCTGCAGAAGATGGTCGAGGAGGAACGCTATTGCACGGACATCATCACTCAGGTCGCGTCGGTCCAGGAGGCGCTTCGTGGCGTGGGCCGCGAGCTTTTACGCAACCACCTCAAGCACTGCGCCACTGCGGCCATCCGTGCCAACGACGCCGCGGCTGCGGAAGCTGTGTACGATGAGCTGGTCGAGCTGCTATTTCGCGGCGCGCGCTGAGAACGCGGTCACCCGCTGGCGGCGGCCGCTCGCTCGTCGCGGGCGGCAAGGGCCCGACCGTATTCCTCCACTAGCCGTCCCATCATCGCCTCGCGGCGCCGGTAGAGGCGCTTGAGCGGCCGGCGTGCGTGCCGGGCAAGCGCATAGCTCGTGAGGAGAGGGAGTGCCACGGAGTTGTCCAGATAGACCACCACCGCCCCCGGCAGCTGATCCGGGTCGATCTTCCCCCAGCTGACGGCCTCGTTCGGCGTGGCCCCGGACAGCCCGCCCGTGTCAGGCCGAGCATCGGTCATCTGCAGAAAGAAGTCGTGCCCGCGTTCATCGATGCCGAGCACCTCCTGGATCTGGGGCTCGGTCTGGAGCAGGAAGTTCTTGGGACTTCCCCCTCCCACGATGAATGCCGCGCTCTTGCCGCCGCTGCGCTTGGCCTCCAACACGATTGCGGCCGTCTCGTTGACGTCCGCGCTGACGTCGAACCGCAGCTTGCTGCCTGCCAGCGCCTGCTCCGCCACATTCATGCCGATGGAGCTGTCGCCGGGAGAGCTGGTATAGATCGGAACGTCCAATTCGTGCGCGGCCGACAGCACCGAGCGGCGGCTCAACCCCAACGCTTGTTCGCGCTCGCGCAGGTAGCCGCCAAGGAGGTGGTGATACTCTGCCGAACTCATCGGCCGCTGAAACTCCGGGCGCGCTGAAGCCTCCCGGACGAAGGCATCAGTGGAGAGGAGTACCGAGTAGTCGAAGAAGATATCGTAGATCCGGACGACGCCTTTGTCGCGAAGCTCGACATCGTCCACCGCGTGGCTCCCCTGATGGAGGGCGAGCCCGAGAGCGAAATGAGCGTCGTGGTACAGGTTTGCTCCCGTCGAAATGAGCCAGTCCACGAAGCCCGCCTCCATGAGCGGAATCAGGCAACTCATTCCCAGCCCGGCCGGGGTCATTGCCCCGGTAAGGCTCATCCCTACGGTCGTCTCGGAGGCGAGCATCCGTTGGGTGAAGAGGAGGCATCCCTCTCGAAGGCGCCCCGCGTTATAGGCCAGGAAGGTGTTGTCGACCAGCTCAGCGGCAGTCTCGGTGCCAAGAATCGCCGGCGGATCGATGCGGCGGCCACGGAGGTACGCCTCGCTCGGGCGCGTCACCGGTCCGCTCCTTCTCCATCGTTCGTCGCACCGTGCGCCTTGGCGTACTGGATGATGTGAAGTACCTCACGGGGATCGTCGGTCACCGAAACGAGCTTGAGGTCCTCAAGGTCGACCTTGCCCTCATGCGCCATGGGCTGCTTGAGCCAGGCCAGCAGGCCGTCCCAGTAGGACTTCCCGACCAGCACCACCGGGAAGCTCTTCATCTTGCCCGTCTGGATCAGTGTCAGCGCCTCAAACAGCTCATCGAGCGTGCCGAACCCGCCGGGGAAGACGACGAACGCCATGGAGTACTTCGCGAACATCATCTTCCGCACGAAAAAGAACCGGAAATACATGCTGCGCCGCACGTAAGGGTTCGTCCCCTGTTCGTGCGGCAGCTCGATGTTGCATCCGATGGAAACGCCCTCCCCCTCCACCGCACCACGGTTGGCCGCCTCCATGATTCCGGGCCCACCGCCTGTGATGATCGGGAAGCCAGCCTCGGCGAGCAGTCGCGCCGTGTCCACCGCGATCTGGTAGTGTGGATCCGCGCTGGTCGTCCGCGCGGACCCGAAGAAGCAGACCGCGTCCTGGATGTCACCCAGCTTTTCGAACCCTTCGACAAACTCTCCCATGATGCGGAGCACGCGCCATGGATCCGTCTTGCGAAGAGCGTCGGGCCGCTCGGGGACCGCCACGCTCTCAAGCAGCTGCTCATCGGCTGTGGGGCCCCTGGGGCGGCCACTGTGCCGGAGTGGGGCCGGCGAGGAATTACTCACGAGTCAATTGCTCCACGAGCTGTCGGTGATCCTCGGGCAGGTTGTAGAAATAGGGCGATACCCGCACGTGCCCCAGGCGGGCGTCGACGATGAACCCACACTCGGCAAGTCGAGCCACATCGCTCCGAGCGTCCCGGCGGGGAATCATCACGATGCCGCTTCGCTGTTCCGACCGATCGGCAACCCGAGGCCGAAGTCCATGCGCACAACTCAAGGCGATGAGATCCTCCGCCAGCGTACGGGTGGTCCGCTCGATGGCGGCCACTCCGATCTCCTCGATCAAGGACAGGCCGGCGAGCTGGGCATGGATGGCGGCCATGGACGGCGTGCCAAGATCGAAACGCCGCGCATCCGCCGCGCGCTCCAAGGTATGCGAATCAAACCGGAATGGAGCCGCATGTCCGAACCACCCCGCCACCCCGGGCGTGAGCACCGAGTGGAGTTCCGGCCGCACGTACAAGAACGCGATCCCCGAACCGCCCAGCAGCCACTTGAGACCGCCACCACAATAGAAGTCGACGCCCAGAGCCCCGACGTCCACGCAGACCTGGCCCGCTGCCTGATAGCCATCGGCCAGGAGGAGCGCGCCCTGGGCATGGGTGATCGCCGCCAGGGCGGCAAGATCCTGAATCGCGCCGCTGGTGTAGAAGACGTGACTGGTGGCCACCAGCGCCGTTCGCTCGTCGATTGCCTCGGCGAGGCGCTCCAGTGGAACGGTCGTGCCATCGGGGCTTTCGACGATGACCACCTCCACCCCGGTCGCGGTCTTCGCCAGCCATTGATAGGCGACGGTGGGGAAGTCCAGACTGGTCGTGACCACCTTTGGACGGCTCCCGTAGTCGAGGGCGGAACCCACCGCCGAGAGCGCGGACGATACGGAGGCGTGCAGGGACACACTGGTCGGCTCCGCCCCGATGACGCGCGCGTAGCCCTGCCGCAGGCGCTCGACCGCTGGAAGCCAGCTGTCGTACCAGGCGGCAGCACCACGGCCGTCCCACTGGTCCAGGTATTCTGCCAGCGCCAGGCGCGTTCGGGTCGAGAGCGCGCCCAGCGAACAGCTGTTCAGGTACCGCACGCGGCGGAAGATCGGAAACTCCGATCGGTAGCGCTCGAGTGAGGATGCAGACGCCACGGCTGTCATGGAGGGGAGAATATACCCTGGTTATCTTCGACGGCATGCATGACGAAGGCAGGATGCGCGGGCTGCTGCTTCGCCTCACGGGAAGGGCGCTACTGAATCCTCGGCTGGCTCTGGACCTCCTGACCATGGCCTGGGCCTTCCGACGGCGCGATTGGTGGCGGCAGTCGCCGTTCCTGCCCCTTCCCGACCAGACCTACCTCGCCTGGCGGATGCATACCGCGTACGGGGAGGAACGAGCGGTGCCGCCTCTCCAGGACGTGATCCGTTTTGCCCGCTGGCGCCGGAGGATTCTGCGTGACTGAGCCGCATGTCGTAATCGTAGGCGGCGGGTTTGCCGGGTTGTACGCCGGCCAGGGTCTGGCCGATCTGCCGGTCCGGATTACGCTCATCGACCGTCAGAATCATCACCTGTTCCAGCCGATGCTGTACCAGGTGGCGACCGCCGCGCTTGCCCCCAATGACATCGCGTCCCCGATT
>Ga0335077_10007528_pt1 | contig 13471 bp, 11 predicted proteins | sample Lox_Sample_31_FD_207151 | JGI IMG/M metagenome (GOLD analysis project Ga0335077, IMG submission 207151) | Soil microbial communities from Loxahatchee National Wildlife Refuge, Florida, United States - Lox_Sample_3.1 | ecosystem: Environmental > Terrestrial > Soil > Wetlands | place: USA... | reverse complement strand
GGATTCGTGCTGCGATAACCCAGCAAATAGTACGTCGACGTGTCTTGCTGCACGCCTTTGAAAATCTGGCTGAAATCGTTGGAATCGAGAAAGGCGCGGCCGCCGGTATCGCTGGCCAGCGTCACCAGTGTTTCCTGCGTTGTGAAGTTGGAATTGAGCGCATTGATGGTCGCTTGCCCCGAATACGCCGACGTGCCGCGCAGGCTCGCGCTTTGTGCCTCGCCGCCAGCGACGAGCGCCTGCAGGCCGCGCATGTCCATCGTATAAATCGCCATGTTCGAACGCACCGCGGCGTTGATCGCCGCTCTCAACTCCGCCTGATTCTCAATCCCTGTACGATCCATACCGCTGGAAAAATAAATCAGCGATTTCTTCTGCTGTACGTGCGAAAGCTTTTCCGCCACCGAGCGCAACGCCTCAAGCCTTCGATCGGTATTGAAGATGTTGTATTCAGTGTCGTCGGCGGTGAATGGCTGCCCCGTATCCGGAGTCCCCTCGGTCGATCCCGTCGTCCCTTCTTCGAATCCCTGCCCGCTTCCCGCATTGAAGGCTTGTATTTGCTTGGTCAACAAATCGCGATCGGAGGTGAAATCCTGGTTCACCAGCAGCGAACTGCCGAGCGAAACAATGGCGACGAGATCGGCGGGAGCCATTTGCGTAGCGACGTAGTGCTCGGCCGACGTCACGGCATGATCGATCTCATCCGGCTCCATGGCAGAAAGATCAAAAAAGAGAATGATGAGCCGCCGGTCTTTAAATTGACCACCGAACTGATCTGCCGCTTGCGTGGTCGATGCGGCGGGTAGAGCGGGCTGTGGAGCTGACAAGCCCTGCAATGGTTTTGCTTGCGCCACATTCTGATTCGCGACGGCGTCAATGTTCTCAATGTCAAACGAAACGATTTTTTGCGGCTTGTTATCTTCAAGGATCGTGAAATCTCCCGGTTTAAGCCCCTTCACCAGATTTCCGCTACGGTCCCTGACCGTCACGTTCACCAGCACCAGCTCGCTTTCCGCGTGAAACGTATAGTCCTCCTGCTGCTGCGCGGGCAACGAGGAGGCCACGAGTGCGAGCATCAGCAATCCAGTGAGGAATGCCTTGTCGTAGCGAGCTAGGAAAGAAATCATTTCGTATTTCTCAAAACCTGAAGCGTGCCGTCATCGTAATCTGCCGCATAGCCCCCACTGCGGTTACGCGACCAAACGTCGGCGACGTAACCGACGTGTCGATCGATGAGTAATTCGGAATATTGAAAATGTTGGTGGATTGGGCGCGAAATTCAAGCACGCGGCCTTCTTTCATTGGCACCATTTTTGTGAAGGCCATATCGATCACATGAGTCGGTGGGCCGATGATGCTGTTCCGCCGCGTATTGCCGTATGTGCACGATCCGACCGCCGGAGCCACAAATGCCGCTGTGTTGAACCACTCCGAAATCGACGGATGTCCGAGTTGAATTGACTGCCCCGGAACCAGACTTGGCCGCAACGTACCGTTTGTGCCACCACTGACCTCGCACTTACTGCCGACGATGTGAGGCGTGAACGGAAGCCCTGAAGCAACCGTAAAGTCTCCGCTCCACTGCCAGTCACCGAAAACCGCCTGCGGAATGCTGCTGCCACTCAGCCACCGCTTGTCATGTCCGAAAGGTAATTCAATCAGATAGTCGCCTGTGAATCGATGTGTCTGGTTGAAGCTCGACAAGCCCCGTTCCGCCCGAAGGTCAAACGGATTCTGCGCCACGCTGTTTGCTCCACTTCCAACCGAAGCCGTCGGCCCCCCTCCTGCCGCACCCGTCCCCCCAGCTCCCAGCCCAGCGCTGCCCGAGCCGGTGGTTCCTCCCGCTCCAATCGAAGACGCGTTGTCGATCGATTTGGAAAACGTATAGAGTCCTCCAATCGAAAAGCCGTTCGACAGCCTCTTGCGTAGCCGAACGGAACCGGCATTTGCTTCGGAGTCGCCCACCGAATTCTCAAAGGTGAAAGCTTGGACACCGTTAATTCGGACCACGCTCCCCGATGGCGCGAGCATTCGGTTCGGTGCCTCTAGAATGTCGAGGTCTGTTCCTTTCGTTCCCGTGTAATCAAGGTTCAGCAGTAACGTTGGACGGATCTGCTGCTGAATGTCGAGATTGCGAATCTGCACATAGCCCAGGCGATAGTTGGGGTTCACGGCGTAACTATTGGTGATGTTGCCCGGCGGTGGTGTCGGGAAACCATCTTGGAGAGTCAGCTCTCCCGGAAAGGTCTGAATATTAGTCTGCGCAACCGAAAATGGTGGTTGGAAGGCCAAATTCTGTGCGATCGTCTGGAACGCGCCTGTGTTGTAGTTGATGCCGTACCCACCTCGCACCACCGTGAACTGGCGTGGCTTCCAAGCAAAGCCAATTCGCGGCGCAAAATTGTTTCGATCAGGACGCACAAGGCTCGAAGGCAAACTCCCGCTGTAAGGCCCAGTGTGGCCGGGTACGATAACCGCTACGGCCGCATTCGGCAGCGCCGGATTCAGCACCGCTGGCGAGAGATCGAGATTCGCGATCAGGTTGTTGAGTTCGGTGAATGGCGAAACGTACTCGTATCTCACTCCGGCATTCAGCGTGAAATTCGCCCGTGCCTTCCACTCATCTTGCGCGTATGCATCCCAATAATTGCCGCGGAAGTAGTAGTTATTCTGGCCGAACTGCACCGAAGTCGTCTGCGGCAATCCCAGAAGGAAATCAGCGAAATCAGATCCAGTATTAGTCCCATTAAACGAAAATGAGCCCCGCGCGTTGCTGCTCGCCTCGGTGTTGAGTTGAACGCGACGGAAGTCTCCGCCCCATCGCCAAGTGTGCTTGCCGTGATTCCACACCAGATAATCGGAAAAAATATAGGTCTGATTGCGAATCAGTTGCGGATTGATATCTCCGAGGCTCGTGAGGTCAGTGAACGATACATCTGGCAGCCCCCAGTCAAACGGCTTCGTCGACACACCTGTGATCCCAAGGTTGCCGGTGATGTCGTTATTGAACGCGTAAAGATTCTGGGTGCGTGTGCGGCTGCGATTGAAATCCACGCGAAAGCTGTTGGTCAGCTTGCCGAACGTGCGGACATATCCGACCGGCACATCAAAACTGCGAATAGTCGTGTTGCCGCCAACGCTGGGAAACGGATTCGTAAGAGTGCTGCTTGCCCCGTGATAGTGGAATCCGAAGGTGAGACTATTTCGCGGAGCACCGCGCGACCTGCGCCCCCGAACCGGAGCCGCGCCCAGCGTGTGATTGACCCGAATATTCAGGTCATCGCTGTCGCTGGTCGCAGAAGTCACATAATGGAAGTTTTGAAAATTTCCTGGCTGCGGAATGATATTCGGCGTTGGAATGTATCCCAGCAATCCAGTCGCAATCGGGCTGATGTCGTTTCCAGGAATCTGATAACACCCGCATTGCGAGTTGTAGGGAAATGGCAGGCCAGTACTCGGATCGGTAATCGCCTGCGTGAATTCCCCTTGTCGCTCCGCCAAGGTCGGCACGATCGAAAACTGATCGAATGGATTCTCTCCGCGCTTGCCGTTGTAATTGACGAAGAAAAATGTCTTCGTTCCACCGTGGTAAACATGCGGAATGTTCAATGGGCCGCCAATACTTCCGCCAAAACTATGCCGCACATAAGAAGGATTGGTCGGTGGCTCGCCAGCCAGCGCGTACGGGGCCGCGTTGAGGGCGGAATCGCCGATGCCGTAATAAACCGATCCATGCGGATGGTTGATATCGAACCCCCGCCGTCCGCCGATAACCATCGGCCCACCGCGCCCTCCTCCGCCCCCGCCAAACCCGCCACCTCCGGGACCACCACCGCCTCCAAATCCTCCGCTACCGCCGCCAAACGTTCCTCCGCCCGGCCCTCCAAATCCAATCCCCTGTTGACGCGCGTCGGCAATCCGCTGCTCGAGCTGGTCGCCGCTCATTGAATTGAACGCGTTCGAAGTGTTGCCCGAAACCGCAATCGACTCCGTGGCGCTATTCGGATCAATGCCCGGTACCGGCATTCCCGACGGAACAACATCGCTCATGGCATTACCACCCGAGTCCTGTGTGCCCGCATTCTGAAGTTCCGCGAGCCGCTGGAATCCCTGTCCACCGCCTTGCCCGCCCGCCCGGCGCGGTTGCGGGGTCGTCTCCTGCGTTCTTGAGAGCAACGTCAACTCGAAATTCACCTGCACATCCGCATGCGCCGCATCAACCACGACATCCTTTGCGCTGTTGGCGAACGCAACCATCTGCACCGCTGCGTGATAAGAACCCGCAGCAGGCACAGCGACCGAATAACTGCCGTCGACGTCGGTCCAGGTGGAAAATTTCTGATTCGAGGAGGCGAGAGTGACCGAAACAGCAGCGCCGGGAATTGGCATGTTTCCCGATTTCACGATGCCGTGAATTGTTCCGGCAGGCGGCGGTCCCGGCTGAGCAGCTTGTGTCTGAGCGGCAGAATCAAGAACGCTAAACACCAGCAGGCCGAAAAGTAGACGCGCAAGAACAAACCTACCCATCGCGTTGATGCGCTCCCTCGTGGTCTCCTAAGCTGTCAACTGTAACTGGATCAGCCGTAAATGGATCATAGCTTTTTAGCTTCGTTCGGAGGGTAAAGAACAGTAAAGCTTTGTCGCCGTCGGCGGGCAAATATAAGGCGAAATAACGCTTCGGGAAATGGCTGGTGCCGCCCTTTACATTTTCAGCCACTAAGCAGATCCCCGAAGTCCTACAAACTTCACCGGACTGACACTCCCCGCACTCACACACTAGCGTTGGTTGATTATTCGAATTTTCCAAATCGGGAGATGAACATGACCCTACGGAAATATGGCTGCGCTTTGTCGCTGCTCGCCACTATCGCATTCACGCCCGTCGTCATCGCGCAGGATAATTCGGGCGCGAAGCAGGACATGAAGAACGCGGGGCAAGATACAAAAAACGCCGCCAAAGACACGGGAAAAGCAACCAAGAAGACGGCAAAGAAGACCGGCCACGCCGTGAAAAAAGGCACGAACAAAGCGGCCGAAAAAACGGATCAGGGCGCAAAGAAGGTCGAAAACAAGACACAGGACAATCCGCCGCAGTAGGCGTCTTTGCGAGAAACTCAACTCGGGCCAACCATCCCGGCGGCGACTTGCTCAATAGAGAAAAAGTCCCCTGTTACTACTTGAGGTGTTCTACCAGGAACAAGTCGGACAGGTTGCGCGTGTAGCCGAACACGTAGTGCTCTTCATCGGCGGCAATTTTAGGACAAGTCACGCCTACCACTCCCGCCAGATCTGCGGGCGCAACGGTCTTCCAGGGAATCCGTGCGCCGGTCTGAATGTTCAACTTCGAAACCGGACAAGAAGTTTCGCCGCGCATCCCGACGAACAAGGAATTGCCTTCCCTCCCCCATCGCAGCGCGTTCTCTCCTGGCTGAGAACCCGGGATCAAATGCGGTTCGCCGCCCTCTATGCTCACTACGGCGACGCCGTTGCTGCTGGCGACCGCAAGCTGTCTGCCGTCCTCTGAAATGGACCTCGCTCCCGACCCAAGCGAGTATCCCTCCGACGTAATCGCATGCATATCACTACCATCTAACTTTGCCGTATACAGACGCACGCCATGCCCAGCTTCGTGACCTTCGAGAACTATTCTGTTCGAATCCGGCATGAACACCCCAACCGACGGAATCACCTTCCCGGTGGGAACATTTCGTAGCTGTCCTACGCCAGTAGGCAGGAGTACGAAATCGGGTGGCGAGAGGTTTTGCCGCAATACCAGGGCCCATTTGCCATCGCGCGAAAGCGAATACGCGGAACCTTGCCCGAGCCGGACGGCTGATGTGCCATTGGTCTCACGCGTAAACACGGCATACTCTCCCCCGCCAGCCTCGCCAGCCTCAATGAACAACATCGTTTTGCCGTCTTCGGAAAGATCCGTTACCACGGTCCAATCCTGCCAGCTGAGATCGCGTTCCTTGGCTTCGCCCGGCGCGAAGCCGATTGCACCCGCGCGGAGAGCGTCGCGCGAAATCAACGCGCGCCCGCCCGCGCCAACATCATGCAGTGTCGCGCATCTTGCCCGATAAACTCACTCCTCGCAGCGAGCGGCTGAACCCGGTCGCCGTAGCCGTGAACCAGATCTCGTCGGCCGAGGGCGACCACGCCGCGCCAATTGCGCTGGCCCAGCGTTCGGTCAAATCCGATTTCTTGCCTTTCAGGTCAACCACGCTGATCGTGCCGCCATCGTCTCCCAGGAGATTGTGGTCAATAAAGGCCAGCCGATCGCCCACGGGAGAAAATCGCAGATTGCTGATCCAGCCGGCGGTTTCATACAACACTTTGCCAATGGGATATTCGATGCGGCTCTGCCCATTCACCACGTGAACCACAGCGAGTGCATCGCCGGCTGGTGTCCAGTCGGCCGTTTCTACGCTTTCAAGCAGATCTCGCGGAGCGTCAGCACCGATAGAAACCTGAGCAAGAGTTCCGCGATGCGTAAAGTGATTCGGGCTGACAATAAAGTGCCGCAAGACTGCCATCTGTCCAGACGTGGAAACGGCGAGCACCTCAGTTTCGGGAAGGCCGAGCTGCCGCGATTCCGTGGAATTCGGCGAACTGATGAAAACCTCTTCCGGATTGCCCTCCCATCCCGCGCTGTAAATTGCCGATCGGGGATCGGGAGCAAACCTTGCTGCCAACAGCGCCCCGCGGCGAAAACTGAGTTCACGAAACGTTGGGACGGAAGCAACGTCACTTCGTTTGCCGGCCATGAAACTGAAGATTCCCACGGCGGCCAACGCCGCCAGCCCCGCGCCCACAAAAACCGGGAGCATGCTCCGCTTCCTGCTGAGGGGAAGTTCGACCTTCCCGCCCTCAACCACGGCCGCCGGTACTGCCGGCGGCGTAGACGCCGCTGGCACCGATCCGCTCGATTGCGTTGCCGCCTCCACCTGTTGCGACGACTGCGAGACCGGACGCCAGTCGCGTTGCAGGCGTTTCAGATCAGACCGCAACTCGGCCGCGCTCTGCGAACGCAAATCCCGATCCTTTTCGAGCGCCTTATTGATGATCCGCTCCAATTCCGCCGGCAACTTGGGATTCAACTTGACCGGCGCTGTCGGAGTCTTGTTCAGAATTGAGTTGAAAATCGCCGCCGATGTTTGACCTTCAAAAGGCAACCGCCCGGTCGCCATCTCGTATAGCACCACGCCAAACGAAAAAATATCGGTCCGCGCGTCGAGGTCTTCACCAAGCGCCTGCTCCGGGCTCATGTACGCCACAGTGCCCAGCGCGGCTCCCGGCGAAGTCAACTGTTCCGGACTGACTCCCAGAGTCGGACCAGCCGTCGGTCCGTTCGAGTCCGCAACCTTGCCCCGCTCCGCCATCACCTTGGCCAACCCAAAATCGAGAATTTTGGCGTGGTTGCGCTCGGTAACGAAGATGTTCGCGGGCTTGATGTCGCGATGGATGATTCCCCGCGAGTGTGCCGCATCCAGAGCGTCGGCCATCTCAATTGCCAAAGTGAGCAGCAGGCCCACTTCCAATGGACGCATCATGATGCGGTGCTTCAGGGTCGTCCCATCGAGAAACTCCATTGCGATGAAGGAATGCCCCTCATGCTGGCCGACCTCGTAGATTGTGCAGATATTAGGGTGGTTCAATGCCGAGGCCGATTGCGCCTCGCGCTGGAACCTGTTTAAAGCCTGCGGATCTCCGGCAACCTCATCGGGAAGGAACTTCAACGCGGCAAATCGGTGGAGTGTCAGGTCCTCAGCCTTGTACACCACCCCCATGCCGCCGCCGCCCAGTTTTTCAGTGATCCGGTAGTGCGAGACAGTTTGATTGATCATTTGTGGCGCGGCCCCACGTTTGCCGTATGTTAGGAGTGTTGCAGGTAGAAGTCAAAGGCTCCGGGCATGTGACTCCAGCCCTTGCTTTTCTCTCCGCTTTGGAGCAACGTTTTTCTAGTTGGAAAGGAGAGCGTGCTCTCATGATCTACCTTCTCGTCCATCACGAAGTGGCCGATTATCCAGCCTGGAAATCCATCTTCGATTCCTCTCTCGACTGGCGCACTCACCACGGGGAGCGGAGTTGCCGGATTTTTCGCGGCGTCCAGAACCCCAACGAGCTTACCCTGCTTTTTGAATGGGAAAACGTAGAGAAGGCGCGCGCCTTTATCAGCTCCGACGAGTTGAAAGACCGCATGGCTAAGGCTGGAGTCAAGACTACGCCGCGCGTCGAGTACCTTACGGAAATGTTCAGTATCCGACGGAGCGCCGCAGACTGACACTCTCGCCCGGCGTGGCCGCGGCCATCCACGGTTTTAGTTGAGTTCGGCTCAGCGTCTGAATTCGTTTGGCGCCTACTTTTTCGAGCGAGCATGGAATCCCTTTTCTCCATCTGGCATCCAAGACGTTCAGGCGGGCAAAGATATGGCTTGGCCCATGCGAAGGGCCCGTCCTGCCGTAGTTGCATAAGTCCTTGCCGCCCACTAATTCCGTTTTCCAAGGAGAACCTATGGCCAAGAAACCAGTCTCCAACCATTCCCGTAAAACCTCAGCGCAACCTCGCTTCCACCAATCCGCTCGTGAAATTCAGGCCTTCGGCACCGTCACCGCCATGATGCCGCTTCAGCTCGATGAGCCGATTCGGCTGGAAATGACCGAACAGCTCAACCAGTTGCTCGCCGATACCATCACACTGCGCGACCTCTACAAGAAATCGCACTGGCAGGTTTCCGGACCGACCTTCTACCAACTCCATCTTCTATTCGACAAGCACTACGAAGAGCAGAACGAAATCGTGGACAAGATCGCCGAGCGCATTCAGCTTCTCGGCGGCATCAGCATCGCTATGGCACATGATGTTGCCGAATTGACCCGCATCGAGCGTGCGCCGAAAGGCCGCGAAGAGGTTCCGGTTCAACTTTCCCGGCTCCTCGATGCCCACGAAGTCATCATCACGCACTGCCGTGAACTTTCCGAACGCGCCGACAAATTAGGAGATGCCGGCACGAATGATCTTGTCGTCACTGATGTTCTGCGCCCGGGCGAGCTGCAGGTGTGGTTCCTGAGCGAGCATCTGGTCGAAGAGCCGTTGGCGGACATAGCGGCCGAGGAGAGAACGGCCTAAAAAGAACGGCCTGACAACGCGGCTGCATTGTTAAATTGAAAAGACGCGGAGCCAAATCGAGTTCCGCGTCTTTGTTTCAGACGAATCCAATTGCGGTTTTCAGAAAGCTTAGGGATCGTAAACCGTCGTGTGCATGCCCGCGCGGCGGGCAGCGTCCTGCATCTCTTCCAGTCTCTGCTTCTGCTGGCTGAGGTTGGCTTCCATCTCTTTCAGAATCCGGATCTGCGTAGCCTGCGCCCCGTTGTACGACGTGCCCGCCGCGTCATCGTAGTTCGCATTCGGATCCACGACGTGAATCTGCGCTCTGAGCCTGTCGATCCGCGTCTCAAGCATTGCAATCCTGTTTTGCTGCGCAGCAATCTGCTGCCGCCACTGCCCGCTTACCCGCTCTGCCGCCCGCTGCTGCGCGGCTTCTCTCGCCGTGTTTCCCGAAATTTGCATCGGACGTTGATCTTCATCCGCAGGGGAACCGGTGTATCCCTCCGGATCCTTCGGCAGGTCGGCATTCGTGATCACTCTTGGCGGCGGCGCCGGGCCGTCCGCGGCTTTTTTCTCCTGGTTTGCGCGGGCCACGTCAGCCAACGATGGTCCAGAGGAAGATTGGCCCGTTGGCGGTAAGTCAGTCGCCGAGGTTCCGGGAGGCTGGTTCGACGAAGTTTGAGCAGATGACTGGCCAGACGTGGGTTGCGCAAGGGCTATGGAATTCGTTACCACCAGCAATATGACAAGCCCAAAGCCGACGCGAAAGTCTCGACTGAAAGCACCAGGCATACTTATCCCCTTAGGAATAGAAACCCGTTCCCGCCTCAATGGTAGCGCCCTTAATCAACGAGCGGGATTACCCGTGTAACTCGGAGAGGTTACTGAAGTCCGCGTTGGAGGACGGCCGAAAGGCCAGTTCCAGCACGGCTTCCGGCGTCATGCCGCTTTCGCGCAGATGCCGGATGCTCAAGGCATCGTGCCGTTTGGCCAGGCGCATACCGGAGGCATCCCGCAAGAGTTCGCAGTGAAAATAACCTGGTATCTTCGCCTCCAATCCCAGCGCGCGCATTAATAGAAGTTGCCGCGCCGTCGATTTCAGCAAATCGGCACCGCGAACGACCTCTGTAATCTGCATCGCGACATCATCCACCACGACGGCCAGTTGATAGGAGGGCACATCGTCTCTCCGCCAGACGAGAAAATCGCCAAAATCTCGGCCGGCGACATAGCTTTTCCTGCCCAGATTGAGATCTGTGAAGCCGATCTCCTCTCCATCCGGTACACGAAATCGCCAATTGACTCCGGCCGGCTCCGCGAAACTCGGTCCATCACTCCGCCCGCGGCAATGCCCGGGATAGATCGGCTCATCGTCAAGATCATTCGGCGCGCTCGCCGCCTGCGCCAGGTCTCTCCGTGAACACGTGCACGGGTAAATAAATCCTGCATCGCGCAACCGCCGCCACGCCTCAAGATAATACTCGCGCCGCGCGCTCTGTTCATACGGGCCATACTCGCCGCCGCAATCCGGCCCTTCGCTCCAGCAGATTCCAAACCAGCGAAGGTCATCGATCATCGCCTCGACAAACTCCTTCCGCGACCTCGGCGGATCGAGATCCTCATTGCGCAGAATCAGCGTCCCATTGTGCTCTTTTGCCCGCTGGGCAGCGATCCAGAACGTCCGCGCATGGCCGAGATGAAGCAGCCCGGTCGGCGAAGGAGCAAGTCGGCCGCGATAGGGTATGGTGCTTTTCACGGAGGAATTCTATCGCTCGTCCTGGCTGTGTACGCGTCCACACGTCGTGTCATCTGCTTGACGCGCCAACAAATCGTCCAGGTATCTAACTTACGCAAAATTAACAGCGCCAACTTGGCCACCACCCTGCTTCTTTCCATAGTGTCTGCGCCAGCCGCAGGGAGGTGACAAGATGGCAACGATTTGGAAGTCCACGACGAAAGAAACGAAGAGCAACAACACTTTTACCGGGACCGTACTCTCATCCTGGTCCCGCCAGCAGAAACTGGCCATGATCGCCGGCTTCGCAATTCTTGGAATTGTGCTGGCAGTAAGCGCGTGCTCAAAGCAAAGCGCAAAATCCACATTGGTCCCTGTATCCAATCCAGCGCAGAACCCGCAGGCTGCAAACCCCGCCGCGCCAGTCGCGGCCTTTCAGTCGCGAGCGACGGCGCCCACCACCCCGGCCGCCGCTAAGAGAACGACAACTTCAAAGAAGCGCCCCGCCAACGTTCTTTACACCGACGCGAACTCCGGCGTGTCTTTCTCGTATCCGCGAAAGTCGAGCCTCACGACCGGCGACAAGGCTCAGCCTTACTTTGAAAGCGACGCCGTGCCCATGAACTTCGTCCACGACGGAGGAACCGCCCTCGCCACCGTCGAGCTGCCCAACACGCTCTATCCGGGTACCGATTTCGCGAACGCGTTTTTCACCGTGAACGTGAACCACACCATCCCGCAGAATGAGTGCCAGCACTTCGCCTATCTCGACACGAGTGAAGCCGACGGCGAACCGATCGAATCCGAAAAGGTCACGGTCGGATCAATCGAGATGCAACGCACATCCGAATTCGCCGGCAATGCCCTTCGGCAAGCCGAGGCGCGCTATTATCATAACTACGAGAATGGCGCCTGCTACGAGTACGTTCTCGGACTCGGCACTGCCGGATACGGCACCAGGGATGGCATCCAGCCGGTCGATCGCGATGAAGTTTTCTCCCGGCTCGAGAAAATTCTGGCCACGGTGAAGGTCCAGCCGGTTGCGCACGACGGGGTTGCGCAGGGCGAAGAAGCAACCCAATCGCAACCAGCCGAGCAGCTAGCGACCACTCAGGCCCTTGCGGACTCCGACTCCGGCAAATAGGTCAAGAATGGGCTGACACAATCGCACCCAAGGGCCACGCGCAATCAACCAAGCGTGGCCTTTGTCTCAATATCTCCTAGCTTCATTCACCGCTGCTTCCGGAAAGCCTGCAGCCGAAAAGCGAAGAGCGAGAGCCGGAAGCCTGTCGCCTCAAGCCTGTAGCCCTATCTCGGAGTACAATCCTCAATTGGCTAGAGGAGGATTTGTGACCCAGAAAGTGATTGACATCGTCGGAACATCGAAGGAAAGCTTCGCACGCGCCGCCGAGGCCGCTGTCAAGGAAGCCGCAAAAACCGTCCGCGGCATCAAGTGGGCGCACGTCGAATCACTCGACATGGCTCTTAACGGCAAGAAAGTGCTGCAATACCGCGCTACGGTAAAGATTTATTTCGACGTCGAGGGCTAACTCAGATTTGCCGATCCCGTAGCGCGGGCGAACTCCGCTCGCGCCGCCTTCCGCACGCTATGCCGGGATGTAACTCGATTGGTTTGACCGATTTTCGTCGCGCACGATAAAATAGCTTGGTTTGCCTGTACTGGCGGATCTGTTCTCCGTCCCGTCAGCCTTTGACGGGCACCACGGAGAGCCTCAAAGTCCGCGCCGCGTTTCCGGCTAAAAACCGCTGCGGGAAAAACAGCAAGCACAAGATGTGCAATAGCCGAGCGAAGGCTTGGCCGGGTCGGATGAGCTTGCCCTGAGGACACCAAGGCGCTCCCGCCCCACGTAGGCAAATTGGAGGCTTTATGTACGCGGTCATCCGCGCAGGTGGTAAGCAGTATAGAGTTGCACCGGGCGACGTGATTCGGGTTGAGAAGGTTGGCGGCCCTGACGGTCCGGTTCAATTTAACGAGGTGCTGGCCGTTTCTCCCGAAGCAGGCAGCGTGGTTAAGCCGGGTTCGGGAGCGAGCGTAACTGGCGAAGTCATCGAACAGGGCCGTGGCGCCAAGATTCTCGTCTTCCATTACAAGAAAAAAAAGCAGTATAAAAAGCTGCGTGGTCACCGCCAGGATTACAGCGCGGTCCGCATCACCGAGATCGCCTTCGACGGCCAATCCTTCAAAGCGCCCGACCTGCCTAAGAAAGCACAGAAAGTGAAGAAGGCGCCCGAAGCCCACGCCGAAACTCGCGAAGCGCCTGCTGCTTCGGAAAAAGCTCCGGCGAAAAAGAAGGCAGCCAAAAAGGCTGTTGCGAAGAAGAGCGCTCCAAAGAAGAAGTAGCTGGGGGAGAGATCCTTCGCTTATGGACAGGAAGACAGAATAGCTTTTCCGGAGAGCTGATAGCTTCGAGCTGAAAGCTCAAACTGAGAACTGACAACTAAGAACTGAGAGCTGATTTTATGGCACACAAAAAAGGACAAGGAACATCACGTAACGGGCGCGACTCAAACGCGCAGCGGCTCGGCTTTAAGGCTTTTGGCGGACAGGTCGTGCCCGGCGGGACCATTATCGTTCGCCAGCGCGGCACCCGCGTTAAACCGGGTCTC
>Ga0335077_10007527_pt1 | contig 13471 bp, 19 predicted proteins | sample Lox_Sample_31_FD_207151 | JGI IMG/M metagenome (GOLD analysis project Ga0335077, IMG submission 207151) | Soil microbial communities from Loxahatchee National Wildlife Refuge, Florida, United States - Lox_Sample_3.1 | ecosystem: Environmental > Terrestrial > Soil > Wetlands | place: USA... | reverse complement strand
GTTTTAGGCTGCGCCGACCGTGATGAGGAAGATGCCCGCGCCGGTGCCCAGCGCGCACCTCCCGCCTGCCGGCGGCTGGCCAGGACGCCCCGGTCTGGCGGCCGTGTTCATCGGTGTGCCGTGCGGGGCCGGTCCGCCCGGTGACCAGGCAGGTGAGGATCAGGGCCCGCCGCGCACTGCCCCTGGGTATTGCTGGGGGCGGGTCATCTCGGCTGCTCAGCCCGCTTGTGCTTGCGCCGGTCGCGGCGCATGACCCGCCGCAGCTGGGTGATCCGCGCGGTTCCCGCAGCGGCCATCAGCAGGGCGCCTGCGATGGCGGCCAGGAGCAGGGCCACAGCCAGCGACAGGTGCAGGTGCGCGCCCAGGAAGCTGATGTTCACGGCGTGCGTGTTCTGGATGATGAAGATCATCACCACGATGAGGATGGCAAAGCCCGCGATCAGCCCGGTGCGCAGGCCGCTGATCCGGGTATGCAGCCGCCCCGGCTGGGGCGCCGCCGGCGGTGGCGGTGGCGCGGAGCCATTGGCTGATGGTGGCGGCAACGTGCTGGTTGTGCGGTGTGGTGCCGCTGGCTCGGTCATGGCGTTACTTCCTGGCGGATCGGGATAGTGAGGTGTCGTGGGCGGCCGCGTTGCGGCCCGTGGGCCGTGGGCAGCGCTAACCGACGCCCAGCCCGGCAGGCGCCACCCGGCGGACCTCCTGGCTGTGTTCCGGCCCGGTCGCTTCCGCCTGGCTGGCGGCCGACTGCCCGGGCGGCGGGCGGGCCACGCGGTACGCGTCGCCGGTCTGGCTGTCGGCTGACCGTGGCGGGCTCACCGCTAGCGGCGCCCCGTCGTCATCGAGCCTGGCCAGGGCGAGCAGGTCCGCAGCAGCAAGGGAAGAGGGGATGGAGGTGTTCATGGCGTCCCCGTTCGGGCCAGAAGGCGCCCGGCCACGAGCATGGCCCGGCGGGCTTGCGTCCGGGCCTAGCGCTTCCGCAGGATGCGCGGCACAGCGACGATCATGACCACGGCGACGATGACGACCAGAATGATGAAGAACATGGCCCGCTCCTTCCAGCGACCCCCGGGGTAACTGGCCGCCGTCGGCGGCTGATCCCTGGTGCCTGCTACCAACCTACACTCGAAACAGAAAACTAGCAATACATTTCTAGAAATTGCAGCCTACGAAGTGTGGAGAGCTGGAGTTTCCTGACCAACCATGCCCGGGTCCTGCTGTGCATCGCCCTCGACCCGGGCGCCCGGCTGCGCGACATCGCGGCCAGCCTGGGCGTCACCGAGCGCAGCGTCCACGGCATTGTCACCGACCCGACCGCGGCCCGGTATGTCGTCAAGCACAAAGACGGCCGCCGCGATCGCTACCGCATCCAGGCCGCCAAGTGAAGCTAGAGGGCCTGGTACTGGAACCGGGTTACCTCGCAACACGTCCCCGATCCACCCGAGCCGCGTGCATCCGTACCAGCACCTCATGGACGGCTATCACGGGCTTGCCGATGTCCCGGAGCTCCAGCACATCCGCCGAGCCATAGGTGTCCTGGACGATCGCCGTCATCACGGTCTTATCAGCCATCGTGGTCTTCTCGGCCATCGTGAGCCTCTATCTGTCCGCCGGGCCGGCCGCACAGCCACCGGGAATCAGTCCTCGGCGATCCTGCCCCGAAGCTCCGCTCGCAACCGGAAACTAGCAATGAATTACTAGAAAGATCCTGGTAACCTGTTGGCGTGACGAGCTGGGGTTTCCTGACCAACCACGCCCGGGTGCTGCTGTACATCGCTCACGATCCGGGGGTGCGCCTGCGCGACATCGCGGCCAGGATGGGCATCACCGAACGAAGCGCATACGGCATCGTCACCGACCTGACCGAAGCCGGCTACGTGGTCAAGCAGAAAGACGGCCGCCGCAACCGCTACCAGATCCAGGCCCACCTACCGTTGCCCGACCCTACCGGCCGGGAACGCACCATCGGTGAAGTCCTCGCCCTCCTCGCGGGCGAGGACCAGCCCGGTACCGAGCTGCCCTCAGTCGGCGGACCCATTATCTGAAATTTATTGCTAGTTTCATAGTTCCGATGTTGTCTCGGACCAGGCGCCGGGAGGCGCGAGGCCTGCTGGCCTACCTGGTCGCGTGGGTCATCCCGGTGAAGGCCAGACGAGCTCGATCGCCGAGAACATCGCTGGCAAGAGCACGGCGCCTGGTCAGGCTGACGGTGACCCGACCGGTTCCGGGCCCATCTTCAACCCGCCACTGGCAAGCGAATCGAGCGACACTGCCGTCGCTGAGTCCTTTCTGCCGCGGTGCCCCTGCGGGCTGGCTGTCGCGGCCTGGACGGTGGGGAAGACGCCGAGGCGCTGGCGCAGCCCAGTGATGTGCAGCCCCTGGTCCACCTGTGGTGAAACCGCGGCCAGGCGCAGGAACCCGCCGAGAAGCCTGGCGCGGCGGCCGGCGCCGACCAGCACGGCAAGGCCGCTGGCGTCGCAGTGGCTCACCTTGGACAGATCGATGACGAGCCGGCTGGAGCCGGGGCGGAGCAGGGCGAGAAGCTGCTCGCGCAGCGCTGGGGCGCGGGCGATGTCAAGTTCGCCGCTCAGCTCGGCGATGATGACGCCACCCGCGATCGGGGTGGAAAGCGCCAGGCTGGGAGCGGCCGTGGTGGCCGGGTCCATGGTGCGCCTCCTATCAGGTTGAGGCGGAATACGATGATCAGCGGCGCGTTCGGGGTACGCACTGATCACCGTCCGCAAGGAGGACACCGGCGCAGCTCATGCTGACCGGCGGCCCTGGGCTTCGCTGGCGGTCAGGATGTCAGCGGCCTGGGCGGCGCCTGGGCCGGTGGCTGCCATGTTCAGGGTGGTCTGGGCGGTGCCCTCGGCCGTGCCGGGGGGAACCACCAGCAGGGTGATCGGTTCCCGGCCGGCTGTGGTGACGCTGATGGTGTGGCGGGCAATGGTGGTGAACCAGTCGACCCGGATGACCTGGCCCTTATCGGTGGTGAGCCGGTGCGGGATGTCGTCCCAGTCGTCGCGGTGGACCGACAGCCGCTGCACCCGGACGCCGGGCTGGCAGTCCAGCGTCGCGACCAGGCCGGGCAGCTCGGCAGGGGTGTTGCGGGAATGGGGCCACCAGCCTCCGTCGACCGCGCCGCGCCGGGGGAGCGCGGGGTCGAAGCTGACTCGCGGCGCGGGCGGCCCGGCCGGGGCCGCGGAAGGAGGATTCACGGTGCCGCCCGGCGGGATGGGCGCGGTCCGGGTCCGGGTGGCGAAGCCGTTGACTGATGGGGATGGCGGGGTGCTGGTGATGCCGTGATGTGGTGCCGCTGGTTCGGGCATGAGGTTTCTTCTCTCGCGACGAGGTGCGCTGTGGTGCCGCCGCCTGGCGGCGGGCAGGGGGTGTTTGCGGGCGCTAGCCGACGCCGAACAGGGCGGGCGTCTGTCCGGCCGCCTCGCCGGACGCGATTGCCGGGGCCTTTGCCTGGCTGGCGGCGACCTGCCCGATGCGGCCCTGGCGGATCGCGTCCCGGTCGTGGCTGTCGCCGGCCTGTGACCAGGTCACCGGCGGTGGCGCGCCGTCATCGTCAAGCCGGGCCAGGGCGAACTCGCCGGCGGCCCCGGCGTCGCGGGAGGTGAAGGTGTCCACGATGTCACCGCTCCGGTATCCGGGCGCTGCCCGGTCCGGCCCTGCGACTGGCAGTGGGCACCGGCCGGCTTTCACCAATACCCGGCACCCCGAGCACCAACAGTGCCATGAGCACAACGGCGATGATGATCAGGGCGATGATGATCGGGCCGATGAGAACCATGGCCCGCTCCCTTCCGGTGACCCGGGGTAGCTAGCCGCCGCTGGCGGCCGATCCCCGGTGCCTGCTCCCTCAGCTTACACAGGTAGTAAAAAACTAGCAATATATTTCTAGAATTTGCAGTAGTCTTTGGAGTATGGGAGGACTGGAGCTTCTTGACCAAGCACGGCCGGGTCCTGCTGTGCATCGCCCATGACCCGGGCGTGCGGCTGCGCGACATCGCGGCCAGCGTGGATATTCCCTGACGACTACCGACACCTTGCCGCTGTTCAGCCTGTGGCTCATGGGCGCATTTGCGAGAGAGCTGGCGTGCTGTGATACTCGGTACCCCAGGGTCTGAGCATGCTAACGCTCGAGCCAGAGTTAACAAGCGGGCACTCAGGTTGGCGAAGTCCAGGTGGTGCCGTTCGTGCGGCGACTGCAGGTAGATTCCCCGGTGCTGCAGTCCTTCGCGGTGCATCCGCTCGCCGAGCCCCGCGGAGTCCAGCAGGGCGACCGTGGAAGATTCCAGAATGCCAGCGCGGATCCGGGACTCCACATAGGACTGCGATCGTGTCTCCAGGACGACCGAGTCGATCCCTTCCGCGGCGAGCAGGTGGGAAAGCAGCAGGCCGCTGGGGCCTGCACCGATGATGGCGATTTGAGTACGTGTGAACGTAGTCAACGTCGGCTGGCTCGATCAGCGCAGGTAGCGGAGAACGAGTTGCGCGACGCAGGCCGGCTTGTCGCTGCCTTCTCGTTCGACCACGATGTCGACGGTCAGCTGGGCGCCGCCTGGGATCGGCTCGGTCGCGGTGAGTGTGGCCCGAGTCCGGACTTTCGACCCGCTGGGGACGGGGGCGGGGAAGCGCACCTTGTTCAGGCCATAGTTCACCTTGGTCGTGACGTCCCGGACCTCCAGCAGGGCGGTCCACATCGGGATGATCAGCGCCAGCGTCAGGTAGCCGTGGGCGATGGTCTCGCCGAACGGGCCGTCCTTGGCGCGTTCGGGGTCGGTGTGGATCCACTGGTGGTCCCCGGTGGCGTCGGCGAAGGTATCGATACGGGCCTGGTCGATCTCAATCCATGAGCTGACGCCCAGTTCCGCGCCGACGAGCGACGGCAGCTGGTCGAGTGTGTCAACGGTGGTTGTCATCTGCCGTCTCCTCCAGGAGCAGGCGCAGGTCCTGCTTGCGGATTTTGCCTGTCGCGGTCTTCGGCAGGCCGGCCACGCGCCGGACGTACTTCGGGATCTTGTAGGCGGCTAGCTTGGGCAGCAGCGCCTCGCGGATGGTGCCCTGGTTCCAGTCGTGCTCTCCGCTGCTGACGATGAAGGCCAGGCCCACTTCCCCCCAGCGGTGGTCGGGCACGGCCACGACGGCGCTCTCGGTGATGCCTGGCAGCGCTGGTGTCGGCTGGCCTGTTCCAGTACCCCCGGAACACATTCAGGCCGCGGACCAGCAGCTCGCCCGAGAGTTCTCTTCCGGGTTGGGCAGGTGCTGACGCGATGGTCACGTCGGTGAAGAAGTGGGGGTGCCCGATCGAGGTAGGGCGCTCGCGGGCACCGTCTGGAACGGCCATGAACACGCCGGGTGATGCCTCGGTCATGCCGTAGCCCTGGAGCAGGACGATTCCGCGCTGTTGCCAGGCGATGGCGACGCGCTCGGCCGCCTTGGAGCCGCCGTAGATGATGTAACGCAGCGAGCTGAGGTCGGTCCCGGCGAACTCCGGGTGGTCGCACAGCATCTGCAGCATGGTGGGCACGGCCGAGAACGAGGCGATGCGCAGCGAGGCGATGGCGGCGAGCACGGCGGCGGGGTCAAATGCGGCCACTGTCACGACACAGCCGTCTTTGAAGAACGTGGGCAGGCTGACCTGCCCGAGGCCGGTGGCGTGGAACAGCGGGGCGATGCAAAAGGCGGTGTCGGTGCCCAGAACGTCGGCGTGCGCGAGCTGGTTCATGGTGTTGAAGGTCAGGTTGCCGTGGGTCAGCACCGCGCCCTTGGGCCGTCCGGTGGTGCCGCTGGTGTACAAGATCACGGCGTCATCGTCCGGCGGGGCCATCTCCTGGCCGGTGGCCAGGAAGGAGTCGTAGCCGCCGGGCCCGGTCGCGCCGACCGCGATCAGCTGGCGCAGCGGCGAGCTGGGCTGGAGAGCTCATTGGCCTGGCGCGCCTGCTCGCTGCCGTGGATCAGCAGGACCGGCGCGCAGTCCTGCAGGATGTAGGCGAGCTCCGGAGTCGCCAGGCGGGTATTCAGCGGGGTGTAGATGGCGCCGAGCCGCCCAGCGGCGAAGAACGTCTCGAACCCGGCGATGCTGTTGGCGCCCAGGTAGGCGACCCGGTCTCCCCGCTGGACTCCATTGGCGGCCATCGCGCTGGCGAGGGCGTCGACCCGGGCGGCGAGCTGCCGGTAGGTGAGGATCTGTTTTACCCTGCCGTAGGGCGGCCCGGTGCGGGTCGATCCGCGCCCGCCGATGCGGCCAGCTGCCCACTCCGTAGTCGGGCACGGTCAGGCATCCTTGCCCAGACCCAGTAGGCGGGCGGCGTTGTCCTTGAGGATCAGCGGCCGGACGTCCGGTTTGATCTCCAGCTGCTCGAAGTCGGCCAGCCAGCGGTCCGGTGTGATCATGGGGTAGTCCGAGCCGAACAGGACCTTGTGCTTGATCAGGCCGTTCGCGGCTCGCACCAGCTGAGCCGGGAAATACTTCGGTGACCAGCCGGACAGGTCGATGAACACGTTCGCCTTGTGGGTGGCCATGGAGATCGCGGCATCCTGCCACGGGACCGACGGGTGGGCCAGCACGATGGAGAGGCCGGGGTGATCGGCGGCCACGTCATCGACCAGCATCGGGTCTGAGTACCGCAGCTTGATCCCGCGGCCGCCGGGAAGTCCTGCCCCGATTCCGGTCTGCCCGGTGTGGAACACCACCGGCAGGGCCAGTTCCGCGGCCGCCTCGTAGAGCGGGTAGTGGGCACGGTCGTTGGGCACGAAGTCCTGCAACGAGGGATGCAGCTTTAGCCCTCGCGCACCCGCGACGGCCAGATCACGCAGCCGGGCCACGGCCGAGGCGCCGTCGTGCGGGTCGACGGACGCAAACGGCAGGAGCACATCATCATGATCGGCCGCCGCGGCGATGATGGCCTCGCTGGACAGGGCGGGCTGGCCGAGCGCCGTGTGGGCGTCCACGGTGAACACCACCGCGGCGATCCGGCGCTGGCGGTAATACTCCGCGACCTGGGGCACGCTCGGCGTACGCTCGTGGTCGCCTTTGAAGTAGACGGCCGAGCCGTCGATCAGTTCCTGGTCGAGCGCGAACTGCCCGTGGCCGTCGGATTCAATGTGGACGTGGGTGTCGATCGCCTGGACCGCCGCGAGGTCGATGCCCATTAGTAGGGCTCCGGGAACTTCTGCCCGACGGGCTGCTGATGCACGGCGAGGTCTGTCTTCCATGCTTCGGCGATGGCCGCCGCGCTCCAGCCGCCGTCGTGGAACGCGACCACTGCCTCGGCGGGATGTGACCACAGGGCCAGCCGGTCGCCACCCAGCCCGATGGCCTGGCCGCTGATCGACGCCGCTTCGTCGGAGGCCAGGAACACGACCAGGCCCGCGACGTCTTCGGGGGTGCCGAAACTCAGCTCGCGTCGCGCATAGGGCGGCAGCGGCCCGCCCGCGCGCAGCGCCTCGACGTAGGGCTTGAGGAATGGCGCGGTTTCGGTCATGCCGGTCGCCGCCACTGGGATGACCGCATTGACGGTGACGCCGGCCCGGGCCAGTTCCATCGACCAGGTCCGGGTCATGCCGACGATGCCGGCCTTGGCGGCGGCGTAGTTGGTCTGGCCGAAGTTGCCGACCTGGCCGGTCGGCGAGCCGACGCAGATGATCCGGCCGCCGTCGCCCTGCTCGCGCATGCGCTTCGCGGCGGCCCGCACGCAGGTGAACGTGCCGCGCAGGTGCACCCGGATGACGTCGTCGAAGTCCTCGTCCGTCATCTTCCACAGCACGGTGTCGCGGAGGATGCCAGCGTTGGCGACCAGGATGTCGAGCCGCCCGAATTCGCTGACGGCGGCGGTGACCAGTTCTTCGGCGGCCTCGGTGGTGCCCACCGCCGCCGCGACGGCAATGGCGGTGCCGCCCGCGTTCCTGATGTTGGCGGCGGCCTTCTCGGCGGTCTCGGCGACCAGGTCGTTGACGACCACGCACGCTCCCGCAGAGGCGAGCGCCGTGGCGTAGGCCAGGCCGAGGCCCTGGCCACTTCCGGTAACGATGGCGGCTTTGCCGGACAGGTTCACCAGCATGCTCCCTGAAAAGTGGGCGGCGCCCGGCACGGCGCGGCGACCGGGCGCAGCGTGTCTCAGAACGTCAGGACGGGTTTGATGGCCTTCCCAGCGGTCATGTCGCTGACCGCCTGGGCGATGTCCTCGAACCGGTACTGGGTGATGAGCTTGTCCAGCGGCAGGCGGCCGTCACGGGCCAGCTTGACCAAGACGGGGATGAACGTCTGGGTCTCGCTGTCGCCCAGGGTCAGGCCGATGACCCGCTTCCCGGGCATCATGCCGTTGACGTCGAGGGCGACCTCGGAGCCGAACGGCGGGGCACCGATGATGACCAGCGTCCCGCGCGCGGCCAGCGCGTCCGCGCCGCTGCGCAAGACGGCGGTACTGCCGGTCGTCTCCACGACGCCGTCGGCCCCGGCCCCGCCGGTGATGCGCTTGATGGCCTGGCCGATATCTTCGCTGCCGGCGTCGATGACATCGGTGGCGCCGAGCTCACGGGCCAGTTCCAGGCGCTCGCCGACCTTGTCCACGGCGATGATGGTGGTGGCCGGTGTCAGCGTCGCGGCGATCACCGCGGAAAGTCCCACGGCCCCGGCGCCCAGGACGGCAATGGCCGCGCCAGGCCCGGGCTGCAGCACGTTCCAGATCGCCCCGGCTCCGGTCTGCACGCCGCAGGCCAGCGGGGCGATCGTGGCCAGCGGGACGTCGGGGTCGACCCGGACCATGCTGCGCTCGGAGACCAGCGCCAGCTGGCTGAACGACGACTGGCCGAAGAAGTGACCGCCGATGGGCGTGCCGTCGCGGCTGATGGTGTGGGTTCCGTCAGGCCGGGTGCCGCCGATCAGGTTCAGCGGCAGCCAGGTGGTGCAGTAGGCGGGATGCCCGCTGCGGCAGTTGCGGCAGTTGCCGCAGGAGGTGAAGGACAGCAGGACATGGTCACCAGGCTGGACGCCGATGACCGCGGATCCGGTGCTCTCCACGATGCCGGCGCCCTCGTGGCCGAGGACTCCTGGCAGCGGGAAGGGCAGGCCGCCGCTGGCCACGCCGAGGTCGGTGTGGCACAGGCCGGCCGCAGCCATCCGGACGGTGGCCTCGTCAGGCCCGGGGTCATCGAGGTCGACGTCGGTGAAGGTGAAGGGAGCTCCGCCGGACTCGACGATTGCCGCCCTGGTGGTGGTCATGTGATTCCTCCGTCCGGCTGGCTCAGTCGAGTGAGATGACGACAGATTTGGTTCTGGTGTAGGCGGCGAGCGCCTCGGGACCGTACTCACGGCCGAAACCGGAGTCCTTCACCCCGCCGAAAGGAACGGCCGGGTCCAGCAGCGCCCAGTCATTGACCCAGACGATCCCGGCCTCCAGCTGATCCGCGACGCGGTGGGCGCGCGCCAGGTTGGTGGTCTGCAGTCCGGCCGCCAGCCCGTAGGGCGTGCTGTTGGCCATGGCTACAGCCTCCTGCTCGGTGTCGAACGGCTGGACGGTCAGCACAGGGCCGAAGATCTCTTCCTGGATGACACGGGAGTCGTTGGGCAGGTCCGCGATGACGGTCGGCTTGTAGTAGTAGCCGCCGTCCAGGTCGAGACGCTCACCGCCGCACACGACGCGGCCGCCTTGCTGGCGGGCGAGCGCCACGAAGTCTTCGACTCTCTTGACGTGCCGGTCTGCCGCCATCGGGCCGACCACGGTCGCCGGATCCCGGGGATCCCCCACGGGGACCCCGCCGACGGCGCCGGCGAGGATCCCGACGATCGTCTCGTACAAGGGCCGGGCGACGAGCAGCCGCGGGCCGCCCATGCAGAACTGGCCAGTGTTGAAGACGAACGCCTTGATGATCGCTCCGACCGCCTTCTCCACGTCGGCGTCCTCGAAGACGATGTGCGCGGCGTTGCCGCCGAGTTCCATGGTGACCGGTTTCAGTGCCTCGCCGGCGACCCGGGCGGCGTGCCGCCCGATGGCGGTGGAACCGGTGAAGGCGATCTTGTCGACGCCCTCGTGCTGCAGCAGCGCGTCCCCGGCCACCGGCCCGGAGCCGGTCACCACGTTGACCACCCCGCCGGGGACGCCGGCCTCTCCGAACAAGGCCGCCATGTACAGGGCACTGAGCGGGGTGTCCTCGGCGGGTTTGTGGACCACGACGTTGCCGGCCGCCAGGGCGGGAGCGATCTTCGAGCTCGACAGGATGAGCGGGAAGTTGAACGGGGTGATCGCGGCGACCACGCCGATCGGCTCACGGCGGGTGTAGGCGAAGGCGTTGAGCGGCGTGCTGCGGGTCGCGCCGTCCAGCGACTGGGCCAGCGCCGAGTAGTACTCGTACTGGTCCGCGGTGGTCAGCACATCAACCGGGCGGCACAAGGTCACCGGCTTGCCCACGTCGAGGCTTTCCAGCTCGACGATCTCGTCGGCGTGCTCCCGCACCAGATCGGCGACCCGGTGCAGGATCCGGGCCCGTTCCCGGCCCCTCATCGTGGCCCACGGGCCGTTGCTGAACGCCTCGCGCGCCGCCCGGACGGCGGCGTCCACATCGGCGGGGCTAGCGTCGGCGACGGTCCCGATGACCGTCCCGGTGGACGGGTCCAGCACGTCGGCGCGCCGGCCATCGGCCGCTTCCCGCCACTGGCCGCCGATGAACAGCTGCCCGTTGCTGATCTGAGTGCTGGTCGTCATCGTCTTGTCTCCGTCACAGGTTCTGGCCGCGGTAGCGCCGGGGCCAGATCCCGGACTTACCCGGCGCGATGATGCCGTTGGGGTCCAGGGCGTCCTTGATCTGCTCGTGGAACTTCAGCAGGGCGCCGTCACCCCAGTTGAACGTGGCCATCACGTCGTCCATCAGCGCGTTGTGGGTCCGGTACTCGCCGTATCCCTCGGCGGCGGCCTCGCGGACCAGCTGCCGGGTCATGTCCAGGGTTTCCTGCCGCGCCTGCGGGTCCTTGGTGTCGTAGGGGAACAGGCAGATGTGATGCATCTCCCGCAAGCCGACGATGAACTGGGCCGCGTAGTCCTTGCGGTACTCGTCGGCGCGGCGCTTGACCATCTGCGCCTGCTTCAGCGCGTCCTTGCCGTCTGGGGCCGAGACCGGTGAGAAGCAGATGTGGCCGCCGTTGGGGACGAACTCCAGCAGCTGCAGCTCATCCAGGCTCGGGATTCCGTTATTGATCTTATGGCGGTCCTGCAGGACATGGCCGCCGCGGTCGGCGCGGTCTTCGTGGGTGTAGAACTTGGCCCCCGGAATAGTCCCGAAGGCGTCCTTGATCATCCCGTAGAACATGTCGATCACGGGAGGCGGGCCGTACAGGGTGCCGTAGAAGTTCCAGTAACCCAGGTTCAGCTCGCGCTTCATCCGCTCGATCGCCTCGGCGGGCAGCGGCCCGTCCCCGTCGTACCACTCGGTGCGCTTGGACACCGCCGCGGCGTCCATGATGATGTTGCGCAGGACGGGCACGTTCTGGATGGGCGCCATGTTGATCCGCAGCGGCAGCATGATGTCGACGATTTGCTCGAGGTCGGTCTCGTTCTCGAACGTGATCAGGTAGGTCAGCGAAGCCGGCGGCCGCTGCATGAGCGCGATCCCCATCTTGGTCACGATGCCCAGGTTCGACTGGGTGAACAGGCCATCGGGGAACGGCCCGAAGCCGTACTGGAAGAGCTGCCAGGTGTTGCTGCCCGGCACCGCGCCCATGCCGGTCCGCATGATCTCACCCTGCGGCAGCACGACCTCCAGGCCGGTCTGCCACATGAAGTGGTCGCCGTAGGGGGTGTAGCCGACCCCCCGGTCCAGCGTGTTGCCGACCACGCTGCCCCACCCCAGATCCGGGCAGTCCAGCATCAGCGTGCTGTTGGTGTCCTGCAGGTACTTGGCGAGGTCGAAGTAGGAGACCCCCGGCTCCAGGAGGACGTAGCCGTACCGCTCATTGACCTCGATGATCTTGTTCATGCGCGCCCCGGTGTTCACCACCACGGCGCCGGGCAGCCGGGGCGCCGCGCCGCCGTAGCCGTTGTTCTTGCCGGTCGCCACCGGGGACAGGGGAATGCCGTACCGGTTCGCGGTGCGCACGATGGCCTGGACATCCTCGGCGCTGCCCGGTGCGACCACCGCCGAAGGGCCTGCAGCGATGTCTCTGCCAACTGGGTACGGGTCGGCGAAGCCCGCCAGTTCCTCCTCGTCAGTGATGACCCACTGGCTGCCCACCGTGGCGATGAACTCGCCGATGGCGGCGGTGAAGTCTTCCTCGGTAACGCCTGGGGGCAGATGACGGGTCATGGCGCGCTCCTTCGCGACGATGGCCTTCAGCCTCACAAGCGGGCGAACCGTGCCATACCTGCGACGACAGCCGGAACGCGGCGCCCGCAATCAACAGGGATCCTGTTGATGACAGTGCACATGACGATCAGGTTTCCTGTCAATAGCCGCCGGGAAGATTCCCCTACACTGAAGCGGCCTGCCTGTCCCGGGCTGCGCCGTGTCTATGTCAGGAGGGCGATGGCCATCAGCGCCGCAGAGCCGGCCATGGATCCGTGCCGCCCGCCGACCTCGCTGCTGTACGCGGTTAAGCAGGTCGAGCTGGCCGTCCGGGCCCACCTGGACGAGCTGCTCAAGCCGGCCCGCATCACGGCCCTGCAGTACACCGCCCTGACCGTACTGGAACGCCACGACGGCCTGTCCGCGGCTGAGCTGGCCCGGCGGTCTTTCGTCACCGCGCAGTCCATGGCCGACATGATCCGCACGCTGGAGGCCCGGAAGCTGATAAGGCGGGAGCGGAACCAGCAGAACCGCAGGGAGCTGCAGATCTTTCTCACTGGCGAGGGTCGGCAGCTCCTGGCTGATTACGTCGGACCTGTCACCGAACTCGAGCACCGCATGGTGCAGGGCCTCACCCCCCGCCAGACAAGGGAGCTGAGAAGAGCACTGACCGCTGCGCGGCGCGCGCTGTCGTAAGCCTGCCGGACTCGGCAGCACGGTCTGCTCAGTACCATAAGCATGGGCCGGTCGGCCATTACGCCCTTTTGTGAGGGAGAACGGCTCGTAATTCGGGTAGACGGCACCGGGCACGGCGGCGCGGACTGCGCCAAGGGGGAGCGGCCTGGCCGTCGCCCGTATGCACCTGCCGGCCCGACGAGGCCCCACAACAGCGCAGAACTAGCAGTTCTGCGCTCCTAATCACGGCAGGACTTATCGTCAACGACAAGTGCCTAGTCGGCAGGGAGGCGCGGTGTCGCCACCGCCCGTTTCACTCGCTCGTCACATTCCGCGACCGGTGCCTGCCGGGGCCGCCGTGGGCTCGGGGTAGTCGGGGCCACCCCTCGTGCTATGATTATGTCTAGACTGTCTAGATCTAGAGAGGATGCCTATGCGGTGGCAGGTGCAGGACGCCAAGCAGCGATTCAGCGAACTCATCCGCACAGCCCGCACCGAGGGCCCGCAGATGGTG
>Ga0335077_10007524_pt1 | contig 13474 bp, 10 predicted proteins | sample Lox_Sample_31_FD_207151 | JGI IMG/M metagenome (GOLD analysis project Ga0335077, IMG submission 207151) | Soil microbial communities from Loxahatchee National Wildlife Refuge, Florida, United States - Lox_Sample_3.1 | ecosystem: Environmental > Terrestrial > Soil > Wetlands | place: USA... | reverse complement strand
GCCGAAAATGGCGGCGCTGATCGCGGCCAGCCTGGAGCCGGCGCCGGACGTCGACTTCGTCCCCCTGAGCAGCGAGGGCGTGACGCTCATCTACGGCAAGGACGAGCAGGCGATCGAGGTTGCCGAGCTCTTGAAAGACCATCTCGACCTCACGGTCTTGATCAAGCCGCCGGCCGCCGTCGCGCCGCCGCAGGCGACCGATTTTCCGGTGGTGAAGGGCTTGATCCGCCAGGCCAAGGGCCATCTGGGCGCCTTCGAATTGACGGTCGACGACTATGCCGCGCCGACGCCGTCCTCGCGCGGTGCGCTCACCTTCGGTCCGGCGCGCAATGGCGCGACCTCGCGCTGCGATATCGTGCTCGACGTGTCGGGCGGCGCGCCGTTGTTTGCGGCCGCCGATCTGCGCGACGGCTATCTGCGCGCCGACCCGGGCGACCCGGCCGCCGTGCTGCGCGCGGTGCTCAAGGCGCGCGATCTCACCGGCAGCTTCGACAAGCCGCGCTACGTTGCTTTCACCGAAGATCTGTGCGCGCATTCGCGTTCCAATATCGTCGGCTGCCGCCGCTGCCTCGACCTTTGTCCGACCGGCGCCATCGCGCCGAACGGCAACCGCGTCGCGATCGATCCGCAGGTCTGCGCCGGCTGCGGCCAATGCGCCGCCGCCTGCCCGACCGGCGCCGCGGCCTATGCACTGCCGCCATCCGACGCGCTGCTGCGACGCCTGCGCGCGCTGCTGATTGCCTATCGCGAAACGGGCGGCGAGCGCGCGGTGGTGATGTTCCACGACGCCGAGCACGGCGGTGTATTAATCGACGCGCTGGCGCGGCATGGCGACGGCTTGCCGGCGAACGTGCTGCCAGTCGAGGTCAACGAAGTGACGCAGGTCGGTCTGGAGGCGGTGGCGGCGTCCTTTGCCTATGGCGCGTCTGCCGTGCGCTTCCTCGTTCGCGCCAGACCGCGCCATGATATCGCCGGCCTCGGCAAGACCGTCGCGCTGGCCGAGCCGATCCTCGCCGGCCTCGGCTTCGCCGGCGCGCGCGTGAACACGATCGAGACCGACGATCCGGACGCGCTGGGTGAAACCTTGCGCGCCATCGCACCGATGCATGGCGCGGCAAAGCCCGCGACGTTTTCCGCCGTCGGCGCCAAACGCGACGTGGTGCGCCTGGCGCTGCGCGAACTGCATGCGGCCGCGCCGGCGCCGGTCGATGTCGTGCCGCTGCCGCAAGGCGCGCCGTTCGGCACCGTCGAGGTCAAGGTCGCGGGCTGCACACTTTGTCTTTCGTGCGTCGCGGCCTGCCCGACCGGCGCGCTGTCGGACGACCCCGAGCGGCCGATGCTGCGCTTCGCCGAGGACGCCTGCGTGCAATGCGGGCTGTGCCAGGCGACCTGCCCGGAGAAGGTGATCGCGCTCAGGCCGCAGATCGATTTCCGCGCGGCGACCGCGCAGAGCCGTATCATCAAGCAGGAAGAGCCGTTCGCCTGCATCCGCTGCGGCAAGCCGTTCGGCGTGAAAAGTTCGGTCGAACGCGTGGCGGCGAAGCTCGAAGGCCGGCACTGGATGTTCAAGGACTCGAAGGCGCGGCTCGACGTCATCAAGATGTGCGCCGACTGCCGCGTCGCCGCTATGGCGGAGGAGAATTTCGATCCCTTCAGCGGCCCCAAGCGCCCGGCCGTGCGCACCACCGACGATTACCTGCGCGAGCGCGAACTGGAAAAGCTCAAGCGCGAATACGAAGAAAAGCAAAAGCCCTGATCGGTCGGGCGCGGGTCACGGACGGCTTATTTCTTCGTCGCCTTCGCCAAAAACTCCACCAGCGCCTTGCGGTCCGCGGCCGAGCCGATCCTCTGCTCCGGCATTTTGGTGCCGGGAGTATAAGCCATCGGGCCGACCTCGAACATTTTCGCCACCGTCTCCGGCGTCCACACGATGTCCATGTGCTTGAGCGCCTCGGAATAACGATAACCGGGCAGCGTCGCGATCTTGCGGCCGAAAATCCCCGCCAGACTCGGCCCCGCTTTGTTGCCTTCGTCGGGCGACAACGTGTGGCAGGCGACGCAAGCGCGGAACACCTGCGCGCCGTGATCGCCGGCGTATCGCTTGAGCGGATCGTCCGCCGCGCCGACCACCACACCGCCGACCGGTTCGCCGGAGACCGCGTCCCAGCGGCGGACGACGCGGTCGGTGCCGCCGGTCAACAGCATGCGGCTGTCGGGAAAGAACGCCACCGACCAGACCGGCAGGCCGGGCCCGACCAGCGTGCGCGCGAGCGTGCGCGTCTTGCGCTCGATCACCGCCACCGAGCCGCGCACGCCGGCGGCGGCCACCAGATTGCCGTCCGGCGAAATCGCCACCGCAATAATCGGCGTCGGTGAGGTCTGCACGTCGCCGCGCGGTTCGCCTTGCGGCGACAGGAAATAGACCTTGCCGTCGGCGCCGGCGGCGACGATCTCGCCGTCGGGCGCGACGGCCACCGAGTTGAGCGGCGTCGGCAGAGTGTGCACGCTCACGCTGCCATCGCTGAGCCGCCAGATGCGTAACGTGGCGTCGTAGCCTGCGCTCACCAGATCGCGGCCGTCCGGCGAGAAGGCGACGCCATTGACGTTCTGGGTGTGACCTTCGAGCACGCGCGGCGCGCCGCCGTCGAGCGGCCACACGCGGACGGTGTGATCCCAGGACGCCGAGGCGATAAGTTTGCCGTCCCCGGAAACGGCCAAGCCGGCGATCGGGCCTTTGTGGCCGTCGAGCGCGGTGTCGGGCTCCTGCTTGCCGCGCGTCCAGATCGCGATGCGCGCGTCGGCCCCGGCGGTAACGATGCGGCCGTCCTTCAGCCAGGCGACCGCGTTCACCGCGTTGTCGTGAAAACGCATCACCTGCTCGGCGACGTCGCGCTTGAGCGACCAGCGGATGGCCGACGTATCGAAGCTGCCCGAAACCGCCTCGCTGCCGTCGGGCGAGATCGCCAGCGCGCGCACCGGCCCACCATGGCCGCGCAATTGCGCCTGCGCCGCGCCGAAAGCGAGCACGCTCAGCAGCAAACATGCGCAAAGGCGTTTGAACACAAATGCCATGACACTTTCGATAGCCCGCATCGGCGGCGGAATTGAGGGCCTTTCGGTTCCCTCCCGCTGCAAGAGTGGTGTCAGTCGTCGACCGGTTGCATGCCGAGCGCGCGGATGCGCTCGCGCGTCGCCGGATCATGCAGCGCGGCGAGGAACGCCTGCACCGCCGGCCGCTTGGCGTGGGCTTCCACCAGCAGGAAATCGTAGTGTTCCGGCGACAGCGGCAGGAAGCCGAGGCCGTAAAGCCGCGCCACCGGCTCGATGGCGACGCCCCAGTCGGCGCGGCCCTGCGCAATCGCCGCCGCAACCGCATTGTGCGACTTCGGCTGATTGGCGTAGCCGGGCGGCCGCGCGCCATAGAGCAGCTTCTCGATCAGCACGCGGGTACCGGCGCCGGCATTGCGGTTGACCATCAGCGCGGTCGTGTCGGCCAGCACGGCACTGATTGCCTCCTGTGCCGTGCGCCCCTCGAAGCGCTTGTCGCCCGGACGGAACAGAACGCCCTGCATGCGCCGCCAGCCGGGCAGCAGCGATAGGCCGGGCGTCGCCAGGTGCACATTATACAAGCCGCTCTCCGGGTCGATCAGATGCACCGGGGCGATGTCGCATTCGCCGCGGCTCGCCGCTGCGACGCCACCGAGACTGCCGACCGCCAGCACGCGCGCGGAGAAGCCGCGCTCGCCCAACGCGCCCACCACCACGTCGAGGGCGACGTCGTGGCTGCCCATGATGACGAGGTCCGGCGCATGCGCGGCGCCGCCGATCAAGGTCACGTCGGTGACGCTGCCGGCATCGAGCGAGGTCGCCAGCGCGTCGATCTCGATGAAGCCGTCGGCCTGCGAGAAGCTGGTCACCGAGCCGGAACCTTTGCCGGTCGGAAAGCCGATCGGCCCCTCGTCGCTGTCGATCAGCGACACCAGCACGAATTCCTTGCGGCCGAGTTCGGAGGCGACGCGCACCGGCACGCGGGCCGTGGTCTTTTCCGCCGCCTGCGGCGGCAGCCCGGCGCGGGCGCGGATCACCGGCGCGACGAAGGCATGGAAGGTGAAGATCGCCGAGGTCGGGAAGCCGGGCAGCACCACGATCGGCTTGTCGCCGATGACGCCGAGGCAAAGCGGCTTGCCCGGCTTGAGCGCGACGCCATGCACCAGGATGCCGGGCTTGCCGAGCCGCGACACGATTGCGTGCGACAGGTCGCCGGCGCCCTTCGAGGTCCCGCCGGACAGCACGACGACATCGCTCTGCGCCAGCGCCTGACGCACGGCCTGTTCCAGCGCAGCCTCGTCGTCGGGGAAAGCGCCCATCGCCAGCGGCTCGCCGCCGGCTTCCGTCACCGCCGCGGCAATGATCGCGCCATTGCTGTCATAGACGCTCGCTGGCTTGAGCGGCGCGCCCGGCGCGGTCAACTCATCGCCGGTCGACAGCACCGCGACTTTCGGCCGCCGCACCACGTCCACTTGCGCGAGGCCGCAGGCCGCCAGCATGCCGATCTCGCGCGAGCCGATGCGCGCCCCGCGGCGCAGCAGTGTTTCGCCGCGCGCGATGTCGGAGCCGGCAAAGGAAATGAATTGCCCGGGCGCGGCGGTACGGCGCAGCTCGATACTCGGCGCGCCCTCGCCAATCAATTCGGTGTGCTCGATCATCACCACGGCGTCGGCGCCGCGCGGGATCACGCCGCCGGTGGCGATGGTCGTGGCGGTGCCGGGTTTGACCTCCAGCGCCGGCGCATCGCCGCAGGCGACCACTTCGGCATTGAGGCGGAAGATTTTCGGAGTGGCGTCGCTGGCGCCGGCGCTGTCGGCGGCGCGCAACGCGAAGCCGTCCACATTGGAGCGGTCGAACGGCGGCGCGTCGACTGCGGCCACCACGTCATGCGCCAGCACGCGGTTGAGCGCGGCGGCGAGCGGCACCGTCTCGGCCGCAAGCGGCTTGAGATCGAGATGCTTCTCGAAACGGGCCCGCGCCTCGTCCGCCGAGACGACTTCAAGGAACTGCTCCTGCCGCGCGGCCGCGCGCACGCGTGCGAGCAGGCCGGCATCGGCGTCGGATTTGACCCTGCGCGTATCGCTCATCGTCCGCTTCTCACGGCCACGGCCTTAGCGGAACCCGGGAGCCCGCGGAATAGCCTTCGCTATCAGCCGGCACCAGAATCCACCCATCTGAACGCGCCAGCGTCGAAAATGGCAAATATCTGCTGGCCAGCGGCTCGACACCGTCGCCTGACCGGCGCACCGGAATGACTTCGGCAAGGCCGACGGTGGACGTCACTTTGCGCGACAGGGTGGTCGTTTCGGCCGCATCGCGCTCGGCGTGCGGATCGCCGGCAAGCCGCTGCAAAATGTGCCGGCCGACCGTCATCCACACCGCCAACGCGGCATCGAGCCGGCCCGGCAGCAGCAACACCGGCTTGCTTCCGGCAAAGCCGAACGCCGCGGTTTCGCCGGGCGCCAGCGCAATGCCATGCACGGCAACCCGACCCGCATCCGCCAATGTCTGCACGCTGGCATCATTGCCGCCGCTGCCGGTGCCGCCGATGACGACGACCGCGTCCGCGCCCGCGTCGGAGAACGCCTCGCGCAACTCGCCATGGGCTTCGTCGGGTGTCCCGCCGCGACAGGCGGCGTCGCCTGCGACCAAGTGCGCGGCACTGACGAGAATCGGATCTAAGCGAACAGGCACCACGCGCAGGCGCGGCGCCCGCGCGCTGACCTGCGTGACGCCGGCGTTAGTCAAGGCGGCGATATCGACCGACCGTAGATGGTCGCCCGCGCGCCGCAACGGCGCCGAGCCGTCGCAATCCGCGCCCGCTGCCAGTACCCCGTCGCCCGCATTGACCGGGGCGAGCGCTTCGGCGCGGCCATGCGCCACCTTCACCGTGTCGAACGGCGCGACGCTGTCGGCGCCCGCCGGCATCGGACGGCCCGTTTCGATGAGCTCCGGCATCTGCGGCAAGGGCGCCGACGCGTAGCCGCCGGCATCGCGCGTGAGATCGGCGCTGAGCGCCCAGCCGTCGATCAGCGCCAGCGGCGCGGCGGGCCGCGTTGCGGCGATAACACCCTCGGCGAGCATCGCGTGCAAAGCTTGCTTCAGGGAAATCCGGCGCGGGGCAACCGGCTTCACCTCCCGGTCGATCAGCGCCAAGACCTCGGCGAGCGGCGTCAATCTCGCGATCGTCTGCATCGTGTCGAACGCCATTTTGCCGCGCTTGACCTTGTTGCAATGAGCTTATTCAGTCTAGCCCAAAGAGGCGGAAAGCGCATGAGCGAAACCACCATGAACCTGCGCGGCCTGAAATGCCCGCTGCCGGCGCTGCGCGTGCGCAAGAAGCTCGCCAGCCTGAAAAGCGGCGACCTGATCGTCGCCGAATGCACCGACCCGCTGGCCGCGATCGATATCCCCAACCTGCTGCGGCAGACCGGCGATAAGTTGGAAGGCAAGGCGGAAGCGGACGGCGTGCTCACCTTCCGCATCCGCAAGAAATAGCCGCCTACTCCGCCGCGACCGAACTCTCGGCCCGCCGCTGCGCCTCGCCGGTCGGCGCAAAGGTGTTGGCGAAAGCCTCGATGTCGGAAACGCTGACGCCCCTCACGGCGTTGCCCTGGCGGCGGTTGTATTCGACCGTCTCGAGCTCGGTCCAGAACGTGTCGTTGAGCCGATTGATCATGTTGAACATCGCCGAGGCGAGCGTGATCTCGACGATCTCGGCGTCGCTGAACAGCCGCTTCATTTCCTGCCACAGCGCCTTATCGCTTTTGGCGGTGTTGAGCGTGACGGCTTCGCTCCATGCGATCGTCGCCTTCTCGCGTTCGTTGAACAGCGGGCTCGCCTTCCAGTCGTCGCCTTTCATTGCTTCGAGCTGCGCCTCGCTGACGCCGAGCGCCTGGCCGTAAATCGAGGTGTGGGTCGAGCAATAATTGCATTCGTTGGTCATCGAGGTCTTGACGGTGGCGAGGTTGCGTAACTTGACGTCCGACACCGCGCCGACGTTCGGCTGGCGCACCGCGGCGACGAAACCGATGAACCAGCGCGCGAGATAAGGCGTATGCGCGGACAGAATGCGCAGCAGGTTGGACGAGCGGCCGAGCATTTTGGCCGAACCGTCGAGCGTCGCCTTGGCGACGCCGGTCGCTTCCTCGTCGGACAGTCCGGGCAGGCGCTGGGTCATGATCGTTTCCTTCCCTGATTGGTTTGTTTTGCCGCAAGCCTAGTCCTTTTGCGCCAAGCGCGAAAGCGGCGTGGCTCAGGCGACGCGCAGCACTGCGCGTCCGGTCACCGCGCCGCGCTCCACCAGTTCGTGCACGGCTTCCGCCTCGCGCAGCGGCCGCAGCTCGGTGACCAGCGGCCACACCTCGCCGCGGGCGACCACATCGCAGGCCTCGAGAATTTCGGCGCGCGTCACGTAGCGGCTGCCGAGGATCGCCTGCTCTTTGGTCAACATGTCGCGTCCCGGCGCCTGAAACGTCTGCGCGGCGCCGCCAAGAATGACCAGCCGGCCGCTTTGATTGAGCGCCTTCAGGCCCGCTTCCAACGTCGCCGCGCTCGACACGTAATCGATCACCACGTCGACGCCGTCGCCATGCGTGAGATCGCGCAGCGCCGCGGCCATATCGGTCTCGCGCGGATTGACCACCTCGTCGGCACCGGCCTTGCGGCAGGCCGCGGCCTTGTCCGCCGCGGTGTCGACGGCGATGACGCGGGCGTTCGCCCACTTCGCCATCATCACTTGATGGATGCCGACGCCGCCACCCGCGCCAATGACGGCAACCGTCTCGCCGCCTTTGACCTTGGCGCGGTTGAGCACCTTGTAGGGCGTCGCCAGCGCGTCGGTGATGACGCCCATCTCGGCCGGATGTTTCTTGTAGTCGAGCCCCTCGGGATACTTGATGAAGATGTGCGCCGGCAGCTTGATGTATTCGGCATAGCCGCCGTCGCATTCGAGCCCGACATTGCCGCCCTGGTCGGTGCACAAGGGCTCGCGCATGGTCAGGCAATGCCGGCAGTGGCCGCAGTTCAAGTAGAAGTATGCGGTGACGCCGTCGCCGACTTTGAGCGCCGACACGCCGGCGCCCACCTCGACGATCTCGCCGGTGATCTCGTGGCCGATGATGCGTGGAAAGTCGATCTTCCGCCGCCCCGCCTTGGCGTGCTGGATGGTCAAGCCGGCGCCGCAGGTGATGACGCGCGCGACCGCTTCGCCGGGCCCTGGCGTTGGATCGGGTACCTCCGCCATTTCGAACGGCGTGTTCGGCGCGCGCAACACCATCGCTTTCATGACAAAGGCCCCATTCCCTCCGGTCCTTGTCATGTCATTACGAATGCCGGACATTGGCAAGACACATCGCAATGTCGGGGCAACAATGATCAATGCAGCCATGGTGGGTCTCGGCCGCTGGGGCCAGACCGTTCTCGGTTCAATTCAAGGCAAGAGCGACCGCATCCGCATCGTGCACGGCGTCACCAAGGAGCCCGAACTCGCGCGCGAGTTGGCGGCCAAGCACGGTTTCCGCTTGTCCACCGATCTCAAAGACGCCATCGCCGACCCCGAGGTGCAGGCCATTCTGTTGGCGACGCCACATTCGCTGCACGTCGAGCAGGTGCGCCTGGTGGCGGCCGCCGGCAAGCCGGTCTGGTGCGAAAAGCCGCTGGCGCTCACCCGTGCGCAAGCCGAGGTGGCGGTCGCCGCAGTCAAGGCGGCCGGCGTGCCGTTCGGCACCGGCAACAACAAGCGCTGCTTTGCCTCCATGCGCGAGCTCAAGCGCGTGGTGGAGTCGGGCGCGATCGGCAAGGTCATGCACATCGAGGGGCATTTTTCCAACGAGCACTCGACGCGCGTGTCCGGCGGCTGGCGCGACGACCCCAAAGAATCGCCGGGCGCCGGCATGACCGGCGCCGGCCTGCACGTACTCGACGCTTTCGTGAACCTCGTCGGGCCGATCTCTTACGTCGATGCGCGCTGCGTGTCGAAGAAGGCGCCGCCCGATCCGCGCGACGTGGTTGCGGTGCTCGCCGAATTCGAAAGCGGCGCCACCGGGCTGATGGCGACGGTGCGCGCCACGCCGGTCTACTGGCGCTGCGCCGTGTTCGGCACCGGCGGCTATGCCGAAGCCAACGGCGAAGACAGACTGACCGTCGCCAAGATCGGCGGCGCGCCGCTGGAACAGAGCTTTCCGCACGTCGACTCGCTGCGCGTGCTCTTGGAAGCCTTCGCCGACGCCATCGAAGGCAAGGCGCCGTTCCCGGTGCGGCCGGATCAGATGCTCAACCTGATCGGCGGCTTCGAGGCGGTGGTGACGTCGCTGGAGACGGGCAAGCCGGTGAAGTTGGCGTCATAGTTTCCCGCTCGTCCCCGCGAAAGCGGGGACCCAGGGCGGCAAACTCTTGCTCTCGATTGTGGCCCTGGGTTCCCGCTTTCGCGGGAACGAGCGGTTTCGTGACCTACGCCGCGGCCGCCAGCCGCCGCACCACCTTCATGCGCGAGACGCTGTCGCTGGCGAGATGATTCCAGATGAATGCGTCGCGCAGGATTTTGTCGGTGTGGTGGTCCATGTGGCAGCCCTCGGCGCCGCGGATCTCCATGTAGAGCTCGGTCACCTCGTTCGCCACGTCGCCGGAATAGTTCATGGCGAGCCCGGCATTGGCCGAGTGGATCTTCATGTCGTGCTCCCAGGCGACGCGCATGACGAAAGAACGCAGCGCCTCGGTGAGCATATTTATCTTGCCGATCTGCAATTGCACGTTCTGCTGTGCGAACAGCGCCTGACCGCCCTGCTTCGCGGTCTTGGCGAATTTCAGCGCGGTGGCGCAGGCATCGTCGCAGATGCCGAGCGCGTTCGCGGCGAGTTCCAGGTCGCCGAACAGGTCGCCGCCGGTGGTGTCGCCGCCGGCGCCGCCGGCTTTCTTGACGGCGCCGCCGACTTCGCCGACCACGTTGGCGTGCGGCACGCGCGCGTTCTCGAAGATCATTTCGCCGTTCTGGTAGAAGCGCCAGCCGCTCTTGTTGAACACCTTGCCGATGCGGAAGCCGGGCGTGTCGCTCGGCACCAGGAACAGCGTGGTGCCCTGCTTGGGCGGCACCGTCATGTCGGTGCGCGCGTCGATGAAGAACAGCTTGCCGACCGGCGCGTTGGCGATGAAGGCCTTCTCGCCGTTGAGGATCCACTCGTCGCCTTTGCGCTCGGCGCGCAGCTTGATGCCGGTCTTCGGATCGTCCTGCGGCATGCGGTTGTCAGAGCCGGCGCTCGGCTCGGTGATGCCTTTGCCGAGCACCCAGCCGTCATCGGCGACGAAGGCGGGCAGGAAGCGCTGCTTCTGCTCCTCGGTACAACTCGCCGAGATCAGATGACTCCACTTCCAGTTCTGGCTGAACGCCTTGGAAATGGCGCTGTCGGCCTTGGCAAGCTCGGTCATCACCAGCGCCTGGGTGACAAAATCGGTGCCCTGGCCGCCCCATTCCTTCGGCACCGCCATGGTGCGGAGGCCGAGCTTGGAGCCCTTTTTGATGATGTCCCAATCCCAGGTTTCACGCGGGGTGGAGATGGTGTCGCGCTCGAGCGAGATGGGACGGATCTCCTCGTCGGCGAATTTGCGCGCCGCCATCTGCCAGGAGCGCTGTTCGTTGCTCAGAGTAAAGTCCATGGGAGCATCCTCACCTGAAATCGGTTATTCGCCGGCAAGCCGCATCGCGCGCTTATCGGCGCGCCGGTAGCCGGCAATTTCCTCGGCGACGCGCAGCCGCGCGTCGGTATTGCCGTCGCCCGAATGCATGCAGACGCGGGCGTCGTGGATATATTTCGCCAGCGGCATATCGCGCATCACGCCCATGGCGCCGAAGATCTCGGCGGCGTCCTTGGCGGTCCTCATCACCGTTTCCGAGGTGAACACCTGGGCGATGGTGGTCAGCGGCAGGTCGGACAGGCTGCGGTCGGCGATGGCCTCCGGATGATCGGAGGCCCAGGCCGCCTGCCAAACGGCGGCGCGGGCGATTTCGAGCTTGATCGCCATCTCGCCGAGCTTCGTCCCGATCGCCTGATGTTCGATCAGCGGGCGGCCGCCCTGCACGCGCAGATGCGCGTAGTCGAGCGCGGCTTCGTAAGCGGCGCGGCCGATGCCGAGATTGAGCGCTTGCAGGAGCGGAATGCCGCGGCCGGGCGCAGCCGCGCCGGTGAGCGTAGCCGCCGCGTCGTCGCCGAGCAGGTTCGCCGCCGGCACCTTGCAGTCCTTGAAAGCAACCTCGCCGCAAGTGCCGTGCTGCCAGGGCTTGTCGTGCGGGCGCACGCTGACGCCCGGCGCATCCGTGGGCACCAGCACGACATTGGCGTGTGGCCTTCCCGGTATCTGCACCAGCACCGCGAACAGCCCGGCGACCGGCGCATTGGCGACGCAATCCTTGACGCCGTTGACGATCCAATCATTGGCGGACTTGGTCGCCGTCGTCTTCACCACCGCGTCCCTGTCCGCCGGCCTGTGATAGTTCACGCCGAGCCGCGTGTCGTTGCCCGGCTCGCGGCCGGCGAAGGCGAGATGATAGCGCTCGCCATCGAGAAACTTCGGCAGGAAGGCGTCGCGCTGCGTATCGTTCATGCATTGGTCGAAGAGGATATGCGCGAGCCGCGAGCTTTCCGACAGGATCGCGGCGATGTCGGCGTCGCCCGCCGCCAGTTCCTCGGTGACAATGCACGAGGTGAGCGCATCGGCGCCGGCGCCGCCGCGCTCTTCCGACAGCGCCAGACTGCGCAGGCCCATCCGCGAGGCCTGATCGAGCGGATCGATGAGCAGCGTGCGGTCGCACTGGTCGAGCCGGTCAGCCTTGAGCGCGACCGGCTTGATCTCGCGCGTGACGAAATCGCGGATGGTGTCGCGGATTTCCAACTGTTCGGGGCCGAGCTGCAGACTGTACATGGCGTTTCCGTTCTTCTGCCTATTGCCGGACGGCGGCCGCGATGGCGTCGCCCATTTGTTGCGTGCTGGCGTTGCCGCCGAGGTCCTTGGTCAGGTGTTTTCCTTCGGTGACAACCTTGTCGATCGCCGCCTGCATGAAATCAGCGGCGGCGACGGCCTTCGGCTCGTTGTGCTTGCGGCCGAGCCAGCCGAGCAGCATCTGCCCCGACGTGATCATCGCATAGGGATTGGCGATGTTGCGCCCGGCGATATCCGGCGCCGAGCCGTGCGTCGCTTGCGCCATCGCCTGTTTCTCGCCGACGCAGAGGCCAGGCGCGAGGCCGAGGCCGCCGACCAGGCCGGCGCCGATGTCGGTCAATATGTCGCCGAACTGGTTGGTGGTCACCACCACGTCGTATTGCTGCGGTGCCATCACCAGTTTCATCGAGATGGTGTCGATCATCGACTCTTCGAAGGTGACGTCGGGATATTCACGCGCGACCTTGCGGCATTCCTCGGCGAACATGCCGCAGGCCAGACGATAAACCGGCTCCTTGTGCGCGGCGGTCACCTTCTTGCGCTTGCGGGTGCGCGCGATCTCGAAGGCCTCGCGCGCGACGCGCTGCGAGCCCTTGCGGGTGATGACGCGCATGGCAACCGTGATGTCGTCGCTGGGACGGAATTCCGGCGCGCCGGCCACCACCGTCTCCGAATAGAGCATGCCTTCCGACAATTCGCGCAGGAAGACGATGTCAACGTCCTTGTGGATCGACTTGATGTTCGGATAGGAGCGCGACGGACGGATGGCGCCGAACAGTTCGTATCTCTTGCGCACCGGCGGCATCACCCAGGTGGGATCGTTGCGCGGATAGGCGGCGTGCCCGATCGGTCCCATGATCCAGCCGTCGAGCTTCCACAGCGCCGCTTCGGTCGACGGCGGCAGCGTGTTGCCTTCCTTGTCGTGGCCGTCTTTGCCGATCGGCAGCGGCTGCCAGTCGATTGTCAGCCCGGCGCGCGCGGCGGCGACTTTCATCACCTTGACGGTCTCCGGCACGACCTCGAGGCCGATGTCGTCGCCGAGCAAAATTCCGATTTTCAAGCTTGTGTCTCCCCGGACGGCCGCGCGCAAGGACTTGGCCGCGCCTGCGTTTTATGGCCGCACTTTAGGCACCGTTTGAACGGTGCCGCAACCGGTCCGGACGCAACGCTCGCTTGCGCGCGCCGCCTTGCGCGAACCGCGTTCACAACGTGGACAAAGGCTGCGCGCCGCTCGGGAGTACGCCAATAAGGCCGGCCGAAATCTTTCGGAGCGTGAAAGCTGGCCTTGCTCCCGTGCTTCGGCGCCGACCACAGGCTTTCCCCGATCGCACCGGCAACAATTCCACGCGTCAGTTCGCCGTGAAGCCGCCATCGACGGCGAGCCAATGCTGCCTTGGATACGCCTTCAAAATGTCAGCTCTTGGGGGCGGGTTCAACCGATCGCTGCAACACATTCGGCGAACTTCTCAGCCGGCGTCTGATAGAGCAAGGTCTT
>Ga0335077_10007523_pt1 | contig 13475 bp, 10 predicted proteins | sample Lox_Sample_31_FD_207151 | JGI IMG/M metagenome (GOLD analysis project Ga0335077, IMG submission 207151) | Soil microbial communities from Loxahatchee National Wildlife Refuge, Florida, United States - Lox_Sample_3.1 | ecosystem: Environmental > Terrestrial > Soil > Wetlands | place: USA... | reverse complement strand
ACGCTTTCGACTGGGGAGACGTGTTGGTGGTGTATCGCCGGCTCTCATTCGAGCAAGGCACTGGCGAAGACCTGCAGCACCTTACCTTCTCCGGGCCCGCGCTCGGGGCAAGCTTTCACTTCTAGGCGAGCCCGGCGGGTTAGGCGTGTAGGGCGCATCCAGGCTCCGACCTCCCTTATAACGGCGTTCCCACCCACCGCCGCCCAATTGCCCTGATTCACGGGGCGGGTTATAAGAAACATACAAGTCATGACTTGTTTAAAAGGGGCACGCCATGTGGATCACCGTCCTGATATTCGCCCTAGCGGCCGTCGTCGGGCTCACGATGGCACTTGCCGCGTTCAAGGGGCAGTTTCCGCCGCTCGCTAGCGCCGTCATCCACGGCGTGCTTGCGGCCAGCGGGCTCGTGCTGCTGCTGATCGCCGTGTTGGCGCATGGCGCCACCGGCCCAGCCCGCTGGGCGCTCGGGTTCTTCCTGGTCGCCGCCCTGGGTGGCTTCACGCTCGCGTTCGGCTTCCATGCGCGCCGCAGGAATCTGCCGGTCAACTTCGTGATCGGCCACGCGACGCTCGCGGTCATCGGGTTCCTGCTGCTGCTCGCCGGGGCCCTGCACCTGCTGCAGACCGGATGAATGCTGCGAGGCGAGGCGTAATGCATCCATTGCATCCCGCGCTGGCGCACTTCCCGCTGGCGCTCTGGCTCGCATGCTGTGCCTGTGATCTGGTCGCGCTGAGCGGCGCAGACCCGACCTGGTGGACGGTCAGTCATCACGCGGCCGCCGCCGGCACGCTCATGGGCGCTGTCACGCTGCTGGCGGGGTTGCTCGAGCTGTGGCTGCGGAAATTACCGCGGGTTGCCGTACCGTGGGTCATTACCCACGCCACGCTCATGAGCTGTGCGCTGCTGTGCTTCATGGTGAGCCTTGCATGGCGCACGGCAGTTCCGCCCCCGACCTCGGCCGTCGCACTCTCCATTGTCGGGGCCGCCATCGTTCTGGTCGGCGGCTACTGTGGCGGCACCCTGGTGTATCGCTTTGGCGTAGGAGTTACATGGCGGCCCGAAGACGGACGCGAAAAAGGGGCGCCCTACTAAACCGCGCTGCGGATGCGGCACCGTCCGCGGTGCTTGAGGCCCTCAAACGCGCCGGGCCCCTGACGATGGGCGAGCTCGCCGCGCGCCTGCAGATCAGCTACGAGGCGGTCCGACAGCAGATGCGTCAGCTGCTGCGTGCCGGCTGGGTCTCTAGGGTACGCCCCAAGCCGGAGGCCCGCGCAGCGAAGGCCAAGCGCGGACCGGCCTCGGCACGCTATTGCCTGAGCGGCGCAGCCGAGCACCTGTTTCCGAAGCACTACGACAGCCTCTCAGCTGAGCTGTTGCAACACGTGCTCGACGGCTTCGGCGGCAAGGCCATCACCCAGATCCTCGAGCGCATGACCGATGCCCGGGTGCGCCGCTGGGCGCCGCTCCTGGCATCCAAGAGCGCGAAGCAGAAGCTCGAGGCGCTCTGCTCGCTCTACGAGGAGAAGGACGCGTACATGCAGCTGCAGTGGCAACCAGAAGGCCCTGCCCTCATCGAGCGCAACTGCCCGTTCCTCAATGTCGCTCAGGCCTACCCCGCGATCTGCAGCGTTTCAGTGAACACGCTGGAACGACTGCTTGGCTGTAAAGTGGTCCGTGAGCAGCGCTTTCAGGCAGGCGACGGACGCTGCGTCTTCCGCGTGCGCCTCGATCAGCCGCGCACTGACGAGACCTTCGCCCTCGAGGATGCGCCGCGGTCCCGCGAAACCTAACTCGACGAAATTCGCGGCAGTCAGCGGGCACCTACACTAACTCTGGGTGTAGAGGAAATCGGTGACTTGAGCGGGCGAGCAGCGTGGCGGAGGCGCGCTGCCGGGCCGGACAACTTCGTGCGGGTGTACCGGAACTATGCCGCGCAAGCAACGGCGCCACGCCGAGAAATCAAGGCGCGCGCGCGGTGCGTCCCAGGATGTCAGGTTGTCAGCAGCGGATTCTGGCGAGCGGACCTGTGGTCGCCGGCCCTTGTTGCCAACGGGCGACCGAGCCCTCGTTGGGGTGTGTTTGGGGAAATGCTGCACTTGCCCACAAGGCTTGTGCAGTCCAAGAATGTCTGCTGCCTTTAGGGATTAGAGGCAAGTCAGAGATGCGTTCGCCAGGGATTCTGTTGGTTGGGCCGTACGACCCGAATTGTGGGGAGTACACCTTTCTTGCGCCGCCACTGGGAGTGTGGCGGCTGGCGGGCGTGCTCGGCTCCGCCGGCGTGCGCGTGCAGGTCTTTGACCCGAACTGCTGTTCCGGGCCTCCGGGCGCGGCGCTCGAGCGTGAAATCCGCGCCGGTGACTGGGACGTCATCGGCATTTCCACGACCGGGATGACGCTGCGCTACGACCTCGAACTGGCGCACCGTGCGCGGCGTGTGGCGCCGCAGGCACTGCTGGTCGCCGGCGGCATGGAGGCCACGTTCCGGCCCGAGTTGCTCTACGAGCTCGCGCCGTTCGATCGCGTGATGCTCGGCGAGGGCGAGCGGCCCCTGCTCGAGCTGCTCGCACGCCTGCGCGCCGGCGCGCCCACGGGCGGCATCGCCGGCACCGCGGAGCGCCTGGCGGATGGCCGCATCGTCAGATTCCCGCAGCAAGCGCTCGATGCCGCGGCGCTGCGTGAGGCGGTATTCCGCACCCCGTACGAGCAGATGCCCTATCGCGCCTACTGGGAGCGGCTCGAGGCCGCGTACCGCCTCGGCTCCCTGCCTACCAAGGCGGCGCGCGAAGCGCGCCTTGCCGAGATCCGCTCCGTGCGGCTCATCACGCTCAACTACTGCCCCATGGGCTGCACCTTCTGCTCCGCGACGAACTTCCTGCACGAGGCGCAGGGCAGTGTCGCCAGCATCGCCCGCCTGGACGCGGCCGACTGCATCCGCATGCTTGAGCGCATCGTGGCTGCACACCCGGCGGTGCGCACCGTCATCTTCCAGGACGACATCTTCGTGTTCACCAAGGACCGGCGCATCCTGCCCCTGTGCGAGGCCATCCTTGCCGCCAAGGAGCGCGGTTCACTGCCGCGCGAGCTGCAGTTCATCAGCACCAACCGGATCGACGCCATGTCACCCGAACGCATGGCGGCCATGAGTCGCGCCGGTTTTCGCGTGCTGGGCTTCGGCATCGAGAGCTTCGCCCCGCGGATCCTGGCGGAATTCAACAAAGGCCAGATCCACTCCCACATCGAGCCCACGCTCGCGACGGCGCTGCAGCTGGGCATCACCCCGTTTTTGGACATCATCCTCAGCTCCCCACGCGCGAGCCTCGCGGACCTCGCCGCGACGCTGCGCGGGGCCTGGCACTGGCTGCAGCGCGGCTGCGAAGTCGGGATCTACCCCTATGTCATCCCCTTCTCCGGGGCGGCGCTGGCGGGCGATACCAGCCTCAGCGCCTCTACGGTCAGCGAGCGCCGCCGCATCCGCGGCACGCAGATCTCCTGGGACCAGCCGACCAAGATCCTGCCACTCGATGCCACGGTGCGGGAAGCAGTACTCGCGATCGAGCATGAGTACGACGCAAACCTCGGCCAGCTGCAGCGTCGCGCCGCGCACCTGCCATCGCGCACGCGCTCGCTGTTGTGGATTCTGTCCTCGCTCGGGCCCATGGCAGCCCATGGCCTGCCGGTGGCGGAAGCCGGGCAGGTGCGCGCCGCGCTCGCGGCGCGACTGCCCGAGCCTCAGTCATCGCCCCGGGCAGCGAGCGCATGAGAGGCGCACGTCCCTGGACGCTGTTGGCACCGGCGGCGGTCTGCGCGCTGCTGACGGTCTGGGTGGTGCTCGCGGCGGCCAATGTGCAGACGGCCAGCGTCTCGCTCCTCATCTACGGGCTCGCCAACCTGATCGTATATACCGACGCGCTGGATCTGTTCCTGCGCCTGCACGTGCGGCGCCGGCACACCGCCACCGCGAGCGCGGACTCCGACAACCGCAATGTTTCCGTCGATCTGGTCGGCTCGCTTCCCGGCGGTATCCGCCGCGTGGCGCCGCTGCGTCCCTTCGCGATCGTGGCCTCCGTGTACAACCTCGGCGACCGCCTCGACGAGTTCACTGACTCCTTCGCCGCCTACCGTGAGCGGGTCTGGCTCATCAGCGACGGCTCGACGGACAACACCGTGAAGCGCCTGGTGCACCAGGGCTGGCGCTGCTTCGACGACGGCATCAACCGCCGCAAGCCCGGCGCCCTGCGGCTGCTGCTCGAGCGGCTGCCGCCGCACATCGAGACGGTCATGGTCATCGATCCGGACATCCGCATCCGCGGGCTCGCCGGCGGCAGCAGCGCCGACCTCGAGCGCGTCATCGGCGACTTCCAGCAATCGGGCGCGGCCGCGGTGTGCCCTCGCATCATGATCGAGCCGGACGGCTTCCTGGCCCGCTTCCAGGCGTTCGAGTACGCGCTCGCCTTCCGCGTCGGGCGCGAGAGCCTCGCCGACTACAGCATCACCTCGGGCGTTGCCATTTACCGCCGCGATGCGTTGTGGCGCGCCCTGCGCGAGCACTCGCTCTCCGTCTATGCCGAGGACCTGGAAAACACCATGATCCTCCTCGCCCAGGGCGAGCGCATCTATTACGACGGGCGGCTGGTGGTGAGCACCGAGGGCCCCGGTACCCTCGGGCGCTGGTTCTCCCAGCGCGTGGGCTGGTACCACGGACTGCTCAAGGTCTACATCGAGCGCTTCAGCGCCGTCTGGCGCATCAGCAAGCGCACGCCGTTCGCCGCCTACCACTACATCGTATATGTGGGCGGGCTGTCGCTGACCCTGCACCTGGTGAAGCTCATCAGCGCGCTGCTGCTGCTGCTCAGCCTGATCGGCGGGTTCGACGATCTGTTCCTGACGCACCTGCTGCCGAACAACACCCTGACTAATCCGTCGTACTTCATCGGCGCCGTCGGCAGCTATCTGGCGCTCGGGGTGCTGGCGCTGTTCACGGTCGTGCCGGTTGCGGAGCGGGCCTACATCGCGCCCATCGTGCCGCTGTATCTGCTCTACGCACTCACGCACCTGCTGCCGATGAGCATCGGGTTCGGCAACTACATCGCCGTGCAGATGTGGGGGCGGCGGCTGTACCAGGATCACTACGAGCCGGGCGCCGCCGCGCCAGGCGTATGGGCACGGAAGACCCACTGATGCAGCAGCCAGCCCTAAGCGCCGCGGCCTGCCTGGACTACTGGGAACAGCGGGCGCGCCGCTTTGCCGGTCAGGGCGCCGGGCTCGCGGCCGTGTGCTCCTTCGGCATGCCGGGCTTCTACAACCACACGATCGATCTATGCCAGCGCTTGGCGCTCCGGCGCTGGCTGCGCGTGCGTCCCGGCATGGCGGTGCTGGATGTCGGTTGCGGTGTGGGCCGCTGGAGCCGGCTCATGGCAGCGCGCGGGGCTTGTGTGACCGGCATCGACCTGAGCCCCACCATGATCGCCGAGGCACGCCGCCGCGCCGGCGCGCGGCCGTTGCGCGGCCACTGCCGCTTCCTCGTGCAGGATCTGGCCAGCCTGGACGCGGGCGACACTTACGAGCTCGTGCTCAGTGTCACGGTGCTGCAACACCTCATGCAGCCGGAGCTGCTGCGCACTGCGCTGCAGCGGATGCGGCAGCACCTGCGTGATGGCGGCGTGCTCGTGCTGCTCGAGGCCGCGCCACAACTTGAGGTCGGTAGCTGCGACAGCGCCACGTTCCGGGCCCGCTCGCGCGAGAGCTACCTGCAGTTATTCGCCGAGTGCGGCCTGCGGGTGCGGGCGATCAGCGGCGTCGACCCGGCGCCCTTCCGCACCTGGCTGCTCCCGCGCCTGCCACTACTTCCCCCGCTGCTGCGCCGCGCCGCACTGGGCGCCGTGAGCGCGCTGTCGCTGCCGATCGATGTGCCCTTCGGCCGTGCGCTCGTGGCGCGCTCGTGGCATGCGGTCTTCGTGCTCGAGGCCACCCGAGGCACTCATGCGCACTAGCGCCCGCGTGCTGGTATCCGTGGCGGTGCTGCTGCTGCTCGGCGGCCTGGCGGCGCTCGGCTGGTGGTACCAGAACCGCCAGCAGCACGCGGCCGGCCACCCCGCCGGCACGCTGACCGTGGACGTCACGAGTGCCGCGGATCGCGGCCCGGGCACGCTGCGCGAGGCGCTCTTCATAGTCGCGGCCGCCAGCACCAAGGCAGACGTGGTGCTGAGGGTGAAGAGCATCGCGCCGGAAACACCGCTGCCGCCGCTGGTCAACCCGCACGGCGTGCGTATCCTCGCCCAGCAGGGCGGCGCGCAGATCGACGGCCACGCCTTGAGCGGCGGGCCGTTACTCGACGTGGCCGGCGCCAACACCTCCATCGAGGGCATCGAGCTGCACAACTGCCGCGCCAGCGCGATCGTGCTGCGCGCGGCGCAGTTCCGACTGCGTGCCAGCAGCGTCGAGGCCTGTGACGTGGGGGTAGATGTGGCGGAAAACGCGAGCGACGTGCTGCTCGAGCGTAATCGCTTCACCGACAACCGCATCGGCGTGCGCTTCGCGGCCTCGACGCACAATGCCGTCGTCATCGGCAACACCTTTTCCAACAGTCACGACGCGGGCCTGTGGGCGGTGCGCGCAGAGCCGGATGCACGCGCCACGGCGATCACGGTGCGTGAGAATCGCTTCGATGCCGATCGCAGCGGCATCGTGGCCGCGAACGTCGCGCTACTGATCGAGCGCAACGAGTTCGGCTCGGACACGGAGACCGGCATCCATCTGCTCGGCGCCGGCGCGCTGGTGCGCGGCAACCACATCAGCGGCGGCGCGGGCATGGGGATTGTCGCCGAGAACGCCCGTGAGGCGGTCATCGACAACAACGAGCTCGACCACCTCGGCGCCTATGGCATCATGATACGCGGCTCCGCCAGCATCCTGGTGCGCGCCAACCGCGTCCATAACTGCGGCTACGGCATGGCCTTCGTGCTCGGCGACGCCCATCGGCCGAGCACGGCTGCGGACAACACCATCATTGCGCCGCAGTTCAACGGCATCGACGTGATCGGCGACTCCCCCATCCTGCGCAACAACCAGGTGCTGCAGCCGCGCGCCTACGCCCTGCACGTCACCGATTTTGAGCCGCCGGACGGCGCCCGGGTGAGCGCACATCCGGTCCTGGAGAACAACAACTTCCGTGCCAACTCGACCGCCGTCGCGGCGGGTGCGGTGCCCGGATCGGCGCGCTAGCCGTGGACCGCACCGACGCCACTCAGCTCCTGTCGCGCCCGGTGTGGCGTGATCCGCGCGTCCACCTGCTGGATGACCTGTGGTTGCTGACCATCTTCGCGGTGCTGTTTGCGACGGCGATACCCTGGCTGGTCAGCGGGCTGGTGATCGACTTGCTGGCCGCCGCCGCGGGCGTGCTGGTGCTCGGCGCGGTCCATGTCGCGCTGGCGGCGCTTGCCGGCAGCAGCGTAGCGGCCGGGCGCTGGCGGCCGCGCATGCTGACCGCGCTGCACGTCCTGGGCACGCTCGCGATCGCCTACGTCTGGCAACACGTCGGCGGCCTGCAGAACCCGCTGTTCCTGGCGGTGTTCGCCCTGCCCATCGTCGCTGCCATCTTCCTGTCCCGCTGGCATCCGTATCTGGTGGCCGCTTTGTCGACCATCGCGGTCGCCCTGGTCGCGGCGATCGAGGCGCCGGAGCTGCGCTGGTATGCACCGGGCACCGAGCCGCTCGCGGCGGGGCTGGAGCGGCTCCTCGGCACGGGCAGTACCGCGCCGCCGCTGCCGTTCGCCGGCTTCTATGCGCCTTCGGACTACTACCTGGTGCTGCTGGAAGTCTTCGTGATCCTGATGTTCGCCTGCGCCGTGGCCGCGGAATATCTCGGCACGGTCTTCGAACGGCTGCACGTGCAGGTGGGCGCGGCGCTGCTCGAGGCAGAGCGCGGCGAGCAGCTCTGGTCCGCGGTGCTCGAGCGGCTGCCGCTGCCAGCATTCGTCGTCGATGCCGATACCTGCGAGATCCTGTTCGCCAGCACCACGGCGCTCGAGCGCTTCGAGACGCAGGAGGGCGCCCTGACCGGGCGTGGCCTGCTTGATGGCCTGCGCTTCTCCTATCCGGAGCTGGTGCACGAGCTCATCAGTGGCTCCGGCGGGGTGGCACAGCCGTGCATGCTGCGGCTCGACGGCCGGCTGCTCGCGACCGAAGTGCACGTTCAACATCTGGCACAAAAGGGCCGCCGGCTGGCGCTGGTGATCGTCGAGGACAGCACCGAGGCCTTCTGCATGAAGGCCGCACTGGATGTTGCCGAGCATGCGGCGATCGTGGTCGACGCCGAGGGCCGGGTGCTGGCCTGGAACAAGCCGGCCACGGCGCTGGTGCCGGAAGCCCAGGTCAACGCGGACATCAGCCATTTACTGCCCGAGGTCGCGCCGCACACGCGCTGGTGGGAGGCGGGCCTGAGCGGTCGCCGCAAGATGCACGTCACCATCGCGCAACGCGTCTATCAGCTGACCTGTTCCGCGGTCGCCCTCCCCGGGGAGGATGAGCGGCTGTACGTGGCGGCATTCGTGCCGGCCGCCCAAGTGGCGGCCGAACAGCAGGAAGATACCGTGCTGAGCGCGCGGGTGCGGCGGCCATGAGCGCCCGCCACGGGGCGCGCTGCCGCAGCGCAGCCTGGGTTCTCGGCACTCTGCTGGCCAGAAACGCGGCGGTTGCGGAAGCTCCCCCGGACGATCTACTCGTCTTCAGTGGCAATGGCTTGACGCTCACGGGTGATCACGGCGGTGGCGGCGGCTCGCTTACCTGGCTGAGGAAGTTCACCAGCGGCAGCCTCTTCGGGCTGGGGGCGGAATACCAGACGATCTATAACTCGCATTGGACGCTCGGGACCTTCAATGGAGCCCTGGCACTGAACCTGCCCGTGAAGACCAGCCTGTACACCGAGGCTCACGTCGGCTCGGGAGAGACGGGCGGTGCGCCCTTCAACTACACCAACGTGGCGGGCGGCCTGTTCAGTACGCTCACCCCCTGGCTCACCGTGCAGGTCGAGGAGCGTTATATCGACATCGAGCCGAGCCACGGCAACCTGCCGAAGATCGGGCTGTCGTTCCGTCTCGCCGTGCCGCTGCTCGCCTCGCTTTCGTACGCGCAGTCCTTCGGCGGCAACCTGGGCACCAAGCTCGGCACGGCGCGCGTGGATTACAGTGGCACGCACTTCACCTGGCTCGCCGGAGCGGCCTATGGTCCGGTCGCTCCCCGGGTGCTGAATCTCATCGGGCAGACCGTGGGTGCGGTGCGGACCCTGAAGGAAGGCTTCCTCGGCGCGGGCCGCTCGTTCGGGCGTACCGACTGGCAGCTGCTCGGCGACTACCAGGATCTCGAGGGCTTCAAGCGCACCACCATTACGCTGAACTGCACCGTGCACCTGGGACCGCGGGGCCCGACGACGTGAGCCTCAACTTCCTGCGCCGCCAGTCCTACTGGCTGTTGCCGCTGCTGGCCGCAGCTCTGGTGACCCTGTTGGGCGCAAGGCTCATCACGCTGAGCGTGCGGGAGCGCTCCGCGCAGCTGCGGCACGCGGCGCAGGTCGCGGTAGCGCGCCACGCGGACCTCATCGAGGCGCAGCTGGCGGACCTCGCCGCATCGGCGCGCCGTGCGGCGCAGACACACGCGGCCGGGCAACCGGCAGCGCCTGCAGCGGCAGCCGCGCGCGGCACGTTCCGCGTGCGGGCAGACGGCTCGGTGCCGGGAGCGCCACCCGCGCAGGCGGCGCTGATCAGCGCCGTCGCCGCGGAGTGGCTGGCGGTCCCGGCGGCGCGTCGGCGGAATGCCGTGCTGTTCGGGCCCGTGCGCTATGGCAGCCAATGGCTCGTGGCCGCCAGCGCTGCCGCAGCGGCCCCGCCCGCACCAGCATCCGCCGCCGGTGCCGACTCTGCGCCGCAAGGCGCACCTGCCGCCCCGGTATGGGCCGTGAGCTACGCGAGCCTGGATGCGCTCCTGGCACGGGCGCGCTTCGGGGGCCTGGTGAACGAGGGCTACGACTTCCAGCTGGCGCAACCAGACCCGCAAACGCGCCGCCCGCGATCGTTCCTCAACTCGCAGCCCGGCCAGCTCGCGGACCCGGCGACCGCGTCGATTCCGCAGCCGGGCGTGGCCGCCGCGGACGGCCCTCCCTTTCTGTCGCTTGCCATCCGGCCGCACGCGGGCTGGTACCCGCTCCGCGAACTGGCCGCCGAGGTGGGGCTGCTGGCCCTGCTCGCCTGGGGCGTGGCCTTCAGCGCCTACGACCTGACGCATAGCCTCAAGCGCACGCGCAGCGTGCTCCGCACGACGCGGCGCCGGCTGCACGCCGTCAACGATCAGCTGGTAGCCGAGATCGAGCAGCGCGAGAGCCTGCAGCGCAGCTTCGAGCACGCCCGCTACCACGATGTGTTCACCGGGCTGCCCAACCGCCGCTACTTCATGGACCAGCTCGATCGTGCGTTGCGCGAGATCCGTACGCGCCGCCGCCAGCGCATCGCCATCGTGCTCATCGACATCGAGCGGCTGCGGCTCATCAGCGACACCCTCGGGCACACCGCGGGGGACGAGCTGCTGCTGCAGGCCGCGCAACGCGCCGCGCAGGCGCTCGCCGCAACCGAGCACGTGCTGGCTCGCTGGGGCGCGGACCAGCTGGCGGTGCTGCTGCACGAGGTGACCTCGACCGCCCATGCGCAGCAACTTGCCGACCAGCTACAGGAGGCCTGCGAGGGCGCGTACGAGCTGCGCCAGCACCGGCTCAGCGTGAACGCACGCGTGGGGTTTACCTGCATGGAATCCGGGATACAGCGACCGGAGGAAGCACTGCGCGAGGCCGATCTCGCGCTCTCCGCCGCCGCCCAGCAGCAGGGGCGCGCCCTCGCCTATGCACCGCGCATGGCCGGGGCGGCCGTGAGCCTCGTCAGCCTCGAGGCCGACCTGCACGTCGCGCTCGACCGGCGCGAATTCCGGCTGCTGTTCCAGCCGATCGTCGATCTGCGCGGCGGACGGGTGGTCGGAGCGGAGGCGCTGTTGCGCTGGCGGCACCCGGTCGAGGGCTTGCTGACACCGGACAAGTTCCTCTCGATCGCCGAGGAGGTGGGCGTCATCGTGCCGGTCACCCGCTGGGTGATCCAGCGCGTGTGCCGCCTGGCTGCCGAGTGGCGCCAGCGACTGCCCGAGAACGAGGACTTCTATATCAGCGTCAATCTCTCGGCCGCGGTACTGCGTTCACCCGGGCTGCGCGAGTACATCGCGCAGGTGCTCGAGGAGACCCACAGCTCGGCCGCGAACCTGAAGTTCGAACTCTCCGAGGGCGGCCTGGTGAGCAACGTCACGACGGCGCGCGCCGTACTCGATGCATTCCACGACATGGGCATCGAGCTGATGCTCGATGACTTCGGCACCGGCTACTCGGCACTGAGTTACCTGCAGCTGTTCCCGTTTGACTACGTGAAGATCGACCGGCCCTTCGTCAGCCGCACCGGTTCCGAGCGCGCCAACAACGCGATCACCGCCGCCATCCTGCAGATGGCCTCGAACCTCGGTCTGCGCGCGGTCGCGGAAGTGGTGGAGACCAAGGCGGCCGCGCAAACGCTGCTGCAGATGGGCTGCACCTACGGGCAGGGGTATTTCTTCTCACCGCCGGTGGACGCCGAAGCGGCCTTCCAGCAACTGCGCAGCACCGCGCAGGTGTCCATGAGCGAGACCGGACACGAGCCGGAATCCGACGCATCGAGCGAGGATGACTCGCCGACGGTCATGCTGCCGGCCGGTATGATTCTCGGCAGTCGCCTCACCGACAGCGCCGACGAATCGCGCGACGTGGACGAGCAGGCATGAGCCGCCCGCAGCGCTCGAGGTCCACGGCGTCGCAGTAGCACAGATCGGCGCAGTTATGTCAGCTGCGCTCGTCGTTGCATCCGGAGCGCGCGTTCCCGCCTTACTGCCATGACAACGCCTGCGTTCTCGGCTTCTTGGCCAACGAAGCGGACGCGCGTCGCGACTTGTTTTCGTGCGTGCCGGCGCGCATCGTCTCCTCGTGCCGTAGACCGAATAAGAAGCGGCCTCAGCAAGGGGAATGTAATGAATTGTAGCAAGCACCTGCTCGCGGCGAGCGTCGCCGCGTCGTTTGTCTGCGCCGCTGTCGCGGCACCGTATCCGCACGGGAAAATGACGGCGTACGACGTGGGTCCGGCAAGTTCGTTCGCCGAGAACTCACAGATCACCGTGACGGTCGTGCTGAACCTGCGCAACCGCGACCAGCTCGAGCAGCTGGTCGAGGCGCTGTATACGCGTGGCGGCCCGAACTACCACAAGTTCCTCACGCAGCCGCAGTTCGCTGCCCAGTTCGGCCCGACCGCGGCCACCGTCGCTGCGGTCAGCAAGCACTTCGAATCACTCGGTCTCAGGGTCGCGCAGAGGGCTACCGCGCAGCTGCACGTTTCCGGGCCATCGACTGCGGTGGCGGGTGCATTCGGAGTACAGCTGCACGCTTTCGAGGTACTGGCTGCCGACTCCCAGCCGGCGTTCCGTTTTCATGCGCCGCTGAGCGCACCGCAGATCCCCGCGGCCATCGCCGCCGCGGTGCACTCGGTGGTTGGCCTGGACAACCGGCCGACTTTCACACCGCACGCGCGCCGCGCTCCGGCCCGACTGCCCGCGCTGCAGCCGGCCACGGACAACACACCCGACACGCCCGATCCGCCCGGCTTGTGGACGGTGCAGGACCTGTCGATCTATTACGACGTAAATCCGCTCTACAAGAAGGGCATCGACGGTACGGGTCAGACCATCGGGATCGTGACTCTGGCGAGCTTCACACAAAGCGATGCGTTTGCTTACTGGAACTCACTTGGACTCGCCGTCAAGAAGAACCGCATCACCGAGGTGAAGATCGACGGCGGGTCGGGACCGCCCAGCGATGCGTCCGGATCGGACGAGACGACGCTTGACGTGCAGCAATCGGGCGGCATCGCGCCCGGCGCCAAGATGATCGTCTACGAGGCTCCCAACTCCGATCAGGGCTTCGTTGACGCGTACGCGGCGGCGATCGACGCCAACAAGGCGCAGACGGTGTCCACCAGCTGGGGCGAATGGGAATTCTTCACCAGCGATGACCCGAACGCGGACGGCCCGGTCAAGAATCCGGTCACTGGCAAGAAGTCAAGCAGCCTCCGTGCGGAAGACGACCTGTTCACCCAGGCGGCCGTGCAGGGGCAGAGCATGTTTGCCGCCTCCGGTGACAACGGCGCCTTCGACGCCGCGGACGAGGTCGGCCCGGACTTCAGTCTGGTGCTGTCGGTGGACGACCCGAGCAGCCAGCGCTTCATGACCTCGGCTGGTGGCACCACGCTCCCCGGTGTGCAGAAGTACGCCAACAATGTGAAGGTCAACATCAAGCAGGAGCAGGGCTGGGGTTGGGACTACCTGATCCCGGTGTGCGCTGCGCTCGGCTTTGACCCGGTTGCCTGCGGAAT
>Ga0335077_10007521_pt1 | contig 13477 bp, 9 predicted proteins | sample Lox_Sample_31_FD_207151 | JGI IMG/M metagenome (GOLD analysis project Ga0335077, IMG submission 207151) | Soil microbial communities from Loxahatchee National Wildlife Refuge, Florida, United States - Lox_Sample_3.1 | ecosystem: Environmental > Terrestrial > Soil > Wetlands | place: USA: Florida... | reverse complement strand
CAAGCCTGTTGTGCATGAACAGCGAGACGAACAGTCGCAGATCCTTTGGCCCTTGGCGAATCAAGTACCGCAGATTCCACTGATCTTCGGGCAAATCGGTGAGTTCAAAACCGAACGAGAACTTCCCCATATCGGCTCCACACCAGTCTGAGATCACGGCCGTTCGGTAACCGTGCTCGCGCAGAATCTCGGGTAGCGCAGGAATACGAAGCAGCGTGCTTTCGTCAGGAACGAAATTGTCTCTGATGCCGTGCTGATGCGGCCACGTTCCCGTAAGCAGGGAGACCAGGCTCGGCGCGGTGCGGGCGCAAGGTACATAGCAGTGCGTAAAGAGCGTGCCACGGGCCGCCAGTCGATCGATATTCGGTGTCAGACTGCGATGGTAGCCGGCATGCCCCAGACGATCGGCGCGCAGCGTATCCGACCCAATCATCACGATGTTCGGGCGAGTGCCTCGACGCGGGCCCGGTCGCGCAACCACGGCCTCGGGCGACACGGCAAGCGCTGCCAGGCCTGCGTAAAACGCGGTTGCCATGACAAGAGCGATGGCGTCGCTCACGCGGCCCTGCTGGGCGAGCGCCACGATACCACCGCCGACCGCCAGCGCTGCAGCCAGGCCCGCAGCCCATTGCGCCATGCGCAGACGCGTTGGAGTGAGCAAGGACCACAGAGCATAGAGGCGGCTTGGACGATAGTGCATGCTTGCAATGAGCAGCCCCGGATTGAGCACTAATTTCCTGGCAAGCTGACCCAAGGTCGCTGCGCCGATGCCGGCGCTCGCTGCCAGCCACAAGCCCCGAGGCGATCCGGGCACGCCCAGAGCGGCCGTCGCGGCGCCGTATAGGCCTAGACCCGCGCCTGCCGCCAGCAAGCTAATGACGAAGGCCCAGCTCGATAGTCGCAGCAACCCATAGATCGAATCGCGCCGAAAGTGGTTAAGGATCTCCTTCTGGAGGCTCGGGCCGGTTTGAGAATAGTCCATGATGGACTTGACTAGGAGCGCCGCAGTGACGAGCGCGGCGCAAGCTAGTGCCGGAAAGATACCGTTCAGGACTCCGGCTGCGCCGAGCACGATTGCCAGCCCGCCGCTGAGCACCGTCGCCGAGCCTATCGACAATTCGCGATGTCGGATGGCATCAGCCGGAAGCGCTCTCGCTGATCGCCGTGCGGCACTACTGGCATCGCGGCTGCCACGGATCTCGCCCAAGGCAGCCGCGGTTCGCACCAGGAAGAAACGGCGCTTCTTCCAATTCAACGCGATCAGGCTTTGCAGAGCGTACTCTCCCAGCTTGCGCCACATGTACAGAGGCACTCGCGGCGAGCGATCGTGGACGCGAGCAACCGAGCGCGTGCGCTGATAGCTCTTGCGCATGAGATACAGCAGCATTAATCGCTCGAGATCGACATAGTGATGCTGAACGATCTCCGGCATGTAGCGCAGCGCCGCACCGCGCTTGAGAGCCCGCAACACCCACTCGCTGTCCTCGCCCCCTCCTAGATCGTGTCCATGCGGACCGAGAGCGACAGCGAATGGTCCGGCCAGTTCGAACACAGAGCGCCGGACGACCAAATTGCCTCCGCCCGGGATGCCTCCGCTTTGTGCTGTGATCAAGTGTGTGCGTTCCCCTCCGTCATAACGAGGGACCGGGAGCGGATAGATTCGATAGGGTCCGGTGTCGTGTACCCAGGCCGGTTCCGTTCCATCCCAGTCAGGATGGATGCGGCCGCAAAATAGTCCGGCCTCGGGGTACAAACGCCCGGCACCGGTGACCGCTACAAGATAGCCTGCATCGACGCGGTGATCATCATCGACGAATCCCACCAGTTCGCCTTTGATCTCGGGGATCGCCCGATTGAGCGCGCGCGATTTGCCGGCGATCGGCTCAACCACCCAGCGGAGCGGCAGGCGGCCATCCGAATTAGCAACGTACTCCTGCAAAAACGCCAGCGTCCCGTCCTCACAGGCGTTCGCAACGACAAGGATCTCCACTGCCTCGGATGGTCGACGGGCCTGATTGAGAAAGCCGATTGTGCGGGCAAGCAACGCTGCCCGATTGTGGGTGCAGATCAAAACAGTCAGATATGCGTCGGGGTGAAGAACCGCCTTCGGCGGCACCTCATCGATAGGAGAGGACATGATGCGGCGATGGCAACTTGTAGTTCTGCTTCGATAGTAGGGTATCGTCAACGATCTCGGCGCACCCGCCGTCAAAGAACATATCCCGATCCTCGAAGCCAGAGTTCGCACCATGCGGCGCGTACTCGATCGAGGCGAACATCGCCCCTTCATACCCCGAGAGGTATGGATCAACCCTGGCCCGGTTCAGATACCGGGCAATCTCCGTCGTCGATTCGCCACTGGCCGTGTAGCTGTAGAGCATCAGGTAGATTTCTCTGTGCTGCGCCGTCGCCCCAGATACCCGCATATCATGCCGGCGAAGTGACCTGTGGTCATCTGTTGCCGGAACGCAGCATCGACACCGCTTGACGCCACCTCACAGACATAACGCCAGGCATTGCGCGCGAACTGTTGGTACAGGAACAACGGGACGCCCATTAGTGTTCGAGCGTACTGTGTCCCATCAAAGAAGGCTTTTTGATAACCCGCGTTGAAGTGAATCGTCCGAAAGTACCGTTTGGTGAGCTGAAAGGGTTGGACCTGATGAAATACCACCGCATCAGGCGTATAGAATATTCGCGCTCCTGCTTCCGCCAAACGGTGGAAGTAGTCCGTTTCCGCCCCCTTGAACAGTTCCGATCGCTTTCGTCCAGCGCCCTTACGGCCGAGCTTCGTATTGAACCAGCCAACCTTGTCGACCACACGGCGGTTAAAAGACATGTTTCCACCGAACGGGTATTGCGCCACACCGTCCATCCGAAAGCAATGCAAGCCATAATCCTGATATCCCAGGAACCCGTACATGTCTAGATTGATCCACTTCGGCAGCCGCAGGTGCTCAGCGAGGTGGATACAACTACCTGCTGCGTCCGCATCATTGTCCTCCAGCGTTCTGTACAAGGAAGCGAGCCAGCGCGAGCTAACAAGGATGTCGTCGTCGACGAAGGCAAAATACTTTCCCCGCGACTCTGCGATGCCACGGTTGCGGGCAAAGTTCAACCCTTGTTGGCATTCGAAGACATAGCGCAAACTGGTCGGACCCTGGAGGTTGCCAGCGAGCTTCTCTGCTATTGCGCGCGTGTTGTCCGTAGAATTGTTGTCGACTAACACTATCTCCCACTGCAATGACTGTGCGCCCTGCTGCTCGGCGATCGCGGCTACGCAGGTCGGCAGATTGCCGGCTCGGTTGTACGTACAGACGATCACGCTGAAGTCCACTACGCTTGCCTCAAAAGCCTAGTCGGATGCGAGCGCGACTTAGATAATATGCAGCTGGAAAGGTCACACTGGATTCGTTGCGACCATATTTCATCTTCTGCCTCAGGCGCCAAAGAGAGTCCCACCCATAAACCTCTAGGCGTCGGAGATCGAAGCGGCCGACTTCCGCGTTGTTAAAGCCAGCTCGCGTCGAGCACGCTGTCGAGTAACCGGAAGCCTTAACCATCTCCCGACTGTCAATGTCATATTGACCGAACGGATAGGCAAAATGATTCACCCGCTCTGCGAGCACCCCTTCGAGGTCTGCGCGGCTGCCCGAGATTTCCTCTAAAAGGTTCTGTGCCGGCAGACCTGGCAGCCGTGGATGATTGCGTGTGTGACTCCCTATGGTCAACCCCGCGTCGCGCATGGCAACTATCTGCTGCTTTGTCACCAAAGGGCGCGTTGGAAACCCGCGGGGCGTCATCCAATCGTTGTAACCCCCGATTCGCCCCGAAACGATGAACATCGTGGCCGGGATGCGATAGCGCTTGAGTATCGGAAGGGCATGCTCAAAGGTGGCCGCGAAGCCGTCATCGAATGTCACCGCTACGGCATCGGTTGGCAGCTGGCCCCGTCCCACGAGCGCGTGGTGCAGATCCTCCAAGCTCACCGCGAGACCGTATTCCGCCAGATGGCGCATATGCGCTTCAAACCGAGCGGGTGCGCAACAGAACCTCGCCTCGGCCTGCGACAAGGGACGGTCGACGATGTGATACATCAGGAGTGCGACCCGATTCACCCCACCAGCTCCTCAATGTCCATCACGTATACCTGTCGCTCCCCGTTATGCACCGAGTCGATGCATATAGCCTTACCATCGCGCCGCCAGCGCGGATGCAGGTCACAGCGGATCTCGCCCCACCAGCGCTTCTTCGGAGAGTACAACCTGGCCAGATCGATCCGAGGGCCATCGGGCCAGCGAAAGATCATCAGGGTGCGCATGTCATAGGGGTCCGGATACGTATCGTTCAAGACCCAGGAGCGATCGGGCGAGAAACTGCAATGTCCGTCCTCGGTGAGCACATCCTTGCCTACGACCCGAATTGAACGGTCGCGCTGGTTGCACAGAAGAAAATGCCGTTTCTCAGCTGGCTTGTGTGCCCAAACGAGGATGTGCTCATCGTCTAGCCAGTCGTAGTGGGAGATGAAAGCCGTGTCAAGCAGGCACGACAGCTCTGAGCCATCCAGGCGAATCGTAAAGAGGCGCGCTCGCCACGTGGCGATGTCTCTGGTCCAAATATGAAAGAATGCCGCCCGCTCTCCGCCGGGGCTAACCTGAATGTGGTTGACGTAGTGTGCCGCGCCTGCGTCTTCTGTCACCTGTCCCGCCAACTCCGCTAGCGACACCAACTGCTGCATTGTCCCATCGCTCAAATCGATCCGATCAATGCCGTCCTCCTTCGGATCGAGATCATCTGCGAACGGATCAGCGAGGCCAGCGTAGCCGTAACCGGGACGGAGCCTATGGAGTCGCGCAAAGTTAAGACTCAGTCCCGTCTTGCCATCGTGGCATACGGCATAGAGAGGCTTCTCATAGCTGCGCAGTTCAACTCCATCGATATTGCGCAGGATTCCGACGAACCGTCCATCCCGCCGATCGTTGTAGAAGAATTCCCGATCCGGAGCAAGCGGATTCCACCGGAGCATCGCGCCCTGTTGCCAGTTCCAGCAGCGCGTAGTTCCGAGACATTCGAACCGCTTTCGGTCATTCAAAGGCACAACCCCTATACAGGCCGTGTCATCGGCGGTTGGCGAACGATCATTGAACCCGACCTCATGTGACAGAAGCAATGATCCGGAAGCGTTCCAAGGGCATTTGTCGTAGTAACCAAAGAAATGGTGCTTCGGGCCAGTGGTAACGGGCTCCAAGCGATCGGTCGCGTCGCCGAAATGCAGCCAGCGATACAAGGGGGCGTGGCGTACTCGGCACTGGGTCTCCGTCCAATGCTCCAGATTCTTGCGAACACGCCAGGGCAGGGCGCGTGTCGATATGATCCTTCGGTACAATCCCATTCTCGCGCGCTCAAGCAGATGCGTCTCGTCGATCCGCGCGCAGGATCAGAGTTCGATACAATCCGCCAGGTAGCAGCGCGGGTATCAAATGTTTGAGATCCCTCAGTCTCCAAGCACTGGTCCTCAATGCGAGTCGAAAGACCTTTTGAGCTGATACCAAATCTCGTTTCCAATACAGATCGTAGCCTCGCCGGAGCAGTCCACCGTCCACGAGGTCCTTCAACTTCTCTGGTGCCAAGCGACGCTTGATCTCCGGGTGTCGGGCCAAAAAGCGCTTCTTCACTCGCCAGGTATTCTGTGCCTGCCGCCACTGAGTGGACGTGATCTGACCGGATGTATGGAAGCGATAGAACGCCAAGACTTCTGATACGCGCACGATGCGGTGAACTGCGCAGATCCGAAGCCACAGGTCGTAATCCATACACGTGCGCCACTGCGTGTCGAAGCCTTTGGCCGCTTCCAGGGCGGAACGGCGAACCAGAGCAGCGTGTATCGGCCATGGAGCCGCGGCGCGAAGGAAAGCTTCGAGCTTACCGTTCGCCTCATAGTCCGGCGGAATATGCGGGTCGCCCCGCCCCTGGGGCAAGCCCATATTCTGCCAACCGCAATATGCCACCGCCGCAGCAGCGTCGGCGCAAAGCGCGCGGTGCAGTTTCTCAAGGCACGTCGGGGCCCACCAGTCGTCCGCATCCAGAAAGGCGACAAATTCGCCCGTAGCGTATTTGAGGCCGCTGTTCCGCGCCGGATAGGGCCCTGCGTTGGTCTGCTGGCAAATGATGCGGATCCGGTCCTCGAATTTGGCAAGGAGTTGCCGGGAACGATCTGTTGATCCGTCATCGACGACGATTAACTCTACGTCGGGGAAGGTCTGATCGACCACGCTTCGCACAGCTTGTTCGAGGTAGGGCTCCGCGTTGTAGCACGCCATAATCACAGAAATGCGCCCCGGTACCGGGTCGCTGACGATTAGCGGTGTTGAACGTCTCTCCATGAGTCTTCAACAGAGCAGTTCGCGAACCTCTGGCAAGTGCGCCGCAACGGCATAGGCCCATCTTGCGTAGTCTCGAGTACCCTCGCGACGCAACCACTTGAGGCGCTTCCAGCTGGCGAGCTCCTCCACGGTGCGAAGCCATTGCCAAATCGGCAACGTAAAGCCGGTCTTAGGGCGCTGCAGCACTGCCTGGGGTAAGCCGTTGGAAACGCAGCGCCCAAGGACGGTTTTCCCTGGGCCGAGAGCGCCGCTGGCTGCCAGGCCGGCCGCCGCCTCACTGAGGAGATGATCCACCAGTGGCGTACGAAGCTCGAGAGAGTGGGCCATTCCTACCCAGTCGGTGTCCCTGAGAAGTTGGTTGCGCATGTAGCGGGACGACTCGAGGATGCTCACCCGTGCGAAATCGCTTATACCCTCCATCGCTGGTTCCCAGAGCTCGTGCTTGGACAGTTGCTCCAGGCCCGCGCGGGCCGCGTCGGGACGCATGAGAGAGGATAGTTCCCATGGCATGAACAGCCCGCGCTGCGACTGATATGCGGTGCGCCAGCTTGAGGCAGCCGCTAGCCACTCGCTTCCACGCGCGGGCAACCGCGGCAGCGCTCTGGCCAGCACCGAATAAACGCGACGATAGCCCGCTCCCATGCATCTTGCGTGCTGAGCCCACGAGCGCTGGTGGCGAATTTCAGGAACCGTGGCAAAGGTATCATAACCGCCCAGCAGCTCGTCTCCGCCCAACCCCGACAGCGCGACCTTCAGCCCGGCACTTCGCGTCGCTTCTGTCACAAACCAGGTATTTATGCCATCCATAGTGGGTTGATCCATGGCGGCGAGAAACGCGGGAATACCGGCCCTAGCATCCGCCAAGCTGATGGTGACCACCGAATGCGGTAGGCCGAGATGTCGCGCGGTTTCAGCTGCAAGCGGCGCCTCGTCGAGCGCCCGGCCTCGAAAGTCATCAACCGTGACAGTGAACGTTTCGACTGACACACCACACTCTCGCGCTAGACCGACCACAGCGCTCGAATCCAAGCCGGCAGACAAGAATGCTCCCACTGGGACATCTGCTACAAGATGAGCACGGACCGAGTCTCGCAACGCCGTACGAAATCGCTCCGTCGCCTCGTCGGGTCCGATTGACCTCGCCGCTTCAATGGATCGCCGTTGCGCCTCCCCAATGCGCCAATACGGAGATATCTCGAGCCTGCCTCGACCGTCGATCATCAAAGTGTGGCCTGCCGGCAGAATGCACAGGTCCTCGTACAGCGTGAGTGGCTCGGGCACGCTGCCCCAGAGAAAGAAGCCCGTCAAAGCAGGCAGGGACACGCGCTTGTCGACCCCTTGCCCAGCAAGAAGGGCTCGTACTTGAGAGGCAAAACGCAACGTCCCGTTTGTGTTCGAGTAGTACAGCGGCTTTATGCCGTGAGGGTCACGGGCTAGGAACAGCCGCTTGCCCAGTGCATCCCAAATGGCAAACGCGAACATGCCGCGCAAGCGCGAAACCATTCCTGGACCATCGCGCTCGAACAGCTTGAGCAGCACTTCTGTGTCGCTCTGGCTTCGAAAGGTCCCGCCTTGACGGCCGATCTCGTCGCGCAACTCTCTGTAGTTGTAGATCTCGCCGTTGAACACAATCACATAACGGCCATCGACTGACGACATCGGCTGTGCGCCGCCGTCCGACAGGTCGATGATTGCGAGACGGCGGTGGCCGAAGCCAATACTGCCGTCTGTGGCAAGCCATTCGCCCGCCCCATCCGGCCCGCGGGCGCGCATGTGGTCACGGGTAGCGAGTAATTGAAGTCTGTCGACTTTTGCCTTCCCCGCGTGGCAGTAAATTCCATTGATCCCGCACATGATCAATGGCTGTACCTGAGATACATGGATTCGACGAGTTCGGCTATCCGGTGCCACCGGTAGCGCTCCGGCGCCTGTCGGATCCGCGCAGTATCAAAGGCAAGCTCGCCCCGCAGGTAGCGCTCAAGCGCGGCGCGGATGGCCTCTGGACTGCCATCTTTCGCGTAGAGACCATTGACCCCCTCCAAAACATAGTCTCGCATTCCGCCATCGCTAGTGGTAAGAACAGGAACACCGCTGGCATTTGCTTCTAAAAACACGATGCCAAAGCCTTCGAAGTTACGTCTCTCGGCATACGAGCACAGTATGAATAGTCCCGCTCGCTCATAGCACGCGATCAGCTCTTCGTCCGTTTTGCGACCCTCTATAGTTACCTGCTCGCGCAAGCCGAGGTCTGCGATCAGCTCATCGAGCTCGTCGCGGTATCGGCCGCGGACGGTACCACCGACGATCCGATATCTGAAGTCGAAGCGATCCTTCAACCTACCGAGCGCCGTGATGACGCCGTGCACATTCTTGATCCTGTCCTCGTCATCGAGGCGCGACACCGTCAGTAAGTTGAATCTGTCTCGCTCGCGGCTCGAAACCTGAAAGAAGCGGTCGCTCACGCCGGGAGGAATGACCTCGAAGCGGCGACGGGTCATCGGATAAAATCCTGCGGCTCTCGCCGAGCTGAAAGTCGACACCGCGACCAAGCGGCGCGCACGGAGCGCTCCGAGCCAGGTTATCATCCACGTCAACCCCTTTTCCGTCCTCGCGAAGGCAGCCTCTAGCGCGGCACACACCCTGGAAGGGAGCCGCCAAAACACGTGGCGTTGGAGCCAAGCCCTCCCTGGGATGGTACAGCGGACCCTGAGACTGAAAAAATCGTCCCCATGCCCAGTGATAAACGTGTTCCGTTTGATCAATGCGAGCGCCGCATGAAAGAAGAACAAGCTGTGCCACACGTCCATCTTCTCCGCTGCCAGCACGGATAGGTCCGTGGCGAGATTCAAAGTCAGTACGGGATGCAAGATGTAGGCGGGGTCGGCAAGGGCCCCGGGGCGCGCAAATACATGGACCTCATGGCCGCGGCGCGCCAATGCCTTCGCGAGCTCATAGCAATAGACATTTGCTCCACCAATGTCGGGCAGGAAAAAAGGGGCGACGAGACCAATCTTCAAGAGATAGCGCTCTGCCGCGACGAGGCCGGCAGTGTCTTTTTGGCTTGGCTTGGAATCATCGCCCGACACCAACCGTTTGGCGCGAGCGTAGCGGGCGAAGCGGGCAAGTTGTTCCCGTCCTGATCGACCCATTGATATTCCGGAGGGTCAGCCTTCGGGAGTATCACGGGCGTCGTCCCGGTGTTTACAAAAACCCACTCCTGACAGTCTTTTCGGCACAGATTCAAGACACGAAGACCACGCGTCGTCGATGAAGGTCCCGCGCGCTGATACTCGGGCGATACAGCCTCACAATTAGCTCCCAGGACGGACGGGGGCAAGCCTTGTGCCGCTCCGTCGAGCTCAATAGCGGCGCGTGCAAGAGCATTTCGATGAGAGCTCTTATTCTCGAGAAGACATAGGTGGTATAACGCTTCAGCCCAAAAACCGACTGCATATTTCTCTTGAGGGAGCTCCCGCCAGCGTTCGCGGATTTGTCCCTGAAGGACGAGCCCCAGTACGTTGCGCGCAACTTCCAGCGCTTGCGGGTCGCGAAAGCGCCTGTAGTAGCGAAGCAAGTCCATCGCGTTGACAGCGAGGTAGTGAAATGAGCCCGAGCGCAAGGACAGCGCACGGTCGACGTATCCGCCAGGCATCACAATCCGAGGGAACAGCGCTTTGACCCGATGTAGATTTGGCAGCAGACGCTCTCTCGCCATTCGTTTTATCCCTCGCGTCACCAAGGGAAGCTGCCGCGCCTGCTCCGTCGGCAGTTGCGTCAGCGAAATGGCCTTGAACAAGATCCGGTAGAGCCACTCCGCAGGGCGCAAGGAGAGCACCTTTGATGTGAGCCCCCGGGCCGATGTCACTAGCGCGGCGTAGGCATCGTCTCCAGTCACAGCTCGATACCGATCCAACGCAACGCAGAGATCCAGGTGTGTATTCAACACCAGCATGTTTGAGGGCGATTTGCCCAGATACCGAGAGGAGATCCACCGGAAGGGGCTCTGCGCCATACTTCTTGCGGAGCGCTCCAAATCATCGTGCAGAAACCACACGCCATTGTCTGTTTCATCCCGCGCTCTGGCGAGGAACCCGGCGGCACGTGTAAGTGAATCGCGTACGCTCCGGTCATTCTCCTCGACGAGCGCATCCATCAGCATGTGGGCTGCGCTTGCGCACAGGCGGAAATGGCTCTCCATCCCCTCCGTCCATTCTCCATGCCGCCATCCTCCATCGCTTTCCTGTCGCGCCAAGACAGAGAGCAGAAGTTGGCGCCTTAGGAAGTCATAGATGATTTTCCCGGTGTTGAGCTGGAGGCCACGCAGCGCGACATATAATGCATGGGCATCGTTCTCCGAGCAGATCTTCCAATATTTAGGCCAGGACTTGCGATTCTCATAGACCCAGCCATGAATGAGATGCAAGTACACGTCCGCCGGACGGGCATAGCTGGTGTGCGAACCCCAGAGAAACAATGACTGTAGTTCGCCGGGCGACAAGCCGATCAATTCGTCTGCTACTTGGCGACTATTCCCGGAGAATCGCCAGATCACTAGATCGAGTCGATGGGCGCGAAGCCATCCCAGAGCCAGCACCAGCGCGACGGTAGAGACCGCCACCTGCTCTAGCTTTGCAGGTGCCTCCTCCAGGATTCGACCTTGAGAATCGACCGCTCGACTCACCGGAGCAGTCGGAATCCAGAAGCTCGGTCCGGTATCGTCGTCGGGTTTGATCAACCATCCGCCGGCGGGGCAGGCCGCGATCGAGTAACTACCCAAAAGGCGTAGCTCGAGGAAAGCTAGTTCTGCTCGCGTGCGGATGAACAAACACTCGGCGTCCCCCAGGCGATCCAGTATGACGTCGCCGCACTTCTGCTCTCCCCACTGACGTGTGGCTCCGCGAAGAACAACGGTGCCTTTTGCATCGAATCGAAAGAGATCGGGTAGATGCACGGTCACTGGCTGTCGCTGCTAGCTGCGGTCTTTAATTTAAGAAACGAATCGTGGATTCTCGTGGCATTCTGACAGCCATGGACGGCAGAGAGCGCAAACCTTGAGTCTCTCCGATCTCATTCTTCGTTGAGAGCGTGAGACAAAATGGCCACCTCGTTGCATTATAAACCGATGGTCTTCGCGTCGAGAGTTCAGTAAGACGGTTGTCAACTTACGCTGCTTACACTAGCGGCGAGACTGCCGTATGGCGTTCGGGGAGAGTCAGCCGATGCCGGAACCGATGCAACCTCCGCCTCCAACGCAGGGCCTAGTGTCCGAGGCCAAAAATTTGTCAATTCTATGTTAATCATCTGACCGCGTGCGCTCTCTTGAGCTTACGGGTTGATGGGCTAACAGCGGGCTTCCTTTAGCGCAAACTCGGCCGGCAGAGCTTACGATCGGTACTCGCCCGGCCCCCGCAGTGGCAAGGAGATTACAGACCATGCTCAGCCTCAGACAGCTCGCCAAGAGATTCCTACCGCGGGAACTGCAGTTTCTCTATCGGTCGGCGCGCGACAAGCGAGATTTGTCCGCAATACTTGGGTTCCTGTTCGGCCGTCGCGTCCACCTTCCTGTTTCCGATCGCATTGCGCTGGTGGATGATTGCTACAGGAAGCTATTCACGAAAGCCGACGCTGATGCGGCGGTGCGTTTCCTTGGTCTAGACGACGTCGGAATTCCAAACGAACAGCGCATGGCGCTGATACGGGATTTGACTCTCACAAAAAACCATTGGCGCGATGCAGGTGCCATTCTCGCCTTTCTTCGCGACGACACAGTACCCATCGGGGCTGCGGCGCGGGCCACATTAATGCGCCGGTACACGAAGATAACGCAGAATATCGAATGCCATCACACAGAAGGGGAAATCTTTCAGTACGCACGAGCCATTCTCGAGACGCCAAAGACTCTGCCTGGTAGCTTTGTTGAGGCCGGTTGCTTTAAGGGCGGTGGTACCGCCAAATTCAGTCTGGCGGCGCAGATTGCAGGTAGAAAGCTCGTCGTGTTTGACTCGTTTGAGGGCATTCCAGATCACAACGAGCCGCACGAGAAGAACATCTTCGGAAATTCTGCATTCTTTCGAAAAGGTTCTTACAAAGGAGAGTTGCACGAAGTAAAGGCCAACGTGGCGAAGTATGGCAGCGTGGAGAACTGCGAGTTCGTACAAGGGTGGTTTGAGGACACTCTGCCAGCGTTTCGCGAGCCACTTGCCGGTATATACCTCGACGTGGATCTCGCGGCCTCAACCCGCACATGTCTGAGGCATCTCTACCCCCTCCTGCAGGAGGAGGGGGTGCTCTTCTCGCAGGATGGCCACTTACCGCTGGTCATCGACGTGCTTGCGGATGCTCGCTTTTGGGAACAGGAGGTGGGCTATCCAAAGCCCCACATCGAAGGACTCGGTACTAGCAAGCTGGTCAAAATCGTCAAGCAGCGTACGCATCACTCCCGCGCATCCAGGTGACCTGAGTCGGTTTCTTGTGGCCATTCAGTGAGTGAGTTCAGCTTCGATCATCGGTGTGCGATTAGCCACCTGGGCTGGGGCTCGATAGCCCAAAGCACTGTGTGGTCGTCGCTGGTTGTAGAACTGCCGCCAGGCCTCGATCAGGACCTTGGCTTCATGCAGATCTCGGAACCACTCCCGGTTCAGGCATTCATCGCGCAGCTTGCCGTTGAAGCTCTTGACGTTCCCCCCGTTCTGCGACAGTCCTAAGCTAGAATCGGGTGCTGCGAAAGCTGGTTTGCCTGACCTCGTTTGGCGAATTCGCTCGGGGTCAGGTGGCCGAGCGATCCGTGTGGTCGGTAGCGATTGTAGTCGTCCTGCCAGCGTATCAGGGTGGCGCGAGCATGTTCGAGAGAAGTGAACTCGGTGACGTTCAAGCACTCGTCGCGTAGCCGTCCGTTGAACGACTCGACTAGGCCGTTCTCTACGGGCTTGCCGGGTCGAATGAAGTCGAGCTGTACACCACGTTGCCAGGCCCACTCATCGAGCACCTTGGAGGTGAACTCCGTGCCATGGTCCACTGTTGCGTATTCCGGCGGAAGGTGAACGGTGTTTCCGAAGGAAGGTGAACGCGGTTCCGACGATGTTGAACGCGCTTTC
>Ga0335077_10007519_pt1 | contig 13478 bp, 12 predicted proteins | sample Lox_Sample_31_FD_207151 | JGI IMG/M metagenome (GOLD analysis project Ga0335077, IMG submission 207151) | Soil microbial communities from Loxahatchee National Wildlife Refuge, Florida, United States - Lox_Sample_3.1 | ecosystem: Environmental > Terrestrial > Soil > Wetlands | place: USA... | reverse complement strand
GGTCGGATGGGCTTCCTGAATGTAGACCACGTAGAACGCCGCGCGATTGCGGTAGGAGTCGTACAACTTGTTCAGCGCGGGCACCGCCCGGCGAAAGGGCGGTCAAGTGTAGCTGCCGAAAATGAGGACCACCGGCTTGTTCCGATACTCGGCTGACAGGCTCACGGTGTGACTGTGATCGAGCGCCGGCAATTCAAAATCGGGAGCAGGGTCTCCCACATTGAGATTGCCGGCGCGGGCCACCATCCAAAACGGACGGAACGGCAGGATCATGAAAGCCACCGTTTCGGGAACATGCATCATGATGGCGCCGAAGCGCTCCGGAGGCTGGCGCATGGCGGCGTAGAGCCCCACGCACAGGATGCAGTAAAGCACAACCATCCCGGCGAGCGTGAGGCCGATGAGCTTCCGCATGTCTTTAGAAGACGAATTTCAAAGCCAACTGGAACAGGCGGGGCGGCCCGGCTTCGAGGATTTGGCCGAATTCGGGCGAAGAGATGTCGTTCTGGGGCAGGGCGAAGTTCGCGTGATTGGCGATGTTGAAGCACTCGGCACGGAACTGGATGCGCTTGCTTTCGCTGATGGGGAAATTCTTGAACAGCGAAAGGTCAACGTCGGCGATGCCGGGGCCGCGCACCACATTGCGGCCTTCGTTGCCGAACTGTCCGGCCTGTGTTTGCGGGTCGAGACGGCGGAACGCGCTGGGGCTTACCCACTGGTTGGGAGTGTGCGGGCCGGCGTTGGGGTCGGCGATCAAATCGGGCCGGCTGGAATAGAACCCGCTGATTTCGGGCGCCGAGCCTTGGAGCGACACATTGGCTTGATCGTAAACCGTGAACGGCGTTCCCGTAGACGCACTGGCAATCGCGTTGAGCTGCCAGCCGTTGACCAGCATGGCCGCCGCGCGAGGGGCGCCGTGCCAGCGCGGCAACTCGTAACTGCCGCTGAGAGTAAACCGCTGGCGCGCGTCGAACAGCGATGGCCCGTGCTCGGCGCGGATGTTGAAGGGGTTCTGCGCCAGGTCGTTTTCGCCCGAGACGTCGGTGGGGGCTGAGCCGGAAACGTTGAACGAGGAGACATCATCCAGGCTCTTGGAGAACCAGTAGGACAACTGGAATCCGAGGCCGGTGGCAAAGTGCCGCGAAAGTGAGACCTGCCCGGCGTGATAGGTGGAATTGGAGATGTTGCTGATCAGGCCGACGGAGGCGAAGTTGCACGGGCCAGGTGTTGAGGGGCAGCCGGCGTAAATGCGGTTCTGGTCGATGTTGTTGGGATTCACGCCCGGACCATAGACGCTGGGATCGGCCTCAGTCATCCGCGGCAATCGCGTTCCCTTGGTGCCGACGTAGCGCACGTCGAGCAGGTAGTTCTTGCCGAGCACTCGCTCGATGGACAGGTTCCAGTTCTGTGCATAAGGCGGGCGCATGAGCTGGTCAACCGTGAGCACGGTGGCCGGCTTGACGAAGGACTGGCTCGCAAAGGGCGGCGGCTGGTTGCCGTAAGGATTGGCGATATTGAAACCGGGACCAGCAAGCTGATAGGCCAGCGTCCAGGGAAGCGCGCTGACGGGCGCTTGCAGCGGCCCGCCCACGCCGTTGGTGAAGGAATCGTAGAAAACTCCATATCCGGCGCGAATGGTGGTGCGGCCGCTGCCGGTGGGGTCCCAGGCCGCGCCGATTCGTGGCATCAGGCCCTTGTAATAGTTTGGCGCAATGCTCCGGGCCACGCCGGGATCGCCTGGAAACAGCAGGCCCGTCGGCGCGTTGGGGTAGACTTGCGACTGCACGCCTGGGGCCCACTCGTTCATGCGGTTGCGGATGTCGACGTACGGTGTGTTGATCTCGTAGCGCAGGCCGTAGTTGAGCGTCAGGTGTGGCGTGATGCGCCATTCGTCCTGCGCATAGCCCGCCACCGTGATGTTGCGCAACCCGCGGTCGAACTGGCCGCCACCCTGGAAGAACACCACGGGATTGCCCGTCAGGAAACTGGCAAACGAATCGCTGAAAGGAAACGGCGCAAAGACGAAGAAGCCGTTGGTGGCGATTCCGAATAACAAATTAATCTGCGTGCGGGCGAAGTCACCGCCAAACTTGAAGCTGTGGCGGCCACGGCTCAGCGAAAAGGAATCGCTGAGCTGGTAATTATTCTGATAGGTGTTCTGCGGGCCGACGATCGGGTCGCCGACGCTGGCGTAGCCGCTGACAATCAGGTATGGCGGGCCGGCGGCGAGGCCCAGTGTCGGCTGATACTGGAAGCCGAGCGAGCCGGGCGGTGTGGAATTCAGGCGCTGCCCGAAAATAAACTCGTTCCGGAAGAATGCCGCACGGAACGTTTCGAGAGCGCCGGGCGAGAACACGTGCGTTTCCGAAACGGTGACGGAGTGCGTGCGAATGCTATCCCCCACGGGAAAGCCGGGAACGCCGGCGCCGGCGATGGGCAGGGGATCGACTTCACCGGTGCTCGACGTCGCGTAACGCAGGTAGAGCTGGTCGCCAGCCGAGAAGTTGTGATCGAGCCGGAATCCGCCCTGATCGTAATTGTTGGTCCCCATGACCGTCGCGGCGTAGAGCGACGACGAGATGTTGCCGAGCGGATAGTATTGCAGCGCGTTTTGGGCGATGGGGTTGATCAGACCGGGCGGCAGCTTGTTACCGGGCACGGGATCGAACCCGCCAGTCTGGAAATTAAAGCCCATCAGAGGAGAGCCCGTGCCTGAGAAATCGCCCTCGCGCTGCGCGGGCGTCGGTACAATGGCGGTCTTGGTTACGCCCGTGCGATCGCGCAGGCCTTCGTAGTAGGCGAAGAAGAAATCCTGGTTCCGTCGAATCGGGCCGCCAAGCGTGCCACCGAACTGGTTCCGGTGGAGCGGCTCGACCGCGGAAGCGAAGAAGTTGCGCGTGTCCAGATCGTTGTTGCGCAGGAATTCGTAAACCGCGCCGTGAAAATCGTTGCCGCCGGACTTCGTCACCGCGCTGGTGGTGGCGCCGCTGGTGCCGCCGTACTCCGCAGGAGCATTCAAGGTGAGAATGCGGAACTCGCCGATGGCATCGACGGGCACGCGAATAGCGAAACCGCCGTTCACGTTGTCGATGTTGGTCACGCCGTCGAGCAGGTAGCCGTTCGATTCAGGCCGCTGGCCGTTCACGGCGTAGGCCTGGTTGGCGCGTACCAGGCCGCCAGCTTCGGCCAGGCCGCCGGTCATGGGAGCGACTCCGGGTTGCAGCAAGCCCAGTTGTGTGAAGTTGCGGCCGTTCAGCGGCAGGTCGGTAGCCTCGTGCGCCGAGATTACGTTGCCGAGCGTGGGACCGAGATCGACGGTAGCGCCTGTGCCGACGACGTTCACTTCGCTGTGCCCGACAGCCACTACCAGCTTGACCGGGATGCGGACGGTGCGGCCTATGTCGATGCGGATCGAGGACGCGGTGAATGCAGCGAAGCCCTCCGCATTGACGCGCAGATCGTACTGGCCTACCGGCAGCGAGGCGAAGTGGAACACACCATCATTGGCGGAGTGCTGTTTCGCGGTAAAGCCGGTCTGAGGATTGCTAACCGTAACCTCAGCGGCAGACACGGTGGCGCCGGAGGGATCGTTGATCTGTCCTTCGAGCACACCGACGGGATCCTGTGCGTGGAGGCTCCACGACAGGCAGACAAGGGACAACAAGAATGTTTTTTCGAGACTAACGCAACGCATGGGTTGGATCAGTTTAAGGGCAGAAGGAAAACAGAAACAATAATCATTAGTAATTAACAAGAACATACTATTGAGTTCGCCGAGGACGCGTGTAAACTGTTCGGAACACTATTTTTCCCAGGAGGATACATGCGAATTGTCTCGATGGCCGTGCTGGCAGGCGTTCTGCTACTGCCGGCTCAGGCCGCCACAGTAAAGGGGTACGTGATCGATTCGACGTGCACGTTTACAAAGAATCTGAAGAAGCCCATAAGCGCCGATTGCGCGAAGGCGTGCGCCAAGGCGGGTTCACCTCTGGTGATTCTGGCGGATGACGGCGCGATCTACTGGCCTATCGCAGAAGCTATGCCGGCCGCCGGCCAAAATGAAAAGCTGCTGCCTTTCGCCGCGCAGAGAGTGGTAGTCAGCGGCAAGGTGTACGAGCACGGCGGATCGAAGGCGCTGGTCATTGAGAAGATTGAGGCCGAGAAGAAGTAGCTAGCCGCCGCCGACAAAGCGCACGATCTCGAGCTTCGCGCCGTCCGTGAGCACTGTGTCGGCCCATGTCGCGCGCTTGACGATGTGGCGGTCGACTTCGATGGCCAGGTGCTCGGGATCGAGATCGAGCGCGCGGACCAGGTCCGCGATGCTGGCGCCCGAGCAGACCGCGCGCGTCTCGCCATTCACGACAATCGAAATCGGAGTTGTGTTTTTTGGCACCATGGCCGCGGGTTGACACCCCGTTTTCGTACTCATTATAGTCAAAGTTAACGTCTTTTTTCGTTCCCGGAAAAACAGGAATGCCGGCCTCGTATCCAGAACTGTATTTCCCTGTTCTGTTGCAGGTGGTGATCGCCATGGCGATCGCGGCGCTGATGCTGGGACTTTCCTTCGCGCTGGGAAAAAAGGTACGCAACCGGGTGAAGGATATGCCTTACGAATCCGGGATCGTGCCTACCGGAGATGCCCGGCACCGATTCAGCGTCAAGTTTTACCTGGTCGGGATGCTGTTCATCCTGTTCGATATTGAAGCCATCTTTCTGTATCCGTGGGCCGTGGTCTATCGCGAGCTGAAGATGTTCGCGTTCGTCGAGATGCTGATCTTCATCGTTCTGATTTTTTGCGGATTCTTTTACATCTGGAAAAAGGGGGCGCTCGACTGGTCGTACTCGGATCACGACGAGGAACGCTGATACATGATAGCGGACGAGCTGAAAACGATTCCCGTGGTTGCGGCGCTGTTGGAGGCAGCGCCAGAGGCGCTCACCGGCGGCAAGTTCGATCGTGACGAGCTGACGCTCGAGATCGCGGCGCAGCAGATCGTCGAGGTCTGTGCCTATCTGAAGAACGAGCAGAAGTTCGCGCGCCTGAGTACCGTCACAGCGGTCGACTGGTATCCGGATGAGCCGCGGTTCGAAGTGGTCTATCACCTGCATTCGCCGGAGCGCAATCAACGGCTGCGGCTGAAGTGCCGGCTGCCAGGTGAAAACCCGGTGATTGATTCAGTAACCGTAGTCTGGCGGTCGGCGAACTGGTATGAGCGGGAGACGTTCGACCTTTTCGGCATCCGCTTTCGCAACCATCCCGATTTGCGCCGCATCATGCTGCCCGAAGATTGGGAGGGCCACCCTCTGCGCAAAGACTATCCGGTAACGGGAGACCGGGTTTAGATGGGCGATGAAGACATTCCGGGCGTAACGGTGGTTGTGCCCGAGGGTTCTGCGGAAGCGGAGGACACCGAAGCGCCGCGGCCCCGGCGCATGACGCTCAACATGGGCCCGCAGCACCCGTCGACACACGGCGTGTTGCGGCTGTTGCTGGAACTCGACGGCGAAACCATTGTCTCCGCGCAGCCCGACATCGGTTATCTGCACACCGGGATTGAAAAGGAATTCGAAGTCAAGAATTATCAGCAGGGCGTCACGCTCACCGACCGCATCGACTACCTGGCGCCGCTCTCGAACAACCTCTGCTACTGCCTGGCCGCGGAGAAACTGCTGGGGCTCGACATCCCGCCCATGGCGCAATGGCAGCGCGTGATGCTGACCGAGTTGACGCGCCTCAACAGCCATCTGGTCTGGCTGGGGACGCACGCCATCGACATCGGCGCGATGTCGGTGTTTCTCTATTGTTTCCGAGAGCGCGAAGACATCCTGCGCATTTTCGAGATGTACTCGGGCCAGCGGATGATGACCAGTTATTTCCGCATCGGCGGCCTGGCGCTCGAGCCGCCGCGCGGCTGGCACAAACGCATTAAAGATTTCATCGATGTTTTTCCCAGCCGCGTGGACGAGTACGAAGAGCTGCTGACCAACAATCGCATCTGGATCGGCCGCACCAAAGGCGTGGGCTTCATTTCGCTTGAGCACATGCTCGATTGGGGTGTCACGGGTCCCATGCTGCGGGCCGCCGGACTGAAGTGGGACACGCGCAAGGCGCAGCCATACTCGAGTTACGACAAATTCGACTTTGAAATTCCCACACGCACCGAAAACGACGTGTATGCGCGCTACTTGGTGCGCATCGAGGAGATGCGGCAGAGTTCGCGCATCATCAAGCAGGCGCTCGAAGGAATGCCGGAGGGCCGCTGGACCGCGGATGCGCCACATGTCGTACTGCCTGATCGGGAAAAGATGAAAACGCAGATGGAAGCCCTGATTTATCACTTCAAGATCGTGACTGAAGGCTTCCGCGTTCCGGCAGGCGAAGTGTACCAGGTGATTGAATCGCCGCGTGGCGAGCTGGGCTACTACATGGTGAGCGACGGCACGGCCAAGCCGTATCGCGTGCATGTGCGCGGCCCCAGCTTCGGCAATCTGCAGGCGATTCCGGAGATGGTGAAAGGAACGCTGATCGCCGACGTGATTGCCTCGATCGGCAGCATGGATTTTGTTTTGGGAGATTCCGACAGATAGAAACGTGACGGGAGATCAAGAAGTGACGGGGAGACGGGGAGATGGGGGACTGCGAGACAAAATCTCCCATTCCCCTTGTCTTCCCGTCTCCCAAGGCAGCCCTAAGAAGCAGACTGATGACTTTTTCACCAGAGCTCGAAGCGAGATTTGACAAACTTCTGCACTCGTACCCGCCCGGCCGGCAGCGCTCGGCGATGGTACCTATGCTGCTGTACGCGCAGGATGAGATCGGCTCCATCACGGACGAACTGGTGGAAGAGGTCGCACGACGCGTGGGCGTGACCCCGATGCAGGTTGAGGAGGTGCTCTCTTATTACTCGATGCTGCATCGCAAGCCGCTGGGCAAGTATCACGTGCAGATCTGCACCAACATCAGTTGTCTGCTGACCGGCGGCGAAGACTTGTGGCAACATGCCTGCCGCAAGCTGGGGGTTGGGCACAAAGAGGCCACCGCGGACGGGCAGATTTCGCTCGAAGAGGTCGAATGCATCGGCGCTTGCTCCTGGGCGCCGGCCCTTCAAGTCAACTACGATTTTCACCATAACGTGACGCCGGAAAAGCTCGACCAACTTCTCGACAGCCTGAGGAAGGCTCAATAGCGCATGTTGTACAACCAACCCAGTTCGCTCGAAACCAGGGTACTCTCGCGGCGCTTCGGCCTGCCGAACTCGGAGTCGATCGACACGTACCTCGCAACCGACGGTTACAAGGCGTTCAAGAAGGCGCTCCAGATGAAGCCGGAGGACATCATCGAGGAGGTCAAGGTCTCGAACCTGCGCGGCCGCGGCGGCGCGGGTTTTCCGGTGGGCATGAAGTGGAGCTTCGTGCCGCGCAATTCGCCCAAGCAGAAATACATCGTGGTGAACGCGGACGAAAGCGAGCCGGGCACTTGCAAAGATCGCTTGCTGATGGAAAACGATCCGCACCAGTTGATCGAGGGCATGCTGATCGCAGGCCTCTCGGTGGATGCGCACGTGGGCTACATCTATGTGCGCGGCGAGTATCGTTACCTGATTGAAATTCTAGACAAGGCGATCGCGGAGGCCTACGCCAACGGGTATCTCGGGAAAAATTTGCAGGGCTCGAACTTCTCGTTCGACGCGTACACGCACACGGGCGCGGGCGCTTACGAATGCGGCGAGGAATCGGCGCTGCTCGAATCGCTCGAAGGCAAGCGAGGGATTCCTCGAATTCGTCCCCCCTTCCCCGCGGTCGTGGGCGCATTTCAGTGCCCCACGATTTTGAACAATGTGGAGTCCATTTGCGCCGTGCCTCCGATCATTCGCGATGGCGGCGCGGCCTTTGCCGCGCTTGGAGTGCCGAAGTCCGGAGGGACCAAGCTGACATGCCTCACCGGACATGTGAACAACCCCGGCGTCTATGAGCTGCCGCTGGGGTTTCCCGTGGACAAGATGATCAACGAAGTGGGCGGCGGCATTCGCGGCGGCAAGAAACTGAAGGCGTTTATTCCGGGCGGCTCGTCTTGTCCGGTGTTGACCGCGGTGGAGTGCGAGGGTCTGACCATGGATTACGATGCCATGGCGAAAAAGAAGACCATGCTGGGATCAGGCGGCGTCGTCATCATGGACGAAGACACCTGCATGGTGAAGGTGGCGCTGCGCATCATGCGGTTCTACGCGCACGAAAGCTGCGGCTGGTGTATTCCCTGCCGCGAGGGCACTGCGTGGATCCGCAAGATCCTCACACGCTTTCACGATGGCATGGGACGGAGGGACGACATCAATCTGCTGGGCGATCTGGCAAAGAACATGCTAGGCCGCACGTTTTGTCCGCTGGGCGATGCCGCGGCCTTGCCCACGATCTCCATCGTCGAGAAATTCCGCGAGGAGTTCGAGGCGCATCTGGACGGAAAACCGTGCCCGTACGAACGGGAGTTGGTGACCGCATAGATGCCCAACTCCGTCAAATTCACGATCAACGGCCGGCAGCTTGAAGCTCCCGCCGGAACGCTGGTCATTGAAGCCGCCAAGCGCAACGGTATCGAGATTCCGTCGTTCTGCTACTACGAAGGACTGGCGCTGCAGGCCGCTTGCCGCATGTGTTTGGTGGAAATCGAGAAGGCGCCCAAGCTCATGGTGGCGTGCACGACGCCGGTGGCTGAAGGCATGGTAGTGCGCACGGAATCCGAGCAAGTGCGCCAGGCGCGCAAGTACATGCTCGAATTCCTGCTGACCAATCACCCGCTGGATTGCCCGGTGTGCGACAAGGGCGGCGAGTGCGAGCTGCAGGACATGGTCTTTCGCTATGGCGCCGGAGAAAGCCGTTTCACCGAGCAGAAAATTCACGTGGACGAGAAGCAGTGGTCGCCCGTGGTTTTTTACGACGCGCCCCGCTGCATCCTGTGTTTCCGCTGCGTGCGCATCTGCAACGAGGGAATGGGTGTGAACGCGCTGGGGGTGATCAATCGCGGCGCCGTGTCGGAGATCGCACCCAACCACGGCGACCACCTGGAGTGCGACGAATGCGGCATGTGCATTGACATCTGCCCGGTGGGCGCGCTCACCAGCGGCACCTATCGCTACAAAACGCGTCCGTGGGAGATGGAGCATGTGGGCACGATCTGCACCCACTGCTCCAACGGCTGCAAAACGACGCTGGGCGTCCGCAATGACCAAATCATTCGCGGAAACAACCGCGACCGCTCCGGCATCAACGGCGAGTTTCTCTGCGTCAAAGGCCGCTACGGTTTTGACTTCCAGGATCACCCGGACCGGTTGCAATCTCCGCTGGTACGGTTGGATGGCACGCTGGAACCGGTCTCCTGGTCGAAAGCCATCGAGGTGATGGTCCGAAAATTTCAAGACGTGAAAGGGAGCGGGGGCGTTTTCGGCGTTATCGGCTCCAACCACACGACCAACGAAGAAAACTATTACCTGCAGAAATTCGCGCGCCAGGTGCTGGCGACGAACCACATCGATCATCACCGCACCGGCGACGTCGTAACGCTGCTGGATGCAGTGAGCGGTAACCCGGCAGCTCTCGCCACCACGCGCGATCTCTACGAGAAGAAGGCCGTCCTGGTGATCGGCGCCGATCTCGCGCTCGAGCAGCCGTTTCTCTCATTCCAGATCCGCGCGAATTACCGGCATCATCAGGCCCACGTGTACGTGGTGACTGCCAAACCGGTGCGCGAAGACAACTACGCAGCAGCGCTTCTGCGGACGGAACCGGGCACGGAGCTGGCTGCGGTCGAGTCGCTGCGCGACAAGCTCAAGAGCGAGCCGGAGCTGGTGATTCTCTACGGCGACGCCATCAAGGGCGGGGCGGTGCGTAAGCTGGTCGAATTCGCGGCCAGCCTGGGGCATCCGGTGCAATACGTGCCTTTGGTGGACTACTCGAATTCGCGCGGCGCTGCGGACATGGGACTCATGCCGGAGCTCCTGCCCGGATACAAGCCCCTGGGGCTTACCGGGATGACGGTGGCCGAAATGCTGGCTGCCGAAGATTTGGATCTGCTTTGGGTGATCGGCGCGAATCCGCTGAAGAACGCCAAGCTGCGATCCAAAAAGGCGTTTGTGGTGGTGCAGGAACTGTTTCTCACCGAAACCGCGCAGATCGCCGACGTGGTGCTGCCCGCGGCATCGGCATACGAAAAGAACGGCACGGTCACCAACGTTTGCGGCGAGGTGCAGCGCCTCCAGAAAGCGGCGCAAACCATGGGCTCGAAGCCGGATCTGGAGATCATCGGCCTGATCGCGAAGGAAATGGGCGCAGCTCCCGAGATGGGCCCGTGGCTGCCGGACAAGGTTTTCGATGAGATTCGCCGCACCGTTCGCGGCTATGAGATTCCGGTTGAGGCCATCATGACCGGCGGCGCCGCGCAAACCATGCCTGTCAACGGGCGCATTCCGGTCGAAGTTCGAGCCGACGCCATTCGCTCGGCGCACGACAATCTGTTCACGTCCGGCACGCTCGGGCGTTATTCTAGAATGTTAAATTCCGTTCTCGAAAAACGGCTCAACCGCGAATGAACTTCTTCATTCTCAGCATCATCAAAGCGGCGGTTGTGGCTTTCGTCCTTCTCACCACGCTGGCTTATTTGCAGTGGGTGGAGCGCAAGGTGATCGCGCATATTCAAGTGCGGCTGGGGCCCTCGCGCGTCGGCCCGCACGGCCTGCTGCAGCCGCTTGCGGACGTGATCAAACTCATCACTAAAGAAGATCTCATCCCGCCTTACGTCAATAAGTTTGTTTATCTGCTCGCGCCCTTCCTGGCGGTCACCATGGCGCTCACCCCGATTTCGGTGATTCCGTTCGGCTCCGAGATCCAGGTCTTCGGCCAGCGCACCTGGATGCAGCTAACCGATCTGAACATAGGGCTGCTGGTGATCCTGGCGATCAGCTCGATGGGCGTTTATGGCGTAGCACTCGCCGGATGGGCGTCAAACAACAAGTATGCGCTGCTGGGCGGCCTGCGCAGTTCCGCGCAGATGATCAGCTACGAACTGCCATTGAGTCTGGCCATCGCGTCGCCACTGCTGCTATCGAATACGCTAAGCCTTCGCCGGATGGTGGAGACACAAACCGGATCGATCGTGCACTGGAATATCCTGCGCTTACCCGCGCCGCAGATCGTCAGCTTTTTCGTTTTCATGATCGCAGGATTTGCCGAGACCAATCGCGTGCCCTTCGATTTGCCGGAAGCCGAGAATGAATTGGTCGCCGGGTTCCACACCGAATACAGCAGCATGAAATTCGCCGCGTTTTTTATGGCGGAATACGCCAACATGGTGACCATTTCGTGCATTACGACGATCCTGTTTCTGGGCGGCTGGCAGCCGCTGTTTCCGGCAGTGTGGGGTTCGAATTTTGTGCCTACCGTAGTGTTCGCCGCCGCCGGCCTGCTGGCGATCTATCACGGCCTGAATCCGGCGCGAAAGCGCGACCGGCTGACGCTGCCCATCGTCGGCGCGGCTTTTCTCGCGATCGCCGCGTTGTTTTTGCTTCCGCCGGTGCACGAGGCGCTGATTCCGCTGTTCTGGTTCCTGGCCAAGGTCGGTACGATTCTGTTCGTCTTTATTTGGGTCCGCGGCACGCTGCCCCGATTTCGATATGACCAGCTGATGGGGTTTGCGTGGAAGGTGCTGTTTCCGATTGCGCTGGCCAACCTGCTGGTGACGGGACTGCTAGTAGCGCTGAGCTGACCATGAGAAGGCAAAAGACAAAAGACAAAAGGCAAAAGGCAAAAGTTTCCATCAGGAAGGCTTCGCCGCGTCTTTTTTCTTGCCGGCCCTCTGCATTCATTGAGAGTCTGCCAAGCATTCCGAATTCACTTTTGCCTTTTGCCTTTTGTCTTTTGCCTTTTGCCTTGCCGCACTCGCCATGGACGTAATTCTCTTTCTCATCTTCGCGATCATCGCCGTGGTCTGCGGCATCAACGTGGTGGTGCAGACACATCCGATATCCAGCGCGCTCTCGCTGATCGGCGTGATGGGCTCGCTGGCGGTGCTCTATTTGCTTCTGGGCGCCGAGTTCATCGCCATGACGCAGGTCATCGTGTACGCCGGGGCTGTCATGGTGCTTTTCATCTTCGTAATCATGCTGCTGAATGCCGGCACGGAGGCCAAGCGCGGCCGTTCGTTCGTGGCGCAGCTACTGGGAATGCCGCTGCTGGTGGCGTTTCTGGCTCTGGTGAGCTATTTCATCCAGCGGCTGTTTCCCGCGACCACCCTGGTGCAGTTCGGAGCGTTCAAGAGCGGAACGGCGCAGAATATCGGGCGGGCGCTATTCACCCAGTACCTGTTGCCGTTTGAAGTTACCTCGATTCTCATTCTGATTGCTATCGTGGGAGCGATTGTGCTGGCGCGAAAGGAGTTGGAGTGATGAACGGCGTTCCGCTCACCTGGTACCTGATTCTGAGCGCGGTGTTGTTCTCGCTCGGCATCGCTGGTTTCCTGTTTCGCAAAAATATCATCACGGTGTTCATGTCGATCGAGCTGATGCTGAACGCCGTGAATCTGAGTTTCGTCGCATTTTCTTACCAGCTCAAGCAGGTGAACGGGCACATCTTCGCCTTCTTCGTAATGGTAGTGGCGGCCGCAGAAGCAACCGTTGGTCTGGCGATCATCCTGACGGTCTTCAAGAACCGCGCAACGCTGAACATTGACGAAGTGAACTCGATGAAGAACTGAGCATATTTTTCTGATGGAACTCTGGCTCATTCCCGCGCTGCCTCTCGCCGGCTTTGTGATCAATGGCCTCTTCGGCCGCCGCTTTTCCAAGGCGCTGGTGAACACGGTTGCGATCGGGAGCGTCGTACTTTCGTTCGCCTGGGCGCTGAAAACCGTGCTGGGCCTGGGCGAGGCTCCGATTTCCGAGCACTACTTCGACTGGATCGTCGCCGGCGGCTTCCGCGTGGGCTGCGACTTCGCAGTCGACCGCCTGACGGCTGTGATGCTGCTGGTGGTCACCGGCGTCGGCTCGCTCATCCACATTTACTCCATCGGCTACATGGCGCACGACGAGGGCTACGCGCGCTTCTTCGCCTATCTCAACCTCTTCATGTTCTTCATGCTCACGCTCGTGCTGGCCGCCAACTACCTGGTGATGTTTGTGGGCTGGGAGGGCGTGGGGCTGTGCAGTTATCTGCTCATCGGTTTTTGGTTCCACAAGAAAAGCGCGACCAACGCGGGCAATAAGGCTTTCATCGTGAACCGCATCGGCGACTATGGTTTTTCGCTCGCCATGCTGATGATCGTGGTGACCTTCGGAACGCTCGATTTCGGCGCAGTGTTTGCCGCCGCGGCCTCCAAGCCCGAAGCGCTGCTCACGGCCATCGCGATGCTGCTGCTCGTGGGTGCGTGCGGCAAATCGGCGCAGTTTCCGCTCTACGTGTGGTTGCCCGACGCCATGGAAGGCCCAACACCGGTT
>Ga0335077_10007518_pt1 | contig 13478 bp, 6 predicted proteins | sample Lox_Sample_31_FD_207151 | JGI IMG/M metagenome (GOLD analysis project Ga0335077, IMG submission 207151) | Soil microbial communities from Loxahatchee National Wildlife Refuge, Florida, United States - Lox_Sample_3.1 | ecosystem: Environmental > Terrestrial > Soil > Wetlands | place: USA: Florida... | reverse complement strand
CGGCGCCCCTCATCATCATCGATCTCACGCACCCGCACACGCTCGGTCACCGGCCCAGTTTGAACGACCGCCGTTCACCAGACCAGCGCCCCGACCGCAGGGCAAACGTGACCGGCTACGGCACTAGACACCTAACCATTTGCGTCTTGGCGACGGCTAGGTCCCCGGTCGAGTGTGCCCATGAGGCCCCGAGTCACCAGCAACAGCCGACCAAACGATCTTTGCAAGCAGGTCAACCACGGCTCCTAGCGGCTACCCGGACGCCCAGGTCAGAGCCCATGAGCGCCGTGTGCGGTCAACCTTCCAAGCTGGTAGCCGAGTTCCAAGATCCTTTGGCCGCGTCGCTTACGTCCCAAAACTCCCGCGTGAATCATGCCCTCTGCACGGCCAAAGCATCTTGGAAGTCCTGCGAACCAAGCCCTTGAGGGCTCCCGCTCCGGGGAAGTGATCGGCGCCTATCGGGTGAAGGCCACCAAGTGCGAGGCCACTAGCCTGGTCAACGGCGTGCTCGTGCGTGCCCACTCGGAGGCACCAGTCCGACCCAGCCAGGAGCCAGCCATGCACCGCACTTCATCGATCTGCGGCACCGCCCGGATTCCAGCAGTGCGGTGAAGTGGCTGGTCTCGTTGTGCTTGACGTCCACCTCCAGGTGGCCCAGGAGATGCCCGCCGTGCTCGGCCGCGCCGAGAAGGTGCACCCGGGTGCCATCGGCGCGGCGGGCCCCGCGGGAGGTCTTGCCATCGACGGCCACGGCCCGTAACCCGCCGCGGGCCAGTGCTTTTGCCTCCTGGGCGCTGCGCCGGGCCCGGTAGTCGCGCACGCTGGCCGAGGGCAGCCCGCCATCGCGCCGGCGGCGGCGTGGCCCGAGCAGGGCACGGGTCAGGGCCCGCGGGTCCAGCTTGTCCAAGACCACCCGGATCGTCTTCTCATCCGGTGCCCGGTACCGGCCGGCGAACGGGTCCCGCGGAGCGCGCAGCCGGGCCAGGTCTTCCTGGCTGGCCCGCCTGGTCCACTGCCCGACCGCGGTGAGCCGGTCATTACCCGCGGCGGTGAACGCGCAGACCGCGATAGCGATCAGGCAGGCCAGCGGGTAGATCCGCCCCTGCGCGGAGCGCGGGTCCGGCAGCGCTTCCAGGCGCTGCCACGTCCCCGGGGCCAGATCCTGGCCGTCCGGGCCAGACTCGACCACGCGCGCGCCCGCGCGCGACAATGCCACTGCGGGCACGCCACACCTCGTTCATGTAGACCTCAGAGACCTACATGATCACCGTGGTGTGCCCGTGCCCACAAACCGTACGCGCCCGTCCTATCTACTACATACCCCAGCGAAACCCCCAAGTCCGGAACACGCCGGAGCCCTGACGGGAGGTGCGCATCGTGCGGATGGCTGTGGGTGCGCGGTTTGCGGTGCTTAGCGAGTTGTTCAGGAACCGGGGCTGCGGCGCGCGACCGGGGCATCGCCCCTGGTGGTGCGCCCGGTGTCGGCTGCGGCCCGGCTGGCTAGCCGCCTACGCTTGGTGTTGATGGAGACGTACACGTTTCTGTTTACTGACATTGAGGGCTCGACGGCGCTGCTGCGGCGCGTCGGGCAAGGCGCTTATGAGCAGGTGCTTGCCGATCATCACGCGCTGATCCGGTCGGCTCTGGCCGCCCACGGCGGCAGCGAAGCGAACACCCTGGGAGACGGGTTCTTCGCCGCGTTCTCCTCGCCGCGGGCGTGCGTGGCGGCCGTGCTGGCGATGCAGCAGGCCATCGAGGCACATGCCTGGCCGGCCGGGGAGCAGGTCCGGGTGCGGATGGGCATCCATACCGGTGAGGCGGCGGAGACGGGCGCCGGGCTGGCGGGCCTGGATGTGCACCGCGCCGCGCGGGTGGCGGGCGTCGCGCACGGCGGGCAGGTGCTGGTGTCGGAGACGGCGGCGGCGCTAGTGCGCGACTCGCTTCCGCCCGGCGCGACGCTGACCGATCTTGGCGTGCACCGGCTGAAGGACCTGGGCCGCCCGGAACATGTCTTCCAGCTGCACGCGGCGGGCCTGCGGGCCGAGTTCCCGCCGCTGCGCTCGCTGGGCAGCGCGGCGCTGCCGAACAACCTGCCCGGCCAGCTGGCGACGTTCATCGGCCGTGGCCGGGAGCTGGCGGACGTCCGGGCCCTGGCCGGGTCTTCTCGCCTGGTAACGCTGACCGGGGCGGGGGGGTGCGGCAAGACCAGGCTAGGCCTGCAGGTGGCCGCCGAGCTGCTGGACGGGTCTGGTGACGGGGTGTGGCTGGTAGAGCTGGCGGCGGTCACCGACCAGGACGCGGTGGCGCCGGCCATTGCTTTGGCGCTGGGGGTCGCCGGGCAGCCGGGCCGGCCGGTCGCCGAGACCTTGGTCGATGCGCTGGCCCCGCAGGACATCTTGATCGTGCTGGATAACTGCGAGCATCTGATCGGCGGCTGCGCCAAGACCGCTGAGCTGATCGTGCGGCGCTGCCCGCGGGTGCATCTGCTGGCCACCAGCCGCGAGCCGCTCGGCATCGGCGGGGAGACCGTTTACCGGGTTCCGTCGCTGTCGCTGCCCGGATCCGGCGACAACGGTTCCCCGGCGGCCGGGTCGTCCGATGCGGTCGCGCTGTTCGTCGACCGGGCCAGAACGCAGGGCGTCAGCCTGGCTGTTGGCGAGCAGACCGCGGAGCTGGTGGTGTCGGTCTGCCGGCGGCTGGACGGGATGCCGCTGGCCATCGAGCTGGCTGCCGTCCGGCTGCGCACGATGTCCCTGGCCAGCCTGCACGACCGGCTCGACCAGCGCTTCCGGCTGCTAACCGGCGGCAGCCGCACCGCCCTGGCGCGGCAGCAGACCCTGCGGGCGACGGTGGAGTGGTCCTACTCGCTGCTCAACGGCGCCGAGCAGGCGCTGCTGCGGCGGCTGCCGGTGTTCGCCGACAGCTTCGACCTGGACGCCGCCGAGGCGGTGTGCGGCTTCGGTGACCTTGAGGCGCTGGATGTCGCCGACCTGCTGGGCTCGCTGGCGGACAAGAGCCTGGTGCAGGCGGAGCCAGCCGGGGAAACCCTGCGCTATCGGCTGCTGGAAACTATCCGCCAGTTCGCCGCCGAACGGCTCGCCGAGGCCGGCGAGGACGAGGCCACCGCCGTGGCAGCGGCGCACGGCGCGCACTTCCTGGCCGTGGCCGAGGCGGCGGCTCCGCATCTGACCGGGCGGGACCAGGGCCGGTGGCTCGCGCGGCTGGACGCCGAGCAGGCGAACCTGCGGCGCGCTGCCGGGCACGCGGCCGGCGATCCCGAGGGGACCGCCCGGGTGCTGCGATTCGGCGTCGCGCTGCGGCGGTACTGGATGGCGCGTCACCGGGACGAGGAAGCCAGCCGGCTGCTCGTGCCGGCGCTGAAGCGGCCGGACGCCCGGGCCGATCCCGGGCTGTTCGGGGCGGCACTGGTCGCCGCCGTCCTCACCACTCGCGCTGCGGGCTCTGGCACGAGCCGGCAGCTAGGGGAGCAGGCGCTTGAGTTCGCCCGCCAGCTCGGCGACGAGCGGCTGCTCATCGAGTCGCTCGCGGCGAGCTGCGAGGCTTATTTCTTCGCCGGCGAGCCGCAAGCAGGACCTCCCCTCGGGCAGGAGGCGGTCGAGCGCGCCCGGCAGCTCGGCGACGATGTCCTGCTGGGCGAGTGCCTGATGGAGTACCTGCTGTGCAGCGACCTCATCGACCCGGCTCGCTACCGGCAGCTGTTCGCCGAGGCCATCGCCTGCACCGGGCGATCCGGCGACCAGCTCATCAGCCGTTACCTGCACAACAACGCCGGCGTTCAGGCGCTGCAGGCGGGAGACATCCCGGCCGCCCGGGCTCATCTGGAGGCGGCGGTGCAGGCGATGCAGGCGATCGGTGAGAACTCCGCCATTCTGCCGGTCAACCTAGGCTGGGTGCTGCGCCAGGAGGGCGACCCGGACGCAGCGCGGTCAATGTTCGAGGCGAGCCTGCGGACGGCTCGCCGGAACGGTGACCGGCACGGCATCGCCTACGCCAGCCTCGGCTTGGCCTGCCTTGCCGCCGACCGGGGCGACTGGCATCAGGCAGGAGTGCTGCACGGCGTCGCGCAGGCCTTTCTTGACCGGGCCGGAGAACCATGGGAGGAACCCGAGGCGCGCTACCGCCGGGAAAGCCTCGCCGGCGTGCGGGCGCGCCTCGGCGCCGACCAGTGTGACCGGGCCTATGCTGAGGGCATGGCGCTCAGCGTCGATGAGGCCCTTGACCTGGCCCGCGGGCAGCTGACCGCCACCGGCCCGCGGCAGCGGCCAGAACCGCCGGGCCTGGCGCAGCTATCGGCACGGGAACGGGAACTGGTCATCCTGGTCGCCCGCGGCGCCACCGACGCCCAGATCGCCGCCCAGCTGTACATCGCCGTCAGCACCGTCCGCACCCACCTGGACCGGATCCGCGACAAGACCGGGTGCCGGCGCCGCGCCGACCTGACCCGTCTCGCCTTGCAGGCCGGCCTCGTCTAGCCGGCCGCCCGCGAGGGCGCGCGGCCCTCGCGGCCTGTAGGTAGTTGTACCTCGCTGCCCGGGCCCCGGGAAAGGGGTAATCCGGCCTCTGCCCACCGCCCGCTCGGTACCGCAGCCTGGCACCAACGGCGGGAACCACCCGCCGCCAGGAAAAGGGACCACCATGCAGATCCGCAACAAGATCGTTAAGGGGCCGGATCAAGCGGAGGTACGGGTTAAATGAGAACAGCAATCACGGCAACGACCGGAACGCTCGCGCTGGCAGCGGGCATCGGGCTCAGTGCGTGCGGGGGCGGTAGCTCTACCTCTACCGCTCCGGGGCCACCGGCTGGGGGCAGCACCGAGTACACACGCGCCCGCAGCCAGCCAATCGGCAGCGCCCTCATCGCAGGTGATGTTCGACTGAGAGGATTCCCCGAACATCAGCCCGAACAACATCGGTCCCTATCTCGATCACCTGGCCAGCATCCTGCCCGCGCACGACACCACGGCGATTGCGCAGCTACGGCAGCTTGCAAGTATGGGTAGCGCGCTGGGCGACCTCGATAACACCACGGTGGCGCAGGCGAACACGGCCAAGGCCGACGCCCTCGCGCTGGACAAGTTCTTTGGCAAATACGGCGGCAGCGAGGCCGCAAGCATCATGCCGTTCTGAGGGGCAAGCCATGAAGAAGCTACTCGCCAAGCTCGCCGCACACAAGGTGATCACCGCCCTGGTCGCGGTTGCCGTCGTGGCAGGCGGCACCGCTGGTGGCGTGGTGCTCAACGGCGGTAGCAATGGCAACACTTGCAACGGAAGTTGTATTACCTCCGTGCCACCCGGTCAGCAGGGCACGCCGACAAGCACGGGGGCAACCAACAACGTTTGCCCGGTGCCCGGCTCGCACCCTAAGTTCATCGCCATCATGCTGCAAGGCATTTCGTCATACGTCCTCGCCAATGGCAACAGCACAACGGGGAGCACGACATTCAACCCTGCCGCCATCAACTACTGTGCATCACCGAACGGCCAACTGCCGCCGAACAACCCGAACGCGGTTATCCGGTCAATGTCAGACGGCTGGCTGAATTACTCCTACAGCAACAACGGTACCGGCTCCCTGATATCAAACAGTTACAGCTTCGGTGCCAATGGCCAGGTGAATACACCCTCGGGCACAATGGACGGCCCGTCAAGGGTGGTACCCGGAGCGGGCGTCAACACGATCAACGAACTGGCCAGCGCCGGGGGTTACGTCCTGCCGTTCTCCTACAATGGCGCTAGCATGACGGGGACAGCGGCTCATCCGGTGTTCCACTTCGCTGCATACGACGGCAATAACGTAGCGGACGAAGATCCTCGCTACGGTTCTGGGGATAATGGTCAGGGCAACGGCCCGGCTCATCTGAACGCGGAACTACAGAGTATCGAGAAGGTATTCCCGAACGTGCCCATTGTCCTGATCGGTCACTCTAACGGCGGCCTGATAGCCGAACAGTGGTGGATTAGGTACGGGACTAAGCCAGGCGTGCAAGACGTCTATCACATTTACACGCTGGACTCTCCCCTTAACGGGGTGGGGAACGCGGGTGACTGTGATAACAGCGTTATTACCGACCCCGGCGCGGCGCTTGTCGGTGCTCTCATTAACCATCTGTGCGGAGGTTTCATCGGCGTCAGCGTGGCCGGTGCCTACCAGTCCATTTGGGATGGCAATATCGGGAACGTCGCGGGCGGCGGCACGGGCGATAACGCCGAAGGTATGAACGCCGTGGTCAAGCTGGACAGTCAGCATAACAACATGCTCACTGCGGTGGGCACTTACGGAGATCCGCTGTATGACGCCGGGGATCACGGAAGACATGGCCGTGATGGCATCCTGTCACAGATCATGGTGAACGATAGCTGCCTGCAAAACATGTCTCTACAAAGCCCGTTCTCTGGTAATAATAGTCTCACGATTCCGGAGTGCGCGCCGCTGAAAATGGATTTCATCAGCCCGTGCGACGGCGGGACTTACGACCAGTCGCAGGCCTCTTCACCGGCATTCCCCGCCGACCGCGCATATGGCCCGCTGCTATACGGAATAAATTCGGGATCTCTCTACATCCATAGCGAGGCAAAAGACTGTCCTGGCACAATCGGCATGATCATGAATCTGGTCAGGACACTGCGGCCTACAGCGCCGACACCGATTAACAACAAGCCTCACCTGCCGGCCGATGCGATCGCAGCTTGGAATGCGACGGACGGCGGATGCGCGTCCACGATGGCCGCGAGTCTCCGTCATGTGGCTGATCTCCTGCCCAGTTCCGACACGACGCAGATAGCCGACCTGAATCAGTTTGCGGCGCTTCCGCTGGCCGAATTGGGTGAGGGTTCTCAGTCCCAGCAGGCACAAGGGCAGGCTGATCTCACGGCGCTCAACACCTTCTTTGGCACCGACCGGGAACTGACAACCTTCACCGGCCCGTGCTCGGCGGCCCCGCCTAGCACGCCACCACCAACGACACCGCCGCCAACGCTGGTGACCCCGGGCAACGGTTCGCCCGGGGACGCGGTTGACGGCTTCTACCAAAGCGAACTGAATGGAGACTGGGCAGCGGCGTGCTCATACGTCACGCCGTCCGCGCAAGCCCTGTGCGTGGCCGGGACCAGCGGTCAGGCGGCGGCCACGGGGAATGCGACGGTCGGCACCATGGTGGTCTCCGCAGACGGCAACGAGGCACTGGTATCAGTCACCGGGAGTATCTGCGCGCCGTCCGCTCCGTGCGTGTCAAACTCCGACGCCAGCCTTGGCATGCCGTCCTCGCCATCACAATTCCCCGCCGACTACCAGACCGCAGTCGCTAATAGCACCAGCGACAGCAGCACGAGCATCTCACCAATGCCATGCAGCCAGATGAACGGCAAGTGGTATGTCGATTTCGGCTGACACGCCCGGCAGGAGGAGATGATCCGGCGACTACGAGCGGCGCGGCTCCCCGGGCATCTCGACATGCCGCCTGGGCAGGTTCAGCTGACCGTCGTAAAGCAGTCGCGCCTAACCTGAGTTTCAATCTCACTCACGTGAGGTACGCGACCAGGCACGATCAAACACTCCTACATTTCTTTACATTTCTGTCTCACACCCCTTCGGCCTCGAGTTGAGGGGAAGCCCCTGGGGCGGCGGGCATCTGGGGCACTGGCGGCTGCATGATCGCGTCGCGCTCGCGGGGTGCCAGCGTCGGCCACGCCGGCCCGTGGTCGCCGTACTCGGGGTCCGGATCCGGAATGCGGCGGCTCTGCCGGTCGGCCAGCTGCTCACGGAACGCGGGGCGTGCCTCCGCTAGCCCCCGGACCCAGCCCGGGGGGCCGCCCGGATCTTCTCGATGTCGGCTAGCTCGCTGGCGCACCGGTCGTATTCAGCTGCGAGTGCCTGCGCTGCAGGGCCCGGTGCCGCGCGCGTGGCGGGCTCGCGCGGGGAATGCAGTTCGGCGCGCTCGGCATCGGTCACCGGCGGCGGTTCGGCCGACTTGAGCGGCGCGAGGCCTAGCGCCGGTTCGCGGCGGCGCAGCTCGGCGTCCGCGGCAACGGCCAGCGCCCGGGCGCCCGCGGTGGCGTGCTCCCACTCGCGGTAGTCGGCGTCGGCCTGTTCGAGTTCCGCGGCCCGGTTCTCATACCATGCCCGAAGGGTTACCGAGGAAGCCGCCAGGCTCTGCTGCCGCCCGGCGGCGGCCTGATCGCCGCGTGTCTCCGCCGCCCGTGCCTCGGCCGCGGCGCGGGCCCGGGTGAGCTCGGCCTCACGGGCGGCGGTCCGCATGGAGCGCAGCTCGGGACTGACGAACCGGGGCGCCCAAGCGGTCTCGGCCTCATACCGATCGCGTATCAGCCACAATGATCCGGTCTCCCGGTGGCGGACGTCGGGACCGTCCGCCGGGCGGCCGAGGGCCTCGGCGGCGGCGTGCCAGGCGGCGCGTTTCTCCGGGCTGGCCATGGCCGGCTCGGGGCCGATCGGCTCGGACGGGTGGTCCCAGAACCGCTCGCGGTAGGCCTCGACCTGGCCGGCCGTGCGCTGCCACTCTGCGCGGGCGCCGGGGTCGGCCGGGACCTCGCCGAAGGCTTCCACGGCCCATGGCGGCCGCTGCTGGGCGACGAACGGGCCGAGGCGTTCCACGCGCCCGTCCGCTGCGGCGGCGAGCTGGCTGAGGTATTTCTGCAGGGCCGGGTCACCGACCTGCGGGACCCGGCCGGACCAGCGACCCTCGGGCTGGGGGACCAGGTGCTCGACGTCGATCTGCTTGCGCAGCCGCGCGTCGATCACCGCGGCGACATACTGCGCCCCGGCTAGCGGGCGGCTGTCGACCGCGGCTTGCAGTTCCTGGCGGGCGTCCAGGCCGGCGGCCTCGGCCGCGCGCAGGGTGCGCCACAGCCAGGTGACCATCGGGGCGTCCGCGGCGCCGTCGGCGTAGCCGGTCGGGCCGAGGACCTCGGCGAGCATCTGCCGGTACCGCTCGGTCCGCGGCCCGGCGATCGCGTCCTGCCACATGGAGTCCAGCAGGCCGAGGTGGTCGGCGCTGGCGAGCTGCCGCTCGCGGTACTCGGTGGCGGACAGCTCGGTGCCGTCGCGGGCGATGACATCGGCGAGCACCGCGGCCGCCTCCCGCTGGTCGGGCGCCTCCCCGGCCGGCGTCGCGAGCGGCAGCCCGGCCCGGGCCCGCTGCAGCCAGTCGAACCGGGCCAGTTCCGGTGCCGGGACGGGCCCGGCCGCGGGGTCGGACGCGCGGGGCGAGTTGGTCATCACCACGAGGTAGTTAGCGTCGGTGCCCCGGGTCGCCGCCGGGTACAGCCACTGGCGGTCCTCGTTGCCGGTGACGAGGGTTATGCCGGCGGTGCCCTGGCCGCCCTGGGCGGTGTGCACCGTCCGCGCATACGCCGGGTCGAACTGCCTGAGCGAGGTCCGGGTGATCGCCCGACGGCTGAACAGCGGCGCGCCGGTGGCCGGGTCGCGGCCGGTCATCTTGCGGACGGTCACGGTGCCGTCGTCCGCGATCGCCTCGACGCGGACGACGTCGCCGTTGGCCAGCCCGGCCCGGTGATCGTTGACCCGGTTGACGATCAGGTCGTGCACGCCGGCCTGCGCTCCCTCAGCCAGCACCGCTGACTGGCCGGTGCTGGCGACCAGGCCGAGGCGGACAAGCTCGTCACGGACCCGGCGCGACATCTCCCGCACATGGTCGCCGGCGCGGGCCATCAAGATGACGTCCTGGCCGCCGGCCAGCAACGTGGCCGTCATCTGCGCCGCGGTCTCGATCGCCTCCTCCGGCGGGGCGCCGATGACCCGGCCCTGCTCGTCGTAGGTGCCGGCCACCGTGGCGTCGCCGGAGCGCAACCGCAGGCTGGCGTCGCGTTCCCACGGGTGGGTGAACCGGACCGGCTCGGCGAGCTGCAGGAACCCGTGCTTGCGGGCCTGCAGGCCCATCGCGCCGCCCTCGGTGACGGCCTGCAGCTGCTCCTGGTCTCCGGCGGTGATCTCCTTACTGCCGGTCCGGGCGGCCAGCTGCTTGATCGCCGCGGCGTGGCCGGCCGGGAGCATCGACGCCTCGTCGGTCAGGATCAGCGATCCCGAGGTGATGACCAGCCGGTGCCGGTCGGTGGCCGGGCGGCTGACTCGGTCCAGGAACTGGGCGGAGTTCAGCACCGTGGCCCGCACGCCCATCTCGCGCAGTTTGGCGGCTAGCACGTTGCGGGCGGCCTGGGACACGGCGACCCCGTACACGTGCGGGACGCTGGCCTGCTGCGCCGCCAGCCCCGCGGCGGCGAGAGTGTGGGTCTTGCCGGACCCGGCCGGGCCGGTCAGCACGGTGGATGTCTGCCGGCTGGTCAGTGCCGCCCAGATCGCCGCGGCCTGGTCCAGGCGCAGCCCGGTCGCGGTCGTCTGCTCGCTGCCCGCCTCGGGCTTGCGCTCAAGCTGAGCGCTGAGCGTGGCCGCGTCTGAGCCCACAAGCTGAGCGGCGCGCTCACGCTCAACCAGCGGCGCCCGCTCATGACCGGCGTCGGCCAAGAGCCGCTCCTCCAGGCCGAGGTGCGCGGCCGTTGCGTACTTGGCGCCCATGTGCCGCCGGTACACGTTCAGGCCGTCCGCACGCCGCAACGACTCCGGCACGTCGACCAGCTCCGGCGCCTCCAGGCATACGACCGGCTCGAACTCCCCGGCCAACGTGCGGTCCGCCAGGTCCTCCAACAGCGGCACCATCCGCTCCGGCGCCAGGTCGCGGACCTGCGGCGGCAGTACCGAGCCCAGCTCGTGGACCAGGTCGTAGCGGCTCCACTTGGACTGGCGGGCCTGGCAGCGGGCCAGTGCCTTGAGCGCGGTCCGTCGGAGCATCGCCGGATCGGGCTGAGCGTCATCGCCGGCTGCGGCTGAGCGGGCGCCTGAGCGGACCACCGCCTCGTCCCACACCGCCGGGGCGAGTGACTCAAGCTCGCAGCCGCGTGCCCTGAGCTTCGCGGCCCACCCTGAGTGCAACGCATCGAAGTCAATGCCGCCCTCGGGCTTTTGCTTGCGCGTGGAGTCCCACGCGTCTTGATGCATCTGGGATAGCTCACGCTGACTGGGCGCGCGGTTGTGCTTGCGCTTAAATTCCATCGCCAGCTCGCGCAGCGCTGCGTCCACGCTCTGCCGCCGTGACGAAAAGCACTCGATGTCCGAGCGGGAAATGCCCTCGATCTCGCACCCGAAATTGCTCGCGCATTTCGCCGGGTCCGCGCACTTGCCGTGCGCGCACTGGCATCCCCGCGGCACCCACCGCACCCCGAACCGGCGCCGGAGCGCCGCCTCCAGGTGCAGCGACACGATCGCCGACACCGCGGGGAACACCTCGTTGTAGCCATAGGAATCCGGGGTGCGCCACTTCCCGTCCGTGATCGTCTCGGCGATCGCGGCGATCAGGTTATGCACGTGCAGGTGGACGTCGTCGTCGCGGCTTGTGTGCTGCAAGAACTGCTCCATCACCAGCCGGGCCTCGGTGAACCGGCCCGCCTCCTGGCCGTCCACGCGCCGGCCATGGTAGCCAGCCCGGTTGTACCCGGCTTCCCGCTCGAAGTAGTCCAGGCCGGCCTGGTTGGCCGCGTAGATCATCTCATCGACCTCACGCAGCAGCCCCGACCAGTACGCCCGGGCCTCCTCATCCCCGGCCAGCCGCGCTGACCTGGCACTTTCCCCCAGCGATGCGTAGAACACGCTGATCGACTTGCTGAATGAGTTGTCCAGCTCCAGGTAGACCGGGCCCTGCCGGGCCTCGCGCGCGGCCTCGCGGCGCAGCTCGAACTGCCGCTTGAGCGTCGCGTGCGGCTCGGCCGCCAGTTTCGCCTGGTAGAGCGCCTCCGCCCGGGCGGCCGCGTTGCCAGGCGAGCGGCCCAGCCGGGTCGTGCCGTCGCGCGGGTCCACGTGATCGGCGATCACCATGCGGTGCGTGGCCCGGTCGATCTCCGACCCGGCCGGCAGGCCGAGCGCGGCCGCGCCGCTGCCCCACCAGCGGCCCGGCGGCTCGCCCTTCACGTCGAAGTAATCACCCGCCCAGCGGCCCTGCTGCTTGAAGGGGTAGTCCGGGTCGTACCCCTTCACAAGCTTGGTGATGACGGCCACGGAACACCTCCCCGGAGCGGAACTTGACCCACTGAACCGGCCATGATCACTGTTAGTGCATTGGTCCGGTCGCACTTTCCAGGGCACCACGATAAGGCCGCGGGAACGGCTAATGCAAATGCACGGTTACGGTCCGCTAGCGCATTGTGACAATGGTACAGAGTAACAATGGACCAGCGGACCAGAATAGGCATTGGTAGCGGCGTCGGGAGGTCCGCGTCGCCATTTGGAGTTACCGCAAAGACGAGACCACCGGCGCCGGGCTGGAATGCCTCGGGGGAGTGGTGGTCTCGTCTTTCGGCAGCGGCTCAGGAGGGCTCGGGGCGCTGACCGCTGGGCTGGCGCCGGGCCGGTGGCCGGTCACCCGCGGCGCCGTGCTCGCCGCGGAGGCGGTCAAGTTCCCGCTCGGCGCGCTCGGCGCGGCCGCGCAGCTCATCCCTGGACTCCTCCAGCGCCTGGGCGCGCTCGCTGAGCGCCTGGCGGATCTCGTCTCGCTCCCGCGCGGAGTCGGCCCGCAGGTCGTCGAGGCGCCGGGTGATCTCGGCGCGCTCGCGCTCGGCGTCGGCCCGCACGCGGGCCAGTTCGGCGGCCGCGTCCTCGCGCGCCTGGGCGGCCTCGGCGCGGGCGCTGTCGGCCCGGGCGTCTGCGGCCGCGGCGCGCTGGTCTGCCTGCAGCGCGGCGGCCTGGGCGGCCTGGATTGCGGCGGCCTTGTCGGCCTCGGCCCTGGCCACCGCCTCGTCCCGTTCGGTCCGGGCCGCCTCGACGGCGGCCTGCGCCTCGGCGTGGACCTGGTCGAGCTCGGCGGCGTGTGCGGTGGTCGCCTCGGCGAGCTGGTCGTGCGCCTCGCGCGCTCGTGCCTGCTCGGCGGCCAGGTGCTCGCTCATCTCCTCGGCGGCCGCGTCGGCGCTCCTGCGCGGCGGGCAGCTCGCCCTAAACGCCCTGCCGGATCGGCAGCGAACCGGTCAGCCCGTGAAAACCATCCTCCCGGGTGGAAGTGTTCTCCAGCGGCTTCAATACCGGGAGCACGTCCTCGAACGACCAGCCCTCGGCACGGTGCGCGCCCGGGTAGGCGCAATGCGCGGGCCCGGCCTGCAGCGCCACGGCGGCTTACTGCGGAACTGCCGCCGAGCATCTTGCCCCGCGGGGCCGACACCCCCGGGGCTACAAGAGTGCCGCGTGAGGTGTAGCCCCAGTCGTGAGCCAGGTCAGCGCGCTTGTTAGCGTCCAGCCGGGCCTGAGGGCACGCGTCGGGAGCATAGGCATGGCCGGCCTCCAGCAGCAGGACCGTCCGGATGTGGTCTTCGCTAAGGCGGGCGGCGAGGACCGGGCCAGCCGAGCCGCCGCCGCCAACGATCACGTCGACGGTCTCGACCACGTA
>Ga0335077_10007517_pt1 | contig 13481 bp, 7 predicted proteins | sample Lox_Sample_31_FD_207151 | JGI IMG/M metagenome (GOLD analysis project Ga0335077, IMG submission 207151) | Soil microbial communities from Loxahatchee National Wildlife Refuge, Florida, United States - Lox_Sample_3.1 | ecosystem: Environmental > Terrestrial > Soil > Wetlands | place: USA: Florida... | reverse complement strand
ACAGGTGCAAATCCCATGTCCGCTGCCATTGACCTGCAGGAATTGGCACTGCTCCTGCAACTTCCTAAGTTCCGAGTCTCTGTAGTATCCCGAAGGTCCCGAGCCGTCGCGCGCCAAATCTTCTCGGCGGAAAGCCGTCTCCGTCAGGGTGAACAGCGGGCTGGCCCCCCCGACCGTTTCGCGGATGTGTGTGACCCAGGTGCGGAGCGAGCCAAAGGGTGTGTAGTCAGTGCCTGCCAGGGACAGGTTCTTCGTCGCCCCGGCGGGGTTGGTGAAAGTGGTAGAGCATACGTCACCGCTTAGTTCCGTGTAGCTGGAGACAATCTTGATGACGCCAGCGTGGGGTGGGGGCACGACGCCGGTGTTGGCCAGCGGATTGGCCGTAAGGTCCCCATCGACGCTCAAGGTGCGCAGAGCATTCGGGCTAACGAAGCAACTGCAGCACTCCACCATCTCCTGATCTGAAGTGAACACATAGACGTTCGCACACAGGTCACCATCTGGTGTGGACGGACCAAATGGATCGAATGCCGAGTAGCCGCCCGTGGAGCCGGGGTTGACAATATTCACTTCTGCATTCGGAAAGCCCATATTGGCGTTGCCATAGTAGCCAATATAATAGGCATCGTAACCGCTAACAGATGTCGTTATCGTTGACTGCGCGAAGCCTGTGGTGGCTAAACACGTGAAGATCACAGCGACCGCCAGGAGCGCCCAAATCGTTCGAGCAATCCCGGCGGACTTCCATCGCCTTGTAAGCATAGGAAACTTGTTTCTCCTTTTCGGGTTGTTTCGGCGGTCTCCGCCGAACGGTTTATATCGTGTCATGGTTTCTCCTGGTGTACAAGATCTATTCTGATTAGCTCAATTGAAAAAGTACTAGTAGGACCACTGAAAGCACGGGACGCAGGGCGTGCGGGCTCGAGCAATCGCGATTAGCCTTCTCTAACTCCAGCGCGCGGCAATAAATTGCGCAGCGAAGCTGTCTCTTCGTAACCGGAGCGAACAACCGCTCGTTTGATCCTCGAACCCGGGCGGGATTTGAAATCGTAATTTGTCAGGCGCGCCGAGCGGCCTGAGAAAACCGTCTCGTAGTGCCCGCTGTTGCCAGAACGAAGCGAGCCGCTTGATTCCAACTGCGGCGCGTCCGGCGTATTAAGGAGCTGGGGAACTCAGCGGCTGCAGCGGCCAGCTTGTCCCGAACAAGTCGACAACACCGGCTGTTTCCGCTGGAGCTGGCTTGACTTTCTCTCGATCCTCAGCACCAAAATCCGGTGGGTGTAAAGAAAGACACATCTGACCTACTCCACAAACCGGCTTCAGCCTCGGCACACGTGCTCGCAGGCGACCTGACCGCCTTGGCGCGGCGCACCTGCATCGCGCCAGCCTGCTGCGTCCTGGCGCAACCGAACCGAGAGCACCGCAATTCCCAAAGAACGAAGGTCACCATTCCCCGCGATTTGGTCAGCCGGCTTCCACAACTGAGGGACGTGGAATGAGAGGCGTGCAGGTCCAGGTGCGTGTTCCTTCAAGGCGAAGGTGGCGGTGGCGACTCCAGCGGTCGAAAACTCCATGCGCCCCAGGGGGATACCCTCAAGACACACCTCGACTCCGTAGCGTCCCGGAAATCCACTCATGGCCTCAACCGCCAGCAAATTCTCACCGGGATTGATGATTACCGTCATGCCAGCGTTACACGCAGCGGTCCAGCGGTGTGTATCCTCGGCCTTGTGCCACTCCCACCAACCGCCGGCTTCATCGCCCGGTTGGCCCGGAAAGAAAGAGTCTCCAGGGTCTTCAGGGTTGTACTGTCCCTGGTGAATCTGCACATACGGCCACGGATCCAGGCCATGCAAAAGCCCCTTATCGAGGGAGATGGGCAGGATATCCAGGATCATCCCCACTCCGCGCAATACATAATCCGTCTGGAACCGCCAACCGTCATCGAATACGCGGATGACTCCATCCGCTCCAGCGCGTTCATCCCGGCTCGCACTGCGCGACAATCCCACCAGCGTTACTCCCTCCGAGGCTGCGAACCCACGGGGAAATCCTCCCGTTCTGAGCTGCCAACCCGACTCAGCCACAATAAGTCCCTCCGCGGAACTGCACGTAGCGAGTGAACCGGCTACCGCAAAGACATTATGTGCCTGAGTCCCCAAAGGCCTTACCCGTTCGAGTTCGAGGGAAGGATAACGGTAGAAGAACATAAGACTCGGCCCCCAGTTGTGGGCCAACAGGGCGATGCAGTCACCGATCTTAGCGATGGTGTTGAAGTGATGCACGTCCCGGTCACGAGCCAGCGGGTCGGGGGAAGGGTACCACCTATTCCAGCTCTCGGTTGCTGGATCGAATATGGCCACCAAATTGTCGAACGAGCAGGTCACCCATACTCGTTCGTCGATCAACGCCAGACCGTGGAGATCACGCAGGGGAAAAGGCGGCTGCAGTTCGGCTTCGACATGGAGCCGCGCATCGAAAAATAACAGGCTGCCGCGTTCTTCCGCGCGCTGGCTGTTATCCGAGCAGGGAAGACGGTTTCTGCACCCCGCGATCACGCGGCCGCGATGCAAACACAATCCATAGTAGAGCCCGTTGCCGGAATGAACGCGGTAGGCGGTATTTTGGCTCGTTTCCAGCAGGAGAATGTGCTGGCTCGTGCTGATCAAGAACGTCATCTCGATTTCACTGATTTCCGCGGAGGCGGAAGAAGACACTCAGATCTTCTACTATACACGCGGGGTGGAGATCACGGGCGTCACGTGAGAAAGCCGCGGCAATGGGTTTTAGGGAGAAGGATCAGGAAGGGCAAGACCAGCAAACCCAAGTGGCTGCGAGGCGGCCAGACGGTCGCCCTCGCAGCTTGAGTTCCGACTTGAATGAAATCAACGGGGCGGGAACCCCGATCTCATCATCGGCTCGCGTTGGCGTTAGACGCTCGAGGAGATGAAGCCATGGAGTCTTGTGCGACTTTGCCGGAGACTACGACCAGTTCTTTATCAATGGCGTCACGAAAGGCATCGTACTTCAGGGGTCCGCTGAACTGGTGCCCGTTTATGAAGAAAGTTGGTGTCCCAGTCACCCCAAGATGCTGAGCTTTCGCGGAATCCTTTTCCACCGAACCGGCCTGTTCGCCGGAGTCCAGGCACTTGTCGAAAAGCGTGGTGTCGAGAGACAGTTTCCGAGCTTCCGCCTTCAAGTCCGCGGGAGCGAGTTTCTTGTCTACGAACAGAGCGTCGTGGAATTCCCAGAATTTGCCCTGCGCGCCGGCGCAGCGAGCCGCCTCGGCCGCTTTCGGGGCGAACGCATGCATCGGAAGGGGGAAGTCCCGAAACGTGAACGAGACCTTGTCGCCAAAGTGCTCCAGCAGCCGTTTCACTTCGGGATGAACTTGCTGACAATACGGGCACTGAAAGTCCGCAAACTCCACCAGACGAACCGAGGCATTCTTTGGTCCACGGATGGGGCCATCTTCAGGACTCACATTCGCTGTCGGCGGAGCAAACGTGACGAGCACCCCCGCCTTCTCTCGGAGCGATTTTACGTACGCAGCCCGAGCCTTGGCCATCCGAAGCTCGCGGATGTGCTGCAGGACTTTGTCCCGAACCGCATCAAATGGCTGGTCGGTATTCAATCCTTCATAGTAGACTCGCAACTGATCATCCGTTGGGTCGGTGACTTTGATCTCACGATCCAGCAACTCTTTGACGGTTAGCTGCTGGCGGCGCGCCTCGGCTGCCAGCACTTCGTCGTCGATCCATTGCTCCAGCGCGGCGCGCTCAGCGGCATAGTATTGCTGGCGGGGCTGGAACAGCCGATCTGCCATGCTTCGCTCTAACTCGCCCTCCGTGAGCTTTTGCCCGCCCACCTCGGCGATCACCGGACCGGGCGTTTCTGGGCCGGCGTTGGTCGCCTGTCCAAATAAACAAGCCGATGAGGCCATAAACAGCAGGCCCCCCACTACGCGTAAAACCGTCATTGAGTTCATCCTCCAGATTCCCGCCTTATGAAAAATGGCGGCGGCCCAATCCTGAGCCGAAAGAGTTCCGCCGTACGTTGGTAGTCCGGCTTTTGGGCTGGCCGTTGGGCATACACATTGCGCCTGCGTGGCAGACAGGCAACGAACTGCAGAACGCGCAGCTCATTCGGGCACCCCAACCGGCCTCGCAAACATGGAAAAAATCATCCTTCTTTTTCCGAGTGTTTCGGCAACACAGCCCGGCGCCGAACTTGTGTTATCGTGGCACAAACTTATTGTCATGCGCAACATTGACGGTACCAGGATCAAAACGTATCGGGGACATTCCTTAGAATTCCAGTCCTTTTCAGCGAAAACAAGGACTGAAGTTAACCTCAGATATTACCGCCCTGGTCTGCTGCCGTTTACGCCGGGCGCGCCACCTTCGTGCGCGAGTTTTCTTCCCCAATTTCTTCAGTGGTGGATGGCGCAAAGAGGATTCTCTCCTTTGATAGCGGTATCTCATCACGCATAGACTGCGGCCGATGTTACTCAGCCTGTAGCCCCGGCTGCTCTCCATTCCAAACCACATCTGGAACTCCCTCAAGACGGCCGTCAGCCGGCGAGTAAGCTGGGTATCTTGCCGCGACGAGGAGGCAGAATGCCGCCAAACCTATGAACTTGCAGAGGTTGCCTCATGTCGAAGTACCGGTACGAAGGTAGTCGATTTGATTGGTACTAGAACCGTACCGACGGCGCGTTTAGGTGAATTGCTGAAGCCTTGGGTCAAATCTTAGTCTAGAATTGATTTAGCTCATCGGCAAATGTCGCGTTCATTGATGTCCTCCCCCATTCTGGTGTCCGCGTTCTCCTTGGCCTCGGTGTTATGGGCCGGCACTGAATACCCCGCGTTGCCCGGACAACCCGTAGTTCCGAATCAACTCCTGGTGCGCTATAAATCCGGGACCGCAGTGAGTTCAGTGGCAACGACGATGGTTCCGGGTGCCCAGTATGTGCCCCTGCCCCATGTGCCAAATGTCTACCTGATTCAAGTGCCGGCCACGGCACCGACCAACTATTCCACCCTACTCAGCCAACACCCCTTAGTGGACTATGTTGAGCCCAACCGCATCCGCCACGTGGCGATCCAGTCTCCGAACGATCCGTATGTGCCGGCTCTAGGCGGCAACGGCGGATTTATAGAAGGCCAGTGGGACTTAACCAAGATCCAAGCCCTCCAAGCCTGGCAACTGCTTCCCAATGTCTATCTGACCTCGGGAACAGCGGGCTCAGGGCGAATCAAGGTCGCGGTGATCGATACGGGCCTCGACTGCACCCATCCGGATTTCAAAAATGCCGGAGGCGGCTCTCTCGATGCGGCTTCGGGTGGGCAGGTCTCGTTTACGTTGAGCGAGACCTTCGTGCCGACGAACGTTTCAGACCCGGTTTGCCCCTGGCAAGACGATTACGGCCACGGCACTCACGTCTCCGGCACGGTCGCCGCCGCCACCAACAACGGAGCGGGTGTCGCGGCACTGGGCTATCCGCTCGAGATCATTGAATACAAGGTATTCGATGATACCGGACAAGGCAACGACGCCAACATCGCTGATGCTATCACGGCGGCTGTCGATGCCGGAGCCAGCGTCCTCTCCATGAGCTTTGGCGAAACGGGCTACTCCCAGACATTGCAGAATGCCGTGACCTACGCGTGGCAGAGGAACGTCGTGCCGGTTGCCGCCGCAGGGAATGACTCGAGGACCGAGGTATTCTTTCCAGCGTCCGCCAATCACGCGATGGGGGTGAGCGCAACCGACGAAAGCGACACCAAGGCTTCTTTTTCCAACTACGGGCCTCTGGTGGCTATTGCCGCTCCCGGAAACAACATCCTCTCTACAACGCCGACTTACACAGATCCGCTCGACACGGCGACGTCCTACGACATTTTGAGCGGCACCTCTATGGCCGCCCCGCATGTTTCGGCCCTGGCCGGTCTCATTGAAATGGCGACGCCCAACCTTTCCGCCACGGTCGTCGGGCAACGCATTCAGCAGTCCGCCGACGCTACGGATCCCACGGTCTCAAGCGGAGGCTGGGGTCCGAATCAGGGGTACGGCAGGATGAACGCCTACCGCGCCCTCTCAGGCACTCTGCGGCCAGCCACTGTCGGCGGAATCGTAGGACAGGTGGTGAATAGCAGCGGGGCGCCGGTCGCGACCGCAACGGTGGTGGTGAAGCAGAACGGCACGTTTGTCCAGCAGGTCACTACCGACAGCAGCCCGGCTGACGGGCTGTTCCGCATCTCCAATATTGCCGCTGGGGCCACGTATCAGGTTACGGTCTCTGCTACAGGCTTTACCACCGTCAACCTGTCCGCAGCAGTGGCCGCGGGTGCCGACACCAACCTCACCGTGATCCTGGGAGTCACTACCGGCCAGTTCTCGGGTCTGGTCACCGATGCCTTAAGTGGCAACCCGATTGGCGGCGCGGTGGTGGCGGCCGTTTCCTCCGGATTGATTCAGGCGACGGCGGTCACGGATAGTAGCGGCACGTACACGCTCGCGGTGCCTCCCGGAACCTACGACCTCCAGGCTTCCGCCATGTACGGGGTTACCAGCACGGTGGCATCGCAAGCCGTGAGCGCGAGCGGGAGCAAGACGGTGAACATCGCGATGCCCATGATGGGCACAATTTCGGGAACGGCGGTTGCCAATGCGCAGATCACGATCACCGGCCCCGGCTATTCAGCGGGCGCGGTCGCCAATTCCAGCGGTAGCTTTTCGACCATCCCCATCCCGGCGGGAACGTACAGCGTCAACGCAACAAGCACTTCACCGGCATTCAACGCGACCGTCAGCGGAGTGGTGGTGAACAATGACCAGAACACGGTGGTGAGCTTCCAGCAGAATGTGACAGTAAATACCAGCCCGCAAGGACTGCAGATTATCGTGGACGGCACGACGTTAACGGCGCCGCAATTTTTCAACTGGACAGCGGGAACGCCGCACACGCTGAGCGTGCCCAGCCCGCAGAACAATGCGAACACGCGCGCGACGTTTGCGCAATGGGACGACGGAACCACGGCCTTGCCGCGCAACGTTACCGCACCGGCGGCGGGCCAGACCGTCACTTTTACAGCGACGTTCAGCGCATCCTACCTGCTCACGCTGGCGGCTTCGCCCAGCAGCGGCGGAACGTTGGCGCCCAATCCCACATCCCCCACGGGCGATGGCTTTTATGCCAGCGGGACACCGGTGCAGGTAACGGCGACAGCAAACACGGGCTTCACGTTCTCTAACTTCTCGGGCAGCCTGTCGGGATCCACTAACCCGCAGACGGTGACCATGTCCGCGCCGCGGTCGGTGACCGCCAACTTCAGTTCGCCGACGGCGATCACGGTGACCACCAATCCTTCCGGCTTACCGATGACGGTGGACGGCACGCCGTACACGAGTCCACAAGCGTTCAACTGGGCTGCCGGATCGAACCATACCATCGCGGTGACCAGCCCGCAAAGCGGGGCAGCGGGAACGCGTTATGCCTGGGGGAGTTGGAGCGACGGTGGAGCCATATCGCACAACATTACTGCCCCAGCCACAGCCACCACTTACACCGCGAACTTCAATACTCAGTATCTGCTGACGCTAGCGGCTTCGCCGAGCGGCGGTGGAACGCTGGCGCCCAATCCGGCTTCGCCCACAGGCGACGGCTATTACGCCAGCGGGACACCGGTGCAGGTGACGGCTACCGCTAATTCCGGCTATGTGTTTGCGAACTTCTCGGGCGGCCTGACGGGTTCGACTGATCCGCAAACCGTGACGATGTCTGCGCCGCAGTCGGTGACCGGCAATTTCAGCGCGATCGTGAACGCGACGGTGACCACCAGTCCTGCTGGTTTGGCCTTCACGGTGGACGGTCTCTCGTACAACGTTCCTCACACCTTCACTAACTGGGTTCCCGGATCGCAGCACACCCTGGCGATCGTGACCAACCCCCAAATGGGGCCGGCGGGAACGCGCTATGCCTGGTTGAACTGGAGCGACGCCGGAACAATTTCGCACGCGGTGACGGCACCGGCGGGGGGGACCTCGATCACCTATACTGCGAACTTCAACACGCAGTACCTGCTGACGCTCGCCGCTTCGCCAGCTGGGGATGGAACGCTGGCACCAAATCCGGCTTCACCCACAGGCGACGGCTACTACAACAGCGGGACACCAGTGACGTTGACGGCGGCGGCCAGCGCCGGATTTAGCTTCACTAGTTTCACGGGCGATCTGACTGGTTCCACGAATCCACAACAGTTGTTGATGTCGGCGCCACATTCGGTCACGGCTAATTTCAGCTCTGGCACAACCTCCAGCGGTCCGCTCGCCGCGTACTGGAAACTCAACGAGGGTTCCGGCGCCACGTCGTTCACCGACTCGTCGGGCGATGGGAACACCGGCACCTGTTCGGGCGGTGCTTGCCCCACCATGGGGGTCCCCGGAAAGGCGGGGACGGCTGCGAGCTTTAACGGGACCAGCGACCAGATCACCGTTCAGGACTCTCCCTCACTGCGTCTGAATCAGTTCACGATAGTGCTCTGGGTCTATCCGAAGCAGATGGACGGCAACTATCAACCGCTGCTGGTCAAAGAGGATTCGTCCGGTAACAATCGGAACTACGGCCTGTTCATCGTGCCGGGTACGATGCAGGTTCGTTATGCCGTGTGGGCGCACGATTGCGCAACGAAATTTGCAGCCAACAGCGTGGGCCAACTCGAGCTGAATACGTGGAACCAGATTGCGTTCACCTACGACGGCTCGGTCGAGAGGTTCTACCTGAACGGTGTTCTGGACAGCTCCAATTCCGCTTCAGCGGCATCCCTCTGTCAAGCTGCCGTGCCGGTGAAGCTCGGCAAGGAGAACACTGTATTCCAGGCCTTCAGCGGGAGCCTAGATGCCGTCCAGATTTACAACCAAGCGTTGAGCGCAGCGAGTGTGTCGAGCCTGTACAGTGCTCTCGTTGCCTCGTGGAATCTGGATGAACCTTTCGGTGCCACTTCGTTCGCGGACGCTTCGGGTGACGGGAATACGGGCGCATGCGGCAGCGCTTGCCCCACCATGGCGGTCCCCGGCAAAGTGGGGACGGCTGCGAGCTTCAACGGAGTCAATGACCAGATAACCGTTCCGGACTCTCCCTCGCTGCGTTTGAATCAATTCACGATCGGGATGTGGGTCTTCCCGAAACAGGAAAAGACCAACTATCAGCCACTGCTAGCTAAAGAAGATTCGTCCGGCAACTTCCGAGACTACGGCCTCTTCATCGCGCCGAACACGATGCAGGTCCGCTATGCCGTGTGGGCGGGCGATTGCGCAACAAAATTCGCCGCCAACAGCGTGGGGCAACTTACAATGAACGCCTGGAATCATGTGGTGTTCACGTATGACGGCAATACAGAGTCTCTGTACATCAACGGCGTTCTGGACAGCACTAACCCCGCTTCAACCGCATCCCTCTGCCAAGCTGTGGTGCCGATAAAGATCGGCATGGAAACAGGCGCATTCCTGCCCTTCAACGGGGTGCTCGATGACATCGTGATTTACAACCAGGCGCTGAGCGCCGCAGGTGTGACGAATCTGTACGATTCTCCAGCCGCCTACTGGAAGCTCAATGAACCTTTTGGAGCGACGTCGTTCGCCGACTCCTCGGGTACTGGGAATACCGGAACCTGTTCCGGCGACTTGTGCCCCACTATGGGAGTCCCCGGCAAAGTCGGGATGGCGGCAAGTTTCAACGGAAGCCAGATCACCGTACCCGACTCTCCGTCTTTGCGTCTGAATCAGTTCACAATAGCGCTTTGGGTCAATCCGGCGCAGGCACAGGCCAACTATCAACCGCTTGTAGTCAAAGAGGACTCGTCGGGCAGTTTCCGGAACTATGGGCTGTTCATGGTACCGAACTCCACGCAGGTCCGCTATGTGGTTTGGGGTAACGACTGCTCAACAAGATTTGCAGCTAACAGCTCCGGTTCGCTCGCGCTGAACAACTGGAATTACGTTGTGTTTACGTATGACGGTACGACGGAATCTCTCTACATAAACGGCGTTCTTGACAGCTCCAACCCGGCTTCAACTCCAGCGGGACTCTGTCAAGCTCTCGTGCCGGTAAATATCGGCATGGAATCAGCCGCGGCGGGCTTCCTGCCCTTCAGCGGGGTTCTGGATGACATCCGGATTTACGCCCAGCCGCTCAGCGCGGCAGGCGTGTCGAGTCTGTACAGTGGCTTTTAGGGTCTGAGCTACGACTCGCGGCGGACGAGTTGGTAACGATCCACGGTTGCCGCGATCAGATAGCATGAACTTTGAAGCTTGGAACGAGACTTTTCGAGCCGCACGACTTTGCCAAAACAGCGCAGATCTACGTGACGATCGCGCTCCGCGCTGAGCGTGACGACGTATTCGATAGCGCCGCCGACCGGTGCATCTACCTCAGATGTGAACAGAACGCCGCCGGAACTGATGTTCTGCGTTAATGAATCGTGGGAAACGCGGCTAACCCCAGTCCGCACGATCCGGAGGGGCAACTGCATCTCGAAACGGGCAGATCTGCGCTGTTCAACCACGGACATCTCGAAATATAAATGCTTTTCTTGCAGCGGTCAATAGTAGAACTTGGTTGTATTAGTACTAAATCGGAAATGCAAACCGCGACCTTGGGGACGCTCCGCTTAGTTCTTGGGGAAGGGGCTGAATGGAGGGCCCTGCTTGATAGTGATGCATCCGCGGCCCATGCGCAGAAAAATCCGGGGTGACGAAGTTTCGGGAGTGAAGGAGAAGTGCGAGCCTATCAGCAGCCGATTTCCGGACTTGCCTACGAAATCCGAAGTAATGTTGCCCATTCCGGTTTTCGCGTCGATCGCGTACGAACCTGGATCCGGCAGCAGCACAATCATGTCGCCGGTGTGGCTTCTAACCTCCAGGCCGCCCGTCACATCGCTTACCCACACGTAGCCATTGTCGTGGTGAACGACCAGATGCGAGTTGCGTGGTACCAGGATCCGGTACTCCATGGTTAGGCCGGCCCTGCCGCTCGGTGGCAAGAACTTGAGGTGCCGGGAAGAAAGAATCGTTGAGATCGTCAATTCTTTGTCGGAGCGCCGTTCCGCAACCACGCGGAGCTTCTTGAAGCGCTCGTCCGCTTGTTCCGTCTGGTTGGATTTGTGGAAGCCATCGGTCGACTTGATCACGGTGACCGCAACTTCGGGCTCGTCCCAACCTTCCACCGTCAAGTAGCCGTAAGAATGGTCCACGTGGATGGTGCCGCCGGGCAGGAAATTTACATGCTGGGTGCTGGTTATTTCGAACGACTGTTTGGCGCCTTCCTCACCGTGTAGCGGCAGCGTGATTCCCAGAATGCCCAACCCGCAGGCGATGACCAGTTTGTTTCTCAAGTCCGTTGGCCTCCGTTTCTTTGGGCCCGGGCGGCTTTCACCATTCCCAGGTATCTCCGCGCGAGTTCATTGATTTGTTCTTCGCGCATCAAGGGGAGGCCCTCCGGGTTGATCAATTCGGCCCCGATACCCAAAGCAGTGGCCCCGTTCAAGATAAAACTAGCGGCCGTCTGTTGATTCACGCCACCGGTAGCAATCAGGGGTATTTGTGGAAAGGGGAGCTTCAAAGCCCGAATGTAGCCAGGGCCGCCGAGCGGTCCGCAAGGAAAGACTTTGACAAAGTCAGCGCCGGTCTTCCAGGCTGCAATGACTTCGGTAGGAGTCATGGCGCCAGGGAAAACCAGCACATCATTCTTCAAGGCGAAATCCACAACTTCCTGGACCAAGCCCGTACTTGTGAGGAACGTGGCGCCGGCGCCGAGGCAGTAGCGAGCCATCTCGGCATCCAGAACGGTTCCCGCGCCTACAGCCATTTCCGGATAGTTTTTGGCCAGATGGGAAATCACCTCGATGGCGCCCGGCACCGTCATGGTGATCTCCGCGATGGGGATACCCGAACGGTTGACGGCCTCAGCGGCGAAACGCGCGCGTTCGGGCGTGGACACGCGAATGCCTGGGATGATGCCGATTTCCTCAATGCGCGCGCGAACGTCTGCCTTTTTCATCGATTCCACTTTCGGTTTTGAATTTTCACTGCAACTCGGGTTACGTGCGGCAGGTGTGAGGTTATAGCATCAAATTAATTCCCGCGTCCCCACCGCCTGGCGAAGCTGCTCCAGCGCGACCAGATAAGCGGCCACCGCCTGACGATAGGCGAGCTGCGTGGCGCGATAAGTGCGCTCAGCGTCCAGAAAATCGAGCAGGGCCAGAGCGCCACGCCGGTAGGCGTATTCGCTAATGTCGCGGCTTTTCTGCGCCACCTCAAGATAGCTGGATTTATAGAGCTGCGCAATGCGCCCGTTCTCCTGCAAAGCCTCGTAGGCATCCCTTACGTCGGTCAGCACCTGGCCTTGGGTTCCCTTCTGCTGCTGCTCTGCCTGCCGAATGGCGATGCGCGTCTGCGCGATATTACCCTGGTTCCGGTCAAAAATTGCAAGCGGAATACTAAACGACCAGGTAGCGCCACTGATGCCGTTGGCGTGCGAGTAATTGCCGGCGAGGGTGAAATCCTGTTTCCCGTTGGCTTTGGCGAGCGCATATTGGCTGTTGGCCGCAGTAATGCCTTGGACCGCCGCGCGCAAATCCGGCCGGTTTTGAAGCGCCTTGTTTTGCAGTTCTTCGAGATTCATCAGCAGCGGCCGGTATTCGAACTCACCGGCGACATCGTATTCGGCGGACACCGATTCATAACCTAATTGTTGGCGGAGGTCCGAGAGCGCCTGAGCTTTGTTCAACAATGCCTGCTGCACGTCGCTCTCAAACTGCACCAACTGGAGCTTGATCTTCAGATGGTCGTTCTCGCTCATGGCGCCGTCTTTGTATTGGCGTTCGCTGATCTCAACGGTCTTTTGAAAGCTGTTCAGGTCCTGCCGAGCAAGGTCCAGGGTCGACTGTGCCAGCTGAGCATTGACAAACAGAGAGCTAACCTGGAACGCAACAGTGCGTTCGTTGTCCGCTACCTGCGAACGCGTCACGGCCGTGGCGTCCCTGGCAGCTTGCAGGCGTCGCGCGCGCTTGTGGCCACGTTCAAAGAGGTAGCTCAGTCCAATGTCGCCTTCAGTCGAGGCCTGGATATAGTCGGACAAACTCTCACCTTGCGGGCGGGAAAAAAGCGGGAGGTACTCCCAGTCGACGAAGAATGTCGGGTTGGGACGCAGATTGGCGGTAATTTCCGCGGCCTGGCTTTGCTGGATGGTCGTCCTAGCAGCTTGCAAGACATGGTTGTGGCGCAGGGCCATCTGAATGGCTTCATCGAGCGTAATTCTGGCTGGTCCCTGGGCACGAACCGAATCCGGCGTGAATATACCGAGCAAAACCGCACCCACTAAAATTGGCCGGATGTTCTTCATCGGCAAAAGTGCAAGCTTAGTCTTCATTTAGCCCTCGAAGGAGCCCTCCGGTTCGGGAAGTTGATCACCATCCCTCGCG
>Ga0335077_10007515_pt1 | contig 13482 bp, 9 predicted proteins | sample Lox_Sample_31_FD_207151 | JGI IMG/M metagenome (GOLD analysis project Ga0335077, IMG submission 207151) | Soil microbial communities from Loxahatchee National Wildlife Refuge, Florida, United States - Lox_Sample_3.1 | ecosystem: Environmental > Terrestrial > Soil > Wetlands | place: USA: Florida... | reverse complement strand
CGCGCGAGCCGGATAACACGGATCCGGCGGGGGAGCAAAAAATCTTGGGCGGGGTACTGCGGCCTTGACCATGGCCGCCAGCAGGGGAACTCTTCTGCGCGTATTTGAAATCCTCGCCGTTGTGTGTTTGCTCCCGTACGTGTGCGGCCAAAGCCTTCAGGCTCAACAAGCGCAGGAACCCGGCGGGCCGCAGTACGTGATCGCGCGCATCGATTTCGTGGGGAACCACCGCGTGCAGAGCGATACTTTGCGGGCCCGCATCTTTTCCCGCGTCGGCGATCCCTACAGCGTGGATGCCATCCGCCGCGATTTTCAGGCGCTCTGGAACACGCAGTTCTTCGAAGACATACGGCTCGAAGTGGAGGACAGCCCCACCCAGCCGAACGGGAAGATCGTGGTGTTTCACGTGACGGAGCGGCCGATCATCCGCCGGATCGAGTACAAGGGAAACAAATCGATCACGGAATCCGACATCCTCGACGCCTTCAAGCAGAGGAAGGTCGGACTGACGGTGGAAAGCCAGTTCGATCCCACGAAGATCAAGCGCGCCGAGGTGGTTCTGAAAGAGCTGCTTTCGGAGCACGGGCGGCAATTCGCCACCGTCAAGCCCACCTACGAACGCATCGCCGCTTCCAACGCCGTCAAGCTGGTGTTCAACATCGTGGAAGGGCCGAAGGTGAAGGTCGGGACGATCACCATCGTGGGGAACAAGGCGTTCTCCAGCCGCAAGATCATCCGCACGATGAGGCACGACCGGCCGATTTCCGTTCCGCTGGGCTTCACCTACATTCCAATCATGAGCAAGACGTTCGATCGCCCGAAGCTCGACGAGGACCTGGAAGTCGGCGTTCGCGGACTGTATCAGGATAACGGCTACTTCAAAGTGGTCGTGGACGTGAAGGAATTGAAGACGGTGGACGTGAACCGCGCCGGCGTTCCGGGGCCGTGGCCTTTGGTGGGCGCGAAGCACGGCAAGGCCACCAACATTACCGTGTCGGTCGAAGAGGGCGAGAGATACCGGATGGGCAAGCTCGCTTTCCGCAGCTCGGATCCGGACCAGGGATTGATCTTCAAGCCCGAAATCCTCGCGCGGGCGTTTCCGCTGAAGGAAGGCGACATCTTTTCGGCAACGAAGATCCGCAAGTCGCTCGACAACTACAAGGCGCTTTACGGCCAGTACGGATACATCGACTTCGTTGCCACGCCGCTGACGGAAGTGGACGACACGAAGAAGATCGTAAACCTCACGATGGAATTCGACCAGCAGAAGCAGTTCTTCGTCCGGCGAATCGAGTTTTCGGGAAACACGACGACCCGCGACAAGGTGATCCGGCGCGAGCTGCTGCTCGACGAGGGGCAGGTGTACAACAACCGCCTGTGGGAACTGAGCCTTCTGCGATTGAACCAGCTCGGCTATTTCGACGCGATCAAGCCGGAAAACGCGGAGCTGAAGCGGAACGTGAAAAACGGCACGGTGGACATCAAGCTGAAGGTGAAGGAGAAGGGAAAGCAATCGATCAGTTTTTCGGGCGGCGTCAGCGGGCTTTCCGGCAGTTTCGTCGGGTTTTCCTATCAGACGAACAATTTCCTCGGGCTGGGCGAGACTCTGACGCTTTCGGCGCAAGTCGGCGATATCCAGCGCACCATCAATTTTGGATTCACGGAACCGTATCTGTTCGACCGCCCCATCTCCACGGGCTTCACGGTCTTTTCCTCGAAGTACGATTACAACACGGCCCGCCAGGAAGGGATCCTGCTCGGGCAGCAGATTGCGATCGATCCCGCGCTTCAGGAAAACTACAACACGGACTCGAAGGGCTTCACGGTATTCGCGAGCTATCCGCTGCGCCGGCTGTCGTTCACGCGCGTGGGATTGAGTTACGGCTGGTCGACGACCGACATCACGCCGTTCAGCCAGTCGGCGACGCTGCTATTCGAGTTCACGAGGTTCACCAGCCTGGCCGGCCCTTCGGCACTCAACGGCATTCGATCGAGCCAGCTGACCCCGACGATCTACTACAACACGGTCGACAGTCCGGTGAACCCGACGCACGGCAAGAGCTTTTCCTATGGAGCGACGATCGTCGGCGGGCCGCTGGGCGGAAACGTCGACACGGTCAGCAACGTGTTTGAGATGACGTATTTCCATCCTCACTATCACCGCCGAAACGTAATCGCACTCCGCGTGCAGGGCCGAATGATCACGGGATTCGGGGGCAAGGAAGTGCCGCCGAACAACCGCTTCTACGCGGGAGGCGAACAGGACATTCGAGGATACGACGTCTATACGATTTCGCCATTCGTGTTCATACCGTTTTCGACGACCGCACCCATCACGTTCCTCAACCCGCAGGTCCTGAACTCGCAAGGATTGCCGACGGCTCAGACCATTCCGATCAACGTGCTGGAGTTTGTACCCACGCGCCCGGGCGGAGACATGCTCGGAGTATCGAACTTCGAATACCGAATTCCGATCGTGGGGACCTACGTGAGCTTGAGCATCTTCCACGACCTTGGGCTCAACGGCATCCTGCGGAAGTCGCAGCTCCAGCTTGACCCGTCTGCGATCGCGTCGCTGAACGAACAGTATCCGAATCCGGACTTCCCTCTTTGCCTGCCGAATAAGCAGAATACTCCGATCAATCACTGCGTGACCATACCGCGGAACCTGCCCATCGCTTCGGGGACGGATTTCCGGCCGCATTCGTCGGCGGGGCTCGAAGTCGATATCCAGATACCGATCATCCAGGCGCCGTTCCGCATCTATTACGCGTACAATTACCTGCGCTTGAATGAGACGATTACGCCTACCCTGGGCGCGTACTCTCTCACTGCGGTCCAGCGGGACTACCTGGACAACACATTGGGCGTGTTCAAGACTCAGATCGTGCCGAGTCTCAACGACTTTTTGATTCATACGCAATCGTCGCAGACCGTTCCGCCCGGGCTCCTGGAGCCGAAGGCGTCGTTGCGATTTGCGGTGAGCCGGACATTTTAATGAGAAGAACCTTGGCGAGCGCCGAGAAGCGATTGGACGTGGCAGGAGGGAATCGCATGAGATTGTGGGAATTGGGAGCGGTGATGCTCCTCGTCATTCTGGTGGCAAGTTGCGGGGGAAACTCGACGGCGATCGGGGTGACCATTGCCGGCCCCGGCGCGTCTCCCATGACCGTGATCGTGAACAGCTCCGTGCAATTCGGGGCGACCGTTACAGGCGGTTCGACGACCACCGTCTACTGGCAAATCTGCAAGACTCCGAGCACGTCGCCTGCGACAATCGCGCCTACCGACTGCACGGCGGGTCAGGGGCCGACCGGATGCACGATCGCGACGGTGGCCAATCCCCTTACCGGATTCGGCACGATTACTGCGAATGGCCGGTATACGGCGCCGCCGGCGCCTCCACTCACGTCGCCAAACGCCAATCCGCCCAATAGCTTTCTAATCGTGGCGACCAGCTGCATCAAATCCACGGCATTCGGCACGTTCACGGTGATGATCGATTCCGGCATTCGCGTGCGCATCAATCCGACGACCGCTTCGATCGCCACATCCGAGAATTTTCTGTTCACCGCGACGGTCACCGGCACCACCAACACGGCGGTCGTCTGGTCGGTGAACAACATTCCGGGAGGCAACGACACCGTCGGAATCATCTGTCCCAACAGCGGCGCGCCGCAATGCACCCTCGGGACGCCGGGACAGTATTTCGCCCCCACTGCCGCGCCTGGAGCCGTGACGGTGACGGCGCAGTCGGGCGCGGACCCGAGCCAGCAGGCGAGCGCGACGGTGTCGGTTACGGCCGCCACGCCTCCGACGGTGGCCACCGTGGACCCTGAGATCGCTGCGCAAGGCTCCGTGCAGCAGGACGTGTATCTGACGGGAACGAACTTTCTTTCGACGAGCCGCGTGCTGGCGGGCGCGACCCTGCTTCCCACGACGAGCGTCACGTTTCTCAAGAGCACTTTGCTTCGCGTGACGATTCCCGCGGCGCAGTTTACGCAGGCCCTTCCGGTCAAGTTGAGCGTGCAGTCGCAGGATACGACCCTGACCTCGGGAACCGCGACCTTGAATGTCGTCCCTGTGCGGCCGGGACTGGTGGCGTCGTCGCCGGACAGCGTTCAGAGAACCAACGGAGGAGCGAGCCTGACCGTCAACCTGACCGGAGGATTCTTCGTGCCGGGCTCGACGACGGCGACCTTCAACGGAATCGGGTGCGGCGGAGGAGCGCAGGTCTGCACGACGTTCGTCGACAGCCGGCACCTGAGTGTCGACATTTCGAACACGAGCCTCAACACGCCCGGGCTTTATCCGATTATCGTCACGAATGCTGACGCAGCGTCGGCCAGCGTACCGTCGATTTCCGGCCTGAATCTGGCGGTGTCGCCGGAAGCGGGCTCTGCGTTGCTTCCCGGCTCGCCGATCGTTATGCCGGACATCTCCGTGAGGGCGAACCCATCGGCCGTGGCGATTGACGAGGCGCACGGGTACGCCGTGGTTGCAAACACGGGCGACAATTCCGTGTCGCTCGTCGATCTCAGAACAAACGCGCTGCTGATCGCTACGCCGATTGGCGTCGGTAAACAGCCCACCGGCGTGGCCGTGGACGACCTGCTGACCGATCCCACCGCTGTGGTGGTGAACAGCGGCGACAAAACGGTCACGACGATCGATTTGACGACGCAGACCGTGGTCGGATCGCCGCTTTCGGTTTCGATCGGTCCATCGGCGTCATCGCCGGTGCCCTTCGCGATCGGCATCAATTCGCTGACGCATCGCGCGATCGTGGCGTACCAATCCTCGAACCAGGCGACGATTCTCGATCTTTCCAGCGGCGCGCCCGTGGTGGTTCAGCAAATCGGAGCCAGCCCGACTCCCTACAGCACCGGACCGAACCCACAGGTGGCCATCGATCCGCGATTGAACTGGGCGCTGGTCACGCCGGGCGGCGCGGGGACGACCAATCTTGTCGATCTCGGCCGCAACGGAGGCGCGGGGGACGTCGGCCGCGCGCCGCAAGTGGTCGGCAGCCTAAACATTTCCACGACGACGCAGGGCATCGGCATCAACACCGAAACGCACCAGGCGCTTTTGACGAACCCGCAGGCCGTCACGCTGACGGAGTTCAGCCTGCTCGACAATTCGGTCACTCCCGTCACGTTTACGAACGGCGGAACGCCTTTCACGAATTATGTGGCGGCGGCGGTGAATCCCCTCGAGAACGTGAGCGTTGCCGTGAACGGAGCAGCATCCAACGCGACGGCGGTCATCGTCGATTTGGAGACCGGCCTTGTTTTGCAGAACGTGAATAAACTCGGGAGCACGCCGCGAGCCGTGGCGGTCGATCCGGCCACCAATGAAGCGGTGGTGGCGAACCAGGGGGACGGCACGGTTTCGATACTTTCGCTGGGCCCTGCGCCGAGTTCTCCGCAAATTGTGGAGGCGAGCCCGGCAGTGACGTTCACATCCGGCACCTCGCTGAAATTGACGCTTACCGGAAGTTTCCCGACCGGGTCTGTCGTGCGGCTCGATCAAACGCAGGCGACGACGGCGCCCGTGGCCGGCACGTGCACTCCCGCGCCGGTGGTCTGCCGGCAATTGAACGCCACGGTTCCGTCGACCATGCTGGGCTCGGCGCGCCGCTTCATCGTGGACGTGCTGAATACGGGCACGAACGCCGTTTCCAACGTGACGGACCTCGCCGTGATTCAGGCGGTCTCGGTTGGGAATGCCCCGGTAGGCGTGGCAGTGGATACGGATCGCGATCTGGCGGTGGTCACGAACTCGTTCGACGACACGGTTTCTCTTGTGTCACTCGCCCCGTCGGGCGTTTCTCCTCAGTCGCTCGGCAACGTCGGAGTCGTGGGGCTGCCGATCGCAGCGGGCATCACGCCGGAGGGCGTGGCCGTGCTTCCGCGGCTCGGGTTTGCAGTGGTGACCAACAACGGCAGCGGCGACGCCAGTTTCATAGACTATTCAGCCGGAGTCCCGACGCCGACGCCCGCTACGGTGTCGCTGTGCACGGGCTGCGGACCGGCAGGAGTGGCGATCGATCCCGACACTGCGGAAGCGGTGGTCGCGGACACCAATCAGGCGAATTCGAACGTCACGGGCGGCGTCAGCACTTTCTTGCTGCCTGCGGCCCAGTCGGCCGTCGCGTCGACGTTCAGCGTCGATCCGGACCCGGTGGCGGTGGCCGTCGATCCCAATCTCAACTACGCGGTGGTCGCCACGGCTTCGTCGGCGAGCACCATCGATTTCATCAATCTGGCGAGCGTGTCCGTGCAGCCGGGCCCTCCCATTCGATCGGGCGTGAACAATCCGAGCGGCGTGGTGTTCGATCCGGTCAATCAGGTGTTCCTGGCGGCGAACAGCCTGTCGAACAACGTTCTTATCGTCGATCCGACGACGTTTCAGCAACAAACCGCGCGGGTAGGTATAGAACCCACGTCCCTCGATTACGATTTTCAGACGAGCACGCTCGTGACTGTAAATGCGGGGAGCCGCACGATGTCGGTGCTGGATTATGCGTGCCCGCCGAGCAACACGGCGCCGGGGTGTCCGAACCCTCATGTTCGCGTGGTGCTTGGGCTGGGCGGAGCGCAATCGTCATCGCTGGTGCTGGGTCCAAACGCCGTGGCGATCGATCCGAGGCTGAATCTCGCGGTGCTGGTGGATCCGGACAACAACCGGGTCCTGTTGGTTCCGCTGCCGCACTAGGGCGTCGAGGGAAGACGAGTCCGATACGCCGGCGGGGAGGGGCTAGTGGGTCAGTTCGGGCGTGAGAGAACCAGACACGCGGCCCGCGACACTCGAGCGATAAGAGCATGCTTATAATGGACGTTATGCGTGGCTCAGGTGGGAGTGGGTACGGATTCAGCAGTAGAGCGCCAATGCCCCAAACTACACAGCCCGGGATCCCAATGCTTAGCCGCCGAAGTTTTGTTGCAATTGCCGCGCTCGCTTTGCCCCGTCTTCTCGATGTCATGCCGATGAGCTTCACCGCATTGCCTGGAGCTTTCGCTCACCTTGAGCAGATCAACGGTGGGCGTCTCGGAGTGGCCGTGCTGGACACTGCTACCGGGGCACACTCAGGCTATCGGATGGATGAACGCTTCCCGATGTGCAGCACGTTTAAGTTTCTACTCGCGTCCACCGTTTTACAGCGCGTGGATCGACGTCAGGAGACTCTCGATCGCGCCATTGCAATCCCCCGGAAGCCACTGCTATTCAACTCGCCACTAACTGAGCCGCACGCCGGCGGTACGATGACTATCGCCGCTCTTTGTCACGCAGCTCTGACCCAAAGCGACAACACGGCAGCGAATCTTCTGCTCGAAGGCATCGGCGGGCCGGGAGGCATAACGAGCTTTGCGCGCTCTATTGTGGATACGGTAACGCGTCTCGACCGGACGGAAACATCGCTGAATGAATGCCTCGCTGGCGATCCACGCGACACTACCTCGCCTGCTGCGATGGCTGGTGACCTGAAGGCGGTGTTGCTTGGGAACGTGCTCTCGCAGGTCTCGCGCGAGCAGCTGACGCAGTGGATGGCGGCAAACCTCACCGGCCTGGTTCGCTTGCGGGCGAACCTGCCCGAAGGCTGGCGTGCCGCCGACAAAACAGGATCGAACGGCGGGCATACCAGCAACGACGTCGCCGTCCTCTGGCCTCCCGGCAAACCGCCCGTCATCATAGCGGCTTACATCACACAATGCACCGGTCCTGAGAGCAAGCGTTCGGTTATGCTTGCGGAGATAGGCAGATTGGTGAGGGAATCGCTCACTTAGCAGACAACGGAGCCATCTCCCTAGATTCATAAGCCGGCGATCTGAATTGTTCCGCTATATGGAAAACTGATCCTGCCTGTGGATTGAAACTGACCCACTGCCGGGGAGGGAATCCAATTGACCGGTGTTTCGATTCAAAGCTATAATCCCCGATTTGTGTTTGTCGAAAAATTCCGAATGTCGGTGAGCGAGGAGTGAGAATGAAGATCCGAACAGCGGTTCCGGTTCTGGCAGCCATCCTGACGGTGCCCGCGGTGTGGGCGCAGGGGGCAGCGCCGGCGGCGTCAAAAGCGGGAGTGATCAACGTGCAGGCGGCGATCGCCAGCACGGCGGAGGGCAAGCAGGCTGGCGCGGAATTGCAGTCGCGCTTCGCGCCCCGCACGACCGAGCTCCAGAACCTCCAGAAGCAGATCGAAGACTTGCGCGCGAGGCTGCAAACGGGCCAGACGACGCTGAGCGACGACGAGAAGGCCCGGCTCGCCCGCGAAGGCGACCAGTTGACCCGCACGTTTCAGCGAAAGCAGCAGGAGCTCCAGGACGATTCCAACGACGCGCAGCAGGACGTGGTGAATCGCATCGGCCGGAAGCTCGTCGATGTGCTGGACAAGTACTCGAAGGAGAATGGCTACGCGATCATCCTCGATAATTCGTCGCAGCAGACGCCGGTGATCTACTATTCGAATCAGATCGACGTGACGCAGGACATCATCCGGCTCTACGACCAGAGCTACCCGGTGAAGACCTCGGCAGCGACCGCGCCGGCTCCGACCAAGCCCGCGCCGGCGCCCAGGCCCGCTCCAGCCACTCCCGCCGCGCCGAAGCAGTAGCGACGGCCGAAGCGATTGCGAACCTCGAAGGCCTTTCCGGTGCGAGCCGGAAAGGCCTTTTTTGTAGGTGGGGGCCGCGGCCGGCGGATGGACGCGGGATTTGTCCGCTACGCCGGCTTCGGATATCATGATTGCCCGAAGCGATACGAACACCGCATCGTGAAGACTCTTCGCGCGAGCGAACCAGGAGGATCGGCATGGCACCTTCCGTAGGAGCAGCGGCGCCGGATTTTTCGTTGAAGGACCAGAATCAGAAGGACGTCAAGCTATCCGATTTTCAGGGCAAGAAGAACGTCGTGATCGTGTTCTACCCGCTCGATTGGAGCCCGATCTGCACGAACGAACACGCCTGCTTCGTGAACGACATGAAGCGATTCGAACAGCTCGACGCGGCGGTGCTGGGCGTCAGCGTGGATAGCGTCTGGTCGCACAAGGCGTTCGCCGAGAAGATGGGAATTCACTACTCGCTGCTCGCGGATTTCCAGCCGCGCGGAGCCGTCGCGGACAAGTTTGGCGTGTATCTGGCGGACAAGGGAATCACGGGGCGCGCCATCGCGATCGTGGACCGCGCCGGCAAGCTCGCGTGGTTCAAGAACTACGACATTCCCGTGGTGCCGGACATGAAGGAAGTGGCCGACGCTCTCGCGAAGGTGAAGTAAGCTCGCAGGAACGAGCGCCGGGGCCGGCGCGGCGGGCGTTGAGCTCGCCGGCTGCTTGGCGAATGTCCGGATGTAATCCACTACCTGCCAGCGAGCTTCCTCGCTCAGCTTGTCGTCGAAGGACGGCATGGGAAGCCGCCCTCGAGTGATTTGCCAGAAAAGCTCGCCATCCGCGAGGCGGCTCATCTTCCGCCGATCTGTGAAATCCCCGGGCGCGACGGAGAGCTCGGCGGCCTTCGGGCCCTTTCCGTCGCCTTTCTCTCCGTGGCAGCTCCGGCAATGGTCCGCGTAGATCTGCGATCCGGCGGCGAGGGCTGCATCGGTCGGCGGAACGGGATTCTTGAGTTGCCGGGCGCGCGCGGAGATGCTCCAGTTTTTAGCGATGTTGACCGCCGTCAGCGCGCTCACCCCCAGGACCACGAACAGAGCAACGAGTCCGAGCGGCCGTAAATTCCTTTTGGATTGGCTTGTCTGCACGATCCGGCCTTCTCCGAAGGCTTCCTCAAGCGCAAAAATTCATTCAGATGCAGGATTCTCGCACGGCCGCTCGTGATTTCCAAAAGCGCGAGCACCGCCATGCGAGAGAAACGGGCGCGGACGAGGGAACGAGGCTCAGCGCGCCACTTCGAGGGCGCGTACCACCGAAATCAATACGATCACGAGCATGGCGACCACATAAGTGCGGAGTCCCCACAGCAGCACTTTCAAACCGATGGACAGATCTCGCCGGCCGAAACGCGTGTGCTGCTTGGCGGCGACCACCTGATCCGCTTCCAGCAGGGTCAGCACGACGCTTGGGTCTTCCAGATTCGGCCGCACAGCTCCGGAGGCGAGACGATCGAGCTCGCCCTGGCTTCTGCCCGAGTCCGTGGAGTCCGGTTTTCTTTTCGCGTTCATGAGAGCGAATTGCCTCCGCGCGAGCCTAGCCGCCCAACCATTTGGGGAATACGGTCGCGATACCGAACCCGACTCCCGCACAGATCAGGAATACCGTGACGACGATGCCGGCGACGTTGGCCCACATGCCGTTCACATGCTCTCCCATAACTTCGCGGTCGTTTACCAGAAGCAACAGGAACGCCAAAGCCGGAGGCATCGCCAAGACTGCAATTACGTTGACGGTCAGCACGATGAACTCCAGCGGAAAGCGCGGAATGAGAACGAGCGCCGCCGCCGCAGTCGCCGAGCCGAGCAGAGTCAGATAGAACGGCCAGGCCTCGCGCATGGGCCGATTCAGGCTGTGCCCGGTTTGCAATACTTCGCCGAATGCGTACGCGGAGGAAGTGGAGATCGTGATCGCAGCCACGATCCCGGCTTCGAAAATTCCAAGCGCAAAAAGCGACGCGCCCACATGGCCGATCCACGGCTCGATCGCCTGCGCGAATTGAGCCCCTTGAAATTGCTCGGCGCTGATTCCGTGGCGGAACAGAGGCACTGTGGCGAGAATCGCGGCGATGGCAAACGTCGATGCCAGCAGCGCGCCGAGAAGCGTGTCGACGCGCCCCGCGCCGATGTCCCGCGGCTGCATTCCCTTATCGACGACGGCGCTTTGCTGAAAGAAAAGCATCCACGGCGTCACCGTCGCGCCGATGTCCGCGAGGATCAGCACCAGGATTTCGTAGCGGTTGCCCGAGGGAAGCGGCTTCCACGTCAGCATCGCATGGCCCGCGGCGTGCCAATCCGGGTGCGAGAGAATCGCCGCCGGGATGAACAAGCTGTTGAAAACCGCGAGAGCCAACGTGATGCGCTCCCAGGTCCAGTATCTTCCCGTCGCGATCGCACCGAGCACGATGATAAGCGAACCGCCCACGGCGACTCCGGGACGGATGCCGAAGAAACCGAGTCCCGCGCGCACGCCGATGAATTCCGTCACCAGCGTCAGGAAATTTCCCAGAACCAGATCTCCCATCGCGAAAAAGCCCCAGAATCTTCCGAAGCGGTCGAAGATCAATTCGGCGTGGCCTCGATGCGTAACCGCGCCGAGGCGAACCGTCATTTCCTGAACGACGAAGCCCACGAGAAACGTGAGCAACACAAACGGAAGGAAGAACCCGATCCCGAAGCGCGCGCCGGTGGCGGAATAGGAAAGCATGCTCGGGGCGTCATTTTCACCAAGGAAAACCAGGACACCGGGCCCAACCAGGAGCCAGAGTACGCTGATCCCTCCAAATGTTTTCGACTTGCGCTCGCTCCACCGCGCCCGGGTGACACGCCAGCGATCCCGGGCGCGATCCAGGTCTTCGTGGGTCAAAAGCCGAATCAAGTCGGGAGCGGCGGGAGATTGGGCCGCGGCTTCCGTGGTGGGATGAGCCGGCCCGTAGAGGGAAGTGGCAGAGTCTTTCTTCAAGCTCGGCATAGGTTAACTGCGCTAAACTTCCAATATAAACTACGCTTAACTTCTTTGAAGGTCAACCTTCCGACGGAGCGAAGTTGCCGAAAAAGCACCCGGAAGCGGCGCGAGGCTCTGCTATAGTGAGCGTCTCCGAGAAGCCAGGATGGAAGGGGAGGGTCGTGCGATGGCCGATGCGCCGAAACAGCAGCAAGTGCAGATCAAGGCCGACGAGAAAGAACTGGTCGGCCAGTATTCCAATCTGGTGGTGGTGCACCACAACGCCGAAGAGTTCACGCTGAATTTTGTCTACATGTTTCCGACCGTGGCGCAAGGCAAGCTCGTGGCGAGCCTGATCGTGAACCCCGCGCACGCCAAGCGGCTGATGCGCGCGCTGCAAGAGAACGTGGCGCGGTACGAGGCGCAATTCGGGAAGCTGCCGGAAGGTCCCGGGCCGGGCCCGGAGCCGAACGTCGGATTCGTGCAATAGGGCGACGCTTGCAGGCGCTAGCGGCCCGGGCCGTTGTCCACGATCCAATTTCCGCTCGGCTCGACGAACTCGAGTCCGACGGCAAATCCCGCCTGCGGAACCTGGTGGCAATACGCGACGCGCGCGACGGCGCGAAACGAGCCCGCCAGAGTCGAGATGACGAGCCGGTCGTTGATCTTCCACCGGCGCGTGCTCAGGACGCGTGCGCCGCGCGAGCTTACGTTTTCAGTGAACGTATCTTCCGTGCCGGGCAGCACGGCGTGACCGCTGATGTGGACTCCGACTTCCATTGGAACGCGAGTTTCACGGCGCAATACGGTGAATGTCTTTGGGACCCTCATCCCAAGCGGCATATCCCGTTCCCCCTTTGGGTTATAAGCAGGCTGCGATATGTCTGAGGTGCGATTTGCGCGCACCCCTTCCTTTCATTTTGTACAGCGCGAGATCGGCGGCGCCCAGGAGATGCTCGATGGAAGAGCCGTCCTTCGGGTAGATCGCCTGGCCGACGCTCACGGAAATAAACGGCTGCTGCCCATCCTGCATCAGCCGCTCGCAAATTCGATTGCCGGCCTGCTGGGCCTCGCGTTCGCCCGATTCCGGAAGGACGAGCGCGAACTCGTCGCCGCCGTATCGCGCCGGGGTGTCGATGGTCCGGCTGCTGCTCCGCAAGACGTTTCCGAGGCGCTTGATGGCGCGGCTGCCCGTGAGATGGCCGTAGCGGTCATTGATCTTTTTCAGATCGTCTAGATCGAAGAGCAGCACGGCGAAGGAGCGGCCGGTCCTGCGGGAACGCTGGATTTCGTTGTCGAGCGCCTCGAGCAGCCGGCGATGATTCGCGAGGCCGGTGAGCGAGTCCGAAGCCGCGAGGCGGCTGACTTGATCGAAGAGCTGCGCATTGTCGAGCAGTGTCCCGCCCAGGACGACCACGTAGCTCAGCACCATCAGCACGTGCGCCATGGTGTAGGCGGCATCCAGCGTGTGCTGGGATTGGCTGATCGTAACGTGGCAAAGGACGTTCAATCCGGCGGCGATGAAAAGCGCGCGGTCGAGCGACGCGCTCGCGCGCCGGAGCCGCCAGCCGTAGCCGATGGTGGCGATCACGTAGATGGCCGCGGGAAGCAGATCCCAGCCGCGCGGAATCAGGTGGCCCGGGTGAATCTTCGGCGCGCGCGGCAGCATGAAGTAGAAGACGCTCGTCAGATAGGCGACCGCTCCGACGATCAGCGTGACGCCGGCAATCTCTTTTCCGGGATCGCGCGACACGGGAATCCGGCGCTCGACCACGAGCGCGGCGATCAGCAGCACGCCCAGCAGCGTTCTTCCGGCGAGCCAGCCCAGCGAGATCTCCGTGCCAATCGCGGGCGTGACGAGCATTCCGCGGTAGAAC
>Ga0335077_10007512_pt1 | contig 13488 bp, 11 predicted proteins | sample Lox_Sample_31_FD_207151 | JGI IMG/M metagenome (GOLD analysis project Ga0335077, IMG submission 207151) | Soil microbial communities from Loxahatchee National Wildlife Refuge, Florida, United States - Lox_Sample_3.1 | ecosystem: Environmental > Terrestrial > Soil > Wetlands | place: USA... | reverse complement strand
CGTGTGGGATTAATTTCAGATGAAGCCTGGGCCGATTTTCTGTTCAAGCAGGAACGCCAGCAGCGGATGAAGGAGTTGCTGCAGAAGACGAAGCTGACGAGTGACATGCTCAGGAGCATTCAGCAGTCGGCGCTCAGCGCTCAGCAAAGTTCCGATCGTGGGGACACGGGCGTCTCGCCCGTCATGAATGAAACCGATGCTTCGCTTTCCATGAGCATCGATCTTTCCGCTGCGCTCGGCCAACCGCTCGCACAACTCCTCAAGCGTCCGGAAATCAAAATCGAGCATCTCGTCCCGCTTCTCCAGGTTTTGCAGTCCCCGTTCTTTACCGGTGAGAATCCGCGCGAATCCGTGGCTGCTTTGCCTTCCTTCCTCCTCAATGAGCTGAAGTCCGTGGAAACCGAAATCAAGTACGAAGGCTATTTGCAGCAGCAGCAGCGCGCCATCGATCGCCTGAAGAAAGCCGAGCAGAGAAACATACCTGAGTGGTTCGACTACAAGTCCGTGAGCGGCCTCTCGCGCGAAATGCAGGAGAAACTAATTAAAATCCGCCCGCGTACTCTCGGCCACGCCTCCCGCATTCCGGGCGTGACCCCGGCAGCGGTTTCTCTGGTGAACGTCTACATCGAAATCCAGGCCCGCCGCCGCGAACAAGTCGTCACGCTCTAATCGCCTCCATGGCACCGCTGTGTTCCCCGCATCCTCTGTGGTTAAATGGTTTCGATAAATGACTGAGCTTGTCTTTACCCGGATTGAGAGCCCCCTTGGCCCCCTGGCCTTGGTTGCAGGTGAGACGGGGCTGCGCGAAATTCAGTTCATGAACGATCACCATTCCGCGCGTGCTGAGCCAGAGTGGCGAGCGCATGCCGCCGCGCTGAAAGAACCTATTCGCCAGCTCCGCGCGTACTTCGCGGGCGAGTTGGAAGAATTTGATCTTGCGCTTGCGCCGCAGGGCACTCCCTTTCAGCAAAAGGTCTGGCACAATATTTGCAAAATTCCTTATGGCGAGACGACCACTTACGGCGAAGTCGCCCGGCGAATCGGAAATCCCAACGCCAGCCGCGCTGTCGGTCTGGCGAATGGATCGAATCCCATTCCCATCATTATTCCCTGCCATCGCGTGATCGGCGCAAACGGCAAGCTAACCGGCTACGGCGGCGGACTGCACATAAAAGAGAAATTGCTGGCGCTCGAGAAACGACAGCTGCGTCTGCTCTAGGAATCAACACAGCCTGCTGCATGAGGATAGGCACTTCGGTTACCATATTTTCTTCGGCTACTCGCCGCATCCAATTCTGATATGAAGAAACTTGTCCTACTCGCTTTGCCATTCTTGCTAACTGCTCTTGCCCCTGCCCAGGATCCCGCTCTGCTGCGTCCCCCGAAGGGCGTCGCGGTCGCCATTGTCGTCTTCCAGGACCTGGAATGCCCCAAGTGCCGCATGGATGCGCCGGTCGAAGAACAGGCGGCGCGTGCTCATAATGTCCCACTGATCCGGCACGATTTTCCCTTGCCCATGCACAACTGGTCATTCAACGCAGCGGTGATTGCGCGGTTCTTCGACTCGCAAGGCAAAGATCTCGGTAATCAGTACCGCGACTACATTTTTCAGCACCAGCCCGAGATCACGCCAGGCGATCTACAGCAATACACGGAAAAGTTCGCCTCCGACCACAAAGTCGATGTGCCGTTTGTGATTGACCCGCAGGGTAAGTTCGCCGCAGAAGTCAATGCAGATAAGGAACTCGGGCGAAAGGTCGGCATCCAGCACACGCCGACGATTTACGTGGTCAGCAAAAATCCTTCGCATCCCTTCATCGAAGTAACTAATACCAGCCAGTTGTTCCAGACCGTCGAGGCCATGCAGGCGGAATAAACGCCGTCACCACTTCAGTTGTTCCGCCACGTAGGGGCTCACCTTCGCGAAGACGCTGGTCTGAAACGCAAAACCGCCGCCGGCGGTAACATTGATCCGGATTTCCGCGAAATTCGTGTTTTCTTGCGGAGGCGCGATGACCGGCACTGCAAGCGTTCCTTCTTCGCCGGCTTGCAACGTGATTTGAGGGTTTTCGCCTTTTTGCTTCCACCCCGGCGGCAATGCGACGGAAGCCGAAACCCGCGCAGGTCCCTCTGAGTTGTTTTCTACTCGCAACGCAACCGTCAGCGTATCGTTCGGCTGCACCGCGATTTCAGGCCGGCGGAAGCGCAGGTTCAATAAGTCGTGCGCGCGCCAGAAATCCCGATAGAAGCCCCACGGGCCGCCCAGCGTGACCTGCACGCCCTGAGTAATTGGCGGTGACTGTTTCTGCGGTGGTTCGAACGGAATTGGTTCACTATTAATGCCTTGAAAAACGTCTCCTGTAGTGTCGCCGCTCACGTGCGATTTTCCTAGCCATAGCCGCACGGGATCAGGGAAGTATCCAGCGGCCTCCATCTTGGCGATAACTTCATCTATGTTCTTGCCCGCTTCAATTTCCCGGTTCAACTGGGGGTCAGAAGACTGCGTGTAATAAGCGGCCGCCGACTGCGCCGCCAGTTGCAGGTAAGAAAGGTGGCGCGACGGCGAAATCTCTTTGCCGGAATACTCCGGGCCTCGGCCTTCCATGAAACCGGTGTCAAATGCATCGCTAAAGTAGTAAAGCTTTTTTGCCTGCCAGGGTGTCAGCCCTTCGAGGGCATTTTCAAATTGGCGAATCGGCCCGGCGAGTTGCGAGGGGAAAACGGTGCGGTCGCCCGCCATGTCGAATGCTTCGGTGGCGAGCACGCCGGAGGCTTGATGATCGCCATGGTTTTCACCGGCCACGCTGCTCGGCAGCCAGGTCATGACGACTTCCGGCCGGGTCAAACGAAAAATTCTCACCAGATTTTCAAGAACCGAAGCGCTCGGCCAATTTCCGAGCGACACGAGAACGTTCTGGCTCGAAGTATCCCGGCCGTCGAGGAACCAAACATTCTCGATTCCGAGAAATCCCATCGCGCGGTGGCCTTCGATTTCTCTTACCAGACCGAGCGCTCGCCCGTGCTCGCGTCCCTCGGCATTCGGCCCGGAATCGCCACGAGTGCAATAAACGACGTCTACGCGCTTGTGCTGGTCGAAGATCGCGCGGGCCAGATAGCTGGTGACTAGCGTGTCATCATCCGGATGTGCAACCACGAGCAGGATGTCGGCTTTGTAGCGCGCATCCGGAGTGACAATCTGAGCTTGTACGCCGGCCGCGAACAGGAAAAGAATCAGAGCGAATCTAATGAAATTAAATTTGGTCAATTCGATAATCCGTGGACCTTTATTTGGTGATGCAAAGCCTTCAGGCGCGGCTGGAGAACTCATCCCGCCCGCTTCGCATCTTCAAACGCGTGCTTCTTCTGCAAATCCGCAAATGCCGAGTTCATGTCGGCTTCGAATTTCTCTGCTTGCGCCATCAAGGAAGCGTTGGCGGAAGCATGCTCGCCTTCAACTGTCATCAATCCTGATTCCGCGAGCCCGCGCGAAATTTCGAGCACGTGTGGAACGGTTGTTTCAGCGTAAAGCGCTTCGGCTGGGTCGCCGATCCACACGTTGCCGCCGATCAGACGGGTTTGCCAGAAAACCTTGCGCGTTATCAAAGTCGCGATTTGCTCGTCGGTGGCGCGACCGAATACCCATTTGTTGCGCTTGAAATCGTAATAACGGCTCGAAAAGTGCACGGGAACGAGCTTGCCGGATTTCAGGAACTCCAGTTGACGGCGGTCGACTTCTTTGCGCAGTGCATTGACAACCGGCCCTTCGACATCTTTCGGCTCCATCGAAGGGAGCACTTCGCGCACAGTGGCCGAAAGATTCACCGCCACGGCAGCGTGCAGCCCGTCAGAATTGCCGAGCTTCACATCGGCGTGCAACACCCAGAAGTCAGCCCCGGCGGTCGAGCTATGGAATGGCCACTTGAATTCCACCCTCAGCGGCAGGCCGCTCAGCGTGACATACACAGCAGGATGGGAATTTTCCACCTCAGTCATATCGATCCCTCAAAAGAAGAAGAACGATAGATTTTAAGGCCGATGGACGATGACGGAAAGAGGCGAATTACTTGATAGCGCTCAGTTCGAAATTACCTTACCCGGGGGGTCATCCCGATGCCCCGCGTCTTCATCAGCGGGGCGAGGGATCTCGCGCGGAGCAGCTGGCCGCTACACGCCAGACCCTTCGCGCTGTCTGCACAACGGCACGCTCAGGATGAAGCCACTCGCAAAATTCAGATTGAGCTACTACCAATTATTTCCCCGCCCCGAATGACATCGCCACATCGGTCTTATCCGCGTCATCCACATGCAACATAGTCCGCGGGGTCAGGCGCATAAACGCTGCCACCAATGTGTCAGGCACCTGCTGAATGCGAATGTTGTAGGTATTGACGGAGTCGTTGTAGAACTCACGCCGGTCGGCAATTTGATTTTCGAGGTCGGTGATGCGGCCTTCGAGTTGCTGAAAGTTGGCGTTGGCCTTGAGGTCGGGGTAATTTTCCGCCACGGCGAAGAAGCCACGGAGAGCGGACGTCATGCTCTGGTCCGCTTGCGCCTTCTGGTCAATCGTCGTCGCCTGCTGGTACTGGCTTCGCGCCTGCGTGATCTTGGTCAGCGTATCGCGTTCAAAATTCGCGTAGCCTTTGGTGACGTCAAGCAGCTTGCTTAACTCGTCGTGGCGCTGCTTCAGCAGCACGTCGATGTTCGCCCAGGCCTTGTCGATGTCATTCTTGATCGCCACCAGGCCGTTGTAGATCATGCCCAGATAAACAAGAATGCCGGCGATCACGAACAGAAACGCGAGCAGAATAATTGTGTTCATAGTGTCTCCAACGCGCACTACAGCAGATTGAAGTGTGCAAGCAGAATGTAAACGCAAACAAGTGTTAGGGCAGGCCCTCCCCAGATCATCAGGGCCGATTTCCATCCGAGTGAACTGAGCACTTCCCGCTGACTTCGCCAGGAAATGAAAAAGGCTGGATCGTGCGTTCCTTTCATCAAGGCGATAGGGGGATGTGGATCGAACGGTGCCTCCACAGCCGGGCCGGCATGCGAGTTTCCTGACAGATTCGTGGTCATGTTTATTTCGGACGACTTCGCTACCGCTGCATCCTGCTGAGAAACTCCTGCCGTGAGCCATGCAGCCGGATTGGTAACTCCGGCTTTCACCAGCGCCGCCGCCACTCTTTGCTGCTGGGTCATCTCAGTTGCAGGCACGGAATTTGGCTCCGCAGTCAGGTGAATGACCTGGCGATAATTCGCTCCCACGAGCGGAACGCCATTCACATCGGCAAGCGGACGGCTGTGATCCGGCCCAACCGCAGCGGTTGCTGTGGCGATGGTGGGCGCAACCGGGGCGGCTGAACTGTCGAGCGAACTGCTGAGCGGGTTCTGCGCCAGGGTTCCCAGCACGAAAAGAAAATTCTTCGGCTTGATGCAAAATTCTTCAACCTTCAGCCGTCGATCGAAATTCGCGCCGTGGCGTGCAAGAAACTGGCTCACATTTCCAGACATTGCGCCGCTCGTGACGAAAAGCGAGTTGCCGTACTCCTCCTTGAAGTCGCAGTGCAGATCCATATCTGCGCCGCTGGGATTAATCAGCACCGTCCCGGTGCCGTCGTCAAGATAGAACGGAACGTGAAGGCACTCCTCACCGATTTTGATCCATTCGCTGTTCTTGCCCTGCTGCCGCAGTTCCCAGGCCACGCTCCGATAGTAAAAGCAGTCCACCTGCTTCAGCGGCGAAGTAATCACGTTCGGCCCGGTTGCCAGCCCATTAATTTCGACTAAGCCCATCGATGCGCTGCGAATTTTCGACTCAGGCGTATTCAGAATGAGTCGCCTGCGCTGCAGCAGGCGAAAGCCGCGGTAGAAAAGATAGAAGCCGGCAACCGTACCCACGACTGCCGCCGCAAAAAGATTCGCTTCCGAGGACCCCGCCAATATTGTTGCGAATTCGGTCATCACGCCAGGCGAGAACAGGAATTGGACACACTTTTAATTCTCTGGCAGTGTAGCCGAATCTCTGCCGCATTCGATTGTGAAAAGGCCGCGAATGTCTTACCGCGGTAACGCTGGCTCTCGAACGCATTCGCTCGGGTGACCTTCGTAATTGCGGCCTTCCGTTACTGCGTGTTCCACCTCCGCCACCCCGCCTAGAATCGTGAGGTGGACGACTCCGCACGGAGTAGCGTGAAACCCAGACGTTCGCTTCCGGGGTAGAAATCCGTCAATGGCTGAGACTGCAAAACGAGTGGACCGGCAGGAAGTCGCCCGCCGAGTTGAGCGCGGTGAGAAACTGCTGCAAAAAGGCAAGCCCGCCGAAGCGCTGGAAGAATTTTTGCAGATATTAGCGCTCGATTCGGCGAACGACACCGTCCGCCAAATGGCCGCCGATCTGTGCCTTTCCCTCCAGCGCATGCCCGAAGCAGTGCGCTTGCTCGGAGAACTCTTCGAGCGGCAAATGGCAAGCGGCGACGCCATGCGCGCGAGTTTGACTTATAAGAAGCTGGCGCGATTCACCAGCCCCACCTGCGACCAGAAGATTCGCTTCGCGCAGCTGCTGGAAAGCTCGAACCGCAAACTGGCGCTCGAAACCTACGAGGCCGCGCTTGACGAACTCACAAAACAAGGTCGCAAACCGGATGCCTTCGCGGCACTTAAGCGAATGGTTGCGCTCGATGGATCAGAGAAAAATATGGTTCGGTTGGGCGAATTGTCCTCCGAAATCGGCGAACGCAAAGACGCTGCTGGCGCATTCCTGAAACTTGCGCAGCAATCGGAAACCGCAGGCGCCGACCCCAGCCAATGGTTCGAACGCGCATATTCGGAAGATTCAACCAACGAGACCATTGCGCTCGGCTACGCAAAATGCCTGATGCAGCAGCAGCAGATCGGTGCAGCCATCTTTGTTCTTGAGCCGTTGGCCAGCACTGGGCAGAACACGCCCGAGTTCCGCGAGGTCTATGCTCGCGCCCTGCTAAGCGCAAATCGATTGACGGAAGCTTCGCCGCTCGTCTGGCAGATTTTTGAGCAAAATCCTTCGCGAATCGAGCAAATCCGCGATTTAATCGGAGCATTTCTTGATTCAGGGCTGGACCGCGAAGCGGTCGTGCTGGCTGAAAAGCTCGAACACTTCCAGCGGCGCAAAGGCGAACGCCGCGCTTTCCTCGCGATGATGCAGGATATTGCCAATGGGCATAAGCCTTCGGCCGAAATGCTCGAATTTCTGGCCGACCAGTTCAATAGTGCTAACCGCGAGAGCGAATATTCGGCCACATTGCTGCGCTTGTTCGATCTCTACGTCGAACAGAAGAATTACACGAAAGCCGGCGAAGCCCTGGACCGTTCGGCCGAGATCGATCCCTACGAGCCGGGACATCAGAAGCGCCTCGAAAGCTTGCGCGGCCGAATTGAGCAGAACCGCTATGACGTTATCGCTTCCCGCTTCACCGGCACCTCGGCGACGCAGCCCGCGCGTAGCAATACCGAAGAAAAAACCCTTGGCTCGAGCACGTTGCAGGATTTGATGTTGCAGGCGGAAATTCTGGTGCAGTATGGCATGCGAAACAAGGCTCTGGAGCGCCTCCAGCGAATCCAGCAATTGTTCCCGCATGAGGAAGACCGCAACGCCGATTTGCGGCAGTTGTATGTAACTGCGGGAATGACTCCGCAATATGCCAACGGGGCCAGTCCGGGCTCGGCTCCCGCTCCCGTCGCGCCTCCGGCAACTTCGGCTGCTTCAGGCGCAGGCTCCGATAACCTGGATATGGCCAGCTTTGCGCGCGTTCCCGATATTACTCGCAAGCTGAATCGCCAAAGTACCGCCGATACCGTACTGAATACGGCAGCAACCGAGATCGGCACGCAATGGAAGCTTTCTCGCTGCATGGCGGCTTTGCGAAAGCCTGGTCTGGTTACCAGTGCCGCAAAACAATACGCGGGCGCGGGATTGCAGGCAGCTGATCCTGAAATCGTGGAGCAGGTCGTTTCCACATTGCACGAGTTGGCAATCACCCGTGGCACGCTGGCTTATCCCGATACTTCCTCAGCCGCAGAACTGCAGGCATTAAAGCCCCAACTTTCGGGATTGGGTGCACGCTCATTGCTGGCACTCCCGTTAATGGACGGCAACGATCACTTGGGAGTTTTGCTGCTGATTGAAAACACACCTCGTTCGTGGGCGCCAAATGACGTCCTGGTATTCAAAATGATCGCCGAGCAGGTAACGATTGCTCTCAACAACGCGGGCTTGCGGCGATTGGTCAAGAACCTCTCGGTGACCGACGAGAATTCCGGCCTGCTGCGGCGGGCGTCATATCTCGACCTTCTGATGGGCGAAGTGCGACGCGCGGCGCAACAACAGACTCCGGTTTCAGTTCTGCTGATGCGCTTTGGCGAGCGCGCCGTGATCGCAAAAGAACAAGGCGAGGCGGCAGCGGACCAACTCATGCAGCGCCTTGGCCAATTGGTCGCCGCCAATGTTCGGCAGAATGATCTTGCCTTTCGTTACGCGGCGAATGCGATTGCGATTGTGCTCGGCGAAACCGCCGAAACCGAAGCGCTCCGCGTGGTTGAAAAGATGCGGCGGCTGATCGGGACCGCAATCGGCGAAAAACAGATCGCCGGCTCTTTCAATGCCGGAGTTGCCGAAGCGGTAGTTCGCCAGCAGTTTGACGCGGTTGATACGGTGACTGAAGTGATCAACCGTGCCGAGCGCGCGCTCGAGAAATCCGTTACCGAGGGTGCAGGAAAGAGCGCAGCCCTGCCAGCAGCCATGACCGCAGCCGCAGTGGCGTGATTTCTTTTTAGTCCCTAACTTTCTGTCATTCCGAACGGCTTTTAGCCGTGAGGAGTCTGCTTTTGCGTCGCTGGCACCCGCCTTCATTCCGCTGATAGACTACGAAGTTCCAGTAATCATCTCTGAACCGATCTGGCCCAATGCTTAAACCAGGTGACATTGCAATCGTCAGCGGCGCGCGCACACCCTTCGGCCGCTACTGCGGTAAGTTGAAAGATTTTACCGCGCAGGAACTCGGCGCCATTGCCGCCAAGGGCGCGATCGAGCGCTCCAAAGTAAATCCCGAAGAATTCGACCACGCCGTCTTCGGCAACGCGCAACAGACTTCCGGCGACGCCTTATACGGCGCCCGCCACGTCGGCCTGCGCGCAGGATTGAAGACTGAAACACCGGCGCTGACCGTGAATCGCCTTTGCGGAAGCGGTATGCAGGCCATTGTGAACGCGGCCCAGATGATCCAGCTCCGCGAGGCGAACGTTGTTCTCGCTGGCGGCATGGAGGCCATGTCGCAAGCTCCATTCTCGATTCGCGGCCGCGACGGCTTTTCTCTCGCTCCTGGTGGAAAACTGGAAGACTCGCTCATGGTTGCGCTGCTCGACAGCTATTGCGGTCTCTACATGGCTAATACGGCGGAGTTGTACGGCTCGCAGCAAGGCATCACGCGCGAGATGCAGGATGAATTTGCGCTGCGCTCCCAGAAATGCGCTGAAGATGCCTACACGGCCGGCCGCATTCAGGAGGAGCTCGTTCCCGTGCCGCTGAACAATTCGAAGGGCGAAGCCACCGGAGAATCGTTGAAGGAAGATGACCACCGGCGGCCGCAGACGACGATAGAGGGCTTGGCGAAATTAAGGCCTGCATTCGGCAAAAATGGGACAGTCACAGCGGGTAACGCGAGCGGAATTGTAGATGGCGGTGCCGCGGTCGTTCTAATGTCGCTTGAAGACGCGGGCAAGCGTGGCGCGTGGCCCCTGGGGCGGATTGTCAGCTGGGGAATCGCCGGCGTCGACCCGAAGATCATGGGCAGCGGCCCGGTTCCCGCGACCAAGCTTGCGCTGCAAAAAGCGGGCATGACGCTCGAGCATATCGATCTGATCGAAGTGAACGAAGCGTTCGCCGCGCAGTACTTGGCAGTTGAAAAAGAATTGGGCCTTGATCGCGAGAAGGTGAATGTGAACGGCGGCGCGATTGCCTTGGGGCATCCGCTGGGCGCGACCGGGACAAGGCTGGTGATCACGCTCTTGTACGAACTGCGCCGACGAAAGAAAAAGTATGGACTCGCGACGGCGTGCATCGGCGGCGGGCAGGGGATTGCGATGGTGGTGGAGAGCTTGAACTGAAGTTTTCACCACGGAGACACGAAGTAACCCTCCGCATGGGAAAAATGATTTACATGCCGCTCCTGGGCGAAGGGACGGATTGTTGGCGTCCGGTGCGAGCCGTCCAAATCCATGACGATGTTTTTGAGGTCGTCGACGAAATAACTGTAGGTGAATCCTGGGCTTTTGCGCCGCATTCTCGCGTGCGCTGCCGGGACTCGGTTTTCGCCGACGGACAGAGAGGGTTGGCGATATTTGCTTACGCAATTGAAAGCCATCCGTACTACAAACTTCTGAAGGATCACGAAGGACAGATTTTTCGTATCGCCTTTGCCGACGGTGAACAGTCCGTTGTCAAGGTCGTGCATGTCGACGAGGAGTATGAGGACTTTATTTATGACCTGCTGTCCACAAATCTCCAGCAAAAGTATCCTCACGGTCCAACGGAAGCGGCATATGCAGCGAAATTCGCGGACTTGGTCTCTGCGCAGCTGGAGGAACAGTCATCCGCTCCGTGACTCCGTGTCTCCGTGGTGAATTGATTTTGATCCGTGTTCATCCGCGTTAATCCGTGGCACGAGGAATCTGGAGTATTCGAAATGGAAATCAAGAAAGTTGGCGTTCTCGGTTGTGGGCTGATGGGTTCCGGCATTGCGCAAGTTGAGCCGTTTTGCGGGCGTGAGCGCAGCGGGAGCCCGCAGGCGAAATCCCGAGCAGAGCGAGGGATCTCATGATTAGCAAGGTCGGAGTGTTAGGTTGTGGGCTGATGGGTTCCGGCATTGCGCAGGTTGCGGCGATGGCTGGTTTTGAAACCACCGTCCTTGAAGTCGAGCAGAAATACATCGACAAAGGCTTTGCGGGAATTGAAAAGTCGCTAAGCAAGTTCGCCGAGCGGCCGCCGGAAAAGGGCGGCATCACTCAGCAACAGAAGGAACAAACGCTCGGGCGATTGAAGGGCACCACGAAAGGCAAAGATTTAGCCGAATGCGACATCGTTATCGAAGCCATCATCGAGAACGTTCCGCAGAAAAAAGAAATGTATGCCGCGCTCGACGGCATCATGAAGAAAGATGCGATTTTCGCGTCGAACACTTCGTCCATTTCGATCACTGAGCTGATGACAGCGACGAAGCGCCCCGAGCGGTTTATCGGGCTGCACTTTTTCAATCCGGTGCCACTGATGAAGCTGGTTGAAGTTGTTCGGACGATTGCCACCGCAAGCGACGTTTATGAAGCCGCTTACGAATTTGCCAAGAAGCTGGGCAAAGTTCCTGTCCGCGCGAGCGACAAGACGGGATTCATCGTGAATCGCCTCTTGGTGCCGTATTTGCTCGATGCGATTCGCGCCTACGAAGAAGGCGTGGGCTCGATTGAGGACATTGACAACGCAATGAAGCTCGGCTGCGGATATCCCATGGGGCCGTTCACGCTTCTCGATTTCGTCGGCCTCGACACGACCTACTACATCACGCACGTGATGTACGACGAATTCAAAGAGCGCCGCTTCGCCTCGCCTCCGCTGCTGAAGCGGCTGGTGATGGCGGGCTGGTACGGGCGGAAATCGGGCAAAGGATTTTACGATTATTCCGATCCGAATAGTCCGAAGGTGAACAGGCTGTGAATTCTCAGAACAGTTTTTAAGTGTAAGAATGACATTCTAAATTCTCCGAGGTCCTTTTGTCCGAGCGCGTCAAGATACGGGTTGATCATCAGGCGGGCCAATATCGAGCAGAATTATTCGAGATTTTGATATTCCACCTTCTGAAGGCTGCCTTCACAAATTCGGTCGTCGTACACGGACTAGTATTACCGAGATCCAAGGAGGAACCGAGACCCTCGCTGAGTTTAGATTTTGCGATCTTTGACGGCCCGCGCATCACCGCGATTGTTGAGACCAAATCTCCATATACGGACTCAGCATCCTTCGGCATAAATAAAACCTTTCGGCGAGTAAAGGACGCCTTTTTGCGCTTTCCTGCAGCGATAAAGCCGGCTCAGATAATTGTTGCAATAGCATCTGAATTGCCTGCAGCTTCGGCTCGTGAGTCTAGCGCCGCACAAGATTTTTTCAGACAGTTCGACGTAGATTTAAAGGTATGGGATGCGAAGAAATTAACGCAGCTTATCGCTAAGCACCTCAACCTGACCATTCACTCGTTCTCGATTCAAAATCTGAAAAAGGCCCTACGAGCAATCGACCCTGACGCTGTCGCGGAGAGCGACGCTCCACCAGAACAAGGTGAAGGCGGGCTGCCAAGCACAAAGACATCGGCTGGAGGCGACCGTTCGCCAAAGAGTGGCGAGCACGATGACGTAGTTGTGCTGTGTGCTGATTTCTGCAGTTACACAAAGTTTGTTCTCGCGTCGGGGGGAGATCGAGAACTTATCAGCTCTGTGATGGGCCGATTCTATCGAGAGACGCGGCGGATTATTGAGGACGCTGGTGGCTACATCGACAAATACATGGGCGATGGAATCTTGGCTTTCTGGATGCCTTCGCCGATATCTGGCGCAGAACTCGGAAAAAAGATTGAGGACTGTGCTTCGCGACTGATTACATCTGCCCTCGGAATCGCTAAAGAGTGGCAAGACCAGATCGATCACTCAGTCGAGATTACTGGGATGAGAGTCGGGGCAGCTGTGGGCAAGGTGCTCTTCATCCCCGAGATTCCAGGTCGTGACCAACCGATGCACGCGATCAGCGATTACATCAACCTAGCTGCCCGTCTCCAGTCAGCAGCCAAGGAAAACAGCCTAGTAATCTCGAATAGGCTAAGGAAAACTTGTTTTGACAGCGACGGCAGCTTTCAGGAGCTAGAGCCTCTTGAGTTGAAGAATTTCGGCAAGGTTGTCGCATGGGCCAAGGATTACGAGAAAGGGTAAAGAATCGTGAGGCAGCAATGACCTTCTCCAACATTCTCTTCGAAAAGAAAAACTCCATCGCTTACGTCACCGTGAACCGGCCGAAGGTGCTGAATGCGCTGAATATGGCTACGATGGAAGAGCTGCGTACGGCGTTTCATGACATAAAGAATGACGCGAGCGTGCGCGTGGTCATCCTGACCGGGGCGGGGGAGAAGGCGTTCATTGCCGGCGCGGACATTGGCGAGCTGGCACAGCACGGCGCCGTTTCGGGCAAGGAGTACACGCATCGCGGGCAGAGTGTGCTCAACCTGATCGAGAACCTGGGCAAGCCGGTGATCGCCTGCATCAACGGATTCGCTCTCGGCGGCGGGTGCGAGATTGCCATGGCATGCACCCTGCGCCTGGCGAGCGAAAATGCGAAACTCGGTCAGCCGGAGGTGAAGCTCGGAATCATTCCCGGTTACGGCGGAACGCAACGCTTGCCGCGGCTTGTCGGAAAAGGGACCG
>Ga0335077_10007511_pt1 | contig 13489 bp, 13 predicted proteins | sample Lox_Sample_31_FD_207151 | JGI IMG/M metagenome (GOLD analysis project Ga0335077, IMG submission 207151) | Soil microbial communities from Loxahatchee National Wildlife Refuge, Florida, United States - Lox_Sample_3.1 | ecosystem: Environmental > Terrestrial > Soil > Wetlands | place: USA... | reverse complement strand
TGTTGACAGCGGCCTCGCCGGGGGTTGGATCGAAGTTGCCACAACGTCCACCCGCCGGCGAGGTCGTGATCAGTATGCGCCCGGTCAGCGTGTTCGCCAACGGCCCGGTAAATGAAACGAACGCGGTGCAGATATCATGCGCAGACGCGCAAACTATGCCGGTAAGACTATGGATGATGGCCAACCCGACGCGGATACTGATCCTGGTCTGGGACTCCAGCCCGCTACCTCCGGTGCGCAAAAGTACCAGCCAGGACGACGAGAACGGCCGTGGCCTGCTGCTGGTGGAAACCCTCAGTACGCGATGGGACTGGTACTTCCTGCCACAACACAACGGCGGCAAGGTGGTCTGGTGCGAGCTACGGGCTTAACCGTCCACGGCATGGAGGACCACGGCACGAAGAGCGCATGGAAGGAAAATCGCGCGTCCCTTGAACTGGGAAACTGGCTCGCGGGTACTGCTAGCCACGACGCTGCCTGGGTGGTTCGCGCCGGTCATTTTGTCGGTACCTGGTGCGACACTGCCGGTCATGGATACCCGCAGCGACATACCGGACACCAGCTACGAGCTTCCGCTGAGCGAGGCCGATCAGGCCGCCCTGCGGCCGGCCTTGCTGCGTGATCTCGGGGCCCTGCCGTTCATGCCCGGTGCCTCTTTCAGCCGGAGCCTCTGGGTGATCTTCATCGGCGAGCAGGGCATCTGGACCCATGCGGTCGCGTCCTGCGCGGACAGGATGCTGGTTTCCTCTTCGATGATCTTTACGTGCACCGGGTGGATCACGCCGGCGTGCAGCGCGGCGAACGTAGGCGGCAGCCGGGTGATGACCGTGGCGGCGTAGTCCATCTGCGCGGCGGCGGATGCGTTGGTCAGGTGCAGCTCGCAGGCCAGCTGGTCGGCGGCGAACTCCGCCGCCGCCAGGAAAAGCCATATTTACGAACCTGTTTTTGAGCAATCTACGGCGCCTCCGGCGGGTGGCGCCTGGCCGGTCTTCGATGGTCCTCCGCTAGTCGGGGTGCCGGTCGTCGTACCGGCGGGTGCGCTTGATCGCGGCGCGGTTGTGTTTGGCCCGCAGGCGCCGCTCGTTGGCGGCCCGGCCGGGCCTGGTCGGGACGCGCGGGCGCCGCTGCGGGGCGATCGCGCCCCGCAGCAGGCCGGCCAGCCTGTCCCGCGCGGCTTGCCGGTTCATGAGCTGGCTACGCTGTTCGGACGCGGCCACGGTGAGGACGCCGCCGGCCAGCCGCCCGGCGAGACGCTCGACCGCCCTGGCCCGAGCCCACTCCGGCAGCACGGAGGAGCGCTCGACGTCGAAGGAGAGCTCGACCCGGCTGTCGGTGGTGTTGACCGACTGCCCGCCGGGTCCGGATGACCGGGAAAAACGCTCATGCAGCTCGCTGCCGGGTATCAGCAGCCAGCCGTTCACCCGGAGGTCGTCAGGCATCTGAGGCTCGAGGAAGGCCGGGTTCAGGCCAGGCTGGCCACGAGCTCGCGGACGGGCTTGCGGCGCCCGGTGTAGAACGGGATCTCCAGCCGGGTGTGCAGCCGGGCCTCGGCGCCGCGGAGATGACGCATCAGGTCGACGATCCGGTGCAGCTCATCGGCTTCGAAGGCGAGTATCCACTCATAGTCGTTGAGCGCGAAGCACGCCACGGTGTTGGCCCGGACGTCGGGGTACTCCCGGGCCATCGTCCCGTGCTCGGCGAGCATCTTGCGGCGCTCAGCGGGGTCGAGCAGGTACCACTGGTACGAGCGGACGAACGGGTACACGCTGAGGTAGGCGCGCGGCTCCTCCTCAGCCAGGAACGCCGGGATGTGGCTCTTGTTGAACTCGGCCGGGCGGTGCAGGGCCATCACCGACCATACGGGTTCGCTGCAGCGGCCCAGCCGGGTCCGGCGGAAGCGCACGTACAGATCCTGGAGGTCATCCGAGGTGGGCGCGATCCACCAGAACATGAAGTCCGCGTCCGCCCGGAACCCCTGCACGTCGTAGCAGCCGCGGGTGACGACGCCCTTGCCCGCCGCCTGGTCGAGCAGGTCGGCCACCTCGGCCGCCGCATTCCCGTGCCCGCCCACGTCCAGCCCCGTTCGGTCGCTCACCCGGAACACCGACCACATCGTGTACCGGATCAGCTCGTTTAGGTCACGCGCCTTCGGCTTGGCGGCCGTGCCCGCCGCCTCGGTGTCCCGACCGCCCGGCTGGGTCTTCGTTTGTTCGTCAGCCATCCCACCATTGTCGGCCACGGCGGAGAAACTCCGTCACCTGACCGGCCGCCGTACGGGCCGTCGCGACACAAGCGGGTATGCCGACCCCGTCGTAGGCCGCGCCGCAGACGGCCAGGCCGGGCTGGGTCGCCACGGCCGCCCGGATTCTCGCCACCCGGTCGAGATGCCCGACTGTGTACTGGGGCAGCGCGCCACCCCAGCGTGTGACACGGTGCGCGACGGGCGCGCCGCGCACCCCCGTCGCCGCCGCGAGTTCGGCGGCGGCCAGCGCGGCGAGTTCCTCATCAGCCCGCTGCAGCAGGGCTTCCTCGCCTATACGGCCGACCGAGCAGCGCACAATCTCCAGCGGCTCGGCGCCGTATGCCATCACGTCGGCCAGATGTGGCCACTTGACGGTGGAGAACGTGACCGCCTTGACCGCCCGCCCGTCCACCGCCGGGACCAGGTACCCGCTCCAGCCCAGCGCGGCCAGACCGCCCCCAGGAAACGCCGAACGCGGGTACGCGAGCGTGACGATCGCCATGCTGGCGTAGCTGACCTCACCGAGGGCCATGACGCCGGCCGATGCGCCGGGGACCCCCGCGAGCAGCCGGCCGGCCGGCCGGGCAGGCACGGCGAGGATCACCGCGTCGGCATCGATCAGCTCCTCCGCCGCCGCCGATCCGACTGTGAGCCGCCAGAGCGGCCCGGCCCCGGGCGCGGCCGGCGCCGGGGACAGCGCCCGGGTCATCGAGGCCGCCCGGACCTCCGCGCCTGATGTCTTGGCCAGGAAGGCCGGCAGCAGGCCGAGCCCCCCGGCGAGCGTGGTGAAAACCGGCCCCCCGGACCGGGTCCCGGCCGGAGCCGGGACCGGTGGCAGCAGCGAGCCCGCCGCCTCCGCCAGTGAGCGGTGGCGCCGCGACGCGGCTGCCAGCGCCGGCATCGTCGCGTCGAAGGACAGTTCCGAGGAACGTCCCGCGTACACCCCGCCGAGCAGCGGGTCGACCAGCCGGTCGACGACCTCCGGACCGAACCGGGCCCCGACGTAATCCGCGACCGTCACATCGCCGTCCCGGGCCGTCGGCGGCAGCTCGAGATCCTGGCTGGCCCGGGCCACCCCCGCGCCGGACACCACCCCAGACCGGGCCAGTTCGGCCAGGTCGGACGGGACGCCCATGAACTGACGGCGGGGCAGCGGGTGAAGCGCCCCGAGCGTCCAGATCGCCGAGGACGTGGTTCCCGGCTCCACCCGGTCACCGGCCAGCCCGACCTGGGCGATCAGCCCGGTTCCCTCCGGCCGGGTGACGAGCAGCGCCTCGGCTCCCTCGTCGACCGCCACGCCGGCCACCTCGGAGACGGACAGCTTGCCCCCCAGCCGGGATGATCCCTCGAGTACGGTTACCCGGACCGGCTCGTCCCGGAGGAAGAACGCCGCCGCCAGGCCGGCGATCCCGCCGCCCACGATCACCACGTGCGGCCGTGTCGGGGAAGGGTTCATGCCTCCCAGCCTGGCAGACGCTCGTAACCATGGTGCGGCCGGGACGGTGCGGGATCGTGACCGCGCGCGCGGAACCGGCCGCTGGGCGCCGCCGTCACAACGGCATGCTGAACACACTGAGCTCGCCCCGGACCAAGCGCATACGATTCGGCGCCGCCGGCCTGGCGATCGGTGGTGCCATGCTCGCCGGAGGGATGCTGCTGGCCGGGTGCTCCGGCGGTGCGGCCAGTTCGGCCTCGGCACAAGGGGTATCCGCGCCGTCGGCCGCCGCGCGGGGGATCGCAGTGCCGACGGCCGGAGCGGCGAGCAGCGCCTCGGGCCAGTCGGCGAGCAGCGCCTCGGGCCAGTCGGCCAGCGCGGGGACCACGGCCCGGCTGGCGCCCGCCAGCGACATCATCTACACCGCGCAGCTGACCGTCCGGGCGCAGAACGTCGGCTCCGCCGCCGCCAAGGCCGCGCAAGTCGCCGAAGGCGCCGGTGGCTACGTCTCAAACGAGACCACCTCGGCCGACCCGGATCACCCGCCGCAGGCCGTCGCCACCGTGCAGCTGAAGATCCCGGTCGCGTCCTACCCCGCCGCGCTGGGCCAGCTCGCGGGCAGCCTGGGCACTCAGCTCTCTCTGCAGGAGCAGGCCCAGGACGTCACGGAACAGGTAGCCGATGTGAACAGCCAGGTCGCGTCCTACCAGGCCGCCATCGCCCAGCTGCGGGCGCTGCTCTCGCATGCCGGTTCGGTCGGTGACCTGCTGGACGTGCAGAACCAGATCAACAGCGAGGAATCCGCGCTGGAGGCAATGCAGGCGCAGCAGCGGGCGCTCAGCCACGAGACCAGCTACGCGACGGTGACCCTCACCATCCTCGGCCCCAGGGCCAAGCCGGCTGTGCACCACCCGAAGACCCCGCCCTCACTGGCCGGCGGTCTCGGCGCGGGCTGGCACGCGCTCAAGGTGAGCCTGTCCTGGACCCTGGCCTTCCTCGGGGCGATCGCGCCGTTCGCCGCCATCGTGGCCATCGCCGGATTCGCGGTCTACCGGGCCAGGCGCTGGATGACCCGTCGCCGGCCCGGGCCGCGCCCGGCCGCGCCGGAGAACTAGCCTGGGGTAGCTAGGCCTGCGGGCGGACCGACTCGGCGTGCACCAGATCGGCCAGCCGGGCCAGGACAGCGGGATCGGTCTCCGGCAGCACACCGTGGCCCAGGTTGAATACGTGCCCCTCCGCGGTGCGCCCGCGCCCGAGCACGTCCCTGGCCCGCTCCTCGACCACGTCCCACGGCGCGAGCAGGACCGCCGGGTCCAGGTTGCCCTGCAGCGCCTTACCCGGCTCGACCCGCCGGACGGCCTCGTCCAGCGGGATGCGCCAGTCGACACCGACCACGTCGGCGCCGGCCTCCCCCATCAGCCCGAGCAGCTCGCCCGTTCCGACGCCGAAGTGAATGCGCGGAACCCCCGCGGATCCGAGCGCGCTGAAGATCCGGCTGGTGTGCGGCAGGATCGCCTGCCGGTAATCATCCGGCCCGACCGCGCCGACCCATGAATCGAAGAGCTGGATCGCCGAGGCTCCCGCCGCGACCTGGATCTGCAGGAACGAGATCGTGATGTCGGCGAGCCTGCCGAGCAGGGCGTGCCAGAGCGCCGGATTGCCGTACATCAGCGCCTTGGTCTTGTCGTGATTCTTGGACGGCCCGCCTTCGACCAGGTAGGACGCGAGCGTGAACGGGCCGCCCGCGAAACCGATCAGCGGACGGCCGTCCAGCTCGGCGACGAGCATCCGGACGGCTTCGGTCACATAGGGCACGTCGCCGGGCTCGAGCGCTCGCAGCCGTCCCAGATCCTCCGGCGTCCGCACCGGCGTCGCCACCACCGGCCCGATACCCGCCTTGATGTCGACGTCGATTCCGACCGCGCGCAGTGGTACCACGATGTCGCTGTACAGGATCGCCGCGTCCACGTCGTACCGGCGCAGCGGCTGCAGGGTGATCTCGGTGATCAGGTCCGGGCGCGTGCACGAATCGAGCATCGAGACGCCCGCGCGGACCTTGCGGTACTCGGGCAGTGAGCGGCCGGCCTGCCGCATGTACCAGACCGGCGTATAGGGAACTGGCTCTCTGCGGCAGGCCTGGATGAAAGGAGATTTTTCCTGGCGCACGGTCACGTCTGGGATCGTCTCACATAGCTGCACGTCGGGGATCGTTTCACAGCAGAGACCGGTCGCCCCCTCGAGACACGCCGCCCGAGATCCCACGAATCAGCCGGCTGCCATGCCACTATCGGCACCAACCCAAACTAATCGCTGCAAGTCCGTGTCGCACCGCACCGAGGAGGTCGTCAGGATGACGCATGTGACCAGGTACTGCACCGGATGCGGCGAAGAGCAGCCGTTCGAGCAGTTTCATGCCGAGGCGGTCGGCTGCCCGGATGTCCCGGACGGTGACTGCCCGGAGTGGGGTTGTTCCGTGTGCGGGGAGGCCCTGTTCATCGGCCTTCCGGTGCCGAGGCAAATCCGCGGCGACGCGGCCAGGGCCGCGTAGCCGCACTAACCGATTCCCGTTAGCTCTAGGCTGAAGCTGAACCGGTCAACTCGCATGAAACATGGTGTTTCAGCATGAAACTTCGCGACGCCGCGTGAGAAGCGGATGAGCGACACGTACGCTCGGGTCATGAGGCCAGCTGACGAGCCAGCCAAGCGGCGCGCGACGCGAGCGGGACGGCGATCCGGCGCGGCGCCCACCCTAGCCGCCGCGCCGCCGCAGGCGAAACCCGCCCCGGCGGAACCCGCGCCGCCGGGCAGTAAGGGAATCCCCGGGGAACGCGCGGGGACTCCCGCGGAGGCGATGTTCGCCGCGGCCGCGGCCGCCTTCATGGCGGGCCGGGACGCCCGGGCCGACCGCGGTTTCCAGTTCGAGGACGTGCCCGCGCCCAAGCGCCTGGCCCCGTACGCCACGGCTATCGCCGCCACCGTCCAGCGGGACGGCGCGGATGTGGCCTGGGGCCGACTGGTGCTCCTCTACGACCCGGACGGCCAGGAAGGCTGGGGTGGCGTGTTCCGGCTGGTGGCTTACGTCCGGGCCGACGTGGAACCGGAGATGGCGGCCGACCCGCTGCTCGGTGAGGTCGGCTGGAGCTGGCTCTCCGAAGCGCTGGACATGCAGGTACCCGGGTACGCGGTGCCGAGCGGCACGGTGACCCGGGTGATCACCGAAGGCTTCGGAGCCAAGCGGGACGAGCTTCCGCTCACCGGGTTCGAGCTCCGTGCCTCCTGGTCTCCGGCGGGGCCGGGGAACAGCAGCGCGGGCGAGGTCGACCTGGACACCATCGACCTGTCAGCGCACATCTCGGCCTGGTGCGACTGCCTGTCCGCCGCCGCCGGCCTGGAACCGCCAGGCACGCGGGCTCTGCGGCCGCCGGGGCGAGGGTGAGCACAGGCAGTGAGGTCAGCGGGCCTGGCGCACCGGTCCCGTTGCTCGAACCCCGTGACGGCCTGCCGCCGGTCGTCGAGACCGACGCCGTCCTGGCCGAGGTCATCGTCAGGCTGGCGGAAGGCCACGGGCCCGTCGCGGTCGATGCCGAACGAGCCTCGGGATACCGCTACGGGCAGCGCGCTTACCTGGTCCAGCTCCGCCGGGCCGGCGCGGGCACGATGCTGATCGATCCCATCGCCTGCCCCGTGCTCACCGGTGTGGACGCCGCACTGCAGGACGTGGAAGCCATCTTGCACGCGGCGTCGCAGGATCTGCCCTGCCTGGCCGAAGTGGGCCTCCGGCCGCGGCAGCTGTTCGACACCGAACTGGCCGGGAGGCTGCTCGGCTATCCGAGGGTCGCCCTCGGCACCCTGGTCGAGGAGGTGCTCGGCTTCCATCTGGAGAAAGGCCATTCCGCGGCGGACTGGTCGGTCCGCCCGCTGCGGGAAGAAATGCTGCGCTACGCCGCACTGGACGTCGAGGTGCTGATCGAGCTGCGCGACGCGCTCGCGGCCGAACTCGCCGATCAGGGCAAGACCGAATGGGCTCGCCAGGAGTTCGCGGCGGTCCTCGCCGCCAAGCCGGCCACGGCACGGCCGGACCCCTGGCGCCGCACCTCGGGCATCCACCGGGTCCAGTCCCGCCGCGGGCTGGCCGTGGTACGCGAACTGTGGACGGTCAGGGACCGGATCGCCCAGGCCGCAGACCTGTCGCCGCGGCGCGTCCTGCCCGACAGCGCGATCATCGAGGCGGCCAGGTCCTTTCCGACCAACTACCAGCAGCTGTCCCGGATCGGGGGCTTCGCGGGGCGCCAGGCCCGCCGGCATGAGAAGGAGTGGCTGGCGGCCGTCACCAAGGCGCGGTCCAGCGCCGACAGCGAACTGCCCGACGCGACCGGCGGGCCGGTGCCGAGCGGCCCGCCGCCCGCTCATCGGTGGGCCGAGCGTGATCCTGCCGCCGCGGCCCGCCTCTCCGCGGCGCGCGCGACGGTAGCGGCCATCGCCGAAGCCAACCGGATGCCGGTGGAGAACCTGCTCGCCCCCGATGCGCTGCGCAGGCTCAGCTGGGATCCTCCGCAACCCTGCGACGACGAAAACGTCGCCCTAGCGCTCGCCGGGTACGGTGCGAGGCCCTGGCAGATTCAGCTCACCGCCGAGCCCATCGCGAGTGCGCTGCACGGCGCCCAGGCGGACCGAGCGGATACGCTGTAGGTTCACCGCCGAGCCGAGGGGCGCGATCGTACCGGTGCTGACCCTGCTCACTACCGCGCTGGCAAGCAGCCCGCCGCCGAATCTGCCGGGTTTTCTCAATGCCGTGGCACCCTACCTCGAGCACTACACCTACTGGGCGGTCCTGCTCCTGGTCATGATCGAGGACTTCGGGGTCCCGGTGCCCGGCGAGACTATACTCATCGCCGCCGCGGTCTTCGCCGGCACGGGCAGGCTCGACGTCGTCGTGGTCGGTCTCGTCGGCTTCGCCGCCGCCGTCATCGGGGACAACATCGGCTTCGCCATAGGGCATTTCGGCGGCCGTGCGCTGGCCCTGCGGTGGGGGAAGTATGTCTTTCTGACCGAGGAGCGACTGGCCAAAGCGGAGGCATTTTTCAACCGGCACGGCGGCAAGATCATCGTGGTCGCCCGATTCATTGAAGGGCTGAGACAGGCCAACGGGATCATCGCCGGCATTTCCGGCATGCGCTGGTGGCGTTTCTTGGTCTTCAATGCACTCGGCGCCGCTTTGTGGGTGGGGACCTGGGTGAGCCTCGGCTACTTGGCCGGCAACCACATCGACACGATCTACCACTACATCACCAATTACTCCCTGTACGTGCTGATCGCGGTGGCGGTATTGCTCGTGGCGCTCATCATCCCGCACGTCCTGCGCCGCCGTCGGACCGTGGCTCAGGAGGCTGAAGGGGTCCAGGAGGATACAGGGACGGAGAAAGCTACTGAGATCGAGGAAACTGCTGGGATCCAGGATGGCGTGACGGCCCCAAACAGCGCAGGCACACGGGACAGCACCGAAATCGCGGACGGCGCGGGGACCCAGGAGAGCGCGGGGGCCCAGGAGAGCGCGAAAACTCAGAGCTCATAGCGTTCCACGGCGGCGAGTTCGCCCGCGGCGGTGTGCAGAACCCAGAAGCCGCCCTTGGCCAGCTCCAGGTCCGATTCCGCGGGCGGCGGAGCGCCGAGCGCCGAGCACGCGGCGGCCAGGGCCAGCGAGAGGTTCTCGCGGTGCAGGCAGGCCACCACGGGCTGGCCGACCGCCACGAGGTTGCGGAACAGGGACCGGAGACTGTCAGCCCGGCCCGTTCGGTCCATAAGAGAATCGGCGGTGCGGGCGGACACGCCGAGGATGACCTCAGCCTCGACGGACCCCCCGAAGTGCTCGGCGTACGGACGAACGCTCTCGGTACATCGCAGGGCGGGCGAGCTGAGCACCCGGGCGCGGGGGGCGAAGCAGGCCAGCAGTTCGGCCAGCAGCAGCGCGTCCACCGCCCCCTCGGCGTCCGGCGGCCGCAGCACGTCCTCGCCGGCCCAGTCGTCCCTATGACCGGCCGAGACGTGCCTGACCAGGATCAGCGGCACGGTGGCCCGCGGCCGCAGACTCGCGATCACGTCGGCGTCATGGGGGTAGCTGAGCCGGTCCAGCGCCAGCGCCAGCGGCAGCCAGGACACCGCGTCGATCTCATGGCTGGGCGCGGCTTGGTCGTGATCGCCGAACGCGGACCAGTAGTCGACCTGCTTGGGCCGACCGTTGGCCAGATATGCCGCCGTCCGCAGCCGGGGGCCGAGCACGGGCCGCACGCTGGTCTCCTCGAGAACCTCCCGGACCGCGGTGAGCAGCACGTGCTCGCCGGGCTCGCGTTTGCCCTTGGGCAGCGACCAGTCGTCGTATTTGGGCCGGTGCACGAGGAGCACCTCGGTCCCGTGAGCGGCCTGGCGCCAGAGCACGGCACCGGCCGAGAAGGTGGCCTCGCTCACGGGCACGGACCCATCAGCCTGCTCCTGGCCGCGCTCACCGGTGGCCAGTAAACCCGACTCATCGGCCGGACGGCCCCGGCGTTCCCGGACCAGGGTCTCCTGGATGTCCCGCCGCGGATGACCCGATTCGTCCCGGCTGTGCCGCGTCCAGTAGCCGTTCGGGCCGAGCCACCAGGACGAGGTGCCGTCGTCCAGGCCGAGGCCGAGGAACCCCCGCAGCCGCCGCTGGTGGCCGGGATCTGTCACCTGTACCACCAGTTCCACCCGCCGGTCCAGGTTCCGGTGCATCATGTCGGCGCTGCCGATCCAGACCTGACTGTCCTCGTCCTCTCCCACGCCGAACGCGTAGATCCGGGAGTGCTCGAGGAACCGGCCGAGTATGCTCCGGACCCTGATGTTCTCGGACAGCCCGGGGAGGCCCGGACGCAGCGCGCAGATGCCGCGGATCCACAGATCGACGCGGACTCCCGCCTGGGAGGCCCGGTAGAGCGCGTCGATCACCACCTCGTCGACGAGCGCGTTGCTCTTGAAGACGACCCGCGCGGGCAGGCCGGCCAGGCTGCGTTCGGCCTGCCGGTCGATGCGGCTCACGATGCCGCTGCGCAATTCCTCCGGCGCGACCAGCAGCCTGCGGTACGAGCCGGGACGGGTGTAGCCGGTGAGGTGGTTGAACAGGGCAGTGACGTCCTCGCCGACGGCGGGATCGGCGGTGAGCAGCCCGAAGTCCTCGTACAGCCGGGCCGTGGTCGGATGGTAGTTGCCGGTGCCGAGGTGGCAGTACCGCCGGAGCGTTCCGTCGGCCTCCTGCCGCACGATCAGCGCCATCTTGCAGTGCGTCTTGAGGCCGACGAAGCCGTAGACGACGTGGCAGCCCGCTTGTTCCAGCTTGCGCGCCCAGGCGATATTCGCGCGCTCGTCGAACCTGGCCTTGATCTCCACCACGACGACCACCTGCTTGCCCGCCTCGGCCGCGTCGATGAGCGCGTCCACGATCGGCGACTGGCCGCTGGTCCGGTACAGCGTCTGCTTCATCGCCAGCACGCCAGGGTCCTCGGCCGCCTCCTCGATGAGGCGCTCGACCGACGCGGCGAACGAGTCGTACGGGTGCTGGACGAGGATGTCACGTTCGGCGATGGCACTGAAGATGCTGACGTCCTTGGTGATCGCTCCGCTGGACGGGACGAACGCGGGGTAGCGCAGTTCGCCGATGTTCAGGTCGGCGATGGCGGACAGACCGCTCAGGTCGAGCGGACCCGGTACCCGGTACACCGCGCGGGCGTCGATGTCGAGCTCGGTGACCAGCCGGTCCAGCACCCCGGCCGACATCGTGTCCTCGACCTCGAGCCGCACCGCGGGCTCGAACCTGCGCCGGACCAGTTCCCGCTCCATGGCCTGGAGCAGGTTCTCGGCGATGTCCTCGTCCACTTCGAGGTCCCTGATCCGGGTGACCCGGAACACGTGCTGCTCGAGCACCTCGACGTCGCCGAACAGGTCGGTCATATGCGCGGCGATGACGTCCTCGATCGGCACGAACCGGTGCTGCGCCACCGCGAGGAACCTGGGCAGCAGCGGCGGCACCTTGACCCGGGCGAACACGGTCGTGTCGGTCCTCGGGTCCGCGATCATGACGGCCAAGTTGAGCGACAGGCCGGAGATGAACGGGAACGGGTGAGCCGGGTCCACCACCAGCGGGGTGAGCACCGGGTAGATGCGCTGGCGGAACAGTTCGCTGAGGTTGTCACGTTCGGCCCCGGACAGTTCCTTCCAGCGCAGGATCTCGATGCCATGCTCGGCGAGTTCGGGGTTGATCCGCTCGCTGAACACCCGGGCGTGCCTGACGGTCAGCTCACCCGCCAGGTCCAGGGTGTTCTCCAGCACCTGCCGGGGCATGCGGACGCCGGTGCCCTCGACCGGGAAGCCCGCCACCATCCGGCGCACCAGCCCGGCCACCCGGACCATGAAGAACTCGTCCAGGTTGTTCGCGAAGATGGCCAGGAACCGCACTCGATCGAGCAGCGGGACGGATTCGTCCTCGGCGAGCTCGAGGACGCGCTCGTTGAACCGCAGCCAGCTCTCCTCGCGGTCCAGGTACCGCTCTCCCGGCAAGTCGTCGTCCTCTCCCTCGCCTCCCCAGGCAGGGACAACGGCCTCGGCTGGCTGCGCCGCCTCGGGCGGTCGCTGGTTAGGGACATCGTACGGTCCTCCGGACGGACCTGTGGCCGGGGAGCTGCTCGCCTGGCTCATACCCATGACATCGATTCTCCCGCCCGGCGGTCGGCCGGAAACGCCGGGGCCCGTCATGAATATACTAAAACCTCTTTTTTCGGAACGGCCATTTGTGGGCCGCCCACAGTCATGTTATTGCGGTGGCCAGGGCGGGCGCTGCGCTAGGGTTCTTTCTCAGGAGACGGGAAAACCCGGTATGCCGGGGCGCGGCTGGATCGCCTGCACGCTCAGGAACTCCGGGCCTTTCTTGGAGCACGCAGACACGTGCAGGGGCACGAACGCGGTGGCTGAGCGCGTTACGCGCCTGGCCCCGCGGAGCACGGGTCGGCCGCGAAGGCGGCCAGGTCGAGCAGGTGCAGCAGCGCGTCGCACCACCGCTCCCCCGGCGGCCGCTCATCGAAATGCCCCAGGCACTCGTTGGCCGCGTCCAGGATCGCCCGCAGCACCGCGCCGTCGCTGCTGCGCGGATCGGGAGCCCGCTGGCCGTCAAGCACCGGCGCCAGCGCGCCACCCGCCAACGCGTCGCCGCAAGCCGACTCGCCATCCAGGATCGCCGCCGCCTTCTTGGCCACGGCCAGCCCGAGCGTCCCGGCCAGCAGCAGCCTCTGCATCATCAGGACGCCATTGTGGTCACTCATGTTGTCTCTCCATCATCGTCCACGGTGGCCGTCCCGCCTTCACCAACATGATGCTGACAGGCACTGACATTTCCGGGTCGGGGCCGGACGGGATGGGGTGCGTGGCCCCCCTGGTCCCCCCTATCGGGGTCTATGGCCCACAAGCCCCAAACCGCGGCGCCCGCCCGGAGGGGTACGGGCCTGTTCCAGGGGAGGGCTGGGCGCAATGCCGTGGAGGGCTAGGCGTTCCCGGGGCGGCAGGCGAACCAGATGGCGGCGCGGTTGTGCAGCTTGACCCGCTCGCCGCGGCCGAGTTCCTGGGCTAGCCGGGCTTCGGCGGTCTCGATGCGCAGCCAGTCGGCGTAGGAGACGGGTGTGACCCCGCGAGCGGCGAGGACGGTGCCGAGCGGCTGGGCGGTCGCGTCGGCGGCGGGCTGCGCCGCGGCGGCGTCGGGGAACTTGAGCAGGCCGGGGCGCGGCAGCTCAGTGTCGCCGGCCGGGTCCAGA
>Ga0335077_10007510_pt1 | contig 13490 bp, 7 predicted proteins | sample Lox_Sample_31_FD_207151 | JGI IMG/M metagenome (GOLD analysis project Ga0335077, IMG submission 207151) | Soil microbial communities from Loxahatchee National Wildlife Refuge, Florida, United States - Lox_Sample_3.1 | ecosystem: Environmental > Terrestrial > Soil > Wetlands | place: USA: Florida... | reverse complement strand
GGAATCCTGCCGTGGGCGAAACCACAACAGTCATTCCCCCTTGCGCTTCGCCCAGTTGAGCCCGCATGCTGTCCGGAAAGACGATGAGGACATGAACCGGCATGCTTACATTACCGGAGGGCCGTTTCTGGGTCTGCGTGAATTCAATTTGCATCGAGTGGACAGCCTTCAGCTTTTCCTCCCCACCCATGGCCGCGACCACGGCGGAGGCCAAGGCCTTCCCCTCGGGATTCGAAGCCGTCGGCTTCTCCGATTGCTGCGCTCCGGCCGGAGGCGGGATGGCGATATCCACATTGGTGACTTGGCCCAGCGACGAAAGCGGCTTATCGAACTCTGAGGTATTCCCGACTACCAACACCGCCAACTGATCCTTGTGCAGGTACTTCGCGGCAACCCGCTGCACGTCGGCGGGTTGAACTTTATCGATCCCTGCACGGTATTTTTCCAGGAAGTCCGGCGGATAGCCGTAAAATTCGTAGGCCATGCGCTCCCGCAAAACTTTGTCGGACGAATCGAAGTTGAAGACAAATCCATTGAGGATCGCGTCCTTGGCCTGCCGGATCTCCTGCTCGGTGATCGGACTACTGGACAGCTTGTCGATCTCGTCGTAGATCGCCTGGATGGATTCCACCGTGCTTTCGCTCTTGGTGCCCATCGAGATTCGCAGGATGCCGGGATGGTCGAAAGCCGTCCCCACGCCTCCTCCCACTGAGTACGCCAAGCCCTTTTCGGTGCGAATGTTGCGCGTCAGGCGAGAGGCAAATCCGCCGCCAAAGGCCTCGTTGAACACGGTGAGCGCATAGTAGTCGGGATTGTCGCGGCGAACCCCCAAGGCAACCATGCGAATGTTGCTCTGGTTGACATCGTCCTTGGCCACCAGGTAGTAGCCGGGCTTAGCCGGTTCGAACCTGGTCTCGTCTTTCCTGGGTGCGGCCGGTCCGGAGGCCCAATTGCCAAACGCCTGGCGAAGTTTCGCCTCCACCTGCGCCGAATCAAAATCCCCGACGATGCCCAAAATGATGTTATTCGGATAAACGTGCGCGTGATGCCAATCGACGAAATCCTGACGCGTGACTGCTGCGATGGTGGTGTACTCGGCCTGTCTGGCGTAGGGATTCTGCGCGCCATACGCCAGCTTGGTGGACTCGCGGGAAGCAATTTCGCCGATGTCGTCATTGCGCCGTGAGATGGCGTCGAAATATTCCTTCTGCGCCAGGTCCAGCTTGTCGGCCCGGAATTCGGGATTCTGCAACAGGTCCTGAAAGACTTTGAATACATCGTCAAAATCAGCCTTCAGGCAGGAGAGCGAGATGGTAGTCGAATCGTCATTGCTGCCGGTTTCCACCTTGGCGGCGCGCGCCTCGAGATAGTCGTCGAGTTGGTCTCCGGTTTGACCCTTGGTGCCGCCGGTGCGCCAGACTTCGCCATACATGTCCAGCATGCCGGTCTTGCCCGCGGGCTCGGAGCGCGAGCCTCCACGGATGCGGGCGGTAGCGTCGATCAGCGGCAGTTCATGATCCTCCTGGAGAAAGATCACCAGGCCGTTCGGGAATTGGATTCGCTTGGGTTCCTGCGGGCGAAAGGCGGGCAGCGGCGGAATTGGAATCTGCTGCCAGTTGTCCTGCGAGAACAATTGCGGGACCAAGATCGCCGCCAGGAACAAAGTGAATGCCAGAGCCAAGGGCCGCTTCACTGTGCACCTCCTTTTTGCTCGCCGGCGGGTGCAACCGTTTCGATGATACCCACGGTGCGGTTAGTTTCGACGAAGGTCTGATTTGCCACTCTGCGGATGTCGGCCTTGGTCACTGCGTCGATACGGTCAACGGACCGGAATAGCTCCCGCCAATCGTCGTATCGCGCCTGGTACAGGGCCAACTGGTACGCCAGCCCCTCATTGCTTCCCAGGCCGCGGATCAGGTTCGCCTTGGCGCGAGTCTTAATCATCTTCAGTTCCTCGTCGCTGATGTCCTGAGTTTTCAGCTTTTCAATTTCAGCATGGATCGCGTCCGCCATCTCTTCCGGCTTATGCCCGGGAAGCGGAATCGCATAGAAGGCGAACAGGTGCGGATACTTGATGCCAGGCATTCCGGTGAAGCCGGCGGAGTCGGATGCGATTTTCTTGTCCCGTACCAGCGCCCGGTAAAGCCGCGAAGTCCGCCCATTCGACATCAGATCGGCGATCGAATCGTAGACCGCGTCGTCTTTGCTGCGGTAGTCGGGACGGTGGTAGCCCTCGAGATACACCGGCTGCGATTGATCGTGCAGCACCACTCGCCGCTCGGAATTCTGTGGCGGTTCAGTGGTGGTGCGCTCGTCCGGCTTCTCGTGCGACGGAATCCGCCCGAAATACTTCTCGATGATCGGCATGGCCTGCGCGGCCTTCACATCCCCAACCACGGTTACCACCATGTTCGACGGAATGTAATATTCGTCGAAGAACTTTTGCGCGTCGGTAGCGGAAAACGAATTCAGATCCGACATCCAGCCGATGGTCGGCCGATGGTACGGATGCGCCTGGTACGCTGCCGTCACAAATTGTTCCAGCAACCGCCCGATCGGATTGCTGTCGGTGCGCATGCGGCGCTCTTCGATGACCACGTTGCGCTCTTTGTAGAACTCCCGCATCACCGGGTGCATGAAGCGCTCCGACTCCAGATAAGCCCAAAGCTCCAGCCGGTTTTCCGGCAGGGAATAGTGGTAAGCGGTTTCGTCGAGATTGGTAAACGCGTTCATGCCCTCCACGCCATTGGCCTCCAGAATCTGCGGAAACTCGTTCGGCTTGACGTACCTCTGCGCGGCGGCAGTGGCGTCCTTCCACGCCTGCTCCAGTTGTTTCACCTTCTGCTCATCGCGGTCCACGCCTTTGTCGCGTTCCTCGATATAGGCGGCGTAGGCGGTCTCGACTTTCGCCAAAGCAGGCTTTTCGTCGGCGTAATCGGTGGTGCCGATCTTGTCCGTACCCTTGAACGCCATGTGCTCGAACATGTGCGCCAGACCAGTCTTGCCCATCGGATCCTGCACCGAGCCGGCATCGACGTGGGTAAAGAAAGAGAAGACCGGCGCTTCCGGCCGCTCACAAATAACAACCGTCAGACCATTGTCGAGCTTCTTGACCGTAATTCGCTTTTCGAACGATGCCAGATCCTGGGCAGCGGCCAACCCGGTTAGCGCCAGAAGAATCAGCAGAGATTTAAGTGCGCGGTGTCGCATCGGACCTCCATGAAGGCTTGGACGTACATGAGGGGCAGAAGTCTGAAATTACGTGCCCGGAAGGGAGCTTGTCAAACGCCTGGCCTGCTCCTGCGTGCCGCCTCCGGCAACCAACCACGCTATCCTGCTTGCCCATTCAAGGTAAACTTGCAAGACCGGAAAGGGGCATGGTGAGCACTTCCAGCGTGGTCGAGGTCGACGGCAAGCGGTTGACGCTTTCCAACTTGGACAAAGTCCTGTATCCCGCCGCTGGGTTTACCAAGGGCCAGGTCATCGATTACTACGTCCGCATTGCCCCCGCGCTGTTGCCGCATTTGCAAGGACGCGCCCTCACCATGAAACGCTATCCCGAAGGCGCGGGCCACCCATACTTCTTCGAAAAGAACGCCCCGAAACACCGGCCGGACTGGGTGAAGACCGTGCCCGTCTGGAGCGATGGCAATCACCGCACGGTGAACTACATTCTGGCCAACGATCTGCCGACGCTGGTCTGGGTGGCGAACCTGGCTTCGCTGGAGCTGCATCCCTCGCTCTCACTCGGGGAAGACATTCTTCAGCCCACGACCATTGCCTTCGATCTCGATCCCGGCCCGCCCGCCAACATCGTGCAGTGCTGCCAAGTGGCCGTCTGGCTGCGCGCCATCTTCGAACACTTCGGGTTGAAGAGCTTTCCCAAAACTTCCGGCTCCAAGGGCATGCAAGTCTACGTCCCGCTCAACACCCCCACCAGCTACGAGGAAACCAAGCCCTTCGCCCACGCCCTCGCCCGCCTGCTCGAGCAGGAACATCCGGACCTGGTGGTGTCCGACATGAAGAAGGCCATCCGCACCAATAAAGTCTTCGTCGATTGGAGCCAGAACGACGAGCACAAGACCACCATCTCCGTCTATTCACTGCGCGCCCGCGAGCGCCCCACGGTTTCTACGCCCATCGCCTGGGACGAGGTTGAGCGCGCGCTCAAAAAGAAAGACGCGCAGCTGCTCGTCTTCGAAGCGGAGGATGTCCTGAAGCGGTTCGAAAAAATGGGAGACTTGTTCGCCCCTGTCCAGAATCTGAAACAGAAGCTGCCCAAGCTTGCTGCCTTGACTAAAGAAAAACCCGCGGAAGAGGCCAGAATAGAGATCGCCGCGCAAGCCGAGCCTCGCCGCAAGCCCGCCGCCAGGAAGCGAAAGCCGACGGCAGCCGCTCCGGCAAAGACGCGTCGCAAGATATAATTTCGCCCTGTCTTCTGAGCGTGAGCTATGGCGCAATTATTCGTCGGCACATCCGGCTGGGCGTATCCAAGTTGGAAGCCGGACTTCTATCCCGAGAAGCTTCCGCAGAAAAACTTCCTGAAGCACTACGCCACCCAGCTCAACACCGTCGAAGTAAACTTTACCTTTCGCCAGTTGGTGAAAGACACCACCATTCAGAAGTGGATCGACGAAAGCCCCGAAGGCTTCCGCTTCGGCGTGAAAGCCCATCAGGTCATCACCCACATCAAACGCCTGAAGGGCACAGCCGATTTCCTGCCGCGCTTTTTGGCGACAATCGAACCCTTGGCGCAGGCAGGGAAGATGGGCCCGGTGCTTTTTCAACTCCCGCCCAATCTGAAGGCAGATGCCGCCTTGTTGCAGGAATTCCTGGGAGTGCTTCCACGAGGCGTCCCCTCGGCCTTTGAATTCCGGCACGCGTCCTGGTTCAGCGACGAAACCTACGCGTTGCTGAAGTCCTCGAATCGCGCCCTGTGCGTGGCCGAAACCGAAGAGCGCGTCACACCCGACGTGGTCACCGCCGACTTCTGCTATTACCGCTACCGCAAACCCTGCTACACCGCCGACGAACGTCAAAGTATGGTCGCCCGACTAGGCGAGCATCTCGCTGCCGGGCGCAACGTATTTGCCTACTTCAAACACGAAGAAACCCCCGAGGGCGCGCTCTACGCAGTACAGATACGAAAGGAAATTCATTAACCGAGGAGGACAAGAACTCCCCGTGTTTCTCTTTGTCCTCTCTGGTTCGTCTTAAGAATCTGATTCAGTACTTTCCTCAATGTCCGATAACGCGCATACTTCTCCAGTGCCGTCTGAAGCAAACGCGCGCGTCCTCTCCAGCTTTCTCGACTACCTGAAGGTTGAGAAGGGCCTCGCCCCGCTAACCATCGCCGCGTACCGAACTGACATAAGCCAGTTCATCGGCTTTCTCGAAAAACGCAAACGCCTCCTGACCACCGCCCGCCGCAACGATGTCCGCGATTTCCTGCAGCAGCTATTCGCCAATGCAGTCGACGGTCGCTCGGTGGGCCGAAAGCTTTCCGCACTCAGGCATCTCTACCGCTACTTGCTGCTCGATACCCTGATCGATCACGATCCCACGCTGAACCTCGATTCCCCCAAGCAATGGAAGGTGCTGCCCAAGTCCTTGGCGAGGGACGAAATGGAAGCAACCCTGGCGAGCCCGCATCCCGCGCGGGATACCAAGGACGCCGTCGCCCGGGCTTCCCGCGACCGCGCCATGTTGGAGGTTTTCTACGCTGGCGCCTTGCGCGTCTCGGAACTGATCAACATGAAGCTTGAGGATCTGAAACTCGATCTCGGATACGTTCTGGTGCGGGGCAAGGGAGACAAAGAGAGAATTGTCCCGCTGGGCCGATCGGCCCAGGACGCTCTCTCCACCTACATGAAAGAGCCGCGCGCGCAGCTCACGGCCGGGAAGGCGCCGCCATTACTATTTGTAGCCCGCGGAGGCCACCGGCTCACCCGGCAAAGAGTCTGGCAGATGGTGCGGGCCGCCTCCGAGCCCTCTGGACGTAAGGCCTCGCCGCACATGCTGCGCCACAGTTGCGCCACCCACATGGTAGAAAACGGGGCCGACCTGCGCACCGTGCAGACGATTCTGGGTCACGCCGACATCTCGACCACCCAGGTCTACACCCACCTGGCGCTCGACCGGCTGAAGAGCGTCTATCAGAAGCACCATCCCCGGGCGAAAGCAAGATGAATAACGTCGATGGCAAGGGGCAATACCCTGATTTCCAATTGCCGATTTTCAATTGGCAATTGCAAATCGGAAATTGACAATTCATGACCGGGTCGCGCACCAAAGTCGCCAAGTCCGTCGATCAGTTCCTCCAAGTCCTGCTCCAGCGCAACTCTTCGCCGCACACCATCAAGGCCTATGCCGGCGATCTGGAAGACTTCGCCGCCTACGTAGGCGCTCGCGACTGGCGCAGCATCGACCACCTCACCATCCGCGGATTCCTGGCGCACCTCTACGAGCGCGGCCTGAGCAAAACGTCGGTCGCGCGCTCACTCGCCGCTACACGTTCGCTCTATCGCTGGCTGGCCCAGGAAGGAATCGTCGAGCAGAATCCCGCCAAGCTGGTGGCCACTCCGAAGCTGCCGAAGAAGCTGCCCCGCGTTCCCACGATCGAAGAAATGAATTCCGTGCTCGATGGTCAAGTGCCCGAGGTCGCCGCTTTCCCGGAACGAGATCTTCTTCTCCTCGAACTCCTCTACGGCTGCGGCATCCGTAACTCAGAGCTCATCGGCATCAACCTCGACGACATACGCATGAGCAGCGGAGCGATCCTGATTCGAGGGAAAGGAAAGAAGGAACGCTACGTCCCCTTCGGTGATTCGGCGAAGGTCGCGCTCAGCATTTATCTTCCGGTGCGTCAGCAACTGCTGGCCGCCCGGCGAAAAAACCTCCCGGCACTGCTCATCAACCAGCGAGGCGGACGCCTGACTACGCGCAGTGTGGGCCGCATCGTGAAGAAGATCGCCGTCGCGAAAGGCCTTTCGCCCGACGTCCATCCTCATACCCTGCGCCACGCTTTCGGCACGCACCTGCTCGAAGAAGGCGCAGACCTCCGCGCCATCCAGGAAATGCTCGGTCACGAACGCCTCTCCACCACCCAGCGCTACACCCAGCTCTCGATGAAGCACGTGCTGGCGGTGTACGACCAGACTCATCCGCGGGCGAAATAGCCAGTTGGCCGCAGACCACCCTCAAGAGTTCCGGCAAGAATACGACTGGAAAGGAGGCCGGAGCGGGGTTCTGGTGGTCGCTGGAACTGGCTGCAGCAGCGCAGTCTGGGGGTGGTTGGCCTCCGGAATGGTCTTGCAGTTTGGCGACCGGTCTGAGAGAATCAGCGGCGTTTCTGTCAAAGGGGCGAAGGCCTGAATTCCTTTGACCGCTTCTGCAAGGTTGTCACATTTTTCAATCATTGGCGGTAAGCTGCAGGCGCAGATGAGGTCCCGCACGCGATTTCAGGTACGCGTCGACTGCTCGGGCACCTGAACCGCCAGAAAGCTCTTGTTTTTTCGCCGTTCCGCCGTTCAATCCATTCGGAGAGGTTCCTTATGAAGCTTCTGTCCGCGATGCTACTAATGTTCTTGATTGGGATAACCGCCGATGCACAAGAGAAGACTATTAACCCAAGCGGCGGGCCCTCTTCCGCAGTCACGGTTGATCCTGCGTTTTCAGGACAGGGGAAGAAGCACTATATCCCCTTGTGGGAGGCTCCGCATAAGTTGGGGGACTCGAAGATCATTCAACAGGGTGGACTCATTGGTATCGGCACCAAGACACCCGCTGCCGAGCTTGATGTGAATGGATCGGTTAATGCGACTAGCCTGAATATTGGGGGCAAACTCTTTTCCTTTGGCTCATTCACCGCGCAGAACGCGTTTTCGGGCTTTGCTGGGAATACCGGCGTCACTGCGCCGAGCAATACCGCGTTCGGCTACCAGGCGCTGGCTTCGGACATTGGGGACGCCACCGGCGATGGAGCGCATAATACTGCGGTCGGCGCCCGAGCGCTCTATTCCAACAATGACACGAGCGGCAGCGCATCTAAAGCCCAGGACAACACCGCCATCGGCTATACCGCACTCTACTCGAACAGCACGGCCGACCAGAACACGTCCACCGGTTTTGAAGCGCTTTATCACACCACCACTGGCTCCGCCAATACGGCAAACGGCGCGGCAGCTGCCTATAACAACACGACAGGAAGCATCAACGTGGCAATCGGCGCCTACTCCCTGGGAGCTAACACCATCGGCAATGAGAACATCGCCATCGGCGCCAGCACCCTGGTTTACAACATCACGGGCAATTTCAATACCGCCATCGGCTACGGCGCTGGACCGGATTCGAACTCCACCAACCTGACGAATGCGACTGCCATCGGAGCCACAGCCACCGTCAGCGAAAGCAATGCGATCGTGCTGGGCGGCACCGGCGATTTCGCGGTTAAGGTTGGTATTGGTACGTCTACTCCCGCCAACGTCTTTACCATTGCTCAGGGATCGGGTCACGCCATCGCCGATGGCTGGAGCACCTACAGTTCGCGGCGATGGAAGACCGGCATTCAGCCGCTGCAAGGCGCGCTGGATAAGGTCGAGCAATTGCGCGGCGTTTCCTATGACCTGAAAGACTCGGGTAAGCACGAGATCGGCGTCATTGCCGAGGAAGTCGGTGCGGTGGTTCCCGAAGTGGTCAGCTGGGAGAAGAATGGCAAGGATGCGCAAGGCGTCGACTACGGCCGCTTAACCGCCCTGCTGATTGAAGCCACCAAGGAACAGCAGGCGCAGATACAAAGACAACAGGAACAGATTCGGGCGCAACAGGACGAGATTGCTCGGCTTGGTACGCAGATCCGGGCAATACAGGCGTCGCTGAAAACGAACGGCGTAGCCGGTTCCGAGATTCGTACCGTGAATCTGACGACGCCGGCGCTGCGCCAATAAGTAAGGGGACGGGGGCAGGTCGTCCGACCTGTCCCTGTACTATTTCAGGCGCCGTTATAGGACATGATCTCTGCGGCAGCCGAGCCAACTTCCGAAACTCCCGGGAAAATGAGGGACTGCACTCATTGACGCCTTAATCCGAATAGGCAGCGTGAGCTTCTGATACCAACAAAACCGCTAAGACCGCAACTGCTCCCACATTTCCACGACCTGTGCTCGCAGTTTCCCAGTCAAGGCCGCATACGCCGCCTCCGATGCCTCAGTCTCCGGCACCGGCCAGATCGGATTCCCGATCGCCATCCGAAGTGGCGCGAATTTCTGGAACGACTTGCCACGCGGCCACGCGTCGTGGAATCCCTCAATTGCCACCGGCACAATAGGAACCTGCAAATGAATCGACAAAATCGCTGCCCCCTTCTTGAAGGTCTTGGGCGTGCCATCAATCGAGCGCTCTCCCTCCGGATAGAGCACCAGAATTCGCCCTTGCTTCAGTCCGTAGGCCCCGGCGCGCATCGCCGGGATGAGATTCGCATCGGGATCGACCACCACGATGCGCAGGAGCTCCGCCACCCACCGCATCAGCCCGGAGCCGAAGATTTCGCTGGTGCCCACCGCAAAGAGCTTCCTGAAGATGGACCATGGCACCACGCTGATCAGCATCAGTCCATCCAGAAAACTCTGATGGTTCGAGCAGATCAGGTAGGCTCCGTCGCGCGGCAGCTTCTCCAGTCCCGTCACGTGCAGATCAAAGCGGTCCAGCGAGAAGACCTGGCTGAGACGTGAGAGTAAGAACAGCACCCGATCCCTGACCGGGCTAGGGTGGGCGACTGCCAGCACCGCAGGATCCGTCGGCGATTCCGCCAGAACGGCCTTCCAACCCGCAAACTGCGCCCTCGATAAGCCCGATTGCTTCCCCCACACCGCGCTGCCCCGCACCGCATCCACCAGTTCGCGCACCGTGTAGATTTCCGAGACTCGCGATTCATGAACGTCGCCGCCCAGTTCCTGTTCGAGCGCCACCAGCAACTCGACCCGCTGCATCGAATCCAGCCCCAGATCGAGCTCGAGATTGTCTCCCGGACGAATCGGCCCGGTCTGCGTTCTGGCTGCCTGGCGCACTATCCCAAGCGCATGCTGCACGTCTTCCTGCGCCATCCACGCTAGATCATCGGAACTCAACGGCTGCTCCGGCGGCAGCTCTGAGGCGTCCTTTCGCGCTTTGCCTTCGCGCACCCGCTTTTCGATCTCGAAGCGCTTCAGCTTGCGAGTGGTGGTGCGGGGCAGTTCGTCCTGCCAGATTTCGTAGCTGAGAATTCGTTTGGTCGACGATATCTGTGCCGACAGCCCTTCAATGTCGAAGCGAATCACCTCTTTGGCGTTGACGATCTTGCGCTCTTTTAATACCTCGAAATTCGGCACCACCACGGCGTGCAGGCGATCGGACGATCGGTCGCCAGGCTTGGCTTCGAGCCCCATCACGCAGATTTCCTTGATATACGGGGATTTTAAATAGTGTGCTTCGATCTCCTCCGGATAGATATTCTTTCCATTGCTGAGGACGATCACTTCTTTCTGCCGTCCGGTAAGAAACAGGTTTCCCTCGGCGTCGAAATAACCAATATCTCCGGTGTGCAGCCAGCCATCGCGCAGCACCGCCGCGGTGGCATCGGGACGCTTCCAGTAACCTTTCATCACGATGGCTCCGCGGATGGCCACTTCGCCTACCGCTGCCCCTCCCGGTTCCTGTGGCTGCGGGTTCACGATCCTGGCCTCGACCCCCGGCAGAGGAGGACCGACCGAACCAATCACATTTTCCTCCGGCACGGTGACGAACGCGCCACCGGTGGTTTCGGTCAGCCCATAGGCTTGCAGCAGGTCAATCCCAAGGGCAAAGAAATCGTGGCCGATCTGCGGCTCGAAACGCGACCCGCCGGTGATCAGGTAACGCATCCGGCTGCCGAACATAGCGTGAATCCGGGGAAAGAAAATCTTCCCGGTGTTCCAGCCGAAGCGCCGGGCGAAACGCGTGATCGCCATCATGGCCCGGAACAGTTCCTGGGTCGCGCGGCCCCGTTGGCTGACTTCTTTGAAGATGCGTTCGTGAATCAGATAAAAGAACTGAGGCACCACGGCAAACGCAGTGATGCCGCGTTCTTGCAAGGCCCGCAGCAGTTCCGTTGTATTCAGCGTCTCGAGATACACTACGCGCGCGCCCGTCACTAGCGGCAGCAGCAGGTTGGCCATCTGGGCCAAGGCGTGAAACAGCGGAAGCACTCCGAGAACCGCGTCGCCGGGCCCGATGTGCATCCTTCTAAACACGACGGCAACTTCGCCCATCAGGTTCGCGTGCGTGAGCATCACGCCCTTGGGATCAGCGGTGGTGCCGGAGGTGTAGAGCAGGGAAGCGAGGGCGTCATCCGGAACCGCAATTGGCTTGAAATGCCCTGGACCCGCGGCAAAGATTCGGTCGAGATCGGCCAGCGCAGGCGGTGCTGACACTTGTGTGGGGCCGGGTTTTATACCCGGCTGGGCCGGGCGAAGCTCGGCAGCCGCGGCGTCCTCCGCGAAACGCTCTGTGAGCACGATACCAACGCTCAACCCCTCGGCCGCTTCCCGTGCCACCGGCAGATGCTTCGCGTCGCAGAACGTTAGCGAACTGCCGCTGTCCTTCAGCAGCTTCGTTACCTGGTCGGAATGGAACGCGGTGTCGAGGGGAACAGCCGTACATCCGGCCGCAATGATGCCTAAATACGCGACCACCCAGCGCGGATGATTCTCGGCGAGAATCGCCACTCGCGATCCAGGTGACAATCCATGTTCCACCAGCCAACGCCCGACGCATTCCGCCTTTTCCCGGGTTTCCGAGTAGGTGTATGACTCGGTCCCGCCCCGCCGCTGGATTTCCAGCGCGACAAGGCGCGGCCAGCGCTCGGCGCATTCGACGAAGCGGTGGTAAAAAGTGGCCATTCTTCGAGCGGAAATATACCTGAAAAGCCCGGCGATCACATCTGGGCAAAAGAATGCGACATCCCGCAGCCTCGAATCGCAGAGAAAACTCGCAGTTTCTTCCACTCACCGCGGTTTTTCTGAGCGGTCTCAGCGATTTAGGCTTTGCGCCCGAGCCTTCCAGCCTGCTGGTTCATCTAATATGCTAGGCTTCTAGAGTAACCGCTAGGAGTGTGCGCCGGGGAACCCCGCCGAAGGATTGCCGACTTGATTAACAAGGTAGTAGCCAAGGTCTTTGGGACCAAGAATGAGCGCGTAATCAAGGCCCTGATGCCTCAGGTTGGGGCCATCAACGCACTTGAACCGGAGATGAAAAAGCTCTCCGACGAGGAGCTGCGCGCGAAAACCGAGGAGTTTCGCAAGCGCATCCAGGAACACCTGAGCCGGATTGCCGAGGAACCGGACGCCGACCCCGACCGTCTTAAGCAGATCGAAGAAGAGCGCAACGCCGCACTGAAAGAAGTCCTCGACGAGATTCTGGTCGAGGCTTTCGCCGTGGCCCGTGAAGGCGGCTGGCGCGTCCTCAACATGCGCCACTTCGACGTGCAGCTGATCGGCGGCATGGTTCTGCACGAAGGCAAGATTTCCGAAATGAAAACCGGCGAAGGCAAGACGCTGGTGGCCACTCTTCCGGTTTACCTCAATGCCCTGAGTGGACGCGGCGTGCACGTGGTCACGGTCAACGACTACCTGGCCAAGCGCGACTCCGAGTGGATGGGCAAGCTGTATACCTTCCTCGGCCTCAGCGTGGGCGTGATCGTCCACGATCTCGACGATGAGCAGCGCCGAGAAGCCTACGCCGCCGATGTCACCTACGGCACCAACAATGAGTTCGGCTTCGACTACCTCCGCGACAATATGAAGTTCGACCTCAAGGATTGCGTGCAGCGCCCGCATAACTACGCCATCGTCGACGAGGTCGATTCCATCCTGATCGACGAGGCCCGCACCCCGCTCATCATCAGCGGCGCCAGCGAGGAGTCCACCGACAAGTACGACAAGGTCAACCGCATTATTCCCAAGCTCGAAAAGGGCGAAGAAATCGACGTGGCTCCCGGCGAGCCTAAGCAGATGACCGGCGACTTCGTGGTGGACGAGAAGCACAAGAACATCACCGTCACCGACGAAGGCTGGGAGAAGGTCGAGAAGTTACTCAGCATCGGCAACATCGCCGACCCGGAAAATTGGGACATCAAGCATCACGTCGAGACCGCAGTCAAGGCCCACGCGCTCTACCGCCGGGATGTCGAATACGTGGTCAAGGAAAAGGCCGACAATCCGCGCGAAAAAGAAGTTGTCATCGTCGACGAGTTCACCGGCCGCATGATGCCGGGGCGCCGCTGGTCCGACGGACTGCACCAGGCGATCGAGGCTAAGGAAAACGTCAAGGTCGAGCGCGAGAACCAGACCCTCGCCACCATTACCTTCCAGAATTACTTCCGCATGTACAAGAAGCTGGCCGGAATGACCGGTACGGCGGAAACCGAGGCTCCTGAATTCGACAAGATCTACCGCCTCGAAGTGGTCGTCATTCCCACC
>Ga0335077_10007506_pt1 | contig 13497 bp, 13 predicted proteins | sample Lox_Sample_31_FD_207151 | JGI IMG/M metagenome (GOLD analysis project Ga0335077, IMG submission 207151) | Soil microbial communities from Loxahatchee National Wildlife Refuge, Florida, United States - Lox_Sample_3.1 | ecosystem: Environmental > Terrestrial > Soil > Wetlands | place: USA... | reverse complement strand
CTCCGGCGGAACGCAAGGGGACCGACACCGAACCAGCTTCGGTTTATGTTTTCAAAACTGTGTCGGATCCGTTTGCCGGGCGGATTTCCTATTTTAAGGTCTTCTCCGGCGTACTGAAGAACGACGCGACGCTGCAGAACTTCACGCGCAATACAGCAGAAAAGTTCGCACATATTTGGGTGATGCAGGGCAAGCAGTCGATTCCGATCCCAGAGCTGCATGCGGGCGATATCGGCGCGGTGGCCAAGCTGAAAGACACGCTGACGGGTGACACGCTGGGAGATAAGGCATCGCCGATTCAGTATCCGGCCGTGAAGCTGCCGGAGCCGGCGATCACGTTTGCGATCGAACCCAAGACCCGCGCGGATGAAGACAAACTCGGCGTCGGGTTGCACAAACTGATGGAAGAAGACGCTATGCTGCGGTTCTTCCGCGATCCGCAGACGAAAGAATTTCTGATTGCCGGGACAGGACAGCAACATATCGAAGTGGTCGTTTCGAAGATGAAGAAGCGGTACCACGCAGAAGTGGTGCTGAAAGCGCCCAAGGTGCCATACCGGGAGACGATTCGAGGAAAGGCCGACGTGCAAGGCCGGCACAAGAAACAGACGGGCGGACATGGGCAGTATGGGGATTGCAAGATCAAGATGGAGCCACTGCCGCGGGGCGGAGAGTTTGAGTTTGTAAACGACATTTTCGGCGGGGCGATTCCGAAAAACTTTATTCCGCCTGTCGAAAAAGGGATCAAGGACGCGGCGGCGCGCGGGTATCTCGCCGGATATCCCGTGGTGGATTTCAAAGTTGTTCTGTATGACGGGTCGTATCACGACGTGGATTCGAACGACCTGTCGTTCCAGATGGCGGGACGCATCGCCTTCAAGAAGGCGATGGAAGTCGCCAAGCCCACTCTGCTCGAGCCAATCATGAATACCGAGATCACGGTCCCAGACGAGTTTGCGGGCACGATCATGGGTGACCTGAACTCGCGGCGCGGGCGCATCCAGGGAATGGACAACAAGGGCGGCAACACGATTGTGAAAGCCGAGGTGCCGATGGCCGAGATGTTGAGCTATGGTGCGGACCTGACCTCGATGACGCAGGGACGTGGATCGTTCAACATGGAGATGCATCACTACGACATCGTGCCGGCGCAATTGCAGGAGAAGATCATCGAAAAGGCGAAGGCGCTGCGCGGAGATGTGAAGGAAGAAGAGGAGTAACGCAGCCTTCGGTTTCCGATTGGTACGCGGCCCCACGACGGGCAGCGATTTCACAGCACCACAATACTAATCCCGCGATTGCCGCGACCTAGGTCGCGGTCGCGTTTCAATTCGCGGTGCTTCGACAGCAGGTCCCAAGTGGGCTCGTTTGAGATGCGCCAATCCTCGCCAGAGATGAAGGCACGGATTTGGCCCTCCCGCTCCAGGCGCACGAGTTCCGCCTGCACCGCATGCCGGATCACTCCCCCTTCGCCGGTTGAACCATAACCGTGAATGATTTTCAGCAGACCAATGCGGTTGTGGCGAGCACGGTCTAACTCCGTGGTGAGCCGGGACAGGGCTTGCGGAGTCGTGGGGCGCCCCTCCTCGAGATTTGCTATGCAGGTTCGGAGGCTCACCTGAGTTAAGGAAAAATCCTGTTCGAAAGCGATGTTCGCACTTATTGTAAGCGCCTCTGGAATTTCATAGACCATTGTTTTCACCCGGTCTCGAAGCACCCCTGGGTAAGGCGGCTCACTAAATCGTTCCCTGATTGCGGATTCTGGCGTACCATGCTCTGTTCTCAGTTGAGGAGGCGCTATGGACTGGCGGACTTCCCCACTTCGTTGCCGCTTTTCCGCCGTGGCATTTGTTTTGATTGTCGCAACACTGCCTGCGATGAGCCAAGAAAACAAGACTGACGTGCTGGAAATCGATCACGTCTCGGTGTGCGGAGCGAATCTGGATACCTTGCGGCAGGCGTTCGATGGCGTGGGACTGCAATCGGATGTCGGCGGGCCACATGGGAATGGGGTGACGCAGATGGCGTCGATCGGCTTCGACGATGGCACATATATCGAGCTGATTGCGCCAATCAAGCCCGGCGATACGGCGGGTGACACATGGGGCAGGTTCATGGCGGTGGATGCGGTAACCTGCGCCTGGGCGGTGGGCACGAACGTGATTTTGCAGGAAGTGGATCGGCTGAAAAAGGCTGGGGTCACGGTCACGACTCCAGAGCGGGGAAGTCGCAAGCGTCCGGACGGAATGTCTGTGGAATGGACGACCTCAGACGTGGGTCCGGCGCCGCCGGGATCGGTGCTGCCGTTCATGATTGAAGATGAGACGCCGCGGACGTGGCGGGTACAACCTTCTGCGAGCGTGCAGGGATCGCCCGTTTCCGGCGTAGAGAACGTGGTGATTGGCGTGAACAATCTGGATGCTGCGATTGCCCTGTTCCGCAAGGCGTATGGATGGGCTGAGCCGTTAACGGAGAATCAGAAGGAGTGGGGAAAGATGGCATATTTTCCAGGCGAGCCGGTAATTCTGGTGTCGCCGAGCGGCGGAGGATGGATTTCGGAACGGCTGGCAAAATATGGCGAGTCTCCGATGGCGATTCTGCTCGGGACGCGCGATTTTGCCGGGGCGACGAAGAAGTACAGATTAAGCGGAACCAAGACGTGGTTCGGGCAGAAGGTCGGCTGGTTCGATGCCGCACGGCTGCACGGGGTGAGAGTAGGAGTGATTGGACAGTAGGGGGATTCCGGAAGTTAGAAGTCAGAAGTCAGGCAGAAGTGATCCAGAAAGGTTCAGGGTTCAACTGGAGTTATCCTCACCGGAAATCCAACTAGACCTTGGTTTGCATCAAGGTCGCAAATGGGCAACGAAACGGTTCTCCACCACAACCGAACTTGGAAGGTTGGAATCGGTTTTGTGCTGATTTCTGGGTTCGTAATATTGGCCTTATATCTGTTTAAGACTGGAAGTACAAGTTCATGGCCGGAGGCGGATTGTAGCATCACCGGGAGTAGAGTGATACGCACCGTTGCTGGGGAAGCGGGTCGCGCGATTATTTCGTACAAGGGACAATACCATCTTCGTTATGTCGTCGGGGGGCACGAATACTACCTATGGACGAACTCTGGTTGGTTCAATGCTGATGAGAAGTTCGTCCAAGAAAAAGTCGAAACTCTGCCTTCTCGCTGTGAGTTTCGGATACGCTATAACCCTGAAAAACCATCCGATTCGGTGGCTGAGCGCAAATAAGAGCTCACGAAATCGTCATAGCTTCGTTTCGCAGATGTACAGTTCATCTTTTCTTTTGCTAACCTCCTTCTGCTAACATCGGCGACAGTGGCGCTCGCGAAGAACAATACAGATTTGACAGTGAGGGACCTGCCGGGTAAGGACCGGCTCGTTTCTGCAGCGGCGGTTGAGGATGATTCGTCGTTTGAATTGAAGCTGCGGCCGCAGCGGCTGGGCGAGTTTATCGGCCAGCCGAAGGTCAAAGAGAATCTCTCGGTTGCGATCGAGGCGGCGAAGTCGCGCGGCGAGGCACTCGATCACGTGCTGCTCTATGGGCCTCCCGGCCTGGGTAAGACAACGCTGGCCAACATCATTGCGAACGAACTGGGCGTGGCGTTTCAGCAAACCTCGGGACCGACGTTGCAGATCAAAGGCGATCTGACGGCAATCCTGACCAACTTGCGGGACCGGCAGGTGTTGTTTATTGATGAAGTGCACCGTCTACAGCCGGCGCTCGAGGAGATTCTTTATTCGGCGCTGGAGGATTACAAGCTCGACATCATGATCGGGCAGGGGCCTTCGGCACGCACGCATACCATGGATGTGAAGCCGTTCACGTTCGTGGGAGCGACGACGCGGGCGGGTCTGCTGTCGGCTCCTCTGCGGTCACGATTTGGATTGCTGCTGCGGCTGGAGTTCTATACCAACGATGATCTGCGCATCATTCTGGAGCGATCGGCGGAGATTCTGGCAGTGAAGATTGATCGGGCCGGAGCGACGGAGATTGCCGGGCGGTCGCGTGGAACTCCGCGAATTGCGAACCGGTTGTTGCGGCGCGTGCGGGATTATGCGCAGGTGAGGGCGGCCGGGGTTATTGATCAGGCGACGGCGAAGGCAGCTCTGTCGATGCTGGAAGTGGATCAGCATGGATTTGATGAGATTGACCGGAAGCTGTTGCTGACGATCATTGAGAAATATCAAGGTGGCCCGGTAGGAGTGAACACGCTGGGGGCAGCGCTGGCCGAGGAGCCGGACGCAATCGAGGAGATTTACGAGCCGTTTCTGATTCAAATCGGATTCTTAAACCGGACGCCGCGGGGGCGAGTGGCGACGCAGTTGGCGTATGAGCATTTCGGGATTACTCCGAATAGAAGGCAGAGTTCGTTGTTTTGAGGGCAGGTGTTGGGTCTGGGGTGTTAGGGGGCGCGGGCAAGGGGGAGTTCCCTCCCGAAATTGCGCAAAAGTGGCGCTTTCCAGGGAACCCACTGTTCACGATACATGGGGAGGCACAATGCGCGATGTGATTTCGACCGGACGCGCGCCGAAGGCGATCGGTCCGTATTCGCAGGCGATTCGGACAGCAGGATTTGTGTTTACTTCGGGACAGGTAGCAATCGATCCCGATACGCAGCAGGTCATCGCGGGCGATGTGGCGGCGCAGACGGATCGCGTGCTCCAGAACCTGGCGGGCATCCTCGAGGCGGCCGGCAGCGGATTGGACAAGGTGGTGCGCTGCACGGTGTTTCTCAAGAACATGGGAGACTTTGCCGCGATGAATGAAGTTTATGGGCGGTACTTCAAGGAGGAGCCACCGTCCCGCTCGACCGTGGAAGTGGCGCGGCTGCCCAAAGATGTGCTGGTAGAGATTGATGCGATCGCGCTGGCGTGAACACGAAGTCAGAAGTAAGAAGTCAGATTGCAGAAGTTGAGGCGTTATGCGGGCGTGAGCGGAGCGGGAGCCCGCGGCTGAAATCCTGAGCGACCCCGAGCCACTTGCGAGGGGAAGCCGAAGGATCTGGAGTGTAGAAGCAGATCGCAGAAGTAAAATAGTGCGGACGTAAACACCCGAGATTCGAATTCCATAAAACAGGGAAAGGGACTATGAGAACACGCCATTTGAAAATGCTTGGACTCACCATCGCAATTCTCGGTTTCATGATTTATGCAGAGGCACAAACCTCTGGTGGTCCCACGAAGGTCACCGGTACTCCAACGAAGACCGCCAGTGGGTTGGAGTATTGGGACATAAAAGTGGGAACCGGCGCTGAAGCCAAGCCCGGCCACACGGTGAAGGTGGACTACACGGGCTGGCTGACGAACGGAAAGAAGTTTGATAGTTCAGTGGGGACGGGGCGTCCGTTTCAGTTCATGCTCGGAGCGGGCCAGGTAATCAAGGGATGGGACGAAGGCGTTGCCGGAATGAAGGTAGGCGGCAAGAGGCAGCTGAGAATCCCTCCGGAGCTAGCGTATGGAGCGGCGGGAGTTCCGCGGGCAGGGATTGGTCCGAATTCGACGCTGGTCTTTGATGTGCAGTTGCTGGATGTGAAGTAAAAAACAGGCTGCGGGCTTGAGGCTACCGGCTTCGGGAAGAAACCAGCCACTCTCGATCTTCTAGGTCTTTTGCGTGGGTTGCGAGGTCATTATCTGCATTAGGTTGGTGATGCGCAGGAGATCGAGAATGCGCGGAGTCATGTTGGTAAACTCCAGGATGCAGAGACCCTGACGAACAGCAGAGGCCTTGAGGGCGACGAGGGTGCCGAGGCCGGAGCTATCCAGTTGGCTGACGTCAGCCAGATCGACGATGGTGCGTCCGTGTTGAGAGAGAAGCGGGCGCACAACTTCTTTGATTTTCCCGGTCGAGCCGCTGATCAGGCGGCCGTGGCAGCGGACGGTTGTGAGGACGTTTCCTGCAGCATCCTTCTCGGTTGCCTTCTCAACATCACAGTGGAAAGTAGCGGGGGATGCCATGGGCTCGACCTTTCTTTTGAGACCCGGCCAGATGGAAGTTGAGGTTGGAGGTTGATCACCGGCCTAGGGACTGCCCCAGCCGCTACCTTACGCCTTCACAACCTTGCCGCTGCGTAGGCAGGCGGTGCAGACGCGGATGTGCTTGGTGGCGGCGCCGACTTTGGCGTGAACCGGACGCAGGTTGACGTTCCAACGCCGCTTCGAGACGTTGTGGGCGTGACTGATGGTATTGCCGAATTGCGGCCCCTTGCCGCAGATATCACAAACTCTTGCCATGACTTAGGAGTCCTTCTACGGCTGATGCCGAAATTAGGATTTTACAGGAAAAATGCGCGCCTGGCCAGAGACGGACTGATTGCTTCGCTTGCCAAGCACAGGGGCTAACGCCCATTCGGGGTGGCTAGAACGTGGCCCTGAAGGGCAACTCTTCCACCGTGATGCGAAGGTCCGAGCAACGCGGCTGGCTAACTCTTCAAACTAAAGCGGGTCGCTCGGCTCAGGAGGTCAAGTAAAGAAGGGGCGGGCAGGAGTGTCCGCCCCTCATAATCTCCGCGATCAAGCGGCCTTGCCGATGACGGGCTGCGCGCAATGGGAACAGCGGCGGGCCTCGATGGGGATCTCGCTCAGGCATTCCGGGCACTTTTTGGTGGTCGGATCGGCCGGAGCTGGAGCCTTCCGCATGCGGGCGACAAGCGCATTGACCGGCGTCACAACAAAGAAATAGACAGCGGCGGCGATCAGAACGAAAGACACGCAAACATTGATAAAGTCGCCAACGGGGAACACGGTTCCGTTAATGGTGAAGCTGATGGCGGAGAAATCGGGTTTGCCGACGAGGGCAGCGATGAGCGGGGTGAGGAGATCTTTGGTAAGGGCGGCAACGACTCCGCCGAAAGCGGCACCGATAACCACACCGACAGCCATATCGACGACGTTGCCGCGCAGAATGAATTGCTTGAAACCGGATAACATTTGGCTTCCCTCCTAGTTATGGAATGGCCGCCAATGTAAATGGGAAGTGGCTGCGGGTCAAGTGGGGCGAGCGGCTGACGCGCATCAGCCCAACCTCAAAGCGTGCAGTTGTAGGCGGATTCGTTGCGGGCTCTTTTTCTTGATCTCCACGCTGATCTCTCCGTGCGGAGCTTCGATGGTGAGAGGCAAATCCATCTGCAATTCTGAGGTCATTCGCCGTTTCTTGGTTCTGCGGGAGACGATTTCTGTCGAATCGGTGTTGGCATATGGAATCAGAATGCCGAATTCCCGAAAGGCGAGGACAATCGTCCGAAAGCTGGGCATGGCGCCCGTTCTCAAATACCGCTGCAAACCGCCCCGATCGACCCCAAGCCGGCGAGCGAATGCCTTCTCTGTCTCCCCGTTCTTCATGGCCTTTTCGTAAAAGGGCTTTAGGCGCTTTGCGAACTCGGCGCTGAACTGTCGATCCTCATCGGTACATTTCACAAAAAGACTTGACCTATCAAATTGAAGAATGGAGAATGCTTCTTAAGAATCATGCTTCTTAAGAATCACAATAAGATAGCTTTAAACGGTTGTTTTTGTCATCTAAATTGAGCAGCTTGTACGGAGGTTGCGATGGCTACTGGAAACGAAACCAGACTAGCCCGTGAGCTTGAGTATTACGCTCAGCACAAATCCGAATGGCTGGCCCATGAGTCCGGAAATTACGTAGTCGTTAAGGACGGAGGGCTCTTGGGGTTCTATCCAACATTCGAAGCTGCGTTTCGCGCTGGCGCGGCTAGCTATGGAGTGAACACGGATTTTCTTGTTAAGCAAGTCCTGGAACACGAACCAGTCTTCTTCGTTTTTTAGCCGTGCCCACCTATCATTCGCCGAAGCGTGACCCGCGTGACCTGAGAATGCATGGACCGAGAATTGAGGTCAGGTTGGGTCCCCCCCTTTTAGAGGCCAGCCAGACCATTCCGGACTCCCGGTTTTCAAGAATGCCCGCCCTAATCGACACTGGAGCCCAAAGAACGGTTGTGACGCCTGAGGCTGTTCGCAGAGTCGCTCTCTCGAAAATCAATGAGGCCGATCTACGCAGGGCGGGAGGCGTTAGCAGGGTGGGTGTTTACGCGGCTTCCATGAGCTTTCCTCGAACGCCATTTAGCGCAATTCAGTTAATGGAAGTTTCGTGTTGTGACCTACCTATCCCAACCATCCATTGCCTGCTGGGCAGAGATGTTCTCTCACGTTGGGTGTTCACCTACGACGGGCCTTCTGGTGCGTGGCGAATCAGCGAGGATGGAGTAGCCACATCAATAGAACCCCCGGAAGGCTCAGAACTCTGGGGCGAGTAGCCGTGGATCGCCGTCTCCCAGCGGCACCGTTTCAGATCCGCATGGGCATCACGATGTAGCGGTACTTGTAGTCTTCGCTTTCGGCGGGGCGGAGCTGACCGGCGGATTGGGCATCCTTGAGTTCAAGTTTGACTTCGCCCGAGCCCACGGCCTTGATGAAATCGAGCAGATACTGGGCGTTGAAGCCGATCGAGAGGGCATCGCCGTTATAGGCGATCTCGAGGGAATCTTCGGATTCCCCGGCTTCGGTGGAGGAGGCGGAGAGCTTCAGTTCGTTCTTTTCGAGGCGGAGGCGGACGGCGCGGGAACGTTCGTCGCCAAAAAGGGCCACGCGGGAAATAGCGGCTCCGAGTTCGTCGCCCTGGACCAGAATCGACTTAGTGATTTCTTTCGGGAGAACGGCTTCGTAGTTGGGGAACTGGCCGGTGAGCTGGCGCGAGGTCAGCAGGCGCGGTCCGACGCGGAAAAACAGAGTGGACTCGTCTTTTGCGAAATCGACGGTTTCGACGTCCGAGTCGAGGAGGGTCTTGAGTTCGTCCATGGCTTTCTTGGGGACAAGAGTTTTCATCTCGCCAGAGACGCCGTCGAATTTCTCTCCGGTGCGCTCGATGTGAGCGAGGCGGTGGCCATCAGTAGCGACCATGGTGATGGACTCGGGCTTGAGAACCATGAGAGCGCCATTGAGGGTGTAACGAGATTCTTCGTTGGCGATGGCAAAGCCGGTCTTGGCGATCATGGAACGCAGGACAGCTGCGGGGATCTTGATGGCGCCGGCGGACGGAAAAACGGGCAGGCCGGGAAAGTTGGAACGGGCCATGCCGACCATCTTGGTGTTGGAGCGTCCGCAGCGAATGCTGACCCAGTGATTGTCGAGGAGGCGGATGGTTATGTCGGCATCGGGAAGGAGCTTTACGTAGTCGTAGAGCTTGCGGGCTGGGATGGTACAGGCACCTTCCTTCTTAACCTTGGCGGTGCAGGAAGTACGAAGGCTGAGATCGAGATCGGTCGCCGTGAGAGACAACTTGTCGCCGGAAGCTTCGAAGAGATAGTTGGAGAGGATGGGGATCGTGGTCTTGCGCTCGACGACACCCTGAGTAGCCGTGAGTTCGCGCAATAGTTCAAATTTGCTGACCGTGATTTCCATGGTCGAGGCAGCAACGGCAGGGGCAACTTCTACCGGCATAATTTGGTCTCCGGACCTGTACTTCTGTTTCTTGGTTATATCAAAATCAAAAGCAAGAAAACCAGTAGTAACCGTAGGCGATCAGGAGAAGTGGAAAAGCGGACCATGTCAAGTCGGGTCATAGGTTTCCGCTTCAAACCCTGATGTTAAAAATGGCTCCCGCGAGGGTCGGATGGCCATGTAACGCCTGGCACGAGACTGAGTTTCTCCGCAAACTCGCACAACTTTCACAGCCAGTGGACAGGCACGGCGCCGGAAAAAGGAGTCGTCAGGTGGAAAACGCGGCCAAAACCGCGATCTACGCGCCCAGTTGCTCCGTCAATTTATTGAGCAGCCTGTTCAAATCCTTGTCGTTCTTGCGAAGCCCTTCGATCTTCTCGACGGAATGAAGAACGGTGGTGTGATGCTTGCCACCGAATTGCCGGCCGATCTCTGGTAGAGAGGCTTCAGTGAGGTGCTTGGCCAAGTACATGGCTATCTGGCGCGGATAGACGATCGAGCGCGAATTGTTCTTGGCCTTGATTTCCACCAGGCGCAGCCCGAACTGCTCGGCCACGGCTTTCTGGATGGATTCAATCGTCACCTTGCGAGCCTGTGAGTCGATGAAGTTCTTGAGAACCTGCTGCGTATATCCGAGAGTGATTTCGGCGCCAATCAGAGAGGAATGGGCGACGAGGCGAATGAGGGCACCCTCTAGTTCGCGGACGTTGGAACGGATGTTCTGTGCGATGAACAGAGCGACATCGGTGGGAAGCGTGACGCGCTCCTGCTCGGCCTTCTTTTGCAGGATGGCGACCTTGGTTTCGAGATCGGGGGGCTGGATATCGGCGATGAGTCCCCACTCAAAGCGGCTGCGGAGCCGATCTTCGAATTCGGCGAGTTCTTTCGGCGGGCGATCGCTGGCGATGACGATTTGCTTCATCGACTCATGCAGAGCATTGAAGGTGTGGAAGAACTCCTCCTGGGTGCGCTCTTTTTGGGCAAGGAACTGGATGTCGTCGACAAGAAGGACGTCCACAGTGCGGAACTTATCGCGGAAGCTGATCATCTTGTCGTAGCGCAGCGAGTTGATCATGTCATTGGTGAACTTCTCGCTGGAGACGTAGCAGATGGCGGCCTGCGGCGCGCGGCGCTTGATCTCGTGGCCGATGGCCTGCATGAGATGGGTTTTGCCCATGCCGACGCCGCCGTAAAGGAAGAGCGGATTGTAGGCTTTGGACGGGCGCTCGGCGACGGCCTGGCACGCGGCGTGGGCGAACTGGTTACCGCTGCCGATGACGAAGGCGTCGAAGGTGTAACGCGGATTGAGCTGGGCGGCGCTATCCCAATCGAAACGGGCTTGTGCAGGGGCGGCAGCCGATTGCGCGCTGGAAGGGACGGCCGAAAGCCCACCGTTGTGGCGGATCGGGGTGTTGGACGGATCGTCGTCGGCGGTGACGAATTTGACGTCGTCGTAGCCGAGGCCGAGGTTGTCGACTGCTTCCTGAATAAGATCGCCGTACTTGTCGCCGACGTGGCGAAATTCAGCCGTGGGCACGCGGACGAAAAGAATTCCGTTGCTGGCGTGACTGTAGCGGGTCGGCTTTAACCAGGTATCGTAAGAATGGCGATTGACTTTCTTTTCCAGCGCATCAAGGATGCGCGCCCAAGGATTCGGAATGATAGGAGAACTGGAGAGAGACATTTTTTATCAAATACCAAAAATTACCGGAGAAAAAAGCCCGGGGAACAGCAAACGTAAAAGATGAGTGCTTCGTTTCCTACAGAGCAGTTTATTGGTTACCGGTACAGGTTGTCAGGTCAAAATTGATTTCGAGACGAACGGCATACTAGCACAAAAAAAATGCTGCGTCGGTGCTGTCGAAGAAAAAAATTCTTGCGCACTCCATTTTTGCATCGCGATTTTTGCGCGCTGTCAAGTGTCGAGAGAATAACTGTCGCGGAAAGAGGGCAGAGCGATTGCACAAGTAAGAAGTCAGATTGCAGAAGTGCGAGGAGGCTTGGAAGACGGACGGGTTTTGTGCTCACCCATCGCTTATTCGAAGGCCAGCGAGAAAAGTGGAACTTGTCGTGAATACCGCAGCCTGGCACGCGCCGCGCGCTAGGCGCGGCGGTTGGAGCGGACCGCGTAGTTTTCCGGGTAGATGACCACGCTGCGCCGGCCACCCTCGCCATCGCTTTCGGTGCGCAAATCTTTTTCCTCGCGCAGAGCGAGATGCAGGATGCGGCGCTCCCGCGACGACATGGGGCCGAAGCGGTAGGGCTCGCCGGTACGGCGAACTTTTTCGGCAGCAGTGCGAGCGGCCATCTGCAGCTCGTCGATGCGAAGCGAGCGAAAATTTTTGCAGTCGAACCAGATCTTTTCGTGCTCGTTGCCCTGAAGGTGCAAAATCTCGAGGGCGAGAAGCTCAAAAGAGCGAAGCAGTTCGCCGCCGCGCTCGAGCAAAAGGGCAGAATCGGGGCCGGCAAATTCCACGAGGATCTCGGGATGTTCCCAATCGCGATTCTGGGCGATGGGCGGATCGACGGTGATGCGGTATTTCAGCTTGAATCCGCCGTTGTTGATCATGGTTTGCAGGAATTCGCCAATTTGCTTGGCAGCAGCGACTTTGTCGGTGATAGGCATAAATGAGGTCTCAGCTATTAGCTCTTGGGAACAACCTTATCGAACTTTGAAATATTGTTGCAGCCGGTGCAATCACGATACCTGGGCTCCTCGCAGCTGAGAGCTAACAACCAAGAGCTACTTCTCTTTCTTTCTGGCGCGCTTGGCCATCATTTCGCGCATTTCGCGGCCGAGGGAAGTGCGATTCACCAGGCCCTGCTGTCCCATACCGATGACCTGCCCTGCAGCCCAATAGAGGCAGAGGCCCGCAGGCAGGTACCAGCTCATATAGCCCAACATGACCGGCATCATGAAGTTCATCATACGTTGCTGGGCGGGGTCCATACCGGCCTGCGGGGTCATGCGCTGCATCAGGAACATAGTAACGATGATGCCGATGGGCAGAATGTGATAGGGATCGGCGGCGGAAAGATCATGAATCCAAAGCCAGGATGCGTGGCGAAGATCGATGGCGACGGTCAGCATGCGATAGTAGGGCCAAAGAAGGAAAAGCGGAAGCAGCATGGGGAGACATCCGCCCAGCGGGTTGACTCCCTCTTTCTTATAAAGAGCTGAAATCTCGTTGTTCATTTCAGCCTTGCGCGGATCGCGCAGGTTGTATTTCTTGTACTTTTCCTGGATGGACTTGATCTGCGGCGCGACGCGCTGCATTTTGAGCATCGACTTCATCTGCGAAAAGCGCAGCGGAAGCAGGGCCAGGTTGATGATCAAAGTCTGAAGCAGGATGGCCCAACCCCAGTTGGCAACCATGTGGTTGTAGGTCCACTTGAGCCAGAGAAAGAGCGGGCGCGCGATGATGCCGAGCCAGCCGAAATCGACGACTGCACGCAGATCGGGGTTCGCGCCGACGATTCCCGGGACGGAGACAGATTCAAGATCGGCAAGTGCTTTGGGCCCGACGTACAAGCGTCCGGTGGTTGGGCCTTTGAGATTTCCAACAGCCGCGCCGAGGACATCGACGCGATCGAGTTGCGATTTCGGGTCGGAGGCGTTGTGGGGAACCTCAATCTGGTTGCGCAGTGAGACCAAGGCTGAGTTTTCGGGATCCTGGGGAAGGAAGATAGCGGCGAAATATTGTTCGGAGACGCCGGCCCATTGAAATGGGCCGGGGATAGTATTGCCGCCGCTCACCTTCTTGATGCCGAGGCGTTCGACTTTGCTGTCGTCCTGATAAACGACTTGGGTGAGTGCATAGGAAGCGGGACTGGTTTCGCCTCCGAATCCGGAGGGCCACATAGGAAACGCCGCGACCTGCGTGCCTTTTTGCTCGACTAGCGTGTCGACATCGACGACATAGCTGTGATCGAACTTGAATCTCTTTCGCACGGAGATGTCGCCGTCGGAGTATTCAAAAGTGATTTCCGCAGGAGCGAGATGGACGTTACTGACGACTTCATATCC